>Ga0335082_10002773_pt1 | contig 18927 bp, 13 predicted proteins | sample Lox_Sample_41_FD_206718 | JGI IMG/M metagenome (GOLD analysis project Ga0335082, IMG submission 206718) | Soil microbial communities from Loxahatchee National Wildlife Refuge, Florida, United States - Lox_Sample_4.1 | ecosystem: Environmental > Terrestrial > Soil > Wetlands | place: USA...
CGATCTGCTCGAGGCCTTCAATCTCCTGGAACGCAGCTGGCTGCACACTGCTGCCGTAGAGCTGGCGTGCGACCGCCGCATAGAGCGTGTCGTTGATCAGCGTAGATTTGCCGGAGCCCGAAACCCCAGTGATACATACGAACAAGCCGAGTGGTACGTCGAGCGTGACGTTCTTGAGATTGTTGCCCGTGGCGCCGACGAGTCGGAGCTGACGATCGGCATCCGGCGGGGTGCGCAGCAGCGGGACTGGGATTGCACGCTTTCCGCAGAGGTATTGACCGGTAAGCGAGGCCGGGTTGCGCGCCACTTCCGCCGGCGTGCCGATGGCGACCACCTGTCCACCGTGAATGCCTGCACCCGGCCCCATGTCCACGACGAAGTCCGCAGCCTGAATCGCGTCCCGATCGTGCTCGACGACGATGACCGTGTTGCCGATGTCGCGCAGCGTGGTGAGCGTTTCCAGCAGGCGGTGATTGTCGCGCTGGTGCAGGCCGATCGAGGGCTCGTCGAGCACGTACATGACACCGGTAAGCCCTGAGCCGATCTGGCTCGCCAGCCGGATGCGCTGCGCCTCGCCTCCGGACAATGTTTCCGCGGCGCGATCGAGCGACAGATAGTCGAGTCCGACATTGGTGAGGAAGCGCAGGCGGTTTTTGATCTCTCCGACGATCTTCTCCGCGATGGCACGCTTCGCCCCGGCAAGCTCCAGTGCGTCGAAGAAATCCAGCAGGGCGCGCAGGCGCATGTGACTCACGCCATAGATCGTTTCGTTGGCGACGAATACATGACGCGCCTCGCGCCGCAGCCGGCTGCCGCCGCATTCCGGGCATGGTGCGGCGTTGAGATATTTCGCCAGCTCTTCGCGCACCACGGCTGACTCGGTCTCCTTGTAGCGCCGCTCCAGATTGGCGACGATGCCTTCGAAGCTGTGTTCGCGCGTGTGACTGCGGCCGCGTTCGCCGCTGTAGGTGAAGCGGATCTTCTCGCGGTCCGAGCCGTACAGCACCACCTGGCGTACGGCCTCGGGCAGCTGCTCGAACGGCGTTTCGAGATCGAAGCCATAGTGCGCAGACAGCGCCTGCAGCATCTGGAAATAGAACTGGTTGCGGCGGTCCCAGCCCTTCACAGCGCCCGATGCAAGCGATAGGGAAGGAAAGCCGACGACACGCTCGGGATCGAAAAAGCTCACACTGCCCAGCCCATCGCAGCGCGGACACGCGCCCATCGGATTGTTGAACGAGAACAGACGCGGCTCGAGCTCGGGCAGCGAGTAGCTGCACAGCGGGCACGCAAAGCGCGCCGAGAACAGGTGCTCGCGGCCGCTGTCCATTTCGATCGCAAGCGCGCGGCCGTCGGAGTGACGCAGCGCCGTCTCGAACGATTCGGCCAGGCGTTGCTTGACGTCGGGGCGTACCTTCAGGCGATCGATTACGACGTCGATCGTGTGCTTTTTGTTCTTCGCGAGCTTGGGCAGCTGATCGATGTCATGGACTTCGCCGTCGATGCGCAGGCGTACGAACCCCTGCGCGCGCAGATCTTCGGTGAGCTCGTGCTGCTCGCCTCTGCGCCCGACGATGAGCGGCGAGAGAATCATGAGCCGCGTGTCTTCGGGCAGCGCGAGCACGTGATCCACCATCTGCGACACGCTTTGTGCCTGCAGCTTGATGTTGTGATCGGGGCAGTAAGGGTCGCCTGCGCGAGCGAAGAGCAGACGCAGATAGTCGTGGATCTCGGTGACTGTGCCGACCGTCGAGCGTGGATTGTGGCTGCCGGCTTTCTGCTCGATGGCAATGGCCGGGGACAACCCATCGATCGAGTCGACGTCGGGCTTCTCCATGAGCTCGAGGAACTGCCGCGCGTACGCCGACAGCGACTCGACGTAGCGACGCTGGCCTTCGGCGTACAAGGTGTCGAAGGCGAGCGACGATTTACCCGAACCGGAGAGCCCCGTGATCACAGTCAGCCGCTGGCGGGGCAGGTCTAGATCGATGCCCTTGAGGTTATGTGTGCGAGCTCCGCGCACGCTGATGAAATCCACGCGCTGCAAATCCTTGAGATGTAAGTAGCAAGCGTCATTGCCACGCGCCACAAGCGATTGGCGCACGCTCCCTGCCGCCAAAAGGGCGGAAGGCAACCTGCTAATATACTGCACAGTGACTGCGTATCCCAACCCGCCGACTCAACCACCCTCAGCGTCAATGCCACGATCGGGCTCGATGACCGCCACCGAGCTGCGCGCCAGCTTTGCCCTAGCGGGCATCTTCGGGCTGCGCATGCTGGGCATGTTCATCATCCTGCCGGTGTTCGCGCTGTACGCCGAACAGCTGCGCGGCGGCAGCGACCACACCTTGATCGGGCTTGCCCTGGGCGCCTACGGTTTGACACAAGCCCTTTTGCAGATTCCCTTCGGGCACCTGGCCGATCGCTGGGGACGCAAGCCCACCATCTACCTGGGCCTGGTGATATTCGCGGTCGGCAGCCTCGTGGCCGCGCTTGCGCAGAGCATCTATATGGTGATCCTGGGGCGCGTTATCCAGGGTGCCGGCGCGATCTCGGCCGCGGTGCTGGCGCTGCTGGCGGATCTCACGCGCGAGGAAAGCCGCACCAAGGCGATGGCCATCATCGGACTCACCATCGGCGCGACCTTCTCACTGTCGATGATCCTCGGTCCGGTGCTGAGCCGGATGATCGGCGTATCGGGTATCTTCGCGATGACCGGTGTGGCCGCGCTGCTCGCCGTCGCGGTGGTTCGCTGGCTGGTGCCCAATGCGGCGCGAGCGGTAGCGCAATCGAACGAACGCGGTGTGCGCAGCATGCTGAGCGTATTCGCCGACGGTGAGCTCGCGCGCCTGAATCTGGGTATTTTTGTACTGCATGCGGTGCTCATGGCTTTGTTCGTGGTGGTGCCGTTCTCGTTGCGCGCGGGCGGCATGCCCTCGGGCGAGCACTGGAAGGTGTACCTGGGTGTGATGGTGGCTGCGGCTCTCCTGATGGCTCCGCCGATCCTCATCGCCGAGCGCACCGGACGCCACAAGCAGGTGTTTCTCGGCGCGATCACGGGCCTGCTGGCAGCGCAGGCTGGATTAGCATACAGTAGTACCTGGGTTGGGATCGCCGGCTCGCTGCTGCTGTTTTTCGCGGGCTTCAATTATCTGGAGGCGAGCCTGCCGGCGCTGATTTCGCGTGCGGCGCCGGTCGAGGCGAAAGGCCCGGCGCTGGGCGTATACAGCAGCGTGCAGTTCCTCGGCACGTTCGCTGGCGCCACTGCGGGCGGGTTCATCTCCCAGCACCTCGGAGCGGTGTGGGTATTCGGATTCTGCGCTGCGATGAGCGTGGTATGGCTGGCGGTGGCCATCGGGATGCGCGCGCCCGACGCGAACGGTACACGGACCTATAATGTACCGCGCATGGATGCCAGCCGCGCGGACGGGCTTTCGCGCCGGCTGGCCGGTGTGCCCGGCGTGCGCGAAGCGATGGTGCTGGCGGCCGAGGGTGTGGCTTATTTGAAGGTGGACAGCGCGCGCTTCGACGAGCAGCGTGTGCTGGATCTGATTGCAGGGGAGATCTGAATATGGCATCGGTGAACAAGGTAATACTGATCGGCAACCTCGGGCGCGACCCGGAAGTGCGCTACATGCCCAGCGGCGACGCCGTGGCCACGCTCAATCTGGCGACGACCGAGAAGTGGAAGGACAAGAGCGGCGAAGCGCAGGAACAGACCGAGTGGCATCGCATCTCGTTCTTTGGCCGGCAGGCGGAGATCTGCGGCGAATACCTGCGCAAGGGCAGCTCGATCTACGTCGAGGGCCGGCTGCAGACGCGCAAGTGGACCGACAAGGAGGGCGTGGAGCGCTACTCCACCGAAATCCGCGGCGATCGCATGCAGATGCTCGGCGGTCGCTCCGGTGCCACGGGCTTCGACAATACGGCGCGCGAGCCGGAGGTGGCCATCGCGCCGAGCGCAGCGGGTAAGCCCGCGCCGAAAAAGTCCGGCGGCTTCGACGATCTCGACGACGACATCCCGTTCTAGGGTCATCCAGTGCACCGTGCGCGGCACGGTGCGATTGCCCTGTGGCTCGAATCCGATAACTTCCATGCCGGCGCTGCAACGCGTCCCGGTACCCCTCCCATGACCCTGCGTAACGTTGCGCTCGACGACAAGTACCGGCTCGAGTCCGGTCGCATTTTCATCACCGGCACGCAGGCGCTGGTACGCCTGCCGCTCATGCAACACCTGCGCGACAAAGCGGCAGGCTACAGCACTGCCGGTTATGTCTCGGGCTATCGCGGCAGTCCGCTCGGCGGCTACGATCAGCAGTTGTGGGCCGCCAAGAAAATTCTCGATGAGCACCACGTCGTGTTCCAGCCGGGCGTGAACGAGGATCTGGCGGCCACCGCGATCTGGGGCACGCAGCAGGCGCATTTCCACGGTGACAACAAGTATGACGGTGTCTTTGCCATCTGGTATGGCAAAGGGCCTGGTGTCGATCGCACCGGCGATGCTTTCCGCCATGGCAATCTGGCGGGTACGCATCCGCTGGGCGGCGTGCTGGTCTTGATGGGCGACGATCATACGTGCGAGTCGTCCACGACCGCGCACCAGAGCGAGTTCGCCATGGTCGATGCGATGATTCCGGTGCTCAATCCGGCCGGCGTGCAGGAACTTCTCGACTACGGCATTTACGGTTGGGCGCTGTCGCGTTACTCCGGCTGCTGGGTTGGTCTCAAGTGCATGAAGGACACCATCGATGCGTCGGCTTCGGTCGAGGTGAGCCCGCAGCGCGTGCAGGTGCAGCTGCCGGCCGATTACACGCCGCCGCCCGGAGGCTTGAGCATTCGGTGGCCCGACGTGCCGCTCGAGCAGGAAGCCCGTCTGCACAATCACAAGATCGAGGCGGTGCGCGCGTTCGCCCGCGCCAATCAGCTCGATCGCACGATCGTCGACTCGCCTACAGCGCGGCTTGGCATCATGACGTGCGGCAAGTCGTACATGGATGTGCGCCAGGCGCTGCAGTATCTGGGCATCGACGATGCCGAGGCGCAGCGGCTCGGGCTGCGTATCTACAAGGTCGGCATGACCTGGCCGCTGGAGCCCGAGGGCGCATTGCGCTTTGCGCAGGGACTCAGCAAGGTCGTCGTAGTGGAAGAAAAGCGCGGGTTGATCGAGCCGCAGTTGAGAGAGATCTGCTATGGCCGCGCGAGTATGCCGCAGGTGGTGGGCAAGCGCGACGAGCACGGCCAACAATTGTTCCAGAGCAACGCCGCGCTCGATCCCAATCACATCGCGGTGGAAATCGGACGGCGGATTCTGGAGCTCGCTCCGGACTCCGAGCTTGCGGCGCGTGTCGCCGAGCAGGAGCAGCTCTTAGCGCGTGTCCCGGAAAAGCCGGCGATGGAGCGCACGCCGTATTTCTGCTCGGGATGTCCGCACAATAGCGGCACGCGCGTGGTGGAAGGCAGCCGGGCGTTGTCTGGTATCGGCTGCCATTTCATGGCGCAGTGGATGAACCGCAACACCGCGGGGTACACGCAGATGGGCGGAGAGGGCGCGAGCTGGGTGGGGGAAGCGCCGTTCGTTCGCACCCGGCACGTCTTCCAGAACATCGGCGATGGCACCTATTTCCATTCCGGTCTGCTGGCGCTGCGTGCGGTGGTGGCAGCCGGGGTCAACGTCACCTACAAGATCCTGTACAACGACGCAGTGGCTATGACCGGCGGGCAGCACGTCGACGGCAATCTCTCGGTGCCGCAGATCGCCGCGCAAGTGCTGGCCGAGGGCGTCAACAGAGTTGCGATCGTCACCGACGAGCCCGACAAGTACGGTGCCGATGCCGGGTTTCCCGCCGGCGTGAAGGTCTATCACCGCGATGAGTACGATGCTGTGCAGCGCGCGATGCGCGAGATCGAAGGCTGTACGGTGATTGTCTACGATCAGACTTGTGCGGCAGAGAAGCGGCGACGCCGCAAGCGCAAGCAGTATCCGGATCCGGCCAAGCGCGTCGTGATCAACGATCTGGTGTGCGAGGGCTGCGGCGATTGCGGCGTGAAGTCGAATTGCGTCTCGGTGCTGCCGCTGGACACCGAGTTTGGTCGTAAGCGCACGATCGATCAGTCCTCGTGCAACAAGGATTACTCCTGCGTAAAGGGCTTTTGCCCGAGCTTCGTGACCGTCGAAGGCGGCAGTTTGCGCAAGGGCAAAGCCGCCGCCGTGGGCGAGCCGACCGGTACGCTATTTCCCGCAGTCGTGGAACCCGAGCTGCCGTCGCTCGACCGGCCGTATGGCATCCTGGTGACCGGTGTCGGTGGTACTGGTGTGGTGACTATCGGCGCGATCGTCGGCATGGCGGCGCACGTAGAAGGCAAGGGCTTCGGCGCGCTGGACATGGCGGGCCTCGCGCAAAAAGGCGGCGCCGTATGGAGCCATCTGCAGGTCGCTGCCCATCCCGATGACATTAAGACCGTGCGGCTCGGTTCAGGAGGCGCACGCCTGGTGCTGGGTTGCGATCTGGTGGTCTCAGCCAGTCAGAAGACCATGGATACGACGCGCTCCGGCGCCACGCACGTGGTGGTCAACACCCATCAGCAGATGACCGGCGATTTCACGCGCAACACGGACTTCCAGTTCCCCGGCGCCGCGCTCCGGCGCACCATCGTCAATGGCGTGGGCGATGCTCGTGCGGAGTTCGTCGATGCCAGCCGCATAGCCACCGCATTGATGGGCGACAGCATTGCCACCAATATGTTCGTGCTTGGGTTTGCTTACCAGCGCGGCCTGGTGCCGGTATCGGCCGAAGCGATCAACAAGGCGATCGAGCTCAATGGCGCGGCTGTGAAGATGAATCAGGCGGCGTTCCTGTGGGGCCGCCGCGCTGCGGTCGATCTGCCGGCGGTGGAGCGCATGATCGCGCCCAAGACGCAGCAGGACACTGCTGCGCGCGTGTCCCAATCACTCGAAGAGCTGGTCGAGCGGCGCGTAGCGTTTCTGACCGGCTATCAGGATGCCTCGTATGCGCAACGCTATCGTGCGCTCGTGGAGCGCGTACGCCAGGCCGAAGCGAGCAAAGCCAAGGGCGCCAGTGGGCTGGCTGAGGCGGTCGCGCGTTACTACTTCAAGCTGATGGCCTACAAAGATGAGTACGAGGTGGCCAGGCTGTATACCCAGACCGGATTCGCGCAGCGCATCGAGTCGCAGTTCGAGGGGGACTACAAGCTGCACTTCCATCTCGCCCCGCCGTTGCTCGCCAGACGCGATCCGGTGACCGGTGAATTGCAGAAGCGCAAATATGGCCCCTGGATCTTCACTGCATTCAAGCTGCTTGCGCGGCTGCGCGGACTGCGGGGCAGCCCGCTCGATGTCTTCGGTTATACCCATGAACGCCGTACCGAACGGCAACTGGTGCGCGATTATGAAGTGCTGATCGAGGAGATTGTCCAGCGGCTGTCACCGGGAAATCACGGCGTGGCCGTGGCACTGGCCGGCATTCCGGAGGAAATCCGGGGCTTCGGCCACGTGAAGCTGCGCAATCTGCAGGCGGCGCAGGCTAAGCAGGCAAAGTTGCTGGACCAGTTGCGCTCGCCTGAAGAGCGGCGCGCGGCTGCCTGATTGATTGGAAGGCAAAACGAATGGCGGGTCGTGCCTGCGCACGGCCCGCCGTCGGCGTTCTCAAGCGCTACGAAGTTCAGCGTTCTGTGCTTTGCTCGGCGGCGCGCTTGCGAGCCGTGACAGCGGTGGCCTCGTCGCCCATCTTGGAGGAGGCCTTGGCGAGCATCGCCCATGCGTTTGCGTCCTGCGGATCAGACTCGATCCAGCCACGCGCGAGCTGCACCAGCTCCTGCCAGCGGCCATCGGCTTCGAGCGCCCCGGCTTGCAGGAACTGCGGCTGGCGGTCCAGGCTCGCCGCCCAGAATGGCACGCCTTCTATCGGCTGCACTGCGGCGCTCGTGGTGCCCTCGACGGCTTTGACCCATTCCACGGGCACCGCGAAATAAGCCACTTCACCGGACACTCGGAAGAACGTAAGAATACCCACCAGCCGTCCCTCAGCGTCGAACAGACCGCCGCCCGAGGCGCCCTGGCTGAAAGCGGCGGTGGTGCGGATCACCATCCCGCCATCGAGCGCATACAACTCAGACACTTCGCCTTCTTCGTAGGTGAGGCGGCGTCCGCCGTTGAAGCCGATAGCGTAGACCTTGTCTCCAATGTGCAGGCCCTTTGAGCTGGCGACCTCAACCGGTCGCACCGGCAAACCGGGCATCTGCATCAGACACAGATCATGCCTCACGTCGGCGCGCTGCGACTCGGCGCGCACTGGAGTGCTTCCCCAGAATGGCTCTACGCGTTTGGCGTGTTGCGTGACGTGGCAATTGGTAACGATGCTGCCGTTAGGGAGTGCGACACCGGAGCCGAGATAGAAACGTCCCTCGACGCCGACGCCGACCAACTGCACGAGGCTGGAGCGAACCTGGGTGTAAACGTCTGCGCCTTCGAGTGCCAGGGCTGGCATCGAAGCCGTGAGGAGTAGCGCTGCTGCGCCGATCGCCTTGCTGCTCATGGATACTCTCCTAAAAATCGAGAATATCCTCCCGAAACGGTGGCCAAAGCGTCCTTCTCGAAACACGCCTGGCGTGCAGTTTTTCCTACCGCACCGTGCACCGCTTTTGTTATCCGCCGCTCTCAATCGGAGCGTGCAGCCTGGGCGCCGCTACCGCTACCGGCGCCTTTTCTTTATAACTTTCCTGGGCTTGTCCCGACTCCAGTAGAACCGCTTGGGAGCCAGTTGCAAGCATCTGCATATTGTCCCGCAATAACCATGCCCGAATATTGGACGGAAGTGATAGTGGCTTTGCTGCATGGGTCGTACACGCGCGCTATTCCTTTCACGAGAATCGTCCGCGTAGGCAAGGCACCGACAGCTCATAATGGTGGCGGCGCTGCAAATCTCGACGGAGGAGTCCATGGCAGATCAGTTGAATAACGAAGGGCTGCAGCAGACCGCGCAGGACGCGATGGCTGCGGGCGAAGACGTACGTGATCGCATCCGTGAGCTCACATTGCAGGCGTTGAAGGAACGCAAGTTCAACTTCGCGCAGTTTCAAGAGGCCATGCGTGCAATGACACGGGGCATCAGCCTGGGCGCTCAGCAACCCGGAACGCAGGTGAGAAGCGCGCTCTCCGAGGCATTTGCCGGCATGGATGAGGCGCTCACCAAGGCCGCGCAGGCCGGCAGCCTTGCGATGCGCGAGCTGGTCTCGCGCAGCAAGCAATTCAATGAATCCGATCTCAAGCTCGGGCTCGAGCAACTCCAGCGGCTCGAGCGCGATCTGCTCGACAGCGTGCGCCAGATGGCTGAGAACACCACCGGCACAGTGCGTTCGGAATGGCAGGATCTGCTGACCCACGCGCAGCGCACTGGCACGGACACGGGCGCTGTGATCGCGGCGACGATGCGCGAATTCAGCGGCCGCATGGCCGGCACGGTCGCGAGCTCGACAACGGCCACACTGGAAGCAGCGCTGCAGTTCGGTGAGCGCTTCGCTCAGGCCGCCAGCGGGTTTCTGGCGGGCATGTCTGAGGCGTTGAAGCCCGAGGAGAGAAAACAGAAGTAGCGGCCCGCCGGTATGGGGCTTCAGGGTTGACGGCGTGTCAACCCTTGACTTTGACCAGGCTCGCTGCAGTTTCCAGTCGGTCCTGGAGATCGCTCACCTGGAATGGCTTGCTCAAAAAATCTTCCATCCCCGCATCCAGGCAGGCCTGGCGGTCCGAATCCATGGCGTTGGCGGTGAGCGCGACGATGCGCGGCTGACGGATACCCGAAAGCTGTCGAATCGCACGCGTGGCCGCGACGCCGTCCATGCGCGGCATCTGGATGTCCATCAATACCAGGTGGTATTCGCCGGTGCTTACTTTGTCGACACACTCCTGTCCGTCCTGCGCGAGATCCGCGGAGGCCCCGAGCTTGCGCAGCATGCTCATCGCCAGCATCTGATTGACGGCGTTGTCTTCGACCAGGAGGATGCGCAGGTCGGCGAGCGTGGGCCGGGTGAGCGAGCGCGTGCTCTGGTTCTCCTGCGGAGCCGCGGCCGGCATCGCAGGAATGCGGAACGTAAACGTCGAGCCGCCGTAATGCTTGCTCTCGACGCCGATCGTGCCGCCCATGCCTTCCGCCAGACGCTTGCAGATGGCAAGCCCGAGGCCGGTGCCGCCGTATCGCCTGCTGATGGAACTGTCGACCTGCGAGAACTTCTCGAACAGCTTGCCGACCCGATCGGGCGGAATGCCGATGCCGGTGTCCTTGACGCTGCACTGGAGCCAGTTGCCTTGTTCGATGCTCGCGACGTCGATGCGCACGCTGCCGCGGTGCGTGAACTTGATCGCATTGCCCACCAGGTTGAGGAAAATCTGCTTGAGGCGCGTGGCATCGCCCCGCAACCACTGCGGCACCTCGGCAGCGACGCTGTGCTTGAGCACCAGCTTCTTCTGCTGCGCCTGACCGCTCATCAGCTGGGTGACCTCGCCTACCACGGCGCGCACATCGACCGGACGCGTGTCCAGCGTGACCTTGCCCGACTCCAGCTTGGACAAATCGAGGATGTCGTTGATCAGCGCGAGCAGAATCTCTCCGCTGCTGCGGATGGTTTCGGCGTAGGAGCACTGTTCCTCGGTGAGCTCAGTCATCAGCAGAAGCTGCGTCATGCCCAGCACGCCGTTCATCGGCGTGCGTATTTCGTGACTCACGACCGCCAGAAACTCGCCCTTGGCGCGCAGGGCTTCATCCATCACGCTAAGCGCATGCTCCAGCGCCCGGGTACGCTCGTGTACGATGCGCTCCAGCTCGGCGGCGTGCGCCTGCAACCGCTGGTTCGCTTCGTACAGCTCCATGCTCTTGTGCTCAAGCAGCAGCTCCGCCTGTTTGCGGGCGCGCCGTTCGCGCTCCACGCGGCGGAGCACAATCTCCATTTCATCGGGTGCGTTGGTGATCGCCAGAGGGATGCTCGGAATGGTCATTGCAGGGTCAATGTGAAGCGCACGCGGCTGCCGTCATCGCTGGGCAGCTGCTCTCGGCTGATGACCATGTTTTCCTTGAAGTGTCGCCCGGAGCCGCGGATCAAGCCCTCGGCCAAGTCCGCGAAGTGGCGCTTGGAGGAATAGACCAGCACCATGCGGCTTGGGGAGCGCTCGACGACGTCGAATCTTGGCAGCTCGGCGTCTGGATACAGACGCCGCACTTGGCTGTGGATCACGCCGTCAAGCGACTGCAGGACGTCGAACGAGCCGCTCATGGCGGCAAGAAGCTGTGCGTAATTGCTCGCCAGCCGCGAGAATAGATATTCGCCGTATGCTTTGAACAGATCCGGCACCGGGGTATCGCAGACCTTTGACAGCTCGCAGACCAGGCGCCAGATCTCGCCATGGTCATAATTGCCTACCGCGGTATACGCGCCGCCCGAGGGCAGCTGCGCAGCGGCGATCATCTGCTCCATGGCCTGCGCGGAGAAGCGCCGCTCGACCATCTCGAGAAATTCCGTGAAGATGATGCCTTTCATCGCGCCTGCGGTTCTGAAGGAAGCTTCTTCGGAGTATCGGCGCGCGCGGGTGGTTTCTTGAGGCGCGCCGAGCAGTGTCTTAAACGGTTGACCGCGCCAGGCATGGCGATCCAGCCCTTGGTTTTTCCGGCGCTTGCCCATATTCGTTTATGGCGATCTGCGCCAGTCCGTTATAATCTTGTTTCTTAAGCATTCGGAGTTGACCATGCCGATCTACGAGTACCGCTGCCGCACCTGTGGCTTCGAAAAGGAATACCTGCAGAAGCTGTCCGACGCACCGATCGAGGTGTGCGAGAGCTGCGGCAAGGCGACCATGTCGAAGCTCCTATCCGCGGCCGGCTTTCAGCTGAAAGGCAGCGGCTGGTATGCGACCGACTTCAAGAACCCGCCTGGCAAGGCAAAGCCATCGGAAGCGGATAACAAGGATTCGGCAGGCAAGGAACCAGCAGGCAAGGAATCGACAGTCAAGGAATCGCCAAGCAAGGAATCGGCAGGTAAGGAATCGCCAAACAAGGAATCGGCAAGCAAGGATCGCAGTGCCGCGGCTGCGGACAGCTCAGCGCCTCGCAATGCGGCGCCGGAGGCTGCCCTGCGCGCCACTGATCGAAGCGGCGCTTGACGCAACCGGGTGAAGAAATACCTCATCACGGGCCTCCTCATCTGGATCCCGCTGGTCATCACGATCTGGGTGCTCGATCTCATCGTCAGCACCATGGACAGCACCCTGTTGTTGTTGCCCGAGCCGCTGCAGCCGAAGACATGGCTCGGCTTCAACATCCCGGGTCTGGGCGTAGTGCTCACGCTGCTCGTACTGCTGGTGACCGGCGTGCTGGCGGCAAATATGATCGGCCAGCGCCTGCTGCAATTGGCAGAGGGGTGGCTGGCGCGTATCCCGGTGGTGAAAACCATCTACAACAGCGTGAAGCAGGTTTCCGACACGCTGTTCTCCAGCAGCGGGCAGGCGTTTCGCAAGGCGCTGCTGGTGCGCTTTCCGCACAGCGAGGCATGGACCATCGCTTTTCTCACCGGTGTGGCACGCGGCGAGGTGGCTTCCCAGCTCGGTGCGGATATGATCAGCGTCTACGTTCCGACGACGCCTAATCCAACATCCGGATACTTCATCATCGTTTCGCGCGCCAACGTCGTCGAGCTCGAGATGAGCGTCGACGAGGCGCTGAAGTACGTAATCTCGATGGGGGTGGCGGCGCCGCTGCTGCAACGGCACACCGAGGCTCCGATTCTTGAGCGTCCGCGCTAACCGGCGCACACAACGATAACGCAGTCTTCTTCCTCGAATTCCATGCGCACCAACTATTGCGGACTGATCGACACCGGCTACCTCTCCCAGACAGTGACCTTGTTCGGCTGGGTGCACCGGCGCCGGGACCACGGCGGGGTCATCTTCATCGATCTGCGCGACCGCGAAGGGCTGGTGCAGGTGGTATGCGATCCGGATACGCCGCAGACCTTCGCGACCGCCGACCGGGTGCGCAGTGAATATGTGGTGAAGGTCGAGGGACGCGTGCGGCCACGACCGCAAGGCACGGTCAACCCGAACCTGAAAACCGGCGCGATCGAAGTGCTCGCCAGTACGATGGAGATTCTCAATACCTCGGTCACGCCGCCGTTCCAGCTCGACGACGAGAACTTGAGCGAGAACGTGCGCCTGGAACATCGCGTCATCGATCTGCGCCGGCCTGCCATGCAGGCGAACCTGCGGCTGCGCTATCGGGTAGCGATGGCGGTGCGGCGCTTTCTCGACAGCCGCGGGTTCATCGATATCGAGACGCCGATGCTCACCAAGTCCACCCCCGAAGGGGCGCGTGACTATCTGGTGCCCAGTCGCGTTCATCCCGGCTACTTCTTCGCCCTGCCGCAGTCGCCGCAGCTGTTCAAGCAGCTGCTGATGATCGCCGGCTTCGATCGCTACTACCAGATCACCAAATGCTTCCGCGACGAGGACCTGCGCGCGGATCGGCAGCCCGAGTTCACTCAGATCGATGTCGAGACCGCGTTTCTGGGCGTGGCGGAAATTACCGCGCTGATGGAGGAAATGATACGCAGCGTATTCGCCGAGACCAGTGGGGTCAGGCTGCCGGACCCATTCCCACGCATGACCTACGCGGAAGCGATGTCGAAGTACGGTTCGGACAAGCCTGATCTGCGCGTGTCGCTCACACTCACCGAGCTGACCGACGTCATGCAAGATGTCGAGTTCAAGGTGTTCAGCAGTGCCGCGACGACGGCGGGCGGACGCGTGGCCGCACTCCGGGTCCCGGGCGGGGGGCAGCTTACCCGTGGAGAGATCGACGCTTATGCGCAGCTGGCAGGGATCTACGGGGCGAAGGGGCTCGCCTATATAAGGGTGAACGAAGTCGCCAAGGGGCGCGAGGGGCTGCAGTCGCCCATCGTCAAGAACTTGTCGGACGCCGCGCTCAAGGCGATTATCGAGCGCAGCGAAGGCAAAGACGGTGACCTCATCTTCTTCGGCGCCGACAAGGCGAAAGTGGTGAATGAGTCGCTTGGAGCATTGCGCGCCAAGATCGGGCACGAACGCGGGTTCGCCCGCGAAGGATGGGCGCCGCTGTGGGTTCTGCAATTCCCAATGTTCGAGTTCAACGAAGACGAGAAGCGCTGGGATGCATTGCATCACCCGTTCACCGCGCCGCTGGATGGCCACGAAGAATACCTGGCGAGCGATCCCGGCAAAGCACTGTCCAAAGCTTACGATATGGTATTAAACGGTTGGGAGATCGGCGGAGGCTCGGTGCGTATTCATCGTGAAGACGTGCAGTCCAAGGTGTTTTCGGCGCTCAACATCGGACCCGAGGAGGCGCGCGCCAAGTTCGGTTTCCTGCTTGACGCGTTACAGTACGGAGCGCCGCCGCATGGTGGTATCGCTTTCGGACTGGATCGCATCGTGACCCTGATGGCGGGTGCCGAATCGATCCGTGACGTGATCGCATTCCCGAAGACGCAGCGCGCTCAAGACCTGCTCACGCATGCTCCAAGCCCGGTAGATGAACGGCAGCTGCGCGAGCTGCACATCCGGCTGCGTGCAGAGCCGACGAAGTCCTGAACCCGAATCTGGTGCAGGCTTATCTCCTGCTTCCTGTGAGCGCGCCGTGACGCGAGGCTCGGTGCGACCTGACCATGCAGACCAAGCTCAAGATCCCCATTTCCGTTCTGGTGGTGATCCATACACCGCAGCTGGAGGTCCTCTTGCTCGAGCGGACCGATCATCCAGGATATTGGCAATCGGTTACCGGGAGTCAGAATGAAGGCGAAACATTGGAACAAACCGCAATCAGAGAGCTCGCGGAGGAAACTGGCCTCGACGCGGCTGCGTACCGGCTGTGCGACTGGCGGCTGCAGAATCGATACGAGATCTTCCCGGAGTGGCGCTGGCGCTACCCGCCCGGCGTGACGGAGAATACCGAGCATGTGTTCGGTCTCGAGCTGCCGGCCCCGATGCCGGTGCGAATTGCGCCTCGCGAGCATCTGGCCTTCTCATGGTTGCCGTGGGAGAACGCCGCGCAGCGCTGTTTTTCATGGAGCAACGCGGCTGCCATCCGCGAGCTCCCCGACCGCATCGGACGATGCAAGTCAACTTGAGCATGCAAAGCCTGCACATTCTCACCTACAACATCCACAAGGGATTTCCGCAGTTCAAGCGGCGCGTGAGCTTGCACGAGCTGCGCGAACGGCTGCAATCGCTCGAGCCCGATCTCGTCTTTCTGCAGGAGGTAGTCGGCTTCCATGCCCGTCTTGCGCAACGGCACGAGAACTGGCCGACTGCCCCGCAGTACGAGTTCCTGGCCGACACGGTATGGCGCGATTTCGCTTACGGCCGCAACGCTGCGGTCGACGATGCGCATCATGGCAACGCGATCTTGAGCAAGTTTCCGATCACGCGCTGGGATAACGAGGATGTATCGATGCATCGCCTCGAGCGGCGCGGTCTGCTCCACTGTGAGATTCAGGTGCCGGGTTGGGAGCGCCCGCTGCACACGGTCAACGTGCACCTGGGGCTGTTGCGCATCTGGCGCGAGCGTCAGTTGAGTGCACTGATCCGGCGCATCGAGCGCCTGGTGCCCCACGATGCGCCGCTCATTATCGCCGGCGATTTCAATGACTGGACGCGCCGTGCCAGCGAATACCTGATTCGTGCGCTCGACGTAGTGGAAGTCTTCGAGGCATACACCAGATCCCCGGCGCGCAGCTTTCCGGCCATGCTGCCCTTCCTGCACCTCGACCGTATCTATGCGCGAGGTTTTCGCGTGAAGCTTGCGCACGTGCATCGCGGACCGCACTGGTCGCGCTTTTCGGACCACGCGGCATTGTCTGCGCTGCTGATGCCCGAGCCGCAACGAGGACCCACGGCGCGTACGCGCGAAACACGACCTGCAGCCCCGGGCTAAAACGCTCGCAGGTGTTCCCGGCTCAGCAGCTAAAGGCCAGGATGCGACAACGCGTCCCCAATCCAATACGTATGTGGCACGACGGTTGCTGTCGAAGACGCTATCCCTCGTTCGGGAGAACCCGTCGTGCTCGGTTTCCGCAAGCGCAAGACCAGCTCATCCGTGCTGCCCGCAGCTATCGAAACAGACCATCTGCTATGGTCGCTGGGCAGTCTATGCCAGTTGTTTCGCGTCCCGTTCGACGCCCGCCTGATTCTGCAGCGGTTTCCTCCGCCCTACAGCGTAGCGAGCGTGTGCGAAGCGGCGCGGGCGCTGGGCTTTCGAATACGCGAGGAGGAAATCCCCTCAGGCAAGCGCTTTCCCGGCCATAGCCTGCCGGCGCTCGCCGTGCCGCTCGACGGTCAGGGCGGGCCCGCCTTGATCCTCAAGTCCGACGGCGAGCGCGTGCTACTGTTTCGCGCGGGCACCGAAACGCCGCAAACCGTCACTCTGAGCGATTTGCGGAGTCATTTCGCCTCCATTCTGTTCAGTATTCAGCGCCCCGAAAAGCAAGCGCAGCGTCCGGATGAGGAGGCTGCAGCGCATCCGCGCGGCAGCGAGTTCGGCTTCCGTTGGTTCGTACCCGAGCTCATGAAGCACAAGCGCATCTGGCGCGATGTGCTGCTCGCATCGCTTGCCATACAGCTCATGGGGCTCGCCACGCCGCTCTTTACGCAAGCCATCATCGACAAGGTGGTGGTGCACCAGACACAGGGGACGCTGGCGGTGGTGGGCTGTGCGCTGCTGATGTTCATGGTGTTCAGCACAGTCATGACCTGGCTGCGCCAATATCTGGTGATTCACACCGGGAACCGTATCGACGCGGTGCTTGGGAGCCATGTCTTCGGACACATGCTGCGTTTGCCGCTGCGCTATTTCGAGCAGCGCCCCACCGGCGTGATCGTGTCCCGGCTGCACGGGGTAGAGACCATCCGCGATTTCCTCTCCGGCGCCACGGTAACGCTGATGCTCGATCTCCCGTTTCTGATGATTTTCCTGGGCGCGATGTTCTACTACAGCTGGCGCCTGTCGCTGATCGCGCTGGCATGCGTTGCATCCATCTGCGTGCTGAGCCTGGCAGTGACGCCGATCTTCCGTGCTCGCCTCAACCAGCAGTTCCTGCTCGGTGCGCGCAATCAGGCGTTCGTGACCGAGTATGTGGCTGGCATGAGCACGGTCAAGAGCCTGCAGACCGAACCGCAGCTGGAGCGGCGTTACGGTGAATATCTGGCGAGCTATCTGGCGGCGGGATTCGCCACGCGTCAGCTCGCCAACAGCTTCAATGTGATCGCCAACGCGCTCGAGCAGGCGATGACGCTCGCCATACTGATAGTGGGCGCGCTGCTGGTGATGGAGGGTGATGGCTTCACCGTCGGCATGCTGGTCGCGTTCCAGATGTTCGCGAGCCGCATGTCGCAGCCGATGCTGCGGCTGGTGGGTCTGTGGCAGGAGTTCCAGCAAGCCTCGGTGGCGGTAAAGCGGCTGGGCGACGTAATGGACATGCCTGCCGAGCCGTTCGCGGTGCTGCCGTCGCGCAGCCGGCGGGCGGCCGGGCACATCGAGGTGTCGGACCTGGGGTTTCGTTACAGCGAGCAGCACCCGTTTGTCTACCGCAATCTCAGCCTCTCGCTCAAGCCCGGACAGCTCACCGTCCTCATGGGACCCTCAGGCTCGGGAAAAAGCACGCTCACCAAACTGATGCTGGGTTTCTACCCGCCCAGTGAAGGGCAGATCACGATCGATGGACGCGACGTGCGCAACTTGTCGGCGAACGAGCTGCGTCAGGCGTTCGGCGTCGTGCCGCAGGAGACGCTGCTGTTTGCCGGCACGATCTACGACAACTTGATCATGGCCAACCCGCACGCGAGCTTCGACGACGTCATGAACGCGTGCCGTAAGGCGGAGATCCACGAAGTCATCGAGCGCCTGCCGCAAGGCTACCAGACGGTGATCGGTGAGCACGGCGTGGGACTCTCCGGCGGCCAGCGCCAGCGGATTGCCATCGCGCGCGCGCTGCTCAAGCAACCCGCGGTACTGATCTTCGACGAGGCTACGAGCGCGCTCGACGCCGATACCAGCGAGCAATTCGCACGTACGGTGAATCAGATCAAAGGCGGCACCACTATATTGTTCATCACACACCAGGCGCCGCGCAGCCTCGCATTCGACGCGGTAATTCAGCTCGGTGAGAAAGCCGCGGCGGTGGGCGAAGCAACGGGCGCAGTCGTGCGCCCACTCATCAAGCCGCGGGCGATGAACGGGGACGAACAGGTTCCCGCGGTTCACTGATCGTACTTCACAGTTTACACTGTCATGTTATTGGCATGGCATTTGCGCGACTATGCACACCTGCCCAGTTGCGTCCTTGCGGCGGAGTGCGCACGGCAAATGCTGCAGATTCATGAACCGCGCATGCGATTAACACTCACCCCCACGTCGTTGTTTGCGCGGTTTTCCAGACGTTCTCCCCGCCGGCATTTGCCGCTCTTCACACAGTTCTGATCGCCCGGTTGCGTGGCACACCGCTTGCGCCTCGTTTGCTGCCGGCAGCGGAATGCTTCGGCGTGAAGGAAGCGAATAACCTTAAGTCCAGTTGACTTTGCTGTAATCGATATCACCGCCTCCTTCCGCACCATTGCGTCGCCCACAACACAACAATTACGCATCTGCCGATCGCTGCTTCGGCTTTCTGGTCAGGGAGGAAAGGATTCATGCAGTGGCCTTGGCACCGGCGCTGCAGTTTGAATAGTTTCGATCAGCTTACATTGGAGATGGATCATGGCGACCGATTTGAATATGGTGGGAACAGACGGCGATGATGTGCTGGGCGGCGGCCCCGGCACCAATGAGTTCACCGGCGGACTCGGCAGCGACGTGATCGATGCCGCGCAAGGCACCAACACGATCTTCTACAATCCTGGCG
>Ga0335082_10002775_pt1:0-17500 | contig 18915 bp, 11 predicted proteins | sample Lox_Sample_41_FD_206718 | JGI IMG/M metagenome (GOLD analysis project Ga0335082, IMG submission 206718) | Soil microbial communities from Loxahatchee National Wildlife Refuge, Florida, United States - Lox_Sample_4.1 | ecosystem: Environmental > Terrestrial > Soil > Wetlands | place...
TGATCTTCGCCGGCTCCGAAGGCCGCGCGCCCGTCGGCATGGCCGAGGTCGTGCTCTCGTTCGACAACAGCCAGGGCACCGCGCCGCCTGCGTTCGCCGCCTTCGCGGAGATCCAGATCTCGAGGCGTCTGTACCGCAGCGGCGAATCCGAGTACCTGATGAACAAGGTGCCCTGCCGCCTGCGCGACGTGCAGGACTTCTTCCGCGACACGGGCATCGGCGCGAAGGGCTACACGATCGTGGAGCAGGGTCGCATTGCGGAGATCGTGTCCGCGAAGCCCGAGGAGCGCCGCATCCTGATCGAGGAGGCGGCGGGCATCGGCAAGTACAAGGCGCGCCGCCGCGAGGCCGAGAGCAAGATCGAGTCGACCCAGCAGAACCTGCTGCGCGTCTCGGACGTGCTCGGCGAGATCCGCCGCCAGATCGCGAGCACGGAGCGCCAGGCGCGCAAGGCGGCGCGCTACAAGCGGCTGCGCGAGACCTTGCGCGTGCTCGAGCTCTCGATCGCAACCGACGAGCGCGCCGAGATCGCCGCGGCCGCGGCATCGTCGCAGGACGAGCTGCGCTCGCTTCGCGACCGCGTCACCGCGACGGAGATGGCGCAGGCCGAGCGAGAGCTCGCGATCCAGAACGAGCGCATCGCGCTCGCGGAATGCGAGCGGGCGCTCTCGCAGGACAACGAGGAGCTGCTCGCGCTGCGCGGCCAGATCAAGGACTGCGAGGGTCAGATCGAGTACGGCCGCCGCGAGCGCGAGACGCTGGCCGAGCTGGCGGCCGCGCGCCGCGCCGAGCTCGAGGGCCTGCACGAGCAACGCGCGGCGCAGCAGCGCGAGGTCGGGGAGCTCGAGGAGGAGCTCGCCGCCGCGTCGCGCTCCGTCGCGGCGGAGCGGGAGGCGCTGGCCGCGAGCGAAACCGCGCTGCGCGAGGCGCGCGAGAGCCAGCGCGCTCTGGAGGCGCAGCGGGAGTCGGCCAGCGCGGCGCAGGTCGAGGTGCTGACCGCGGTGGCGCGCGCGGAGGACCGCATCGCCGCGATCGACGATCGCTCCGCCGAGCTCGACCTGCGTCTGCGCAGCGCCGACGAGGGCCTCGAGGTCGGACAGAACGAGGCGGCGCGCGCCGACCGCGAGCAGCGCGTGCTCGAGGAAGGCCTGCGAAATCTGCTGGCCGAGCGCGACCGGGTGATGGGCGGGCTTCGCGACGCGCTCGAGACGCATCGCCAGCTCATCGAACGCGAGCGGCGCGAGACCGCGAGGCTTCGCGCGACGCGGGAGCTGCTGGAGGGCCGCCGCGCGCGACTGGTGTCGCTGCGCGAGGTGCTGGCCCGCCACGACGACGTCGCCGAGGGCACGCGGCATCTGCTCGAAGGCGGCGAGGAGGCGCGGCGCCGTTTCGGCCTGCGGGCGCTCGTGCGCGACGTGCTCGAGGTCGAGCCCGAGCTCGAGCGCGCCGTCGAGGCAGTGCTCGCGGAGCGCGCCGAGGCGCTGATCGTGCAGCGCGCGGAGGACGCGCTCTCCGCGCTCTCGGCGCTGCGCGCGCAGCGCGCGGGCCGCGGGATCTTCCTGTCGCTGCCGCCCGCGCAGGAGCCGCAGGGCTTCGTGCCCCTCGGCGAGCCGCTGCTCGGGCGCGTGCGCGTGCGCGCGGGCTTCGAGGATCTGGCACACGCGCTCTTCGCGGGCGTGAACCTGGTCGACGACCTCGCCGAGGTGCTGCGCATCTACGGCGGGCGCCGCCTGCCGGCGGTCTTCGCGACGCGCGATGGCGACGTGCTGACGCCGGACGGCGTCGTGCGCGGCGGAGCGCCGCCCGAGGGCGGCGCGCTCGCGCGGGTCCGCGAGGTGCGCGATCTCGAGCAGGAGGTGCAGTCGCTCGAGGCGCGCGTGCTCGACGAGCACGCCGCGCAGCGCGACGCCGAGCAGACGCTCGCGCGCGCGGGCGACGAGCTGGAGAACCTGCGCAACCGCCATCACACCGCAGCGCTCGCGGTCGCCAACCACGAGAAGGACCTCGAGCGAACGCGCGAGCGCGTGAAAGCGCTCGGCGAGGTCCACGAGACTCGCGTGCAGGAGCGCTCGGATCTGCTGGCCGAGCAGGGCACGCTGGCCGAGGAGCGCGCGCGACTCGAGGTCGCGCTCACGGACGCGCGGGAGCGGCGCCTCGCGGGACAGCGGAGCCTCGACGCGCTCGGGCTGCGTCTCGGCTCGGCCGGACGCGAGCTCTCGCGGGTCGAGACGCTGGCTGCGGAGCAGCGGGCGCTCTACGCGGGCCGCGAGGAGCGCCGCGAGCGCGTCCACGCGGCCGCGGAGCGGATGCGCTCGTCGCTCTCGGATACGCAGAACTGGATCGCGCGCCGCGAGCAGGAAATCGCGGCGGCGGAGCAGCGCCGCGAGGACCTCGCGCAGAGCATCGAGTCGGCGAGGCAGAGCCTCGAGGCGCGGCTCGCCGACGAGGAGCAGGCGCGCGCGCGCCACGAGGGTCGGCGCGAGGCGTTCGAGCGCGCGGCGCAGGCGGTCGCCTCGCTCGAGGAGGGGCTGCGCGAGCTGCGGGCATCGATCGCGCGCGCGCGCGACGAGATGTCGCAGCACGACCTCCGCACGCGCGAGCTCGAGATGCGCCGCGAGCACCTCGAGAACGGGATCCGCGAGAAGTGGGGCGTCGAGCTCGCGAGCTGGGAGCCCCCGAAGCTCGAGGGTGACGCGCCGCCGGCGTCCGAGCCGGCTCCGGAGCTCGAGCCCGCGCCCGAGGGCGAGGACTCCGAGCAGGCGCCCGACGCGGCGCGCGAGGCTCGCGCCCACGCCGAGCTCGTGCGCCTTCCGGTCGAGGCGCGGCGCGAGCAGCAGGTGGAGCTGAGGCGCAAGCTCGAGGCGCTCGGCGACGTGAACCTCGGCGCGATCGAGGAGCACGAGGAGCTGAAGGAGCGCAACCGCTTCCTCTCCGAGCAGAAGCAGGACCTCGAGGCCACCCTGACCTCGCTGCGCGACGCGATCGCGCGGATCAACCGCGCGAGCCGCCAGCGCTTTCGCGAGACCTTCGAGGCCGTCGCGAAGCGGTTCTCGGAGAACTTCCCGCGGCTCTTCCGCGGCGGGCGCGCGAGCCTCTCCTTGACCGAGAGCGAGGACGTGCTCGAGGCGGGGATCGAGATCCTGGCGATGCCGCCGGGCAAGCGCCTCCAGAACGTGAACCTGCTGTCGGGCGGCGAGAAGACGCTCACGGCGATCGCGCTGCTGGTGGCGGTCTTCCAGGTGCGACCGTCGCCGTTCTTCCTGCTCGACGAGGTGGACGCGGCGCTCGACGACGCGAACGTCGGCCGCTTCAACGAGATCGTGCGCGAGCTCGCGGGCGATTCGCAGTTCGTGCTGATCACGCACAACAAGCGCACGATCGAGATCGCCGACGTCCTCTACGGCGTGACGATGGAGCGAAAGGGCGTCAGCACGGTCGTGTCAGTGGAGATGCACGCGCAGGCGCGGCCGTAGGCCGCGCGCTCGCGTCGTCCTGGGCCGAGTCGGCGCGGAAGTAGGGAATCACCTCGCGCCCGATCTGGCGGATCGTCTCGAGGATCGCCGCCTGCGGAACCGTCCCCATCTGCATCAAGAACAGGATCTCGTCGGCTCCGGCGGCCGCCAGCCGCTCGACGTAGCCGATCGCGTCCTTCGCGGTGCCGTAGGCGTGGTTCGGGTTGAAGAGGCCCGTGGTCTCCGTGCCCGCCTCGATCTTCTCCTCGTGTAGGTAGGCCACGAGCGCTTCGCCTTCGCTCCGCAGCGCTTGCGCATTGTCCTGACCTTCCGTGTCGAGCCGCGGCGGCGGCCCGCCGCCGTACCAGTGGCGGATCGCTTCGGTGAAGAAGCGCTGTCCACGCGCGCCGATCTCGCGGGCGCGGCGCCCGTCGTCGAGCACGATGGCCGGGCACAGCGCCGAGAGGTGATCGACGGCGAACTCGCCGACCTGCGAGTCCGGCGTGCGCCGCCGGACCGCTTCGCGGTAGACGCGGTTCTTCTGCTCGATGTCCTCCGGACCCGCGAAGCCGAGCACCAGCGCGCCGAGTCCCCACTCGCCCGCCTGATTCAGCGTCGCCTCGCGCGTGCAGGCGAGGTAGAGAGGCGGATGCGGGCGCTGGTAGGGCTTCGGATGGATCGGCCGCGGCGGGATGCGGATGCGCTCACTCTCGTGGGAGAAGACGTCCTCGCGCCACATGCGTGGGATCATGCGGACCGATTCCTCGAGCTGCGCCGGGATCTCCTCGAGCCGGGTGTCGAAGGCTCCGGCCTCCTGCTCGGTGCCGCCCTTGCCGACGCCGAAGTCGACGCGCCCCTTCGAGAGGACGTCGAGCATGGCGATGCGCTCGGCCACCTTGATCGGGTGATTCATCCGGAACGGCAGGCAGACGACCCCGTGGCCGACACGGATGCGAGAGGTGGCGCCCGCCACGTAGGCGAGGAAGGTCTCGGGCGCGCTCATGTGCGCGTACCACTTGAGGCAGTGATGCTCGACCGCCCAGACGCGGTCGAAGCCCATGCGCTCGGCGAGGACCGCCTGCTCCACGCACTCGTGCAACACCTGGGATTCGCGCGCGGGGCTGGCGTCGGCCGTCTGCGCCTCGAGAATGATCGAAAATTCCATGCGCCGCATTCTACGCGAGGCTCTCGCCGTCCCGTCGCAGGCCCCACGCGAACGCGTAGGCCGGCCCGCGGGACGAGGCGGCGCCTTTCGGTGCGCGCAGCATACGCAAGGGGGGATGGTATGTTGAGCATCCGATGGAACATTGGCTCGAGCTCGCCGCCAGCTGGATCGCCGCGAACCCGTCGGAGTTTCTGCTCGCGGTCTTCAGCCTGCCTCTCGTGCTCACCGCGATCGCGCTCGCGCGGCGCGAGCGGGTCGAGGAGGAGCCTGCGCCGAGCGCCGAGGCGGAGGCCCTGCCCGAGCTTCTGGTCGCTCCGCCGCGCGCGCGGCTGCGAGATCGGCTGCGCAGGACCCACGACGCGCTCGTCGGTCGGCTCGGATCGCTGCTCGGCGGCCGCGTGCTCGACGCCGAGCTCTTCGACGAGCTCGAGGAGATCCTGCTCGGCGCGGACCTCGGCGTGGCGACGGCCGAGGCGCTGCTCGATCGCGTGCGCCGCGAAGCGGCCGGCAAGGACGCCGACGCGGTGCGCGCGGTGCTGCGCGACGCGATCCTGGAGCGCCTGCGCCGCGTCGAGTCGAAGCCGGGTCTTCCGCTCTCGGGCAGCCCGCACGTGGTGCTCGTGCTCGGCGTCAACGGTTCGGGCAAGACCACGACGATCGGCAAGCTCGCGGCGCGCCATGCGGCGCTCGGCCGCAAGGTGCTGCTCGGCGCCGCCGACACCTTCCGCGCCGCCGCCGGCGAGCAGCTCCAGATCTGGGGCGAGCGCGTCGGCTGCGACGTGGTCGCGGGGCGTCCCGGCGGCGACCCGGCGGCGGTGGCCTTCGACACGGTGAAGGCGGCGCGCGCGCGCGGGATCGACGTCGCGATCATCGACACCGCCGGGCGACTCCAGACGCGCAAGCCGCTGATGGAGGAGCTCGGCAAGATCGTCCGCGTGATCGCGCGCGATCAGGGCGGAGCGCCGCACGAGGTGCTGCTGGTGCTCGACGCCAACACGGGCCAGAACGCGATCTCCCAGGCGCGGCTCTTCACCGAGGCGGCCGGAGTGACGGGCCTCGTGCTGACGAAGCTCGACGGCACCGCGAAGGGAGGCGTGCTCGTCGGGCTGGCCGAGGAGTTCGGCATCCCGGTGAAGTGCGTCGGCGTCGGAGAGTCGGTCGAGGATCTGCGCGACTTCTCGGCCGAAGAGTTCGTCGACGCGCTCTTCGCGGACTAGCAAGCGCCCGCGCAGCGGGCGCGAGGAGATCGCGCGTGGCCCGCTTCGTCATGGCGCTCGACCAGGGAACCACCTCGTCGCGCGCCATCCTGTTCGACCGCGACGGCTCCGTCGTGGCAGTGGATCAACACGAGTTCACACAGCACTTCCCGAAGCCGGGCTGGGTCGAGCACGACGCGGACGAGATCTGGCAGAGCCAGCTCCGCGCTGCGCGCGGAGCGCTCGGCAAGGCGGGAGCGGTCGGAACGGACATCGCGGCGATCGGCATCACCAACCAGCGCGAGACCACCGTCGTGTGGGAGCGCGCATCCGGGGCGCCGGTCCACCGCGCGATCGTATGGCAGTCGCGCCAGACGGGGCCGATCTGCGACGCGCTCCGGCGTCGCGGGCTCGAGGACGAGGTGCGCAAGCGCACGGGGCTCGTGATCGACGCCTACTTCTCGGGCACGAAGGTGCGCTTCATCCTGGACGCGATTCCCGACGGCCAGAAGCGCGCCGAGCGCGGCGAGCTCGCGTTCGGCACGGTCGACAGCTGGCTGCTGCACAAGCTGACGCGCGGTCGTGTCCACGCGACCGAGTACTCGAACGCGTCGCGCACCTTGCTCTACAACATCCACGAGCGCGCCTGGGACCCGCTGCTGCTCGAGGCGCTCGACATCCCGCGCGCGCTGTTGCCGGCGGTGCGCGAGTCGAGCGGCGTCTTCGGGCTCGTCGACCGCGAGTGGTTCGGCGCGGAGATCCCCGTGGCCGGAATGGCGGGCGATCAGCAGGCGGCGCTCTTCGGACAGCGGTGCACGCAGCCCGGTCAGGCCAAGAACACCTACGGCACCGGCTGCTTCTTGCTGATGAACACCGGCGCAGAGGCGCCGCAGTCGCGGAGCGGGCTCGTCACCACCATCGCGTGGGGGCTCGGCGGCCGCGTCGACTACGCGCTCGAAGGCAGCGTGTTCGTGACCGGATCCGCCGTGCAGTGGCTGCGCGACGGGCTCCAGATCGTCGCGAGCGCCGCGGAGACGGAAGCGCTCGCGCGCTCCGTGCCCGACAGCGGCGGCGTGTACCTCGTGCCGGCCTTCACCGGGCTCGGCGCGCCGTACTGGGACGAGCGCGCGCGCGGCGCGCTGGTCGGGCTGACGCGCGGCACGACGCGCCAGCACCTCGTGCGCGCGACGCTCGAGGCGATCGCGTACCAGACGCGCGACGTGGTCGAGTGTCTGCAGCAGGACGCGGACCTCTCGCTCGCCGCGCTTCGGGTCGACGGCGGCGCGGCCGCGAACGACTTCCTGATGCAGTTCCAGGCGGACATCCTCGGCAAGACGGTCGAACGCCCGGCGCAGCTCGAGGTGACCGCGCTCGGCGCGGCGCTGCTTGCCGGGCTCGCGACGGGCTTCTGGTCGGATCCGTCCGCGCTCGCGTCGGCGGCGGCTCACCGATTCGAGCCTCGGATGGAGGAAGAGCGGCGCGAGGCGCTCTACGCCGGCTGGAAGCGCGCCGTCGAGCGCGCGCGCGGCTGGGCCGAGGACTGAAGGTGCGCCCCGAGCGAGCGCTCGTGATCGCCCATCGCGGGGCCTCTGGCCAACGGCCCGAGAACACGCTGCCGGCCTACGAGCTCGCGGTGCGGCAGCGAGCCGACATGATCGAGATCGATCTCCACCGCACGCGCGACGGCGAGATCGTGGTCACGCACGACGAGCGGCTCGAGGGTCTCGGCGGCCGCGGCGAGATCGCGGACGCGAGCCTGGCCGAGGTGCGCAGCCTCGACGCGGGAGGCGGGGAGCGCGTCCCCACGCTCGACGAGGTGCTCGACGCCTTCGGCGCGCGCATCCCGTTCAATCTCGAGTTGAAGCAATCGACGCGTGGACCCTATGCGGGGCTCGTGGCGGAGACCCTGAAGCGCGTCGAGTCGCGGGGGCTGCAGGGCGCGACCCTCTTCTCGTCGTTCTACGACCCGGTGCTCGCGGAGCTGCGAGCCGGCTCGCCCGGCGCGCGGATCGGCGTGCTGGTCTCGTCGCGTGCGCCCGAGGGCTGGCGGCAGCGGGCACGCCGCTTCGGCGCGGAGGCGGTCCACTTCTCGGCGATGCTCGCGACCGCGGAGACGGTGGCCGCGGCGCACGCGGAAGGGCTGGCCGTCCACGTCTACACGGTCGACGAGCCCGATGCGATGCGCCGGCTGCTCGCGATCGGCGTCGACGGCCTGTTCACCAACTTCCCGGATCGCATGCGCGCGTTGGTGGGATAGGTCACTCCGTTCGCACGCCCGGCTCCCCCGAGGGGACCCGCGTGGATTCTGGCCGAATGGAGAGGGGGTCTTCAGGCCTTGTGCTGGTGATTTCTCTTGACGGCGAGGAGTGAAATACCGTACTCATTCCTTCGATTCAGGAGAATTCCTAATGAAATTAGGCCGGATCGCGCTGGAACTCGACGCCACCGACCGGGCGATTCTCGATCTGCTCCAGGAAAACTGTAAGCAGCCCCTCGCGGCCATCGGCGAGAAGGTCGGCCTCTCCGCGCCCGCGGTGCTCGAACGCATCCACAAGCTCGAGGAGGCGGGCGTGATCCAGGCCTACACCGCGCTGCTCGACGCGCGCCGACTCGGACTCGACGTCACCGCGTTCATCGGCGTCTCGACCGATCGCCCGGTCGCGGTGCGCGGCATCGAGGTCGCGGTGATGGCGATGGACGAGGTGCTCGAGTGCCACCACGTGACCGGCGCGCACACGCTGATGCTGAAGGTGAAGACGCAGAACACGGAGAGTCTCGAGGACCTGATCGATCGCGTGCGATCGCTGGAGGGCGTCTCGCGCACGGAGACGATGATCGTGCTCTCGACGCACATGGAGCGCGCGCGCATCGCGATGCCTCCCGAGGAGGTCGCCGTGGAACGGCCGCGGCGAACGGGAGCTCGCTCGCGCAGAGGCGGCGCAGGGGGGGACGAGGCATGACCGGGATGCGACGCGAGCCTCGAGGCCTCTACGACCCGGCGAACGAGCACGACGCCTGCGGCGTCGGCTTCGTCGCCAACATTCGCGGCGAGAAGTCGCACGACGTGGTGCACCAGGGCGTGCAGGTGCTCTGCAACCTGGAGCACCGCGGCGCCTGCGGCTGCGACCCGGAGACCGGCGACGGCGCCGGCCTGCTCGTGCAGATTCCCGACGCATTCATGCGTCGTGAGGCCGCGGCGCTCGGAATCGAGCTCCCGGCCGTCGGCCGCTACGCGGTAGGCCAGGTGTTCCTGGCCCGCGACGCCGCGCGCGCCGCGGAGCAGGCGGCGGAGCTCGAGCGCATCGCCCGTGCCGAAGGCCAGCGCATCCTCGGCTGGCGCGACGTGCCGCACGACCCGCAGGCGATCGGTCGCGTGGCGCGCCAGAGCCTGCCCTGCATCCGCCAGGTCTTCGTCGCGGCGCAGGGCCGCGAGGCTACCGATCCCGACGCCTTCGAGCGGCGGCTCTACGTGATCCGCCGCCTGGCCGAGAAGGCGCTCGGGCAGGGTCACGACGGGGCGGAGGGATTCTTCTACGTCCCGAGCCTCTCGAGCCGCACGCTCGCCTACGTCGGCCTGCTGATCGCCGGTCAGATCGAGCGCTTCTACCCCGACGTGTGTGATCCGCAGTTCGTGTCGGCTCTCTGCCTCGTGCACTCGCGCTACAGCACCAACACGCTCGGCGCCTGGGACCTCGCGCACCCCTTCCGCTACCTGGCCCACAACGGCGAGATCAACACGGTGCAGGGCAACCAGAACTGGATGGACGCGCGCGAGGGCACCTTGCGCTCGCCGCTGTTCGGGGACGATCTCGCGAAGCTCTATCCGGTCGTCCGGTCGGGCGCGTCGGATTCCGCGCGTTTCGACAACGCGCTCGAGTTCCTCGTGCTCGCGGGCCGCGAGCTGCCGGAAGCGATCCTGCTGATGATCCCCGAGGCCTGGGAGAACCGGGACGATATGGATCCCGACCTGCGGGCCTTCTACGAGTACCACTCGTTCTTGATGGAGCCGTGGGACGGACCGGCGTCGCTCGCGTTCACGGACGGGCGGAAGATCGGCGCGGTGCTCGATCGCAACGGGCTGCGTCCGTCGCGCTACGTGGTCACGAAGGACGGCCTCGTCGTGATGGCGTCCGAGGTGGGCGTCCTCGACATCGCGCCGGAACGGGTGCTCCAGAAGGAGCGCCTGCACCCCGGGAAGATCTTCTTCATCGACCTCGAGGAGGGCCGCATCGTCGAGGACGCCGAGATCAAGGCGCGCTACGTGGCGCGGCGCCCGTATCGCGAATGGGTCGAGCAGAGCCGCGTGCTGCTGCGCGACCTGCCTGCCGCGGAGGTGCCCGCGGAGCATCGCGACCCCGAGCTGCGCTTCGCATGGCAGGAGGTCTTCGGCTACACCGCAGAGGATCTGCGGATCCTGCTCGCGCCGATGGCGGTCCAGGGCAAGTGGCCGATCGGGTCGATGGGCGAGGACGCCGCGCTCGCGTGCCTCTCGGATCGGCCGCAGACGCTGTATCGCTACTTCAAGCAGAAGTTCGCGCAGGTCTCGAATCCCGCGATGGACTCGATCAACGAGCGCTCCGTGATGGCGCTCCACTCGACGGTCGGCTCGGAGGGAAATCTGCTCGAGGAGACGCCCGAGCATGCGCGCCTGCTCCGCATCGAGCATCCGGTGCTCACCGACGACGAGCTCGAGCGGATCCGACAGATCGACCTGCCGGGCTTCCGCGCGCGCACGCTCGCCTGCCTGTTCAAGCTCGCCGACGGCGGCGAGGGATTGCGCGCCGCGCTCGACTCCGTGTGCGAGCAGGCGGAGGCGGCCGTCCGCGACGGCGTCAATATCCTGATCCTCTCGGATCGCGGCGTCTCACCCGAGCACGCGCCGATTCCGATGCTGCTCGCGACCGGCGCGGTGCACCACCACCTGATGCGCGCGAAGCTCCGCACCCGCTGCGGCCTCGTGTGCGAGGCCGGCGACGCCCGTGAGGTCGCGCAGTTCGCGCTCCTGATCGGCTACGGCGCCGCGGCGGTGAACCCGTACCTCGCGCTCCAGACGATCGAGCAGCTCGCCCTGGAAGGCACCTACGTCGGCGAGGGGCTCGACGTCGCGACGGCCACGAAGAACTTCGTGAAGGCCTGCGACAAGGGCCTGCTGAAGACCTTCGCGAAGATGGGGATCTCGACGCTCCAGAGCTACCGCGGCGCGCAGATCTTCGAGGCGGTCGGCCTCGACCGCGACCTCGTCGCGCGCTGCTTCTCCGGGACGGCCTCACGCGTGTCGGGAGTCGGGTACGACGTGCTCGCGCGCGAGGTGGCGATTCGTCACGAGCGCGCCTTCGCACTTCACGACTTCGTGTACCCAGAGCTCGACCCGGGCGGCCTCTACCAGTGGAGGGCGCGCGGCGAGCGGCACACCTTCGATCCGGAGACGGTCTCGAAGCTCCAGATCGCCTTGAAGCGGCGCAGCTACGAGGACTTCAAGGAGTTCTCGCGCGCTGCGAACCGCGACACCGCTTCGGCCTGCACCTTGCGCGGGCTGCTGCGCTTCAAGCCGGGCCTCCAGCCGCCGGTTCCGATCGACGAGGTCGAGCCGGTCTCGGAGATCGTGAAGCGGTTCTGCACCGGCGCGATGTCGTATGGCTCGATCTCGCTCGACGCGCACCAGACGCTCGCGGTCGCGATGAACCGCATCGGCGGGCGCAGCAACACCGGCGAGGGCGGCGAGGACCCCGCGCGCTACAAGCCCGAGCCGAACGGCGATTCGCGGCGGAGCGCCATCAAGCAGGTGGCCTCGGGACGCTTCGGCGTCACGAGCTGGTATCTCGTCAACGCCGACGAGCTGCAGATCAAGATCGCGCAAGGCGCGAAGCCGGGAGAGGGCGGCGAGCTGCCCGGGCACAAGGTCGACGAGACGATCGCGCGCACGCGCCACTCGACCCCCGGCGTCGGCCTGATCTCGCCGCCGCCGCACCACGACATCTACTCGATCGAGGACCTCGCGCAGCTGATCTACGACCTGAAGAACGCGAACCGGCGCGCGCGCGTCAGCGTGAAGCTGGTGTCGGTGAGCGGTGTCGGCACGATCGCCGCCGGCGTCGCCAAGGGCAAGGCGGACGGCGTGCTGATCAGCGGGATGGACGGCGGCACCGGCGCCTCGCCGCTCGCGTCGATCAAGCACGCGGGCCTGCCGTGGGAGATCGGCCTGGCGGAGACGCAGCAGACGCTGGTGCTGAACGACCTGCGCGCGCGCATCCGCGTGCAGACAGACGGCGGTCTCAAGACGGGTCGCGACGTCGCGATCGCGGCGCTGCTCGGAGCCGACGAGTTCGGCTTCTCGACCGCGCCGCTCGTGGCGCTCGGCTGCATCCTGATGCGGGTGTGCCACCTCAACACGTGTCCGGTCGGCATCGCGACGCAGGACCCGGTGCTGCGCAAGCGCTTCGCGGGGACACCCGAGAGCGTCGTGCAGTACTTCCTGTGGATCGCGGAGGAGCTGCGCGAGATCATGGCGGAGCTCGGCTTCCGCCGCGTCGACGACATGGTTGGCCGCGTCGAGTTCCTCGAGGCGAGCCCGGCCGTCCACCACTGGAAGCAGAAGGGCCTCGACCTCTCTCCGCTGCTCGAGCGCCCGGACGTGCCGCACGCGATCCACCACTGCGAGAAGCAGGCGCTCGCGGGCGAGCTCGAAAAGGTCACGGACGCGGAGCTGCTGCGGCTCGCGCGGCCCGCGCTCGAGAGCGGTGAGAAGGTGCTGATCGAGCGCGAGATCCGGAACACGGAGCGCACGCTCGGCACGATCCTCGGCTCCGAGGTCTCCCGCCGCTACGGAGAGGAAGGCCTTCCGGACGACACGATCGCGTTGCGCCTGCGCGGAAGCGCGGGGCAGAGCCTGGCGGCGTTCTGCACGCGGGGCATGACCTTCGAAGTGGAGGGCGAGACGAACGACTACTGCGGCAAGGGCCTGTGTGGGGCGCGCATCGTCGTGCGCGTCCCGCGCGGCGCGACCTTCGATCCCGCCGAGAACATCATCACCGGGAACGTCGTGCTGTACGGCGCGACCAGCGGGGAGGCCTACTTCCAGGGCCTCGCGGGCGAGCGCTTCTGCGTGCGGAACAGCGGCGCGTCGGCGGTGGTCGAGGGCGTCGGCGACCACGGCTGCGAGTACATGACGGGCGGCGTGGTGGTCGTGCTCGGTCGCACGGGGCGGAACTTCGCGGCAGGCATGAGCGGCGGCATCGCGTACGTGCTCGACGAGGACGGCCAGTTCGCGAGCCGGGTCAACACCGAGACCGTGGACCTCGATCCGCTGCAGGATTCCGACCTCGCGGTGATCGAGCGCATGGTGCGCAAGCACTTCCAGTACACGAGGAGCCGGAAGGCGGAGGAGGTGCTGCGCAAGTGGGACGACCTCGCGCCCCGCTTCGTCAAGGTCTTCCCGAGGGACTACAAGCGCGCGCTGTCGGAGCGCATCGAAGCGGGGAGCGGCAATGGCTGACGTTCGCGGGTTCCTGAAGTACGGCCGACGCGGCACGGCGTACCGCGCGGTCGACGAGCGGTTGCACGACTGGAAGTGCGTCCAGTCGGACTTCCAGCCCGACGAGACGCGTCAGCAGGCCGCGCGCTGCATGGATTGCGGCATTCCGTTCTGCAACAACGGCTGTCCGCTCGGGAACATCATCCCCGACTTCAACGACCTCGTCTTCCGCGACAAGTGGGAAGACGCGCTCGTCCGCTTGCACTCGACGAACAACTTCCCCGAGTTCACGGGTCTCGTGTGCCCGGCTCCCTGCGAGCAGGCGTGCGTCCTCGGCATCAACCAGGATCCGGTGTCGATCAAGCAGATCGAGTGGGAGATCATCCGCCGCGGCTTCGACGAGGGCTGGGTGAGGCCGCTGCTGCCGCAGCGGCGGACGGGTCGCTCGGTGGCGGTGGTCGGCTCGGGCCCCGCCGGTCTCGCCGCCGCGCAGCAGCTGACCCGCGCCGGGCACACCGTCACGGTCTTCGAGAAGAGCGACCGCATCGGCGGTCTGCTCCGCTACGGCATCCCCGACTTCAAGCTCGAGAAGTGGCTGATCGACCGTCGGCTCGAGCAGATGCGCGCGGAAGGCGTGATCCTGCAGACCGGCGTCCACGTCGGCGTCGACCTGGCGGTCTCGACCTTGCGCCGGAGCTTCGACGCGGTGCTGCTCTGCATCGGCGCCGAGCAGCCGCGGGACCTCGAGGTGCCGGGTCGCGAGCTCTCCGGAGTCCACTTCGCGATGGACTTCCTGACCCAGCAGAACCACCGCGTGGCGGGCGACAAGGTCGACGACTCGGAAGCGATTCTCGCCACCGGGAAGCACGTCGTGATCCTCGGAGGTGGCGACACCGGATCCGACTGCATCGGGACCTCGCACCGACAGGGCGCGCGCTCGGTCACGTCGCTCGAGCTCCTGCCGCAACCGCCCGAAGGCCGTCACGCGTCGGAGCCCTGGCCCCAGGCCAAGAAGTACTACTTCAACGTGTCGAGCTCGCATGCCGAGGGCGGAGAGCGTCGCTACGCGCTGATGACATCGGCCCTCATCGGCGACGGCAAGCGCGTGACGGCGCTCCGCGCGTCTCGAGTCGAATTCGATCGCGATCGCCTCGATCGTCCGGTGATGGGAAGCATGCGAGTGGTGTCGGGCAGCGAGTTCGAGATCCCTGCGGACCTGATCCTGCTCGCGATGGGCTTCTCGAGCCCGGTGAGGAAGGGGCTGGTGGAGGATCTCGGCGTCGCCCTCGATCCGCGCGGCAACGTGCGCGCCGATCTGCGCGACTTCGCCACCAGCGAGCCCGGGATCTTCACCGCGGGCGACTCGCGGCGAGGCCAGTCGCTGGTCGTATGGGCTCTGTGGGAAGGGCGTGAAGCGGCCCGGGCGGTCGACACCTATCTCGTGGGCCGATCGCATCTCCAGAGTCGCAGTGCGTTCGTGTGAACGTTCGCCTCGCGCGGGAGCTCCCGCGCGAGACCGGCGCGCGGCCGTCAACCGGCGTTTGAGATCGCGCTCGAGCGGTCGACACGCCTTCGACTTTCGTTGACGTGTTTCCTTCGGAACCGGTACGATGCCGCAGCGGGGGGCATCATTTCCGAGATCGTCGCCAATGCGGGTCTCGAGGTCGCCGAGTCGGACGCGGCATACGACCTCGATCGCCTGGAGCGCGCGGTCGGGACGTTGATCGAGTCGACGGAGCGGCTGCGTCACGAGAACCGCGTGCTGCGCGAGCAGCTCGCCGCGAAGTTGCAGCGCATCCAGGCTCTGGAAGGCGATCTCCGCCACGCCAATCAGCGCAGGCAGGACGTCGCCAAGCGCATCGACGAGCTCATCGGCCAGATCGATCATCTGGAAGGAGAGCTCGGAAACGAGGGCGACGAGTGAGCCAGAAGCAATCTCTCGCGGTTCGCATTCGCGGTCAGGAGTTCCGGATCCGGAGCGACGAGAGCCCGGAGCTGCTGCAGCAGGTCGCGGACATCGTCGATTCGACGATGCAGCGCATCGAGCAACGCACGGGCGCGATCGATACCTTGGACGTCGCGATGTTGACCGCCCTGAACCTCGCCCGAGAAGTGGTCGAGGCCCGGCGGGCGCGCCCTTCCTCGCCTCGGTTGCGAGCATTGATCGAGCGTGCCGAGGCCGCCGGATCCGTCTCTCACCCGAGCTGAGTCGGATCCCGCGCGGGTCGCGCGCGAGCTCTGCGCGGCGAAGCGCGAGGTTCGTCGGCGCATGCTCCGCGATCTCGCGAAGGTCTCGGAGTCGCAACGGCGCGACGTCGCGGGCCGCATCGCTCGCTGCCTGCTGCGCGAAATCGGGTCGGGTCCCGCGCGGCGGTGGGCTCTGTTCGCCAGCCTGCGAAGCGAGGTATGGATGCGGCCGCTGTTCGAGGCGATTCGCCGCGGCGGTGGCGTTCCGCTCGTGCCCCGCGTGCGAGGAGACCGGCTCGACTTCGTCGCGGTCCGCGACTGGGGCGATCTGCGGTCCGGCGTGTTCGGGGTGCCGCGCCCGTCCGCGGGTCGTGACGCATATCGTCTCGCGCCCGGCGACGTCGTGATCCTGCCCGGACTCGCATTCGACCGTGCGGGCCATCGGCTGGGACGAGGCCACGGCTTCTACGATCGGACCTTCGCTGCGGTCGCGCCGAGCCCGCTCCGGATCGGGGCCTGTTACCACTTCCAGCTCCTCGATCATGTGCCGCACGGGTCGCACGATCGCCGGGTCGATGCGATCGTGACGGAACGGGGAATGATCTGGGCCGGGAGTCCGGGATGAGCAGCAGTCTCGACGCGGAGATCGACCGTCAGATCGCCGTCCTGCGCGACGGCGCGGTCGAATTCTTCGGCGAAGCGACCTTGCGAGAGACGTTGAGGCAGCGGCTGTCCGCCGGACGTCCGCTTCGCGTGAAGCTAGGCATGGATCCGTCTTCGCCCGATCTGCATCTCGGACACACCGTCGTGCTCGAGAAGCTCCGCCGCATGCAGGGGCTCGGGCACACGCCGATCTTCCTGATCGGCGACTTCACCGCGATGATCGGAGATCCGTCGGGTCGCAAGAAGACGCGGCCTCCGCTCGCGCGCGAGGCGGTGCGCGAGAACGCGCGCACCTACGTGGATCAGGTCTCCGGAGTGCTCGACGTGAGCCGGGCCGAGGTGCGCTTCAACAGCGAATGGATGGATCGCATGACGTCGGCGGAGATGGTGCGACTGTGCGGTCACTCCACCGTGGCACGGCTGCTCGAGCGCGACGACTTCGCCAAGCGCTACCGCGCCGGAGATCCGATCAGCGTCCACGAGCTGATCTACCCGTTCGTCCAGGCCTACGACTCGGTGGCGCTCGAGGCGGACGTGGAGCTCGGCGGCACCGACCAGACGTTCAACATGCTGATGGCGCGCGACATCCAGCGGGACTACGGACAGCCTTCCCAGGCGGTGGTCACGCATCCGCTGCTCGTCGGTGTCGACGGCGTGGACAAGATGTCCAAGTCGCTCGGCAACACGATCGGAATCACCGAAGCGCCCGACGAGATCTACGGGAAGCTGATGAGCCTCTCCGATGACTTGATGCTGCAGTACTTCGATCTGCTGCGCGGGGATCGCTGGCAGGACCTGGACGACGCGCGCAAGCGGCTGGCCGACGGAAACGGGGACCCGCTGGCGTTCAAGCACCAGTTCGCCTCCCGGATCGTGGAGCGCTTCCATGGCGCCGACGCCGCTGCGCAGGCCGCGAGCCGCTTCCGGCGCGTCGTGCACGAGAAGGCCGCTCCCGAAGATCTCGAGGAGGTCGACGTCGTCGCGGACTCCTCGGGGGAGCGCGGGCTCCTCGAGCTGCTCGAGCAGCTCTCGCTCGTGGCATCGCGAGGAGAAGCGCGGCGTCTCGTCGCGCAGCGGGCCGTCCGCATCGACGGCGCGATGATCGAGGATCCCGCGTTGCGGCTGGGACGAGGTTCCTACCTTCTGCGCGTCGGAAAACGGCGTTATGCCCGTGTGCGGGTGCGCTGATCCCCTCGGGACTCCAGCATCGGCGGGTCCGGGCTCTCAAAAAGCATGCAAATCGGGCTTGACCTCGTCGGGGGCCTCACTTAGATTCGGCGACCCGGTTTGGGCGGGTGCCTGGTTGCACCCCGAACCTCCCGCTCTTGAATGGGACCCTCGACAGGTTCCAACGGCTTCACTCGGT
>Ga0335082_10002776_pt1 | contig 18910 bp, 13 predicted proteins | sample Lox_Sample_41_FD_206718 | JGI IMG/M metagenome (GOLD analysis project Ga0335082, IMG submission 206718) | Soil microbial communities from Loxahatchee National Wildlife Refuge, Florida, United States - Lox_Sample_4.1 | ecosystem: Environmental > Terrestrial > Soil > Wetlands | place: USA...
CCCGGCTTCGCCGGCTCGATCCTTCGAACCGGTTCTGGTCGCTCCACTTCAGGAATGTCGAGCACTTTCTGGGACAGGACCATGCCCCCGATCCCGGAAAGACGGGGCCCCTCACTATTACGTATACCGTCGGCGGGGCAGGCGCCCAGAGGGAAATCGGGAGAAAGATCGCCGTGAGCTTGCGTGAACGAATCAAACGGCAGCAAGTGAATCTCAATCTTGTCGCAGGGACCAACAAGGAGATTGGAGAATATTTTGAAGAGGTGAAGAGGATGGTGAAGTGCTCAGACGAAGAGATCACGGTTCTGGCTGCGGACTCGTTCGATGAGTATTACCATCGCTTCTCTTCCATCCTGCAAAGAACGGATATCCTCTGGACAAAGCCGAGCGAACTTTCGTTCTACTGTGCACTCGGAATACCGATCGTCATGACGCCCGCACTCGGACCGCAGGAGGAATTCAACCGCAAATGGCTCCACGAGATTCAGGCCGGTTTCAAACAGGAGCATCCGGAATACGCACACCAGTGGCTCTTCGACATGCTGGAAAACGGGCGTTTCGCGGATGCCGCCTGGTCGGGATTTCTCAAGGCCCGCAAACTCGGATTGTATAAGATACAGGACGTTCTCCGCGGGACGTATGTAATGCAATCGGAAAGTTCGCCATTGATGAGATGACGGGAAAGGAGAAGAGTTATGCATGAGACCGGTCGATATCTTTTTCTCTACCTGAAAACGGGGGGCGGTCATCTTGCTCCGGCGCGTTCACTCAAGGAACACCTCGGACGCGAGTTTCCGGATGCCGGCAAGGTCGTTCTCCATGACGGGTTCACCGGCGCTCCCCACTCACTCCGGTTTCTCGTTGAAGACTCGTATCGCTGGATGCAATCATCGGCGAGATGGCTCTATGCGTGTATTTACGCACTGAACAAGATTCCGTTTGTACGTAAAGCAAGTGCACGGGCGGTTTCACGCGTTATTATGAATGACCTGGAGGAATATATCCTTCGGGAGCGTCCCTCCAAAATCGCCGTCTTCCATTTTCTTCTCATCGAACCGGTGTTCGAGATTCTCTCCCGGCACAATCTCAACATTCCGACTGTCGTGGTTGTGACGGACCCGTTCACTGCCCATCCGATCTGGTTTCAGCGCAAGAATGTCCACTTTGTTCTTTTCAGCCAGCGGTTGCGGTCGTACTGCCATAGACTGGGAATCCCCGATTCCCAACTGAGAGTTTTCCCGTTCATTCTCGACACCAGGTTTACGAGAGCGCAATCTCCGGAAGAAACAAGCTGCGTGAAGCGAGGGCTTTCACTCGATTCCTCAAAAAAAGTCGTTCTCATTCTCGGCGGAGGGGACGGAATGCCGCGGGGCCTGAAAATACTCCGGCGGCTTGCCCGTCTCACTCCGACGGCTCAGATCGTGATGATCTGCGGAAGGGATATGAAGCTGTATCGCCGTGCCTGCGCACTACGGGAGAAGGAAGGCGGTCAGTATCTGAAAATTTATGGCTTCATTGATACTGTTCACGAATTTCTGAAAGTAGCGGACGTTGTCGTGACGAAATGCGGTGCATCGACATTCATGGAGATTCTCTGCTGCGGTAAGATTCCTGTTGTCAACCGGTACCTGTGGGAGCAGGAACGCGGAAATGTGGAGTTCCTCCTTTCACGCACCATCGGCATCTATGAGCACAGCATTCGTCAGCTTTCCAGAGTCGTGGAACGTCTTCTCACCGACGGCGAGACGACACGCAGGATGACACAAAACATTGTTTCTGCGAAAGTGGAAAACGGTGTCGGTGCAGTCTCAAATTTCCTCCTTCAGTTTGAAGGGTGATTTCTTCTCATCCTTTTGATTTTGCCTTTTTACTTCTTACTTTCCATCCCCGGTTCCCCCGTCGCTCGCACGATTACTTGACTCTCGGAACGACCTCCACTATATTATTGTCGTGAGGAGGGATTCGGTTTTTTTCCGGAATTGACTCGTTGAATTACCCTCGGAAATCCGTATGGCAAAACCCTGGAAAATTCCACACATCCGAGCTCGCGATCGGTTCTCAACGGCGGCACGTGCAATACTCACGACGCGTCTGAGAGAGGTCGGTTCATTCGAGGAGTCGGTCATGACCACGCAGGATGTCGAAAGCGTGCACGACATGAGAATTGCCGCCAGGCGCATGCAGGCGATGATGGGAATTTTTCAGGAGAGTATTCAAAAGAGGAAGTATCGTAACTTCGAGAAAACCATCCGCAGATTAATCCGGGCGCTGGGCGCAGTCAGGGAACGCGACGTCGTCATGTCGATTCTCGAGGAATACCGTACGAACCTCCCGGCAAATCATCGGCGCACGCTCGATCTTCTGCTCACGCGAAAACATCTTGAACGCGAACATTTCAGGGTGGCTCTTCGTCGCACCCTCGCAGAGATGCGCGATGTGCAGTTCCGGAAGAGATTCATGAAATTCGCAAAAAACTCCTTCTGATCCGGATGAACCGTATGGGCTTACGCGTTCAACTCGAAATGAAGAAGAGCGTTTGGTGGAATCTGTCGCGCATCCTTCCCCCGCTCGTGGATGAATTTCTTTCACACCACGAAGGCATTCTCGGGACGCCGGAAAGCGCGGAGGAGCTCCATCTTCTGCGCATCGCCGGAAAACCGCTGAGGTATGCAATGGAAACGTTCAGACCGTTTTTCGGCAAGGAGTTCAAAAAATGTCTCCATGAAGTGGAACAGGTCATCGATCTTATGGGAAAGGTGCATGATTGTGACGTCGTCACCGCCGAACTCGGGCTCTTTACACAGCAGATCCGCAAGCTCAACCAATCCGGAAAGAGGGGAAGACAGCGATATACGGTTTCCCCGATCAGCCGGATTATCGGCGAAGAAAAATCGAAGCGCCAGAAAATATTCGAAGAGCTTGCGAAAACACTCCGACGAATGAAGCGCGAAAATTTCCGCCAGCGGGTATTGGATTCATTATAGATCAGGCATTTCCATGGAACTCTTCATCCTGCGTCACGCGATTGCCGTTCCACGCGGAACACTTGCCTATCCCAATGACGATCGACCGCTCACGAAGGACGGAATTTCGAAGATGAAGGAGATCGCTAAGGGAATTGCGAGGATTCTTCCGCACCTCGATGCGGTCTTGTCGAGTCCTCTCCTTCGTGCCCGCCACACCGCGGAAATTGCCGTGGATGCACTTCCGTTCGACGGCATGATCGAAATTTGCGAAGAACTCCTTCCCGGATCTCCGCTACAGGATCTTTACGCAACTCTCTCGCGGTTCCGGGTCAGCCAGAACATCATGCTGGTCGGACATGAGCCCGGTCTCGGTCTCCTCGCGTCGGCATTGCTCGGAGCGAAAGGATCGGTCATCGAGTTCAAGAAGGGTGGGCTCTGTTGCATTGAAGTTGAAAAATTTCCTCCTGCCCCCGGTGCACTTCTGCGCTGGAACCTTAGCCCAAAGCAGCTTCGCCTGATCGGGAAGAAATAGCCCGGCATCCCCGGCAGATCACTTCCGGATCCTGGCCGCATTCACTTTCGATCCGACACACGAACGAATGCGCTGTGAACGGGTGCGGGCATCCGTGATGAAGCTCCGCGGACCGATTTCCAGATGATCTCATTCAGCTCATGTTCCGGGGCAAGATCTTCATCCGAAAAATCCATCGAGTTGCTCCTGAGCTGCCCAAATGCCTTCGGATTGTTTCTCTCCTCGAGACTCGTGAGCGGTTTTCGTGCCGAGTAGGTCGTTGTATCCGCTACCGCCGTAAATGAATTGTACATCGGCATCGCCGAGGCATCATATTCTGATAAAGGTGGCAGGCCGAGGATCAGTTCCATCGTTTCCACCATGCTGCTCGTGGAATATAGCTCATGATCGACAAATCCATGTTTTGTATAAGGGCTGATCACCAGTGCTACGGTTCGGTGCGCATCGACATGGTCCGGGCCGTTCTGCGCATCGTCTTCAATAGAGAAAATCGCCGATTCTTTCCAGTAGGAGCTGTGTGTAATCCGGTCCACAATTAAGCCGAGCGCATAATCGTTTTGTGCGACGTACGACTTCGGTGTAAGTTCGCCGCTTCTTGTTCCGTACGTATGATCGTTCGGAAGCTTGATGATCTGAAACTGCGGAAGTTCTCCGGTCCGCTCATATTCGTCGAACTCCGCCATCCACTGGTGAACGCGCACAAGATCGGAAACGTCCAGATCCCAGCTGCGGTAGTGAGGCGCGATGTGACCTTCGAGTGATTTCGTGAGGGCTGAGTCGGGATCGCTCAAGGTTTTCCCGTTCTCTGCGAATTCACCATAACTCCGGTACGAGACACCATGACGTGCGCAGTTATCCCACAGATATCCCGCTGAGGGATAGACCATCGGAAACCCGCCTTCATATTCGTACTCGCCTCCTCGGCCGCTGTATTGCGTCGGCCAGGTTTTCTCGACATAATCGGTGGCGTACGCTCCCATCGACCAATTGTGCCCGTCGGCGCTGACCTCGGCATCGCAATAGAAATTGTCGAGAAGCACGAATTGCCGCGCAAGCGCATGGTGGTTCGGTGTGACCGATTCTCCGAAGAGGCAGAGTGAGGAGTCGCCGTTTCCTTCCTTCATGTCTCCGAAGACCTGGTCGTACGTTCTGTTCTCCTTGATGAAATAAAAAATATGCCTGATGGGTGATTTCGTACTCCCTCCCGAAGGAAGAGCATTCGGTCCGTTCGGAACCCGGGAGGAATCGTGGGGAACAGGTGTGTTCGCAAATGCCCGTTTCGTGTAGTCCGCCAGTTCATCTTCAGACGGATCATTGATCAACGAGAGCGTCCCTTTCAGCAGCGACCCGATGTATTCCTCCTTATCATTCCGGATGTAAGGATTTGGTCCCTTCGGATTTGGTTTGGATATGCTCCCCTTGCCGTTCGCAACGATAATCTGACGGGACGCAGTGCGGTACCGGACGCAGGTGGGATACCATCCCGTCGGAATGAACCCCAGTGCCCGGCTCTTCCCCGGTTCCGAGACATCCATGACCGCGACGAAATTGTTGTCTGCGTTTGCAATGTAGAGGCGCTTTCCATCCGGGGAAAGCGTGAGAGCGTCCGGTGTGCTTCCTTCCGTCATGTTTGGATAGAGTGCGGCGTAGATTGTTTCTGTTACCGATTTGCTCTTCAGATCGATCACCGAAACAGTGTTGAGATTGGCGTTTGCGACAAACAATCTCCGGCCGTCTGCACTCTCCACCATATCCGTCGGATGATCGCCGACAGGAAATTGCCCGGTGATTGTTCCTGAACGCTTGTCAAGAACAATAACCGCCGCACCTCCCCAGGAAGAGATATAGACATACGGTGATGAGCGCGAAACAAGACATGTGTAGGGCTTTGCAGGCAAAGAAATCTCATGAAGAATATTTTTCGTTCGCAGATCGATCATGTAGCACGAATTGTTGCCCTGCCCCACAACAAAGAGTATCTGATTATCACCGTCGACGTCCAATCCCGACAGCCAGATCTTCTCATCGGGCCACGGTTTTCCGACAATGATCGAATCGCGCAGTGAGGCGGTGCCGTCGGAAAACGTGTAGATGTAGAGACGGTTGTCATCGCCTGCCGAGACGATGAACTTCGAACCCTTATCGTAAAAGCGGATTCCCAGCCATGAACGCGAGATGGGGATGTTCGAGACGACTCCTGGTTTTTCGAGGTCGACGATCGATATGTACTGGTCGCCATTTCCGTTGTTTGTGACGATCGCATATCTGCCGTCGGGAGAAATGTCAAAATTCAGCGGCAGATCACCGACATCGACTTGCATTCCCGCGGGTGAAAGTTTCCACCCGTTGGGGAGGAGAACCTCGTTCTCGCTGATTTTCCCCGGCAGTGCAACCGGCTTTTTCGTGGAGCAGCCGATCAGAGCTGCGGCGCAGAGCCAGATGAGTGTGAGTTTGATATTCATGAATCGCTCCTTGGCTTGTCGAGATGAAATCAATCCGGAAATCTGTTTCCCGGTATTCGTTGATAGGATGGAGTTTGTGGAATGTAGCTGGCGACGGTGGAAATTCCAAACTCCGGGACCGGAAATCGGAATGTTTGGATGTGATGAAATTGTAACGTGTTCGTCCCGATGCTTGACAGTGCTTCTGTTTGTTTGTAGATTTGATGCATCATGTCTCAGTTCTCGCTGAATCGTTCTCATCTATCGTGAGCCGGAAGAATCGGTCCGGGCACGTCTTTCACACTGTCATGATTAAGTCCCTTTGCCGAACTCCGGACCCAAGGTGTGGGATTGAATGGGAATGAAATGATGAAGTCACGGACAAAAATTGCGATATGTCTTCTTTCACTCCTGATCGGCGCGTTCACGATCATCTGGGATTCGTGCGATTTTTCATCAAACGGGCCGGGGTCTGCTCCAAAGTGGCGCACATTCACCCGGGCCAACAGCGGTCTACTGAATAATTCCGTGCACGCTCTACTTGCCTCGGGTGATGGCTATGTGTGGATTGGCACCGACGGCGGGGCATCAGGGTTTCACCACGGATCGTGGACCGGAATTGTCGATTCTCTTGCCTTTACCATTTACTCCTCGAGTGGAAGTTCGGTTTCGCATGAGGTATCTGCTCTTGCGGAGGGACGAGACGGAAGCATATGGTTTGGCTTGAACGGAGGTGGTGTTCGTCGTTACCAGAAAAATTCCACCTCCCAGCGCGAATGGTTTTCCTACCATACGCCGGATATACCGCACGAATTCATCACGAGCATCGCTGCCAACAAGTTTCAGCAACCCGGAAATGTCTGGATTGGAACGCTGTTCGGTGTCAGTAAATTTACACCCTCGGTCGTCGATACGGAGTTCGGTGCGGGTGTGTGGACCACATTCTCTGACTTGGCGGATCATTTCGACTCGAGAAATGTCTACGCGATTTGCGTCGACCTCTATGACGGGGCGGCGATCTTCGGTACATTCACCGATCTCATTGTGTTCGACGAATCGCGAAATCTCTGGTCGACGGTTCAGCCGAAATTGGAATCTCCCGTTGTTTCTCTCGCCTACGATAAGGGCGCGTACGTTTGGATGGGACAATGGAGCGGAGTGTCGGTTCACAATCTCTCCAATCCGAACGTCGACGCGGGGTTTACCTCTGCCTCAACCGGCGGCAGACTTCCCGCAGGGATTGTCAATTCAGTGACCACAGATCTTGGATCAGTACGCTGGTTCGGCACCGATGCAGGTCTTGTCTGCCGGACGGATACCATTTGGTCCGTCTTCACCCGATCGAACTCGCCTCAACTTGCCAGTGATACGATCACTGCGCTCGCCTATGACTACTCCGGAAATCTCTGGATCGGCACCCCGCACGGTGTGACTATTTACAATGAGCAGGGAGTGGAATTTTAAGTTTTTTTGTATCTTTATCCACCAATGTATTGATACGTTTCCCATATCATTAGCGCGGATACCACATTGAAATCATCATATCGAAGTTTCGGCGGAACATCAATCCCTTCTTTTGCGGAATGGAAACAGCTGCGGAGAGTTCTTGATGTACTCGGACTCTTCCTCCTGTTGACGGTTCCCGCTATCTCACAGCACCCCCACAGATTGAATCCCGCATCACTTCCGACAACAGTCGTTGTGCAGAGCACGCGATTTCAGTTTCTGACTCCTTCTCTCGTGCGACTCGAATTTTCTCCATCGAGGTCGTTTGTCGACGCCCCGACTGCGGTAGTCCTCGGCAGGAAAAATTGGAAGAGTGTGAAGGTGGCAAAATCAGCCGAGCACGACTGGCTGACGATGAAGACGGATAAAATGAGCATCCGGTATCTTCAGGACAATAAAGAATTTTCCAGAGAGAACCTCCAGATTACCTGGAAGGACAAAACCGGAAAGCATACATGGTCCCCGGGCGATAGTGATGATGCGAACCTCGGGGGAATCGCGCGTTCGCTCGATGGGGCACGGAAAGGAAGACTTCCCCGGTTTCTCCCCGGCATCCTAAGCCGGAACGGATATTTTCTCCTCGACGACAGCAGGACCCCGGTGAGAGTTACGGATTCGGACTGGATCGCTCCGAGATCAGAGACGGGCAACCAGGATTGGTACTTTTTTGTGTACGGGAACAATTACGCCGGGGTGCTGAAAGAATATTCTGAACTCTGCGGTCCCATCCCGATGATACCCCGGTATACACTCGGTGCGTGGGTCACAGATCTCAATTACGAATATCTTCCCGGGACCGCGATGATCGATAAATTCAACTATCGTGACAGCAACGTCCAGGGGATGATCAATCATCTCCGCGCCGACGGCTTTCCCGTCGATGTGCTCGTGCTCGATTTTGCATGGCATAATTTCGGATGGAAAGGCGGATACGACTGGAGCCCCATTTTTCCGAAACCGGAAGAATTCCTGAAGTGGGCGCACAACGACGGACTGAGAATTACACTCAACGATCATCCGGGATACGGAAGAGAAAGCGTTCTCTCCTCTCAGGATCGGCACGCCGGCGAGGTCCGGTCACAGCTCCATATCACCGAGCCGGAGAAGCCGAAATTCTCGATCGATCTCACTCCCGGCTGGAAATTCTCCCTCGATTCGACTGGCATCGGCATGCAGCGACGATGGTTTGCCGCGGACTTTAATGACACCGCCTGGATAACGCTTCGCGGTGCGGCATCGTGGGAAGATCAGGGTTTTCCCGATTATGACGGAATTGCCTGGTACCGGAAATGGGTTACTCTCCCAACTACTCTTCAGTACGACTCGCTCTATCTTCTGTTCGGCGGTGTGGATGACGAATATGATCTGTTCGTCAACGGAATCAAGGTCGGACATTATGGTACCCCGGGTAGCAGTGTCTACAGCACATTGACGTGGAAGGAAATTTCTTCCTTCGCCCGGCCCGGAGAGAACGTGCTCATTACTCTCCGCGTGAATGACTGGGGCGGCGACGGTGGAATAACGAATGCACCCGTTGCCCTCACAGACCGGCTTCCGGGCCAGGGGATCCGGTTCAATCTTTCCCGAAAAAAGGATGCGGATGTTTTCATGAACGTTCTCCACAACCCGCTCATCGATCAGGGTGTCGACTTCTGGTGGGTGGACGGGGGAGCCGGCTCATGCGAGATGGATGGACTGAACAGTCAGATGTGGACGAACAAAATCTTCTATGATTTCACACAGGATCATACAAACAAGCGGGGATTTATCTTCAGCCGGTACGGAGGTTGGGGAAGCCACCGGTATCCCGCGCTCTTCACGGGAGATACCTACGCGCAATGGGATGTTCTTTCCGCGGAGATTCCGTACACCGCACAGGGCGGAAATGTTCTGATGCCGTATATCACACACGACATCGGCGGATTCATCGGAAGCAATATCAGTCCGGATCTTTACGTCCGCTGGGTGCAGTTTGGTGCGTTCAGCCCGTTCCTGCGGCTGCATTGTGCGCACGAAAATCCGGAAGTGGGAAACCGGCGGATGCCGTGGATCTTCGGGGCTCGCGCAGAAAATATCGCCAGGGATTTCTTCAGACTGAGATACCGGATGCTTCCGTATATCTATACGATGACCCGCGTTGCGCATGACAGCTCTCTCCCCGTGGTCCGGCCGTTGTATCTTCAGTACCCCGCACTGGAAGAGGCATATCATCATCCTGATGAATATTTTTTTGGAAATGCTCTACTCGTTTCGCCGGTAACCGATTCACTTGGCAGGAAGGATGTCTATCTTCCGCCGGGGCAATGGTTCGATTATTTTTCGGGCGAGCAAATAGAGGGAAATCGGACGATTCACCGGACGTGTTCGCTCGAAACAGTGCCGGTATTTGTACGATCCGGCTCGATCGTACCATTACAGCAGGACATGGCATATTCCGATCAACGGGTACTCGATACGCTGACACTTGACATTTACGGCAGGAACGCACGATTCACATTATATGAAGATGATGGAATAACACTTCAAGAAGAACGCGATTATTGTGCGTTTACCCCGTTGGTTTCCACACCACAGGGCGTAAAAGGATCACATCTTACCATCGGACCAACGAAAGGGAGCTATAAGCGTCAGGTGAATAGCCGTACGTATGAGATCCATATACACGGTATGACGAAACCGCAACTTGTGAGAATCAACGGTATCAAGATGTCTGAGGGGGATTGGAATTGGGAATCATCAACTTCTGTCCTGACCGTTCATACAAGACCTCTCGACATCCGGAAAAGAATCGATATAGTGATCGAATAGTATCGTTCATCTCGAAATTCCCATCTCAGGTTTACGCATATGAACCGAAATGCAATAGCGAACTACACGACCACCGGAGTGGCGATCATTGGTGTAGGAGCAATACTCATTTTCGTCATTACGAACCTTCCCCTTGATACAGAGGTGGTCATCGGAATCATCCTGACAGTTATCTCTCTCATTTTTCTCATCATGGCACGGCTGGAACTTGGTGGGTCGTTTACCGTTCGTCCGAGGGCTACCGCACTGGTGGTCACGGGGATCTATTCGAAAATCCGGCATCCGATATATGTCTTCGCCCAATTCTTGATTCTGGGGATCATCTTGTGTATCCATGGCACATGGCTTCTGCTCATCTGGGCACTTCTTGTGATCCTCCAGATCAAACGGGCGAAGGCGGAAGATCGCGTCCTCGAAGAGAAATTCGGAGAAACGTACCGGGAGTATAGGAAGTCGACCTGGTTCTGATCTGTGGAGTTCCTGAAATTCGGAATTCATCAGAATAACGGATTCTGCATTTCCGACCGCTTCTTGAGTTTCCATCAGAAGTTTCATACATTAAACAATCATTCCTTCGTTCTTTCATGATTTCCGTAGTCCCGGTGTTTCCAAAACTCTGCTCACGGATCAAATTATGGAAGACAGCATTCGCTTCACACTCAACGGCATTGCTACCAATCTCACCGCAGACCCGGACCGGACTCTTCTCTGGGTTTTGCGGACCGATCTCGGTCTGACCGGAACCAAATACGGCTGCGGCGAGGGAATTTGCGGCTCGTGCACTGTGCTTGTCGACGGGGAGCCGGTTCGTGCCTGCCAGGTTCTCATCAAATCGACAAGCGGAAAGAACATCGTTACCATCGAAGGTTTGTCCTCAAATGGCAAGCTGCATCCTTTGCAGCAGGCCTTCATGGATCACGATGCCCTCCAGTGCGGATACTGCACGCCCGGCATGATCATGACGGCATACGGCCTCCTACAGAAAAACCCCCGTCCTTCCTACACTCAAATCATCGACGGGATGGAGGATAATCTCTGCCGGTGTGGTGCGCACAATCGCATCGTCGCGGCCATTCAATCCGCCTCGCATGCGATGGAAGGAGGCAACGGCCATGAGAGATGAACGAATGTTCGGTGTTGAGGAAACCGCGCGCGAATCCGGGCTTTCGCGGAGATCGTTTGTCAAGATGGTGGCCGGGGGGATTGTCCTTTTTTTCACGGTGGGTGAGCTTCCTTCGTTACTTGCGCAACGGCAGCAGAGAAACCTCCCGAGCGATTTCAATGCATTTCTGCATATCGGGGAGGACGGCAGAGTTACCTGTTTTACGGGGAAGATCGAAATGGGGCAGGGTGTCGTAACGTCCCTGGCGCAGATGATCGCCGATGAGATGGATGTCGAGCTTGCGAACATTGACATGATCATGGGTGACACGGACCTTTGCCCGTGGGATATGGGAACATTCGGATCAATGACGACACGAGTGTTCGGTCCGGCTCTTCGTTTGGCCGCGGCGGAAGCGCGGATGGTGCTGGTCGAACTTGCATCGGAAAAGCTCAATATCCCGATCAATAAACTTTCGACGGAAAACGGGACCGTCTTCAACACAGAAGACAGGTCCGCACGGATTTCCTACGCGCAACTTGCTTCCGGAAAGAAGATCATCCGACATGCTACGGGCACGGTGAAAGTGAAGGAGCCCTCGGAATTCAGGATCATGGCGACACCGGTGACGAGGAGGGATGGTGAGGAGAAAGTTACCGGCAGTGCGAAATATTCCGGCGATATCCGGCTTCCGGATATGCTCTACGCAAGTATCCTTTGCCCTCCGTTCCATGGCGCGAAATTACTGAGTGTCGATGTTGCAGGAGCAAAGAAATATCCCGGAGCTCAGGTGATCCGGCAAGAAGATTTTATCGCTGTGCTCCATCCACACCCGGACATCGCCGCGAAGGCCCTCGTAGAAATCACGCCGAAGTTTGACGCGCCGACATCTCCGCTCGACAGCGAAAACATCTTCGATCATCTTCTGAAAGTCGCGCCGGAGGGAAAGGTCATTGCAAGCGAGGGCGATCTCACGGCGGGCGAAAAAGAATCAAAGGAGATTATCGAACAAACCTATTTCGACGGTTACAAGGCGCATGCTCCCATGGAAACCCATACGGCTCTCGTCGATGCAGGCGGCGAAAAGGTTACTGTCTGGGCGTCTACACAGAATCCCTTCACGGCAAAAGAGGAGGTGGCGAAGGAATTGGGCATTTCACCCGAGCATGTACGGTTGATGCCGGTCTTCGTTGGCGGGGGTTTTGGGGGAAAAACGCATAATACACAAATTATTGAAGCTGCCCGGCTTTCAAAAATCTCGGGGAAGCCGGTGCAGGTGTGCTGGAACCGGGAAGAGGAGTTCTTTTATGATGCCTTCCGTCCCGCAGCGATTGTGAAGATCCGGTCGGGAGTGTCGGGCTCGGGGAAGATGCACTTCTGGAACTACCGGGTCTATTACGCGGGTGATCGCGGTGCCGCACAATTCTACACGATTCCCAATCAATCGACCGTTGTGTACAGTTCCGGCTGGGGAGGTGCTGAAGGATCGCATCCCTTCACGACAGGTCCGTGGCGAGCTCCGGGGAACAACACGAACACGTTTGCGAGAGAATCGCAGATCGACGAGATGGCAGCTCGTATCGGAGCCGATCCGCTGGCATTCCGGATGGACAACCTCTCCGACAAACGGATGCGGCGCGTGCTGCTAGCTGCCGCTGAGAAATTTGGCTGGAAGCCGGCACCCGCGCCCAGCGGGAGAGGATGGGGAATCGCCTGCGGCATCGATGCAGGGACATACGTTGCCGCAATGGCTGAGGTCGCTGTCGAGAAGTCCAGCGGTAACATCTCCGTGAAACGTGTCGTCTGCGCTCAGGATATGGGGCTCTCCGTAAATCCCGAGGGAGCCGCTCTACAGATGGAAGGATGCATTACGATGGGGCTGGGGTACGCGTTGCGCGAGGATCTCCGTTTCCGCGGCGGCAAAATTTTCGATCACAATTTTGATACCTACGAAATTCCCCGGTTCTCATGGCTCCCGAAGATCGAAACGGTGATTATCGATGACAAGCATGCCGATCCTCACGGTGGTGGAGAGCCCGCGATTATCCTCATGGGCGCGGCTGTTGGTAACGCACTCTTCGATGCTGCGGGCATCAGAATGGTTCGCCTGCCGATGATTCCGGAACGCGTAAAGAAAGCACTGGATGCGAAGAAAGGTTGAATCATCCCGCGCTGGGTATCTCGCGTGTGCGATCCGGGTACCCTCAGGTTAGGTGAGTTGGCAAGATGCTCTCCCGGCATACATTCACTCTTTCCATGTTGCGTCGCTCAGGTCTCTGGCGATGTTGCGCACTCCTCGTTGCATTCAATTATTTTGCATTCAGAACCGAACTCATTGAGCGTGAGTATGACGATAACCACCCGCAGCATTATTCCACGCTTTCGATTACACTTCCCTCACTCAATTGGGAGACATTCGACAAGGACAACGCCCCGAAGGCGATAACAATAGCCGTCGGGCTGCACATCGATTTTCTCTTCAACGTTCAAACAGTTCCGAAAACACCGAAAGAATCTTTCCAACCGTACCAGCCCATTCGCGACAAATCTCCGCCTTGCTTCTTCTTATGATGGTGCAGTTGTCGGCCGCCTGAGCGGCTTCGCTGCCCAACTCATTCCGAAGAGCCCATCAGGGAATCTCTTTGCCCTTTCGTTCTCCACAAGAAGCCCGACATCCGCGCGCCGGATTCAGACGAAACGTCTTATCCATTGAGGCGATGAGAGACATTGTCGATTGTGGAAATGGGCGTGGTGTGGTCGGGAATGTCACAACTGAATTTATCAGAAAGGTCCGGAATATATGAAACGCATGATCATGGGTTTTTGGATACTGTTGCTCTTCCTTCCGAAGATATATGCGCAGACACCGAAACCCGACACATTGGAATACCGCTATCCGGGGGAGGTGGTGATATCCGCCTCACGGATGAATTCCACCCTGAAGGAGACGCCGATCTCGAGTACCGTCGTGGATTCTGTCATCCTCAATACGCTTCCCCGGAGCGTCGGAATTGACGAACCGCTGAAACTCGTGCCGGGAGTCAAAGTGGATAACCAGGCCGACGGCGAACGGGTACACATGTCGGTCAGGGGGCAGGGGATACTTACCGAAACAGGAATCCGTTCGATCAAGATTCTTCTCGATGGATTGCCGATGAACGATCCTTCAGGATTTGCCCCGGATTTCTTTGATGTCGATTTGAACGCCGTAGATCGTATGGAAGTGCTGCGAGGGCCCGCTGCTTCCTTGTACGGCGGCGGCGCTGCAGGCGGCATCATCAACATCCTGACACAAAACTCACCCAATCGGAGTTTGTTCGGTGATATCTCCACAACCGCTGGGTCGAATGGTTTCTGGAAGGGTTTCGGACAATTGGGAGGGGATGTGAATGACGTCAATTATCGTGTGTCACTATCCAGAACCGGTGGAGATGGCTACCGGGTTCACACACATTTCTGGGAAAACAGTGTCTATGCTAAAGCGATCTACACTCCACAGTCGAATATCGAGATCACGCCGATCTTTTCGTGGTCGGATACCTATCATGAGAACCCTGAAGGATTGAGTTTGCAGCAATATCTGAAGGATCCGACACTGCCGAATGATGATGCGGTTCCCTATAATGAACATATGGAGATGAATCGCACGACGCAGGGGATTACAGGAGTTGTCCGGTTCCTTGAGGATCACGAAATCCGGTTCAATGCATACATAAAGGAATCGGAATACGTTGAAGCAAACAATCACGTCTTCGATCATCAGGCCCTGACAACGCCCGGTACATCCATCCAGTACACGTACCGATCGGGAATGCCGGACGACAATGTCAGGAATAAGCTGAGTGTCGGAACGGATCTCCAGTGGCAAACGAACAACGAGCGGCTCCAGCCGAACAGTTATGGATTTGAAGAAAATAGTATTCTTGCGCGTCAGCGCATCTGGCAGTGGGGAACAGGTGCATTCCTGATCGATATCCTCAACCTCGGAACCGACTGGAGCTTCATGGGGAGTGTCCGTTACGATAAGACGCACAACGAGCTGACTGATGAAATGAAGACTGATACAACCGACAATTCCGGGAGTGCGGAATTTTCCGATGCATCGGGGCGTTTGGGATTGACGTACTCACCCACGCGCGACCTTACCATCTACGGAAGCTGGGGAGAGGGATTTACACCTCCTTCGACAGAAGAACTCGGCTCGAATCCCAACGGTTACGGCGGATTCAATCCCAATCTCAAGGCTGCAACGTCGGAGTGCTTCGAGCTCGGCGCAAGAGGTTTGCTCGGCCGCACGTTCGAGTTTGAGGCGACTGGCTTTACTATGTCGACAACCAACGACTTCGACAGATACCGTATTCCCGGACGCGGAAACGGCGAAGAGGGGACCTTCTACAAAAACATCGGCGCAAGCAAGCGATATGGTCTGGAGCTGTCGGCAACCGCGAAGCCCGTCTCCCAGTTGGCCCTTCAACTGGCCTATACGTACTCACATTTTACGTATGATATCGGCTTACCGATTCCCATCCTCATGGATGATTCTTCCGATCACCGGGCAATTCTGGATGGAAACTGGCTGCCAAATTCACCCCAACATCAACTGATGATTGACCTCCGGTACGATGTGACACCGGAGCTTTCCCTCGGGGTGACTTCGGAAACATACAGCGAGTCATTCATCGACGGCGCGAATGTTGAATCGGAAGCGGCTCCGGGCTACACGCTCCTTGGCGGGCGCATCGTCTACCGGTGGCAAACGGCCGGAATCTCCGGCGACCTCATACTGACCGCAAAGAATATTGGCGACAAGACGTATGTCGCATTTACCGAGCCGGACTCCGGAGGTAATTCCTATCAACCTGGCTCCGGAAGGGAGATTTTTGGCGGAATCAGGATTCATCTCTGAGATCGGAAGCATTGGCATGGAATAGGCAAAACTCCTTCACCCCGGCGGGAGGGCCGGGGTATCATATTTGCAAATTTAAACCATCCTGATTATTTTTCATCCAATATCAGTACTCATCGGAAAACGAATCAGAATGTGGTGCGTTCTCCGGAAGAGAGTATGTTCTTCAATTTCGGATGGTGAAAGACCCGCTGTGGCAAAGATCTGTCGAATATCCGTTGCGACACTGCTCATCTGCGTATATGCAGTTACCTGTTTCATCGGCTCGGGCAGGGTTCTGCAGGCGATCGCCCGGAACTCTGATAAGACCCTCAGCGCTACGTTTGAAGCGAATCACCATGCGACCACGACGTTCGTGGCGTGGAATCTCCGGAAGCAAAACCTCACCGAACCACGTGTTCAGATTTTTTTCACCGTCCTTTCTTTCCTGGTCACCTCTCCCCGCAATAACAAATATTCGCCATCGTTCGATTTTCATTCAGGTTCTTCCCTCGTCGGATTACCCCATTTCTTTCCGTTGCCACGGGATTACCCCACCTCCGCATAGCTGAACTACTGCTCCGAATATCGAGGCAGACTGACGTCATCCCTCCGTCGGGGGTGGTGACGATTCCATGAAAGGTGTATTCCCGTACCATTTATTTCTGAAAGGGTGCAATCGATGAAGGAAATTCTGAGACCATCTATTCTCATCTTGTGCTTCTGTTGCACAGGTTTTGCCGGGGTGACGACCTCCGGTTGGCGTAATCAATTCGACTTCGTTTCTCCTGTTCCGGATTCCCGGCTGGTGTCGAGGGAAACGAGCATCATTCTTCGGTCGAAAGAACTCCTTGAGCCATCCGGAACTCTTTCTCCGTCGCAGATCGTTGTCATCGGGAGCAGGAGCGGTACGCACGCCGTTCATCCGGCAATCTCCGATGACGGCCGTACCATGGTCTTTCGGCCCGATGTGCCATTTGCACTTGGAGAGCTCGTGACGGTGTCGTATCTTCCGGGTGTGAGGACGGTATCGGGAGGTATCCACGAGTCTTTCACATTCCATTTTACCACGCAACCGCTGAAGCTTCCGGCCCCGGATCCATTCTCTATGATTGATGGGCTTCCGACGGTGCGGCAGACACCGCGTGGTACTGCTGCCGGAGTTCCCCGTCCACCCAGGAGCGTAACCACTCTTCCTCCGACTTTTCCTGCACTTGTCTGGACCAACTTTAAGAGGTTTGCTCTTCTTGGTGAGCTGTATATTGCGAGCTTTCTCAGTTCCCCGGGCGGTACCCCGTACATCATTGATATTTCCACGGCGAAAGATGTTCTTTTTTACCGTGAGACACTTTCGAGCGCGTTTGATTTCAAGAAGCAGCCGAATGGATTGGTCAGTTACTACGACAGGTACCAGAGTGCTGAGATCGTCATGGATTCGCTCTATAACGTCATCACAACGTATAGGGCAGTTGGCTACTCTACGGACATTCACGATTTCCGGATGTTGCCGAACGGTCACGTCCTCATTATGGGGGATGACCCGGAACCCGTCAACATGGATACAGTCGTTACCGGCGGAGATACGAGCGCTGTAGTCGACGGCCTCGTCATCCAGGAACTCGACTTGGCAAAGAACGTCGTGTTTCAGTGGCGCACATTCGACCATTATAAGATCACGGATGCGGTGGGAATCGACCTTACGGCGAGCGTTGTCGACTACTGCCACGGGAACGCGCTCGAAGTTGACGCGGACAGCAATCTCATTCTTTCCTGCCGTCATATGGACGAAATCACCAAGATCGACCGGAACACGGGAGATATCATCTGGCGATGGGGCGGAAAGAACAATCAATTTCTTTTCGTCGGTGATACGCTTCCATTTTCACATCAGCATGCCATCCGACGCATCGCAAATGGAGATTATGTCCTCTTCGATAACGGAAATCTCCATGTTCCGCCATTTTCGAGGGCGATGGAATACAGTCTCGACCAGAACCTCAAAGTTGCAACCGTCGTATGGGAGTATAGGAACTCCCCGGACATCTTCGGCTCGGCAATGGGAGATGTGCAGCGGCTGGACGACGGAAGCACGCTCATCTGCTGGGGGACGACGACGCCGAACGTGACATTGCTCGCGCCGGACAATTCGAAGATCTTTGAAGAGTCGTTCCCTGCGGGGGTCTACTCGTATCGCGCATTTCTCTATCCCTTTCAGGCGCCGGTCATCGATGTCCCAGTGAAAAGTGACAGTCTTGTCGCCGATGTGGGGGCAATCCTGCCCGAGTCGCTTGAGGTATATAACGATGGCAATCTCCCTTTGCAGTTCAGCGCCGCGGCGCACCAGACATGGCTGAACGTTGATACGGCTGCCGAGAATCTTCCGGGGACAGACTCTTCCACTCTGCACTTCACGGTCAATGCAAAGTCCCTGACGCAGGGATCCGTCTATAGCGACACCATCTCGCTCGTGAGCAACGATGCCCGCCATTCGCCTGTTCTCGTTCCGGTCGTCTTGTCGACTCTCGGGCCGACAGGCGTGCTCCCTATGCCAGGACTGCCCAAATCATATGCTCTTGGCAACGCTTATCCTTCGCCGTTCAACCCGACTTCCACGATCGAGTATCAGCTTCCCTTTGCCAGCAGAGTATCGCTTCGTGTGTATAATCTCCT
>Ga0335082_10002777_pt1 | contig 18907 bp, 20 predicted proteins | sample Lox_Sample_41_FD_206718 | JGI IMG/M metagenome (GOLD analysis project Ga0335082, IMG submission 206718) | Soil microbial communities from Loxahatchee National Wildlife Refuge, Florida, United States - Lox_Sample_4.1 | ecosystem: Environmental > Terrestrial > Soil > Wetlands | place: USA...
ACGAGAGCAGGATGAACCCGCCGATGACCATCCAGGCCAGCCGCCCGACGGTCGGGTCGCGGGTGGCCACCTCCATGGCGCGCGCGTCGGCGACGTCCTTGAGGTACAGCTCCTCCTCGCTGATCCCCAGCTCGCGCATCTTCGCCTGCAGGTCGGCCTCGACCTTGCGCAGCGCCACCGCCTGCTCGGGCGTCATGTTGGCCATCGAGGTCTCAAGCTGCGCCGGATCGGAGGTGCCGAACACCGCCTGCAGCGCCGTGCCGGCAATGGCGCCGAATGGGCCGCCGAACATCTTGAGCGCTGTGGGCGCGTAGGTCCCCAGTACCTGCTTGGTGACGGGGCCGAGCTTGGACAGGATCGTGGTGAAGACGCTCATCGCTGGGACTCCTCGGGTTGGTACTTGGGTGGGCAGGGCTGGACCGGCGCCTCGGTGCCGGCGAGGTACTTGTACTCAGCCTGCAGTCGCTGGTAGTGCTCGGACAGCTGCTCGCGCAGGATGCCGTCTGGCATCCGGCACAGCGAGGCGTAGTAGAACTCGACGTCGCTCCCGACGAGCCATTGGACCTGCTGGCGTACGACCGCCGCGGGGCTGCGGACTCCGAGGAACTGCAGGCGGTCGCAGTTCCACAGGATCGAGCCGAACACGGCGAGCCACGCCGCGCCGTACACGATCGCTGTCGGGATAGTGCTGCGCAGCATCAGCGCGTCGATCACGAGGCGCGCGGCCAGCGGGAGATCGCGGACCTCGACCTCGGTCCCACGCTTCGCACGCCTACGACGCTTCGGCTTAGGCAAGCGCGATCCCTTGGTTGATCTGAGCATCGCTGTAGATATTTCCACCGTTCTCGTGGTGGATGATCGCTTTCACGAGCTGCGGCATGATCGCCGCGAAATCCACATGGTCATCCGGTTGCACTCCGCACTGAGTGCAGACATCGTTCACATAGGCTTCTGAGTTGTTCTCATTAGGAGGTGCCCAGCGGTCGATCGCCTCGGCAATCGTGTTAAGCCCTTGGCGCTCGTAGGATTTCATGATACGGGAGATAGCACGGATGCCGTAGACAGCATCGGTGAATTGTACGAAGGCGTCATCGGTCTGCGTCGCACATTGTCCCTGCCACGTCACGCCGACGACGTGGCGGACGTTGCCGGGGTTATTGTTGCGTTCACCGCGGGTCATTTCTTCGCCCCATCAAGGTTCTTAGGAACGGCTATCGCTGGCTGCGATGGCTGCGATGGCGGGATCGGGGCGAGTATGCTCATGGTGATCTCCTATGACGAGCGTGAGGTCTAGCGTGCTGCCCACGGCGGTGCGCAGGCGGTTCATCGCGTCGCGGCTGTTCTCGAGCATCCAGCCGAGCGCGGTCTTCATGCGGTTGGTCCCGACGCCGATGCCGTCGATCACGTCGTGCGGGTAGACGGCTGCGTGGATCATCACGAGTGAGCGGGCGCCGTCGCGCAACTTACCGTCGGCCGGGAGCTCGAACACGTCGAGTGCGGCGTTAGACAGCAGCCAGACTTTCTCGCCCGACGGCCGCGCGTACGGACGTACGCGGTAGGAGCCGACCGGCACGCAGGAGTAGTGATGTACTCCACCGCGTCCTGGGCCGGCGAGCCAAGGAGGCTCGAGAGTAAAGATTTTATGTGGGCCCGCTGAGAGCACACCGAGCGTACAGTCGGCCAAGTACTGCTCGCGCGTCAGGAACAGATTCACCTGTGCAGCCTCGTATTGGCGATCGCCTCAGCGGTAGCCATTTGCCGCTCGAGCTCGTTGATGCGCGCATCCTGTTCGCGGTTGACTTGGTCGAAGTTATCCAGGCGACGCAGTACCTCGTTCTGCCTAGTCTCGATGATATTGAGCCGCTTCTGAAGCTCCTGCTCTATTACGCCATCATCCTTGATGGCCGTCGTGAGCCCGTCCAGCGTGCGCTCCATCATCGAGATCCCTATGGGAACCATGGTCGCCCAAGCGGCGAGTATTACGGACGCCACCTTGAGCCAGTAGCTGATGGTGAGCTTGCCGTTGCCGTTCACGTCCGGGTGATGTACCACGTTGGTCGCCTTTGGTTACGCCGGTGGAGGAGGCAGCGGCGGAGCCGCGGGGTCGGAGGCCGAGGTCGCAGCGAGCAGTGCAGTGAGCTGGTCGACGGCGTGCTGCGCGCCGGTCTGCCGCTCGTGACAGAACTGCGCGATGTCCGGGTCGGTCGCCGCCTTCGCCTGCGCGGTCCAGAAGTCGAGCACCGCTTGCGTGGCGCCGAGCGTTAGAGTGCGCTGGTCCTTGAGCGTGATCATGTCGGGCCTCTCGGCAGAACCGGCGGTTCGTGCAGCGCCGGAGGTCCGGCAATCGGGATGGCGACCGGCTGGTGGTGTTCCACTGCGATCACGGTGACGACCACGACGATGGCCGCGCCTGCTTTGCAGGCCGTAGGATGGTCACGACACGTGGCGCAGCCGGCGAGCAGTAACAACAGTGGCAGGTACCGGATCATTGCGAAAGCTCCTTGCGCAGTTCGGCGATGCGGTTATCGATCTGTGCCAGCCGCTCGAGCGCCTTGGGGTCGCCGAGCAGGTGCTCACGCACCGCGCGCGCCTGGGAGACCTCAAGCGCCGCGATCTGCACTCGCACGGACATCTGTGCTTTCTGCTCTGGGGTTGGCGGCGGAGCTCGCCAGCGATGTCCGTCCCACGAGTGCTCCTCAGATGGGCGCGGAGGGCGTAGCGGTTCATCTCGCACGACGACCTGCTTGGTCACCGGGTCTACACGGTGCAATGCCGCATCAAGGCGTCCCTCAATAGGCAAATACCCTGAGGGTGTATTGGAGGCGAGAAAACGCTCGTTGGTTGAGCTGAACACGGTTCCATGGAGTTCGCCGGTTACCGGGTCATAAAAGCTCCACGTCTTCACTTCTTAATTACCTCGGCTTTTAGCATTCCATCGATGAGCCAGACGCTCGTTGACTCATTCCAACCGCCAGCGCCACCCCACTGGTAGTAGGCAATTGTGGACATCGTAAGTGTGAATGTTGCTTCAGCCGCGATCTGGTTGCTGATTAAAGTCCCATTGATACACTGCACCGTCCCAGTAGAGCCGTTGTTGGAATAGACCAAGTTAGACACTGAGTCGTATATCCCGCAATGGGCCCAGAGCGTGGCGTAGGCTCCCGAGCTAGTCGTTCCCCCATACACCTGATCAACCTCTCCAGTCGCCGTAATCACCACTTCGGTATCAAAGGCATATGGTCCGACCGTCAGTGAACATACGGCGGTGTAGGCGGAAATGATGTGCCCACCGTGCCCGAGCCCTACGCTGTCGTGTGGCAGTCCACCACTCCCCGTCGACGTTAGAATGTCGGTCACCGCGTTATCCACGATGTTGTCCGTATCCGCTTGATCGATGTAGGCGAGGTCCCCGCTCGGCGAGAGCAGCGTTGCGATCGACGGCTCGAGCCCGTTGACCTCCTCAAACCGTGGGCGCGCGAACGTCAGCCAGGGGTTGGTTGTACTCGTGTAGTAGAGATACGCCCGCTGCATCTGGTAGTTGGCCCCGGCCGCCATCTTGTAGTCGGTCCCTGGGATGAGGTTGAATCCCGTAGTCGGGTCCCACACGCCACTGTTGCCGGTATTGGGACCCGTGTAGCCGTTACCGTGAATGTACCCGACCATCAGGTACCAATTGCCAAGCGTTAAACTACTTAAATAGACATCGCTGAAGTAAGGATTACTATTCGCGCTTCCATCCAAATTCAATGTCGCGCCTCCGGTATCGCAGCCGTGGAATAGTTGACCGTTGTCGTGGTTGCCGACGTTCACCCAGACCAGCGAGCGGTAGCTCTTGTTGGGGTCGAGTCCCTGAATGTCCTTCGTGTTATACCAACCTGGATCGCTACTGTTGACGCCTCGCCCTTGTGAGTAATAGAGCGGATCGGCACCTCCGTACGGGCCTAGTTGCAGACCGGAAGTTCCGCCAAGGTAGATGCGTTGCGTCCCTGGCTGCGAGATAACCTCCGAGTAGTTCCCTACGTTGCCGCTGGTCGCGCCAACTACCCACGAGTCGGTGAGCGTGTAGTTGCGGTCAGAGAAGGTAGTGAGGGAGCCGAAGGCGAAGTCGCCGACCTGTGCCCCAGCTGTATATAGGCATACCATCGGCGTGAGCGTGAGACCAGAGAGTGGTACGGCGCGCTGTAGGACGCCATTCCAGTAATAGCGCGCTGTAACGCCGTCGTATTTAATTTCAAACGTATCGCCAGTGGAATAACTGCCGAAGCTGCCGATTAGCGCCGCGCTCTCATAGATCTGGACCGTTCCTCCATCTAAATAAAATGCGAAGTCCAGTACCGTATAACTAGGACCACTCGCTGGCTGATGAGACAATCCCACCATCGCATGCGTCGCGCTATTGTCTAATGCCCGACAGCGGACTCCGACACCGCCGAAGAACTTGAAACTCGTATAGCAGGATGAATCCCAGGAGGACGATCCTCCGTTCTTGTAGATCGTATTTAGGCCCTTGAGCGCGGCGTTCCCGATTAGGTTCGGCAGCCAGTCGGCCAATGCCAGCGCGAAGGCCGACACGCCGTTCACAGCCGGGTACGGGCCGGCGACGTTGCCGTTGAGGTCGATCACCCGCACCCAGTAGTAGCGCGTAACGGTGTCATTGCGCGTAAGCGTGGTAGAGCTAGCCGTGCCGTTCCACACCTCCGACGCCGCGCCGTAGCTGTTGGTCGTGGCCTCCATCAGGGAGTAGCGAGCTCCGAGGGCAAAGATCACCGGCGGCGTCCATGCGAACGTGATCGAGCCGGCGGCCGCCGTGGCAGTAAGCGTGGTCGGCGCGCCCGACTGGAGCGGGTTGACCGCCGGGATCACCGACTTGCTCGGATTGTTGTAGTCCGAGAGCACGAGGTCGGTCCAATCGGTCGACTGTTCTTCCTGCAGCACCACCGACACGAGGCCGGTTGGCTGCACGGAGTAGTTGACCACGCGGAAGATCTTCGACGACCACCCGAGGTCGGGCCACGTGAGCGTGCAGGTCTCGCGCAGCCCTATCTTGATCCACTTCGGTCCCAGGATACCGGACACGACTATCTGGTTGCGCGAGGCCCGCAGGATGAACTCTGCGAGCCGCTGCGCCTGGTACTCGTCCGTGCAGGCCGGGATCTGTACCTCCTTCCATATCCTCTCGCCGCCGTCGGCCGTCTTGTACGTGTCGTTGGCGCGCGGGTAGCACTCCGTCCCCTGCCAGTTCTTCGCGGGGTTGACGAACTGGACGCGCACGCCGTTGTAGCGCTCGGTGCTCGCCTGGCCTGAACTGGTCCGCGGCGTGCAGGCCTGTACCTGCACGGGGCCGACGAAGTCGGTGTGAAACAGCGCGCTTACAGGTGAGTCGTAGGCCCCAGCCCACACCTTCCAGACGCCATCGATCTGCGCGAACCCGCCGAGCATCGTGTCGACGATCGAGCGCAGGTTCTGGATCGGGTCGTTGGTAGCGTTGAGCACGGTGTTGCACGAGTAGCGCTTCGGTGTCGCAGTGCCAGAGGCCGCAATGTTCCACTGCCCGACCTGATTGTTGGAGGTCGTGCCCGTGAAGTTGCCGGTGAGCGTGAGCTGCGTCTGGCTCTGGATCGAGGAGAGCGTGTACCAGTTCGAGTCAGGTCCCAGGATGTAGACCGTGCCGCTCGCCGGCACCCAGTTAGCACCGCTCGGGGAGAGGTTACCGGCGAGGATGTCGGAAAGGAAGGTGGTGCCGACGCCCGTGACGATCGCCGAACTGTGCGTCCAGTTCAGGAGACCAAAGAAGTTCGGCGCGGGGGCGTTCACCGTAGCGTCGCAGATGTTCGCCGCGGCTGTCACCGAGGGCCAGTAGATCTCGGCCGCCGGGTCATAGTCCATGCCGACGTTGCCGTCGATCAGGTACCACGCGGCGAGGAGCGCGGGGTTGTTCGAGTACGTCCAGGTGGTCGAGTCCGCGTAGCGCTGCGAGCCCGAGCCACCGTTGGTCGAATCAAGCCTAGGGTCGTAAACCCGCGCACCGTTCATCTCGAATGAGATCTGCGGCAGCTGCCCGCGGTTGCTCTTGTCGTCGTACTTCAGCTGCACGGCCGCATAGGCGATCCCGCGCCCGCGGAAGTCGGTGGTGAAGGCGCTCGGGAAGGCCTGCGAGAGGATGTAGTCGACCGTCTGGCTGGCGGTCCCGATGTACCGCCGCACCCAGTGGTTCGCAGGCCAGACCGTGCGCGTGCCGGTGATCAACCCGTCGTTGGCGCTCCCAGTCACGGCCGTGATCTCGGAGGACATGATCTGGTCCTGACCGATGTACACGTTGCCGAAGGAGTCGATCTGGTGCCCGGCGAGCGCATAGACGACGTGGATGAGTTCGCCGTTGTTGCCTGAGTTGAACGGCGGGATGACGTAGACGCCTCCAGCTCTTACATGCCCGAGCACTATTGCCGCCCCAGCCAGCGGGTCGACGACGCTGGCCGTGATGTCCGTCCCCATCGTGCCCTTAGGCGGCGACGGGCCGAGGGCCTGCGCGATTTTTCCGACGCCGTAGGCGAGAGCCGAGTAGACCACGACCTCTGCGACTGTCTCCGCGAGGAGGCCGGTCACGCCGATTTCAGCCAGTAGCGTCACGACGTAGCCGACCACGACACCGATCAGGGCCGGCACGTCAGAGCCTCCAGCCCTTGATCGCCGCGTGGAGTGGCAAGCCGCCGAGGCGCGTCTCCTCAGGAGCAAGCAAGTAGTGCGAGTCCATCACGGCGACGATCTCCCCGCCGTCGCGGTTAGTCGCCAGCACCACATCCCCAGTGGTACACCAGCCCCACGGCACCGGCTCGCCCAGGAACTCGGTGATCATCGCCTCCAGTCTCCCGGCGTCCTTTATGGCGCGTGCCGCCTCAAGCGCCGAGGACCACTGGTACTTCGCCCGCACGCCCTCCAGGTAGCGCCCACCCGTGACCGCGTCGGCGATCCGCGCCGCGAAGGTGATGCAGTCGTGCTCTCCCCACCTGAACGGCCACTCGCTCATTGCGGCGACCGCTACGTTGTACTTCGTCTGCCAGCCGTCGATGCGCACCGCTCACCTCCTCGGGTAACCTGGATTCTTTCCTGGGGTCGGGGTCGGCGGAGCGCCAGGGACGGCGAAGAACACGTCCTGCTTGCCCCACTGGGAGATGAAGCCCGAGATCTGCTCGACGAAGTTGAAGAACGTGTCGCCCGAGTAGGTCTGCCAGAGCGACTCTTTGTTGTAGCGTGCCGAACGAGGTTCGAGGCGCAGGCGCGATTCGACTTCGAGCTCCGCGTAGTTTCATTTGGTGGCGTCGCCGAAGTAGACGTTCACGCCGTTGACGCGCCCGGAGAAGAACAGCTCCGGGGTCGCGACCAGGGTCATCGAGTCGGTGAGGAACGCGCGGCGGAGCTTCACCGACTTGTTGAACAGGTTCTCCGTCATCGGCTCGACGAGGTCGGCAGACCCTACTGCGCGCAGCCACAGGCGGATCGCCCGCGGGAACATGTCGGTCGCCTCCTGGATCGGGTCCATCCCTCCGAACGGCCCGACCGGGGAGTACGTGTTCGAGAGCGCGTAGATGTAGTTGATCCCGGTGCAGGCGTAGACAGTCGTGCTGGTCATCGTCACCTCGGCCAGCAGCCGGAATTTCAGCTGCTGCGCCTGGCTCGCGGAGTCGACGGCGGCATAGGCGAAGCGGCTCATCAGTACACCTGCTCCATCTGTATCTGGACTTGAGCGTAGAGCCCGTACTGATTGGTGATCACAGGATCGGAGGCCGCGACCCACTTCGACATCGGATTAACGACCACAATCGCAGCACCGTCCGGGGGCGACACCACCATCTCGGGCTCGAATATCAGGAAGCCCTTGCTGGACCCGTCGCTCGAGAGCGGCGCCGTGCAGATCTTGAGTTCGCCGTTGATCTCGACGAGGTCACCGGGGTAGAGGAGCCCGTTGGTAGAGGCCGGCTGGATCGCCTTCACGTTGAGCGAGCTGCCAGACTGGTTAGCACCGTCGACCAAGAAACAGCGCGACACGGAAGCCATCCAGATGTCGAAGAAATCGCCTGAGGCCACGGTACCAGGATTGCCGTACACGCCGAAGGTGCCAGTTCCGGTTCCGGTCGCCGTCAGCACCGCCGTCTTGACCCCAGACCCGTTGCTGTAGCTCGTAGCGCTGACGCTCAGGTTGTCAGTGAGATCCGGACCGCAGGTCCAGTTGCCGCCGTTCTTCCCGACGATGATCGCCGCGCGCGCCGCGTAGGCGTAGCCGCTCGTCAGGGAGCCGGGCGAGTCGGTCGCCCCGAACTGGACCGTGGAGGAGGAGATCGCCCGCAGGATCGCGGCGTAGTTCGAGATCGCCCCGCTGGTGGCCGACCACCCGGTCGTGCCGCTGCGCAGGAAGTTGTTGGTGAGCAGCTCCGCCGAGGCGAAGGCACCGCGCATCTTGTAGTTGACGGTGCTCCAGAACGGCCGCTGCTTGCCGCGCACCGCGGCGAGAAAGGCGAAGAGCTTCGAGCGGTCGTCGCTATTATTGACCTGCATGATGCGCTGAAGCGTTAGTCGCGGGCCGCCGAAGTTGTTGGCCTGCACGACCCCGCGCGCGAACGCCGGACGGAACAGCACCGTATTGTCGTCCACGACCGTGATCTGCTCGTCGGTGCAGCCGATCTCGTTCGGGAAGTAGATCTCGCCGGCCACTTAGCGCATCCTCCCGAGGCCGTTGCGCTCCATGGTGCGGTAGAGCTCGCGGCGCTGGTTGTTGTTGTTCACCGCGATCACGGCCGTTAGCTGCTCCGCCGAGAGTCCGGTGCCAGAGATGTTCGTCACCGGAGCGTAGGTGACCGAGTTGCGGCTGCCACCAAGTTTGTTGTTCGGAACGATCTGCCCAGAGGAGTCGGGCCACCACAACTCAGCTCCAGCCTCGCCTACTAGCACCGGCTGATTCGCGCTGATCGGCCCTCCACCTGCGGCCCCGAATATCGGCGCCACGGTTCCAAGTCCTGCCAGCGCGTCGGCCCAGTCGGCGCTCGAGACCGTGTTGCTGCCGCCACCGCCGCCGAACATGGCGCTCACGAGCGCGGCCACGAAGCCCCCGCCACTCGAGGGTCGACCGACGTAGGAGCCGAGCCCGAGGGCATCAATCAGGTCCATCGCCGCGGCCTGGGCGAGGATCTGCTTGAAGGCGTTAGTGAAGTCGAGCACGAATCCGCGCAGACCCTCGTGCGTGTTGTTGAAGAAGCCGGCGAAGGAGTTCTGCAGCGCCCCGACCAGTTGCGCCTGCGCCTGACCGACCTGCGTCGACGCGAGCCGCGCCTGCTGCGGCAGCCGCTCCATGTAGACCCCGATCATCTTGAGCGTGTCGGCGTACAGCTGCGCCTCCTGTGAGTCCTTGGGTGAGCCGACCAGCCCTTCCTGGGCAGCCTTCCGCCAGTTGACGAGCGCGATCTCGAGATTGTTGAATTGGATCGTGGCCTGCTCGAGCGGATCTAGGAGTTGGCTCCCAGTTCCCTGGACGCTCTGGAAGAACTTCTGCATGGCCTCCGCGCCGCCACCCTGATCGCCGCCCGGAAGGTCCGAGATCTGCTTGAGCTGGTTGTGGAGGGTGATGACCGCGTTCTCGGCATCCGTGCGTGTGACGGCGGTCATCTTCTCGAAGTACTCGTGCATGCGCTTGGCGCCCTCGTCTGGGTCCAAGCCTTCGGCGACCTGCTTGTTCAGCATCCGCTGGAAGTCCGTGTAAGCCTGCAGGATCTTCTCAGTATCGGTCTGCGTGCTCTTGAGCCACTGCTCGTTGAGATACTGCGCGCGCTCGTTGCGAGCCTCCGCCGTGATGAGCTGATTCTGACCGAGCGAGGCGACCTTATTGGTGTAGTCCGCCCAGGCGCTGCTCGCGTCGTCCATCGACACCTTGTCGGCCGCGACGAACTTCGCGATCTCCGTGGAATCCGGCCAACCTATGATCCGCTTCACCAGATCCTGGTTGTAGTCGGCATTCCCTGCCGCATAGCCCAGTTGGTTCGGTCTGACGAAGTTCCAGCCAAAAGGAGTCCTGAGCGAATCGTTGCCACTGCCGGGCGTGCCGCCAGTGAAGAGGTGACCCATGCCGAGTGCCGACCCAGCAGCCTCTTCCACGCTTGGCCCGCTATAAGCCGCAGCGGCATTACGCTTCGCTATATCCTGGCGTATCGAATCGTTTGCCGCCCAAGCGATATTGATGTTCTGCCGCAGCGCTGCTAGTTCTTGCGGGCTATAGGTATGCGTCTGATCGTGACCAGCCATCAGGTTCATGATCATCTGATTGATCTGCGCTTCCTGCTTCAAAAGCGCGAACTCAGATGCGGCGTCATGTACTCGTCGCGCTACGCCGGCAATAGCCTCGGCCAGGAATCCGAAAGCAGTGGTCGCCCCTTCCGCTAGTTCCTGGAATCCTTCTTTAACTGCGGGATCCCTGAGCGTATCTCGCAACCCATGTATGGCTTCGACCAGCTTGTTAGGTCCTTGCTCCGCTCCCTGGAACGCCTCGGCGAAGGCATTCTTCACCTGCTGCATAGCTCCTGAGAGCGTCTCCGTGTAGGCAGTCGCATCCAGCACGCGCTTCTGGTACTGGTCGAGCAGGTAGTTCACGACCTCCTGCTGCTGCCCCTGCTGGACCAGCATCGTGATCTGCTCGCGCTGTTGCTGCGTGAAGACGATGCCGACTTCGCGCAGCATGCGGTAGCCGGCGATCGGGTTCTCCATGATGACGCCCAAGCGCCGAGCGGCCTCGGCCGCATCGCCGGTGCGAGCCGCCATGTCGAGCATCACCTGGCGCGCCTTGTCGAACGTGTCGCCGGTGATCTGACCGTATTTCAGCAGCTCCGCCTCGCCCGAGAGGATGCTCGTGCGCGCAATCGTCGTAGAGTTGGCGGCCGAGGCGGCCCAGTCCTCGAGCTGCTGGCGGCTGTACTGGACGTGCCCGCCGAACTCCTGAAAAGCGTGGTCGAATTCGAGCGTCGCGACTTGAGCCTCGTTGATGACGCTGACCAGGTCTTCGAAGCCCTTGAACGAGATGTAGCCGCTCGCGAGCCCGAGCAGCTTGTTCTGGATCGAGGTGAGGGTCGCCGACGCCTCGTCAGTCGCCTTGATGGTCAGGGAGACGGTGTTGTCAGGCATTGCCCTCTTGCCTCTTAGCCTCGGCCGCGTGCGATGCGTGAATGATCTCGAGCATGTTCACCCCGAGCGCCGGCTGCTCCAGCGTCGATCGACCGTCGGGCCACGAGATCCTCACCATCACGCCGAGTCCGTTCCCCGAGTAGCAGAGCCAGAACAGTTGCAGCCAGTCGGCAAGGCCTACGCCGCCGACGCCAGGGCCGTCGAGTTGCCCGCCACGTCCGGCAAAGTGGCCGTCGAACCTCTGCCGGACTTCGAGGGGTTTGGGGGCGTGGCCGTCGCGATCAGGTGATTGACGCACGAGAACACAAGCGGCGCGAAGAAAGCGACACGGCACACCTCATCCACCGCCACCGCGGTCCCGGCGGCGTCCGCGAGCCCCTCGATGCGCTCGACGTAACGCGCCAGCAATTGGCTCGCCAGCAACATGTACTCGGGGCCCATGTCGATGACCTCGACCTCCTCACCGTCTGGTCCCCTCACCGTGATGGTCTTAGGGTCGGCAGGCATCGCGCCGCGCAGCTTCATTAGGTCGCCGAACTCAAGGGGCTTCAACGTCACGACCACCTGCTGCCCGTCGAACGGGACCTCGTGCCTGATCGATCGAACGTAGCTGGACATCTCACCCTCCTGTTTTCCTCAGTAACCGGCCCACGTGTTGGCCAGGACGAATCGGACCGTGTAGTTGCTATTCGGGTCGATGATCCCGCGGCCGTTGAAGGCGACCGAGATCTCGCCTGGGCCGTTGGCGCCGGGCTTCAGCTGCGTGAACTTGAGCTGAGGGATGTCGATGAGGAGCGACGCGTAGTAGCCGCTCTGGACCTGCGTCCGGCGTGCCTCGGAGTAGATCAGGAGCTGGCGCTGCGAGGCTGCCACGAAGTCGTTGAACACCGAGCGGCTGTCGAAGAGCATGTTGCCGCTGATAGTGACTTCGCGGAAGCCGGTGCGCGTGTACTTGTACGGCGCTAGGGTGCCATTCAGCGTGTATACGGGCGCGATCTTCTCATCCAGCGACACCGTGATGTCGGACATGTTGCCGACCGCCCCGCCGCCCCAGCTCACCGAGGCGACGCTCCAGAGGATTCCGAGACCTAAGTCCTGAGTGTCGAGCGTGATGCCGGCCGAGCCGACGCCGTTTATCATGCGAGTGCCGCCGCCAACGGTCGCCTGGGACTTGAGCAGCTGCCCCTGCGCGTAGGTGAGCGTGAGCTTCGAGAACTGGCAGTCGAAATAGCACTCGGCGGAGTTCGAGTCCGAGTACTGCTTGTAGACCGTGAACGGCTCGCCGGCGATAGTGGCTGAGTTATCAGCTGTACGTGGAAAGAACGTATAGGTCTCAAGGGAGCCGGAAGTGACCTTGTTCGTCCCCTCCGGCGCGATCAGCGACAGCACCAAGCCGAGCGCCTTCGGGGTCGCCTCGAAGGAGAGCGTGCCATTCACCTGCGCGATGCCGTCGTAGACCGCGCCCTGCTCGAAGCGGCTCGTGAGGTTCATCGAGATGATCTCGGCCTTCGTGAGACCGACGTCCTCGCTGATCACCGCCATGTGGTGGAACGAGCCGACGTTGGCCGGGAGAGCGACTGCGTTGCCAGACCCCGCGGCCGTCTGCGAAGCGATTGCTAACTTGATTTGTGCGCCGTAGGGCATTCGATTCTAGCCTCCTCAGTTGGTTCTGCTGATCGTCGTGATGTAGAGATTCACCTGCTGCATGAAGACATTGTCGGTCTGCGTGTAGCTCTTGTAATTGACCTCGATCTCATCGATGTAGTCGATGACGCCCGGGCTGTTCTCGTCGGGCTTGAGGAACGGGTTGTCGTACAAGGCGATGAGTACGTTGGCGACCAGCGTCTCGAGCTTGTCCTCGCACTCCGCTCCGCTGCTGCCGCTCGTCTCCTGGCACACCAGCACGAGGTTGGAGCGTTGCCAGCGCGACTGGCCCATGCTGCCGAGCACCCGGATCGGGTATTGGACGCGCGCCCGGTAAATGCCGATCCACGGGCAGTCCGAGGCGTTGTTCGTGATCTGCTCCGAACGGGTCACGGAGACCCCGCCCATCAGCGGGTGCCCCATGAGCTGCTGCTGGACCGCTTTCGTGATCTCGGCGACGCTGACGATGGTAAGGCTCACGCGCTGGCCTCCTGCGCCGCCCGCGCGATGTAGGCGTTGTACACCTGCATCGCGATCTCGAGCCCCCGCTCCCGGGAGGGCAGCATCGGGCGCGCCGGGATGTGGTCGGTGCCAAGCTCATGGATGATCGCCAAGTCGGCGGCGTCTACCCCCTCGGGCTCGATCGATACGGCGCTGCGGGCCCCCACGCCAGCCACTTCGTCGTCCGAGAACGGCAGCCAGGACGCACGGAGGTGCCCTGTACGCTCCAGAATCCGAGGATGGGCCTCACCCTTGCGGGCGTACGTTCGCAGCGTGGACGGCGCCAGCGGGGCCCACGGCACGCCTGCGTTGCCTTGGCTATCGAAATAGTGCATCACCTCGGCGTAGAGCTGCGTGGCCACTTGCCTATTTGGGACAGACCGGTTGCCTATTTGCGCCTGTAGCGCCCGGAGCGCCTGGCTGGACGCGGTGACCTCGTATTTGGCCTCCATCGGCATGGCTAGCTGCTCACCGAGCTGGCGTAGTCGCGCTCGTCCTGGCTCGCCTGCTCCCAGTACGAGGATACGTCCCAGTTGGCCGGATCGTCATAGCCGTACATCGTGCCGGCGAGCGAGTCGGTGGCCGTGATCGGCGCCGGGTCGATCAGCGTGCCGTTGAGAGAGATCAGCAGCGCGCGCGAGTTGATGTCCTTGAATCGCTGCGTGACTGCCGCCTGGATCTCGACCGTCTTCACCTTGCCCTGCGTGAGCTTGATGTAGACCATGTCGATGCAGAGGTCGCGCACGATGTCTGGGGCCGGAGAACTCGGGAACGGGATCGGGTAGAGGCGCGCCAGGCGCCCGTCGACCTCGGCCTCGGCGGCGACGATGTAGGCGACCTCGAGCGTCTCGGCGTCGCCGTAGGTCGCGGCGTCCTTGTAGCGGTTGGCGACGTCGGAGAAGTCTATGTAGCGGCCCATCAGTCGACATCTCCCGTGTAGGCCCGGACGAACTGCCGGTTGACGTACGTGTTGACGGAGATCTGCGCCACCCACTCGTTCACGTACCACCCCGGGGATGCCGGCACGTGCATCAGCGCGTAATAGAAGCCATTACCGGAACTCACCGCTGTGAGTGACTGAACGACTGTACCGGTGCGGTCGATGATCGAGGAGCTGATCGCGCCCGGGAGCACGCCGGAGTTGACCCAGGTAGCCTTGAACGTGGTGCCGCCGATGACCTCTTGGACTGGGAGCCGCATGTCAGTTGTACCCTCCAAGGACCGCTGGCAAGCCGCCGCCGCCGATCTCTGGCATCCCGTCCCAAGCCGTACCCACCGCCGGCATGCCGTCGAGCGACATCCCGAGCAGCACCCGTATGTCGTAGTGCGAGGCGATGTCGCTGATGTAAATCGCAGTCCGGTCGTCGGTGACGCCGAAGAGCTCGTCCATGCGCCGCGCGAAGGCGAAGCTCTTCACGAGCTGGTCGGTCGTCAGTACCAAGTCCGACGCCTGGACAGACTTGAGCAAGTACCGGATCGTCTGGTCGGTCGTCGACAGCGCGTCGTCCTTCGCTCGCGGCAGCACCTTCTGCCGTGCCGCGAGGTCGGCGAGTAGCAGCGCGTCCTGCTTGTTTGCCGCAATGGCGCGTCCCAGGATGACGGAGTCGGCGGCGGTGAGCGTCTCAGTCAGGTACTTCGTCAGCCAGCGCCGGATCAGCGTGCCGTCGGAGAGCACGATGGTCGCGTCCGACATCACCCGCAGCTGCGTGCCGGTCGTCAGGCGGATGAAGTTGTCGATCAACGTCAGGTTGTCCGTGACGAGCCTCAGAACCTGGGTAAGCCGCTGCGCGTTGTCCGTCACGGTGAGCCCGTCGGACGGCATGCGGCTCTTCAGCGCGAAGGCCGCGATCGAATCGAGTAACGTCATCTGGTCGCTCACCCAGATGTTCGCCATCCTGGCCTTGAGCGCCTGGTCGGCGGTCAGCATGACGTCGGACGCGAGGCGGGAACTCAGCACCAGCCGCTGGACGCCGTCGGTCACCACCAGCGCCTCGTCCTTATCGATCGTGTAGGTCTGAGACCCAGGCCTTATCACCGTCGGAGTGATCGAGTCGAGGACGAGCAGCGAGTCGGACGGCACGCGCGTCGCTTTGAGGTAGCGCTGCAGGCTATCAGTGACCGAGAGGCTGTCGTCTTTGGCCCTTGTGGCCCATACGAGCCGCAGCACGGAGTCTGTGACGACCAGCGGCTCGTTCTTCACCTGCGTGTAGATCTGACCCTGGCTGGTCACCGATTTGACGATCGAGTCGAGCGTCAGCAGGGCGTCGACCGGCATGCGCGTGTAGAATACGTACCGCAGCAGCACGTCGTTCAGCGTCAGGCCGTCGGCCGTCGTCCGGTTGCGCAGCGCATACCTGAGCGTCGCGTTGTCCGACATCAAGATCGCCTCGGCCTCCCAGCGGTTGCGGAGCACCCAGGCGATCCTGTTGTCTGTGACGATCAACGTATCGTCCTTGTCGATCGTGTAGACATTCCCGCCACCGCCGCCCGGGATCACGGTGACGATGTCGTTATCCGTGACCTTGACGACGTCGGTCCAGTTGAGCTGGTTAACCTTCATCACGCCGTCACTCGTCAGAGTCAACGTGTCGTTGACGTTCGTCACCGACGGATAGCTGAGAATGATCTGGCCCTGGTAGCCGTTGCCGCCGTAGCGATTCGTGCTCGAGGTCCGGTAAGCACCCCCGCCTCCGCCACCGTAACCGCTGGCCGGCGCAGTACCTGCGCCTACGCTGCCATTCCTGCCGTTGCCGCCTACTCCACCGCTGTTGGCCGCGGCCAGCGCACCGCTCGAGCTGTTGGCGTTGTTACCGGAGTTCGCCGTCGCGCCACTTCCCCCGCCCCCGCCCCCCTGGGTGCCGGTGCCGAAGTAACCGTTGCCGCCGTTGAACTTGAAGTCGCCCGTGCAGCTGCTGACCGATCCGCCGAGCGCACCAGACGTCGTGTTGACGGCATTGGTGAGTCCGCCGGCCGCGATGCAGGACGAGTTGTTCCAGGTCGTGACGCCGCCGTTGATCGCCGTCGTGACGCTGCTGACGCCCGCAACGCCAATGAGGTAGTTGTAGATCGAACCCGGGTTGACAGCGAAAGAGTTGATGCGCGCGTAGGCCCCGCCACCGCCGCCACCGCCGGGGCCGCTGGACGTGCGCGTAACGCCAGCTCCGCCGCCCCCGAAGCACTCCACCATCGCCCAGGTGATGCTGTTAGGACAGGTCCACTGCGAACCGGTGGTGAGCGCTACCCTGGTCAATGGGTCCTCACGATCGTCGGAAGCACGCAGGGCGGTCCTGAATAACCTGGCGGCGGCGTAGCCGCGAAGGTCATCACGACTGCATCCCAGTTACCGGACGCTTGTGTGTCGTAGTACACCCAGCTTTGTTGGGAGTTATCGTTGTTGAAGTAGTAGGAACCCCAGCAATCGCCAGAGGTCATCGCCGATGCGTCAGTCTGCCCTGTGTAAGTCGGACAGAGAAAGGCCCCCGCAGCTGGAGTAACAAGGGCATTCGGCGGTCCGGTTCCCAGACCCATCGTACTGAATGCTATTCCAGTGGACGCGATCGGCGTGATGGTATTCGCTGGCGTATTTCCGGCGCCGAAAGAACCGCCATTCTGCGCAGACGAATTATCGAAGGACGACACGTTCGCCATGTCGATTATGATTCCGAGCGACGTCAGACCGGTGTTGATTGTGCCAGTCAACGTAAGGACGTCGGCGCTGAAACCGCCACCCGTACCGACTACGACCCATGCGGCGCCGGGATTCGCCGAGCCAGGCGAAAGTTGCGTCCAACTGCCGCTCGCGCTCCCGGTAGTCGCTGTCCAGCTAAAGAGGCTGCTCTGGATCGAGGAGTTGATTGCCGCTGCGGTCCCCAGGATAGGCATCTGCAACTTGTATGGGTGCGGGCTCGTCCCTTGGCTCAGGAAGTACCACTGCGTGCCGATGATGCGCGCAGCGTAGGCGTCGGGAGCCGTCCCCGATGATGCGGCTTTCAGCGCGACTGTTACACTTGGCCAGGTCGTTGCTGTAGCTGTCCACGTCCCACTGAAGGATGGGTCGATCGCGCCATGCGTCGGCTGCACGTAGTACTGGGAGAAATAACCTTGGTCGATTTGTGTTTGAAGTAGCGTGAAGTTTCCGCTCGCGTCTGCGGTGATGTCCGCTAGTCCATTGAAAGCACCAGAGAGCCCATTCGTACCGTTGTCGGTCATCCCTGCCATTTGAAGGATGAGATCCCCGTCCACCGTAGTTGTGATCGAACCGGAATCCGCTGTCCCATTTTTGACAGGAGTCGCGAGCTGATTATTTGCGACGTCCACCGGACTCGACGTTGCGATGTTGTACCACTCGAGGAACGCCGGCATGAAACCCGTGACTGCCGTCGTGCCTCCCGCGCCGAACTTCACCGTGATCTTAGTCACTCCGCCGGTCGCGTTCGGCAGGATATAGACACAGAACTTAATGCCGTTGCCAGAATCCGTAACGGTATAGTTCGGCGAACTTGGCCACGTATTACTCTGATCATCTGTGATCGCAATCGTGCTCGTTCCCGTCGTCGTGACCTGGAAAACGAGGATCAGACAATTATTGGCAAGCGTGGGATTGGTGAGCGGCAGAACAATGGAAGCCGCTGTCTCGCCATTCTGACTGTTGCCCCACGCGATGCGCTGCACTAGCCCAGGGATTGCCGTGAAGGCGTAACGCGCTTCATGGCTGAGGATGCTGGGCAGATTTACCTTTGCTAGTGGTTGATCAAGCGCGAGCTTGATAGGTGCGGCGGTAAGTTCGTCAAGCGAGTAGGCCGTAAGTGCCGGTGACGAGACTGGCACCCACAATGCAATGCAGGCGGCAACCGCCGCGGCTACGTGAGAGGGTTTCTGCCGGATCCTCACGCTGCCGCGATCTCCATCTCGTCCATCGGTACGCCGACGTCCTGGTCGCAGGTCGTGCAGAGTACGTAGGGCGACGTGCGCATCTGCTCCATGTCGCCGTCCACGTGCCCGATCACGCCCACGCCCTCGGCGTCGATGCAGCAGCGGCTCACGCGCCCGTCAGATAGCACCGTCACCCAGCCGCCGGTCACCCAGGGACAGGGCCGCCCTTTCTGGACGCTCACCGCCCACGGCACTTGGCCCGCCCAGTCGATCGAGGCCACCGAAGGATCTGCGCTGATCCCGGCCAGGATGCCAGCAGCGCGCAGCGCGTTGACCGCAGGACCTGCCTTCTCTGGCCGGTGGAGGCTCACCCAGACCCTGATCCGCGAAGGTGCGATCGCCTTCGCTAATTCAGGCGTCATCAGGAGCCCGTTGGTGGCGAGGATCAGCTGTGACGCCTCGCCAACCGCCTCCCGAGCGAGGAACACGTTGCGGACGAACTCGGGGTGCATGGTCGACTCACCGATCCCGGCCAAGTTAAGCTCCGCCGGGCCATTCCTCTCGACGAAATGCCGCGCCCAGTAAAGCGACCGCGCATAGATCTCGGCCGTCATGTGCTCCTTCGGCCGGCCCATGTGCGGATGTGGGCAATAGCGGCACCGCAGGTTGCACTGCGAGGTCATCTCGATCTGGTGAACCCGCCGGACCTTGAACGAAAGCATCGCGTCCT
>Ga0335082_10002778_pt1 | contig 18906 bp, 11 predicted proteins | sample Lox_Sample_41_FD_206718 | JGI IMG/M metagenome (GOLD analysis project Ga0335082, IMG submission 206718) | Soil microbial communities from Loxahatchee National Wildlife Refuge, Florida, United States - Lox_Sample_4.1 | ecosystem: Environmental > Terrestrial > Soil > Wetlands | place: USA...
GCGTACTTGGTGATTCGTCTGCTCAAGTCGGACGATCCGCGCTGGTGGGTCGCGATCGGTGCGGCACTTGGGCTGGGCATGATGACCAAGTACACCATGGGCCTTCTGGTTCTGGGAGTTGTGGGAGGCGTACTCCTGACGCCCGCTCGCCGCTATCTCAAGAGCCCATGGCTGTGGTGTGGCGTGGCTCTAGCAATCCTGATCGTGTTACCCAATCTTGTTTGGCAGGTTCAGCACGATTTTGTCTCCCGCGAGTTCCTGAAGAATATCCATAACCGCGATGTGCGACTGGGCTCGACGGACTATTTCCTGCCAAATCAACTCTGGAAATGCGCCAGTCCTGTTGCGGTGCCGCTGTGGTGCGCAGGATTGTGGTTTCTGTTCGCTGTGCCCGAAGGCAAGCGTTACCGGATGCTGGGCTGGATGTACGTGATTCCACTTGCTGTCCTGTTTGCGTTACGCGGTCGCGACTACTACCTGGCGTCGGCTTATCCAATTCTCATAGCGGTCGGAACGGTTCGCGGCGAACAATGGTTCGGAACATTGAGGGCCGGCGCCGCTGCAAGCGTTCGACAGACAGTTTGGATATCCTTAGCGACCGCGGGGCTGTCCACGACTGCGGTGACTCTCCCCATGGCTCCGATCAATTCCTCCTGGTGGCGCTTTGCCGATCAGGTCATCGGCGGCAACTTCAACTCCCAGGTTGGGTGGCCGGACATGGTTAGAATCGTGGCCGGGATTCGGGACTCGCTGCCTGCCGAAGAACGATCCAGAGTGAGTATTCTGGCCGGCGATGACAGCGAAGTCGGCGCGGTCGCCCTATATGGGTCCCTGTACAGCTTGCCCCGGGCGATCAGTGGGTCGAATTCGAACTGGTATCGCGGTTACGGCGACCCGCCGCCGGAAGTAGTGATCGCGGTCGGCAACGATCCCAAAGTCCTGTTTGACAACTTCGAGTCCTGCACAGTGGCTGGTCACTTGACCAACCCGTGGGGAGTCAGAAACAACGTGTTCGTTGACTACTCCGATGTCTATGTCTGCCGCCATCTGCGTTCCCCCTGGCCCGAATTCTGGAAGCACTTCCGCTACTACGGTTAGAGTGCCACTCACATGGCGCCTTGGCGGCAAACCGTGGCAGTCTCCCTCAGGTACAATGCATGGGCCGCCGTTTCTGCCTTGACCGATGACCTTGGCCCTCGCCGCGCTTGCAACGATGCTCGATTTCGCTCCCAAGGGAGTGTTGCCCTACATCCGCCAACACCTGCTCGACAAGACATTCCAAGGCCTCTATCAAGTCAACGGATTTGATCTTGCACTGCTGATTCCCTATTTCATTGTCCTGATCATCCTTGCGGCGTACGGCTCGCACCGCTACTGGATGGTCTATATCTATTACAAGTACAAGAAGAATAAGACGGAGGGGCCTGCCGTTCATTTCGAGGATCTGCCGCGAGTTACAGTGCAGCTCCCGATTTTCAACGAGCAGTATGTAGTGGATCGCCTGCTGGATGCCGTTTGTCGTCTCGATTATCCGCGAGAAAAGCTGGATATCCAGCTTCTTGACGATTCGACCGACGAGACCGTCGAGGTTGCGCGGGCGTTAGTCGACCGATACGCTGCGCTCGGGCATCCCGTCACATATCACCACCGCGACAATCGTGAAGGGTTCAAGGCAGGGGCTCTGGCCGAGGGGCTGAAGACCGCCAAGGGGGAGTTCGTCGCGATTTTCGACGCCGACTTCGTTCCCCCTTCCGATTTTCTGCAGAAGTGCATTCATCACTTCACCGACCCGAAAATCGGCATGGTGCAGACCCGATGGACACATATCAACCGCCACTATTCCTTGTTGACCGAAGTCGAGGCCATTCTGCTGGACGGCCATTTTGTTTTGGAGCATTCAGCCCGCGCCCGTACCGGAGTGTTCTTCAACTTCAACGGCACGGCCGGCATTTGGCGAAGAGTTGCCATCGATGAGGCTGGCGGCTGGGAACACGACACGCTGACCGAGGATACCGATCTTTCCTATCGGGCGCAGCTCAAAGGATGGAAATTCGTTTATCTGCCGGACGTAGAGTGCCCGGCGGAGTTGCCGGTCGAAATGACCGCGTTCAAGACACAACAGGCGCGCTGGGCCAAGGGGCTAATCCAGGTATCGAAAAAGATTTTGCCCAAGGTTCTGTCGAGCAACACACCGCGCCGGGTCAAGGTTGAGGCCTGGTACCACCTGACCGCCAATCTGAGTTATCCGCTGATGATCGTGCTCTCAGTGCTGCTGTTGCCGGCCATGATCATTCGTTTCTACCAAGGCTGGTTTCAGATGCTCTACATCGACCTGCCATTGTTCATGGCGTCGACATTTTCCATTTCCAGCTTTTACCTGGTGTCGCAGAAAGAACTTTTTCCGAAGACTTGGCCGCGCGTATTGCTCTATCTGCCATTCCTCATGGCGCTCGGCATCGGGCTGACGATCACGAACACCCGTGCAGTTCTGGAGGCGCTCATCGGCAAGCAGACGGCGTTTGCCCGAACACCCAAGTACCGCGTGGAATCCAAGAAGGACAAGATCGGCGCCACGAAGTACCGCAAACGCCTCGGCTGGGTGCCCTGGCTGGAACTGGCGATCGGCACCTACTTTGCACTCACCGTCTATTACGCCATCGACAACGACAACTTCTTCACCGTGCCCTTCCTGCTTCTCTTCGTCATTGGCTACTGGTACACAGGCCTGATGTCACTGCTGCAGGGCCGTTTCGCAGGGCTGTCAATCGGCTCGGAGACGCACACCAAGCCATTCCCCGTCGGCGTGTAAGAGCTTCGAATCCTGCCTCCCGTCAGTTCAGATCCGACAACACGGTTGCCAGATACGATCCCACGGGGTTGTTCAGGGCAAGCACGGTGCGGATCTGTCCGGCGCTTAAAGTGAGCGAAGTCGTGAGATTGGTGAACTTCGATCCCGGCGGTGTGAAGACGACGTCGTAGTTCCCGGCGGTAAGAGTGACGTACGAGGACGCACTCCCGAATCCGAGACTGTCAAACACCGGATTCGCCGAGCCAATATCGCTGCCGGACGTGACAACATAAACGTCCTGCGCCCCCATTCCGGGCGACACGTTCAGAATGCGCAGCTTGAAATCGCCCGAGGGCGGCGTGGAATTATCGTCGTTCAGGACAATGCTCATCGGGTTGTACGAGTAGTTTGCCGAAACCAGACTCACGTTACTGCCCGAACTGAAGTTCAACGTCGTGTCGATAATTGGAGTGGAGGTGGTATTTGGTTCGACCTGGATTTCGTGGGAAGCGGCGCTGACTCCAATGTAAGAGGACGCCGCTCCATATCCCACCCCGGAAGTGGCGGAATTGGTATCCACCAACAAGTTGAGACCGGATTGATCAGGATTCGCATTGACCAGACGCAGCTTTGCAGCGCTGGAAGAGGAACCACATGCAACCGTCAAGGCTGCGAGCCCAAGCAAGCCGAGTCCAGACACGATGAACTTCCAGGAAGCGTAGCGCATCAGTGCACACTCCTACCCGCAGAAGATTTGTGGAACAGTGAGGTGGATGCGGCTGTGGAAGCGCGAAGTTGCTGACGGTCTGTAAAGAGTCGGTAATGAACGGTAAAGTCATGTAAAGACGAGAGGTCGAGATTTCATGACAAGACGACGAGCGGAGCCGAGGCCGAGGGCGGCTGGCTCCGAGTCAGAGGGGTTCTCGAGGGGCTGGTTCGCCCTCCCACCGCACCAAACTAACCAACAATAGCGATAATGGTGAGCGTGCTACGCTGATAGCGCTCTGGTTTTCTCAGCAGTTACCTCCGCTCGAGGGATTGCAGGGAGCCAATCTAAAGAAGTTGTTACGCACCGTCGAGGCGGTGGCCGATCTCGGTCCGGAGCTGACGGCGGACCGGGACTTCGTCCAGACTGCGCGCATCATGGTCACGGCCATCCTGGAGGCGGCCGGGGCGCGGGAAGCCGTGTTGTTTTCCTTTGGCGAGCGGCCCTCCCTGCTCACGTCGGTCGGCGCCGAGGGGTTTGCGTTGCTCCCTGAGCCCGCTCTGATCCCCCTGCTTCCGAGACATGTCCACACCCTGACCGCCGCTACGGGACCGGTCCTGTTGAACGGCAGTACGTACGATATCTTCCTCAGTTCGAATGGCAACGTTGCCCCAGAACTCTTCAAAGTCATCTCGCCGCTCAAGGTCCGCGGGAAACTGGTGGGAGCGGTCGCACTGGGGCGGAGGCAGGGCGATGCTCCGTATGAGGAAGAGGCTCTCGATTCCCTGCAACTGATCAGCAGCTACGTCGCGCTCACGGTTCACAATCACAGCCTGAGTCAGACGCTGGCGCAGCGAGTGTCGGAAAACCTCCGGCTCCTCGCGTCGCTGCATGGTTTTTATGACAACGCGCTGGAAGCGTTTGCCGCGGCCATCGACGTGAAGCATGTCAATATTCACGGCCACTCACTGCGCGTCGGCCGCTATGCCCAGGCTATTGGAGAAGCGATGGGCATGGAATCGGCGCAGGTGGCGGCGCTCCGATCTGCAGGCTACCTGCATGATATCGGCAAGGTGGCGGTGGACAAGCGGCTCTTCAGCAAGCCGTCGTCGCTCGATCCGGAGGAGTTCCGGGAGATGGCGGATCATACCGTCGTGGGGCACCAGATTGTCAGCAATGTGCATTTCCCGTGGCCCCAGATTCCGGAGATCGTACGCTGGCATCATGAGAGGGGAGACGGGACCGGCTATCCCGATGGGATCCATCAGGAGGAAATGCCCCAACCGGTTCGGATCGTAGCTCTGGCAGACACGCTGGACGCCATGATCAGCGCACGGCCCTACCGCGAGCCGTTGCCCCTGGGAATTGCCTTGCAGGAACTGATCCGCATGACGCCGCAGAAATATGATGCGGACGCGGTGCAGGCGCTGCTGATTCAGGTCCGGCGCGACGCAGTGGGGAGCAGCCGGACGCCGATCCTCGACCCCGAGGTTCTGAATCTATCCCCCAGCGACGTGGACCTGATGGCGTCCACGCTGCAGCACAAGATCAGCCAGGGCCGGACTTATCTGACTTAGTTCCGGAAGAGGCCAACCACGCCCGTATGATCGTCCTTTTGGTCCGGAATCCGTCGCACGGCCGCGCGTGCGCACCGCCTCCGCAGTGTAAAATCTAGGTTTCCGTCTCTCGGCCAGGAGATCGTTGTAGCCAAATGGCCGTTTTCTTCATCCAATAACGGTGCTTCTGTTGCCACCGGAATTCTGCGAGGAGAGCAGTGATGGCCGTCAGTGACCAAACCATAGCCTCGGGCACAGATGTCGTACAGCTCAGCATTAATACCATCCGCACGTTATCGATGGACGGAGTTCAGAAGGCGAATTCCGGCCATCCCGGCACCCCCATGGCGCTCGCGCCGGCCGCGTACTGCCTTTGGCAGCGTTTTCTGCGGTATGACCCTGAGGATCCGATCTGGCCGAACCGGGATCGTTTCGTACTCTCGAACGGGCACGCTTCCATGCTGCTCTATTCGATGTTGCACCTGGCGGGAGTGCGAGGCCTGAACAGCAAAGGTGAGGTGACGCACGAGCCGGCGGTATCGCTCGACGATATTCAGAATTTTCGCCAGCTCGACAGCAAAACTCCGGGACATCCCGAATATCACCTGACTACAGGCGTGGAAACGACGACCGGGCCTCTGGGGCAGGGCGTCGCAACCAGTGTAGGCATGGCGATCGCCGGACGCTGGCTGGCACAATACTTCAATCGACCGGGATTTGAAGTCTTCAACTACAACGTGTGGGTCTTCTGCGGCGATGGCGACCTGATGGAAGGAGTGTCATCGGAAGCTGCTTCAGTGGCGGGCCATCTCAAACTCTCGAATCTCTGTTGGGTTTATGACAACAACCAGATCACGATCGAGGGCAAGACCGAACTCGCATTCAGCGAGGACGTGACGGGCAGGTTCAGAAGCTATGGCTGGGATGCAACGCACGTCTCCGATGTCAACGATCTGGAGCAGCTAGGGAAAGCCTACGAACACGCACTCGGCGTCAAGGATCGGCCCAAGCTCATCATCGTCGACAGCCATATCGGCTATGGGTCTCCCAATCGCCAGGACACGAAGGAAGCTCACGGCGAAGCACTGGGCGAAGAAGAGGTCAAACTCACGAAGCGTTTCTACGGCTGGCCGGAGGACGCCAAGTTCCTGGTGCCAGAGGGAGTCCGGGAAGACTTCAACCAGGGCATCGGCAAGCGAGGACACCAGCTCCGCCAGCAATGGGGGACGCTGTTCAATCGCTATACCGAGCAATATCCGGATCTGGCGATGTTGCACTCGCAGATGCAGCAGGGGGAACTGCCGGACCGGTGGGATAAAGAACTGCCAGTATTTCCTGCCGATATCAAAGGTCTGGCCACGCGCGACTCTGGAGGCAAAGTCCTCAACGCACTTGCGAAGAACACGCCGTGGCTGCTGGGAGGCGCCGCGGACCTCTATCCTTCAACGAAAACGCGGCTGACGTTTGACGGCGCCGGTGATTTCGAAGCGGGGCAATACAGCGGCCGGAACTTTCACTTCGGAATCCGCGAGCATGCCATGGGCGCCATCGTGAATGGCATGACGCTCAGCAAGCTGCGCGCCTACGGTTCGACTTTCTTCATCTTCACCGACTACATGAAGCCGGCGATCCGGCTTTCGGCGCTGATGGAGATTCCGGCGATCTGGATCTTCACGCACGATTCGATCGGTCTTGGAGAAGACGGTCCTACGCATCAGCCGATCGAGCAATTGGCCACTCTTCGGGCAACGCCGGGATTGATGGTCCTTCGTCCTGCCGATGCGAATGAAGTTGTCGAAGCCTATAAGGTGGTGATGAACACGCATCATGAGCCAGCGGTAATCGTGCTGACGCGGCAAGCGGTGCCGACCCTCGACCGCACGAAATATGCGCCGGCGGCAGGCGTCGCTCAGGGGGCCTATATTCTCGCGGATGCCGATGGGGGCAAGCCGCAGGTCATCCTGATTGCCAGCGGCAGCGAGCTTCCAATCTGCGTCGATGCATACGAGAAGTTGAAGCAGGCAGGCATTCGCGCTCGCGTGGTCAGCATGCCGTCGTGGGATCTTTTCGAGCGACAGGAGCAGAATTACCGCGATCGTGTTCTGCCGCCCGACGTCACTGCGCGCGTAGCCGTGGAGGCAGGAGCCACGCTCGGCTGGGATCGTTATGTTGGTCCAAAGGGGCGGGTGATCGGGATGCATACGTTCGGCGCTTCGGCCCCGATCAAGGACTTATTGAAGAAATTCGGATTTACGTCCGAGAACGTCATCCAGGCGGCGCGCGATCTGGTTGCGAAGTAACAGCTTTGTAACGTCCGGCAGGTAGCCTGTCTGGATGGTTTGGAAGGAGCCGTCATGAATCCCGTAGGAACGATTGAGACCGGCAAAGCCGTGAACCCGCTGAAGCAGTTGCAGGCGCAGGGCCAGTCGATCTGGCTCGACTATATCCGCCGCGATCTGCTGAAGGGCGGCGAATTGAAGAACCTGATTGAGGAAGATGGACTGCGGGGCATGACATCGAATCCCGCGATTTTCGAGAAGGCGATTGCCGGGAGCACGCTCTACCAGGATTTCCTCGACTCACTCGCCAACCGGACCGATCTCGACGCCAAAGGCCGCTATGAGTTGCTGGCGATTCGTGACATCCAGGACGCCGCCGATCTGCTGCGTCCGGTGTATCAGAGCACGAACCGCCGCGACGGCTACGTGAGCTTGGAAGTTTCTCCCTACCTCGCGAACGATACCCAGGGCACGATCGACGAAGCGCGCCGTCTGTGGAAGACGGTGGACCGCGAGAACGTCATGATCAAGATTCCGGGGACTCCGGAAGGCATTCCGGCGATTCTCCAGACATTAAGCGAAGGAATCAATATCAACATCACGCTGCTCTTTGCGCAGGACGTGTATGAGCAGGTGGCGCACACGTACATCGAAGCGCTGGAGAAGTTTGCCGCGGCCGGCGCAGACGTCAGCCGGGTGGCGAGTGTGGCCAGCTTCTTTATCAGCCGCATCGATACCCTCATCGATTCACTGTTGAACGATCAGATCAAGAAAGAAACGGACGCCGCCCGCAAGGCCAAACTCCAGTCCGTTCTGGGTAAGATCGCGATCGCGAACGGCAAGCTGACGTACGAAGCGTACGAGAAGATCTTCACCACCCCGCGCTGGAAGGCGCTCGCAGCCAAAGGAGCGCAGACACAGCGCGTGCTCTGGGCGAGTACGAGCACGAAGAATCCGGCGTACCGCGATGTCATCTACGTCGAAGAACTCATCGGCGCGGATACGGTGAACACGCTGCCGCCCGCAACGCTGGAGGCATTTCGCGATCATGGCAAGCCACGGGTGAGCCTCACGGAGGATCTCCCCGGTGCAGCGAAGGCCATGTCGGATCTCGCGGCGGTCGGCATTTCCATGAAGGAAGTGACCGACAAACTCACCAGGGACGGCGTGAAGTTGTTCGCGGATGCCTTCGACCAGCTGCTGGCGGCGGTCGAAAAGAACTCCAAACGGCAGCCGGTTCGCAGCGTTAACCCGCAGAGTGCGAAGCTTCCAGGCGACCTCGACAGCGTCGTAAAAAAAAACCTCAATGACTGGCGCGCTTCGGGGAAAGTAAGGCGTCTTTGGGGGCGCGATGCAACGCTCTGGACTGGGGAAGACGAATCTGCCTGGTTGGGGTGGCTCGACATCACCGAAGAACAGCTGGCTCATGCTGACAAGCTGAAATCCCTGGCCGCGGAAGTGAAAAGCGCGGGGTTCCGCGACATCCTGTTGCTGGGCATGGGGGGATCGAGCCTTTGTCCGGAAGTGCTGGCCATGACTTTCGGCCACCAGCAGGGCTTTCCTCGCCTCCACGTCCTCGATTCGACCGACCCGGCGCAGATCAGACAGTTTGAAAAGCACGTCGATCTCGCCAATACGCTCTTTATCGTTTCCAGCAAGTCGGGGAGCACGCTCGAGCCCAATATCTACAAGCAGTACTTTTTCGAGCGGGTGAAGCAGACGGTAGGCGCCGACAAGGTTGGCAGCCGCTTCATCGCGATTACGGACCCCGGGTCGAAGATGCAGCAGGTTGCCGAACGCGATCGTTTCCGTCACATCTTCTATGGTGTGCCATCGATTGGCGGGAGGTATTCGGCTCTCTCCAACTTCGGGATGGTCCCCGCGGCTGCGATGGGCCTCGATATCAGCAAGTTCCTGAATCGCACCGAGGACATGATGCGTGCCTGTCGGGCGTGTGTTCCACTCGCTGAGAATCCTGGTGTGCTGCTCGGGCTGATTCTCGGAACTGCCGCCACGATGGGCCGGGATAAGATTACTTTCATCACTTCACCGGCGATCTCTGACTTGGGCGCTTGGCTTGAGCAACTCATTGCCGAGTCCACCGGCAAGATCGGGAAGGGAATCGTTCCGGTCGATCGGGAGAAGTTGGCCGGCCCGGAGGCTTACGGAAGCGATCGTGTTTTCGCCTACATTCGCTCGGAATCGGCTCCCGATGCTGCGCAAGATGCCAAAGTGGATGCATTCGAGAAAGCGGGGCATCCGGTCGTTCGCATCGCCATGACCGACACCTACAACCTCGGACAGGAATTCTTTCGTTGGGAGATCGCGACAGCGGTCGCAGGATCCGTCATCGGCATCAACGCGTTCAACCAGCCCGATGTGGAAGCCAGCAAGGTCGAGACGCGCAAGCTGACCTCGGAATATGAGATCCATGGCTCGCTTCCAGCGGAGAAGCCCATCCTCGAAGAGAGCGGATTCAGACTTTTCACAGACGAGCAGAATGCGAGCGAGTTGGCAAAGTCAGCCGGATCGGACCGCTCGTTGAAGAATTTTCTGCGCGCGCACCTCGGCCGTATCGGTACCGGCGACTACTTCGCTGTCCTCGCGTATGTACAAATGAACAGTGAACATGAAGCCCTTCTGCAGGATCTAAGGACGGCGGTGCGTGATCGCAAGAAGGTTGCGACCTGTCTCGGCTTTGGTCCGCGCTTTCTGCATTCCACTGGACAGGCCTACAAGGGTGGACCGAACAGCGGCGTCTTCCTGCAGATTACGTGCGACGATGCGCAGGACCTGCCGGTGCCGGGACAGAAATATACTTTCGGGATCGTCAAAGCTGCGCAGGCTCGCGGCGACTTCGCGGTGCTGGCGGAACGCAAACGCCGCGCATTGCGCGTACACATCGGGTCAGATGTCAAGGCGGGTCTCACCAAGCTGAGTGAACTGGTGAAACAGGCCCTGGGGTAATAGAAAGCAAAGTCCAGGTTGGACGCGAAGGGCGCGGCGGGTTTGTGCCGCGCGGCAAGCGGGAAGAGGACGTTGGAGTGTGTTCTGACGCCTGATTTGTCACCCGTCACGGAACGAACAAGGAGCCGTCATGCAACTAGGAATGGTAGGGCTGGGCCGCATGGGCGCCAATATGACGCGGCGCCTGATGCGCGGCGGGCATCAATTGGTGGTTTCCGACCTCAGTCCCGAAGCGGTGAAGCAGTTGGCCGGCGAGGGCGCTATGGCTTCCTCTTCTCTCGACGATCTCATGATCAAACTGCAAGCGCCGCGCGCCGTATGGATCATGGTGCCGGCCGGCGGACCTACCGAGAAAACCGTGCAGGCGCTGCTCAGCAGCATGCAGGCGGGCGACACGATCATCGATGGCGGGAATTCGTACTTCAAGGACGATGTCCGCCGCGCGCAGATGTGCAAAGAGAAGAGCGTGCACTACGTGGATGTCGGGACCAGCGGCGGCGTCTGGGGCCTGGAACGCGGGTATTGCATGATGATCGGCGGACCGAAGGAAGCAGTCGGCCGGCTCGATCCGATCTTCAAGACGCTCGCGCCAGGGCGAGGAAATATCGCTCGCACTCCGGGCAGAGAAAAGATGGGCGGAACGGCTGAAGAGGGCTACATCCACTGCGGGCCGTCGGGTTCCGGACACTTCGTGAAGATGGTTCACAACGGCATCGAATACGGGATGATGCAGGCCTACGCCGAGGGCTTCGACATTTTCAAGAACGCGACCAGCAAAGAACTCCCGGAGGAGATTCGCTACGATTTGAACCTCGCCGATATTGCCGAGGTCTGGCGCCGCGGCAGCGTGGTATCGTCGTGGCTCCTTGACCTTACTGCGATCGCCCTTGCCGAAAACCCGAGTCTCTCAGAATACAGCGGCTTCGTGCAGGATTCCGGGGAGGGGCGCTGGACCATCCAGGCTGCGATCGAAGAAGCGGTTCCCGCGGAAGTGCTGTCCGCGGCGCTCTACACGCGCTTCCGCTCGCGCCAGGAACACACGTTTGCCGAGAAGATACTCTCTGCCATGCGACAGAAGTTCGGCGGACACGTGGAACCGAAACAAGCGAAGACGGCGTGACAACTTCTGAGGCGGGAAGTTTCCGGTGCGAGAGATAGACTCCAGAGACTGCGAAAGGACCGCGATGGCGACAACCGAGACTCAAACCGCTCCTCCCCGGCCGCGCGTCGGACGTCTGGCCGATCCCTGCGTGATGGTGATTTTCGGCGCTTCCGGCGATCTGACCCGACGCAAATTGATTCCCGCTCTGTATAACCTCGGTAGCCAGCAGTTGCTGTCGCGTGAGTTTGCGATTATCGGCCTGGGGCGCACTCCGATGTCGAACGAAGATGCGCGCAAGCGGGTAACCGAAGAACTCAAACAATTTGCCACGAGTCCGATCGATCCGGACCTGTGGGAGTGGTTCCTGCGTCGCATGTACTACATCAGCGGCGATTTTGACGACCCGGCGACGTACAACACGCTGAAAGAGACTCTGGCGAAAGCCGACGCCGAACATTCCACGCATGGCAATGTTTTCTTCTATCTGGCCACATCGCCGGAGTTCTTCGGCGACATCGTTGAACGGCTTGCTAACGTCGGGCTGATGAATGAGGAGAACGGCCATTGGCGGCGTGTGATCGTCGAAAAACCATTCGGACACGACCTGGACTCGGCGCGCGCGCTGAACCAGCGTCTGCTCAAAGTGGCCACCGAACGCCAGATCTACCGCATCGATCACTATCTCGGGAAAGAAACGGTCCAGAATATTTTGGCGCTCCGCTTCGCCAATGGGATCTTCGAGCCGATCTGGAACCGCCGTTACATCGATCACGTGCAGATCTCCGTCGGCGAGACGGTGGGCGTCGAGAAACGCGGTGGCTACTACGACAATGCCGGGGCCTTGCGCGATATGGTGCCCAATCACATCATGCAGCTGATCAGCCTGACGGCGATGGAACCGCCGATTTCGTTCGAGGCCAACGCCGTGCGGGACGAGCAGGCAAAGATCCTGCATGCGATCCAGCCCTACACCTCGGAGGAGGTGCTCAGCAGAACGGTGCGCGGCCAGTATGGCGAAGGTACGGTGAATGGGCAGCGCCTGCCGGCTTATCGTGCCGAGGAAGGCGTGCCGCCCGACTCCCGGACGGAGACCTTTGTTGCCATGAAGCTGCTGATCGACAACTGGCGCTGGGCGGGGGTTCCGTTTTACCTTCGGACCGGCAAGCGGTTGCCAAGCCGCAATACGCATGTTGTCATCGAGTTCCGCCGGGCCCCATTCGTGCTCTTCCGCGAAACGCAGGTGCAGGACCTGATGCCCAACCAGCTCGTGCTGCACATCCAGCCGGAGGAAGGCATCTCGCTGCGTTTTGCCGCCAAGACGCCGGGACCTGCCATGCGGCTGGGTGAGGTCGACATGGACTTTGAATACGCCGACTACTTCGGTGCCACCCCCAACACGGGCTACGAACGCCTGCTTCACGATTGCATGATCGGGGATGCTACGCTGTTCCAGCGCGCGGACATGGTGGAGGCAGGATGGAGCATCGTCAATCCGGTGCTCGACGTGTGGAAGGCGCTGCCGCCGCGCAATTTCCCGAACTATCCCAGCGGCTGCTGGGGCCCGAAAGAATCGGATGATCTCATGGAGCGTGACGGGCGCCAGTGGAGAAATTTCGAGAAGTGATGACGAAATTTCCATCATCCTCCTGCATTCGTATCGTTCGCACCCTGCCGACTCCCGCCGACCTGTTCCGCGGCGCGGCCGACGAGTTTGTCCGCCTGGGCCGCGAACTCATCGCGAAGCGCGGCCGTTTCGTCGTGGCACTGTCTGGTGGCTCGACGCCGCGCACGCTCTATTCTCTGCTGGCGAAGGACTACGCGGATTTCTCCTGGAGCCGCACGTTTCTTTTCTTCGGCGACGAGCGCCATGTGCCGCCGGACCACCCGGACAGCAACTACCGAATGGTCAATGAGGCGTTGCTGAGCAAGATTTCGATTCCAACAGGGAATGTCTTTCGTGTGCAGGCTGAGATCCCCGACGCGACAGCGGTGGCTGCCAATTATGAAGCCGCTGTCCGCCAGTTCTTCCGATTGCAGGCGGGTGAGTTTCCTGTCTTTGATCTGGTCCTGCTTGGACTCGGCGGAGACGGGCATACGGCCTCGATCTTTCCAGACTCGGACGGTCTGAAGGAGCAATCACGCCTGGTGATCGCAAACTGGGTCGAGAAGTTCAAGACGCACCGCATCAGCTTTACGTATCCAGTTCTGAACCACGCATCGGATGCGATGTTTCTCGTAGCAGGAGCAGGCAAATCAGAGATCCTGCAGGCAGTTCTTGAGGGGAATTTCGCGCCGCCTTATCCCGCACAACTCGTTCAACCTGAGAGCAGACTCATTTGGATGCTGGACGAGGCAGCGGCTTCCAAGCTCTCGCAGTGAAGCCTTCTACGACACCTTGCTGCGGAAGTGATCGAGGATTTTCTCCGCCTGGGCTTTTGTAACCACCGCGGAGAGTGCGGCCACGTCGGCCTGCTTGACCGCCTGCAGGCTCCCAAAATGTTCGAGCAGCCGGCGCGTAGTCGATTCGCCCACGCCGGGGATTTGGCGTAATTCTGTCGCGCGGTCACGAATCTGGCGGCGCTTGCGATGGAAGGTCACAGCGAAGCGGTGCGCTTCGTCGCGAATCATCTGCACGAGGTGAAGCACCGGCGAATGGTGGTCGAGGACGACCGGATCGTCCTCCTGCCCGAAAACGTAGATGATCTCTTCGCGCTTGGCGATGGAGGCTAGAGGCTGGTTAATGATCTCGAGGGATTCGAGAGCCTCCGCGGCGGCATGAAGTTGACCGATGCCGCCGTCGATCAGGACCAGGCTGGGCATCGGCTTCTTTTCTTCCTGCAACCGCTTGTAGCGCCGCGTGACGACTTCGCGCATAGAGGCGAAGTCATCCACGCCCTGGACGGTTTTGATAATGAACTTGCGGTAATCGGATTTCTTCATCTCGCCCTCTTCCCACACCACCATGGAAGCGACAGTCTCGGCGCCCTGGATGTGCGAGATGTCGAAGCACTCCATGCGCTTCGGACGCTCAGGCAAGCCGACGGCGTCCTGCAGGGCCTCCTCGATCGCGCGGGCGTTCGGCTTCATAATGCGGAAGCGCTGGTCGTAGGATTGCTTGGCGTTGTTGCCGGCCAGATCGACGAGTTCGCGCTTGTCGCCTCGCAGCGGGACGGTGATGTGAACCCGGGTGGCGCGAACGCCCTCACCTGCGAGCTGGTCAGATAGCGCGTCTTCGAGTTCTGCCCGATCCTCGAAATCGACAGGGGCATAGATATTGCGCGGGACGTAGGGCTGGCCGAGATAGAGCTGCTTGAGCAGGGCAGAGAAGAAAGACCCCGGGCGGAAGTCGTCCGCTTTCTGCTCTGGAGATTCAGCCTCCGTTGCGGCGAACTCCGGCAGTTCCTCCCAGAAGAACTCCCGGCGGTCGAGGACCTTGCCTGCACGCATGTGGAACAGGTTCACCGCCAGCATCTCATTTTCGTAGTGATAGCCGAAGACGTCGGCATCATCGCCCTCGACTGCCGCAATGCGCTGCTTCTCTTGCAATTGCTCCACCGTGGAGATCAGGTCGCGGCATTTGGCGGCGCGCTCGAATTCCTGGGCCTCGGCGGCTTCCACCATGCGCGCCCGCAGAGATTTCACCAGATCGGTCTGCCGGCCTTCGAGGAAGAGTTTCACGTCACGGACCGCTTCCTGGTAGAGATCGGGTGTTGTGAGGTCCTTCACGCAGGGGCCAAGGCAGCGCCTGATATGGAACTGCAAGCACGGGCGCGGATGGAAGCGCGTAAGGTCCACTTTGCAGGAGGGGATCAAAAAATGGCGGTGGATAAGGTCCACGATGCGATAGGCAAGATTGGCGGGGAAGTAAGGACCATAGTAGGCGCTGCCATCTTTGCGTAGACGGCGGGTGACGTAGACACGTGGGAAACGCTCGCCGAGCGTGAGCTTCACGTACGGATAGGTTTTGTCGTCACGCAGCAGAATGTTGAAGCGCGGCTTCTTCTGCTTGATGAGGTGGTTCTCGAGCGCCAGCGCCTCTTTGTTGTTCGCAACGACGACGTAGTCAACATCAATAGCTTCCCGTACCAGTGTTCCGGTTTTCGCGTCCTCCCAGCGGCCTTCATGGAAATACGAGGAGACGCGCGAGCGCAGGTTCTTCGCCTTCCCGACATAGATGACCTCGCCCTCAGCGTTCTTGTACAGATACACGCCCGGGGACGTGGGAAGAGTGCGGATTTTCTCTTGCAGATCCATGAATCAGTCGGCGTCGATACTGCAGGCAGCAGACACAATCGTGATTGATTGTCACCTGCTACATATTTAGTCTAAACGGAAGAGCCGTGCCGAGCGCTTCCAGGACGGGATATCTACCTACATTAGATGGCTGGCGGGCCATCGCGATTCTGGCGGTGCTGCTCGACCATGTGGTGGGATACTCGTCCCTGCATCAGGTTCCTGTTCTGCGCGCCGTCAGCCGCACCGGTCCCAATGGAGTCAGCCTGTTCTTCGCCATCAGCGGGTTCCTGATCTGCTCCCGGCTGCTCGAAGAACAGAATGCGTTCGGCCGGATCAGTCTCCGCGGCTTCTACATTCGCCGCGTTTGCCGCATTCTCCCGCCGGCAATGCTCTATCTGATTGTCATCGCGATTCTGTCGTTGCTCAGCGTGATTGTCGTCGAGCCTGCCGAGTTGTTGAGTTCCGTGTTTTTCTTCCGAAACTATCTTCCGCATAGCTGGCTCAGCAGGGCGTGGGGTGGTTACACCATCCATTATTGGTCGCTGGCAGTGGAAGAGCACTTCTACCTGCTTTGGCCGGCGGCGCTGGTGCTGCTGGGAAAAATGCGGGCGCGATGGTTCGCCGTTCTTGGCGCATTGGGCATAGCCGGCTGGCGAATGTGGGAATTTCACCACCATTGGCTGGAGCACAAGATACCCGGGCTGCTGATCGGCTCGCGCACCGATATCCGTCTGGATGGGCTCCTGTTAGGATGCCTGGTTGCGCTGCTCCTTGACGACAAGAGAATTCGCAGCCTGACAGTTCGGTATTACAAAACCTGGATATGGATACTTTTTGTAGCGGCTTATGTTGGTCTGCAACTGCTCCAAAAGACCCGAACGTACAGCCTGACTGAATCTGCGCTGCTGCCGTTGATCGTCGCCGGCACGGTGATCCGCCCGCAGACATGGATGGGGAGGGTGCTCGAGGTTCCTCTCCTGAAATGGACCGGCCGGCTGTCGTACAGCATCTATCTGTGGCAGCAGCTGTTTTCGGTCCCCGCCCTGGGACTGACACCATTGTTCTTCCAGAAATTGCCGCTGAACCTGGCGTTACTCTTCCTAGTGGCCTGGATCAGCTACGAGTTCATCGAGCGCCCGTTCATCCGACTCGGTCATCGCCTCGCGCCACCTCCCACGGACGGACGCGACGATTTGACCTCATCGTCGCAGATAGAAGAGAAAGTCGCCGAGGTGCCGCAGGCAAAGTGACTATCCGGCCCAGCCGCGCACGAACTCGATCAAGCTGCGCACGGCGATTCCGGACGGCCCCTTCGCGATCCACGGCTTCTGGTCTTCCATCCAAGCGGTGCCGGCGATATCGAGATGGATCCAGGGCGTGTCTTCGGCGAATTCTTTCAGGAACATGGCCGCGGAGATGGCGCCGCCCCAGCGCCCGCCGGAGTTGACGATATCCGCGATGCCGGACTTGATGATCTCTTTGTATTCGTCGTCGAGGGGCAGCCGCCACATCTTCTCGCCCGCCAGTTTGTTGGCCTGGGCGAAGCGGTCGTACATCTGGTCGTCGCTGGCGAAGATGCCGGCATTGACGTAGCCAAGAGCGACGACAACGGCTCCGGTTAGAGTCGCGGCATCGACGAGGTGGGTGCAGCCAAGCTGGCGCGCGTAGCAGAGGCCGTCGGCGAGGACGAGGCGGCCTTCGGCATCGGTGTTGATGATCTCGATCGACTTGCCCGACATGGCGATCTGGACATCGCCGGGCTTCTGCGCCTTCCCCGACGGCATATTCTCCGTGGCGCACACGATAGCGGTGACTTTGACCTTCGGCTTCAACAGCGCGATTGCCCGCATGACGCCGATCATGGTGGCGCCGCCGGCCATGTCGTACTTCATCTTTTCCATGCCGTCAGCGGGCTTGATCGAAATGCCGCCCGTGTCGAAGGTGATGCCTTTGCCGACCAGACCTAAATGGACTTTGTCCGATGCTCCGGCGGGCTCGTAGCGGAGAACAATCAGTGCAGGGGGTTCATCCGAGCCCTGAGCCACGCCCCAGAAAGCGCCCATCTTCAATTCCTTGATCTTGTCGGGCCCATAGACTTCGCAATGCAGGCCGACATCGGCAGCCATCTTCTTCGCGCGCTCGCCAAGCACGGTGGGCGTCATCCGGTTGGAGGGTTCGTTGACAAGATCGCGGGTGAAGTTCTGCGATTCGCCGATGATGCGGCCGACATTCAGCGCCTGCTCGAGTGCGGCCTTGTCGCCTGCAGCGATAATTGTGACTGTGTCTAGCTTCTGATCCTTGCGGTCGCTTTTGTAGTAGTCGGGATCGAAATCGCCGACGAATAGCCCTTCGACAACGGCCCGGGTGGCGCCGGCTGCATCGAGTCCATTTTCCGGCAGCGCGAACGCAAAATTCCGCAGGCTTTTGCCTTTGAGCGTGCGCGCGGCTGTGCCCGCAGCTTTTCGCAGTTCTGCCAGGGTGAAGCTCTTCGCCTTGCCGCCACCAACCAGCAGCAGACGTTTCGCTTTCAGGCCGGCGGGACGATGCAAGAGAGTCGTCTCCAGGGCCTTGCCGGTCACCTCGGTACCTGCCAACACGTCTTTTGCGGCATCTCGCACCGCAGCGTCGCTGCACTCGACGGTCACGGCGGGCTTGTCCTTTTCCCCGCGGTCCAGGACCACGGCTACCAGGCACTCGATTTCAAATTGGGAGGGCGCAAGAAGGGATAGATTCGTGTTCATAGTCAGAATTTCCAGTATCCACGGTGAATGGGGAAGTGCGCAACTCCGTGGCAGAATCTTGACCCTGGGGCAGGTTATCGGCAGACAGTGAGGTGGAAGGGTGTCAGAGAATGGAGGGGACACGCGCCCCCGTGTTCTTCTTGTGACAGACCTAGCTGCCGGTGCCTGTGATGGTCGCGACCGATGGAGTTCCCCCGCCGTTGTTCTTCACATTGAACTTGGCGGCGCGCTTGCCTTTCTTACTCGGCCTGAACGCGATGCTCACCGAGCAGGTGTCACCTGCCGCGATCGTCGCTCCGCAGGTGTTTGCAGCAACGATGTAATCGGCCGCCGCGCCCCCAGACAGAGTCATTCCGATAAAGGCAACGCTGGTCGTCCCCACATTCGAAATTGAAATCGTCTGCAGGTCGCTGGTTGTGCCAACGGCAACGCTCCCAAAGTCCAGAGCGGTCGGGTTCAGCGCGATGGACTGGCCTACACCCTTCAAGGTGACGACCTGCGGATTGCCGGGAGCGTCATCGGTGAAGGTCA
>Ga0335082_10002779_pt1 | contig 18904 bp, 15 predicted proteins | sample Lox_Sample_41_FD_206718 | JGI IMG/M metagenome (GOLD analysis project Ga0335082, IMG submission 206718) | Soil microbial communities from Loxahatchee National Wildlife Refuge, Florida, United States - Lox_Sample_4.1 | ecosystem: Environmental > Terrestrial > Soil > Wetlands | place: USA...
TGGATCTCCTCGGGCCTCGGCGAGGCGGCGCCCCCGGCCGCCGCGGGCGGTGGCGAGGTCTCGCACTCGCCCTGACCGCCGCCGCTGGGCGGGGGGGATGGCGGCCCGGCGTCCCGGCCGGCGAGTCCCCGACGTTGCGCTCGGCGCGCGGCGCGTGCGACGCTCCGCGCCCATGCCCCGTTCTCCGGGCGGCACCCTGCGCCGCGAGGCGATCGCGGTCGCCCTCCTCCTGGCGGGTGCCACCGCCGTCTTCTGGACGACGCGCCTCGACCTCGCCGCCGCGGACGCGTTCCGCGAGGGCTGCTGCAGCTGGCCGCTGGCGGAGCGGCCGCCGTGGAGCGCGGTCTACCGCTACGGCGTGTTCGCGGGCGTCCTGCTGGCCGCGGCCGCGCTGGGCGCGTACACGCTCTCCTACTGGTACCCGCGCGCGCTCCTCGGGTGGCGGAGGCCGGCGCTGTTCCTGGTGCTGGTCGTGGCCCTCGGACCGGGGCTCCTCGTCAACGTCGCGTTCAAGGATCACTACGGCCGGCCGCGGCCGCGCGAGGTGCAGGAGCTCGGGGGCCGCGAGCCCTTCCTCCCGGTCTGGGTGAAGGGCGACGACGCCCAGGCGAAGTCGTTCCCGTGCGGCCACTGCTCGATGGGCTTCTACCTGAGCACGCCGTACCTGGTCCTGAGGCGGCGCCGCCGGAAGACGGCGGCCGCCTTCCTGCTCGCCGGCGTCGGGTGGGGCGCCCTGCTCGGCGTCGCCCGGATGATGGCGGGAGGCCACTTCCTGAGCGACGTCGTCTGGTCCGGGGGGATGGTCTGGATCGTCGCGCTGGCGCTGTACCGTCTGCTCGACCTGGATCGGGTGCCGGAGCCGGCGGCGCCCGAGGTCCTGGCGCGGGACCGCCGGAGGGCGCGGCTCGTCACGGTGCTGGGCGGCGGCGCGCTCGCGCTGCTCACCGCGGGGGCGCTGGTCGCGACGCCCTACGTCTCGTCGAAGACGTTCTCCCGCACCGCCGCCCAGGTGGCGGCGAGCGGCGCCGCAGCCTGGGAGGTGTCGGTGGACGAGGGCACCGTGACGCTCGACGCCGGCCGCGACTTCGAGGCGTCCTACCAGGTCCGGGCCTTCGGGTTCCCGACGAGCCACCTCCAGTGGAGCTGGCGGGAGGGCGCGGACGCGGCCGTGCTGTCGATCGACCGCCTGGGGTGGTTCACCGAGCGGCGCACCGAGGTGAAGCTGCACGTCCCGCGGGACGGGACCAAGCCGCTGCGGCTCAGGGTGGGCAAGGGCAGGCTGGACCTCGACCTGCGGGGCTTCGCGCCGGGCGCGCGGCTCGAGGTCCGGCTGGGCGAGGGCGAGGTGCGGGTGGTGGGCGCGTCGGCGCTCGCGTCGGGCAACCTGGACGTCCGGGTCGAGCACGGACGGCTCGTCGAGGAGCGCGGATGACCGGGTCGCCGGGGGTGCACCCCGGCCGTGGTCCGGGCTTCGCGAATTCGGCACCGAACCGTCACGGAATCGACGGGCCTCCGCCGGGAAGATCCCGTCGAGAGGCGAGCCATGGAGTGGCACCGGATCTGCTGTGCGGTGGAGCTGTCGGAAGCTGCGGCGGGCGTGGTGCGCCAGGCGGCGCTGCTGGCGGCTCGAACGGGCGCGCGGCTCACCATCGTACACGTGGACGAGCGGGCGCCCCACGGTCCGGAGCCGCTGTTCGCGCCGCCTGCGAAGCCGGGGCGCGCCGGGCTCGGCGCGGGCTTCCGCCTCGTCGCCTGGGCGTGCGAGGCGGAGTCGCTCGGGGCCGGCCCGGTGAGGACGTGCAGGCTGGTCGGACGCGCGGTCGACGAGATCCCGCGGTTCGTCGCGGCCGAGGGGTGCGATCTGCTGGTGGTGGGGGCGCCGGCGGGCGGCGCGCTCCGCCGCTGGCTCCGGGCGGCCAGGACGGCGTCGCTGCTCCGTCATGCGGGCTGCGAGGTGCTCGTCGTCCCCGGCGCGCCCATCCCCGCGCGCGCGGCGTGACGGCGCCCATACGCGGGTGCGCCAGACGCGGGCCGGCGGTCCCAGGCGCGCGCGATGGCCCACGCCGCGGCACCGACCAGCGCGCCGACCGCCCAGCCGGCCACCACGTCCGTGCACCAGTGGGCACCGACGTAGACGCGCGACAGGCCACCGGCGAGCGCCAGGAGCAACAGGGGCCAGGCCGCGGAGCCGCGGCGGAGCGTCGCCCAGGCGGCGAGCGCGGCGGCTGCGGCGGCGTGACCGCTCGGGAAGGCGCCGAGCCAGAGGGGCTCCAGGACGACGTGCACCCGGGCCGCGCCGAGGACCGAGACCGGCCGGGGCGTGTGCGCGAGGTGCTTCAGGACCTGCACCGCGAGCCCCGAGGCGAGGAGCGCGCCCAGCGCCGGCCCCGCCTCGCGCAGCGCGACGCGCAGATCCCGCGCGCGCCCCCAGGCGACCGCGCCGACGAGCAGCGCGAGCACCCACCCCTCGCACGCGACCGAGAGGACCGCCATCGGGAAATCCAGCCACGGCGAGGCCAGCGCGCGCTGCACCGCGAGGAAGGGATCCGACGCGTAGATCGGCGGCATGCCGAACTGGTACCGGCCCGCGGTGACGGCGCCGGGCCGGGAATGCGGCGGGTGGGTGACATGGAGCGGCCGCCTCGCTTCTGAGGGCGGTGCGCCTCTCGCGCGATCGCGTGACGGATTCGTTGCCCGGTTGTCGCTTGGGTCCCTCCGGGCGATCGTGTTTCATCGCGCGCACGACGTGAGTCTCGAGGAGTGGACGGGCGACTGCCGGGGAGCGGCGGCTGCCTGACGGGGAGCGTGTGTCCGGGGTCTGCGTCGGCGAGGGCGTCGAGCTCTGCCGCGTGAAAGGGAGGAAGGCATGAGGCGTTCATCGATTCACGTCACCGCGCTCGCGCTGGTGGCGCTGGCGTTGGCAGGCTGCAGCAGCCAGGGCCAGGGCGGCACCGGCAGCGTGAGGGTCTCGGTGGCGGCGGGCGCCCTCGGCGCCGGCGTGTCCGGCGTCTGGGTCCGGTTCACCAGCACGACCACCGCACAGGCCATCCAGGGCTGGACGACGCAGGTGAACGGCGCGTGGACCACGACGTTCCAGTCGGTGCCGGTCGGGACCTACGACGTCTACGCGAAGGCGGTGGACGCGTCGGGGACCGTCCTCTACGAGACCCCGGCGCCGTACCCCGGCGGCCCGATCACCGTGACGGCGCAGGGGGCGACCAGCGTGACGCTCGTCCTCCAGCAGAAGACCACCGCACCGCCGCCTGCGAACAACGCTCCCTACTTCGTGAGCCTGTACGCGAACCAGCAGCAGGTCGCGCCGGGCTCCGCCGTCCAGCTCGCCGCCACCGCGGCGGATCCCGACGTGGGCGACTCCTTGACCTTCGCCTGGTCGGCGCAGGGCGGCGCCGGCACGTTCGGCGCGCCCTCGTCCACCGCCACCACCAGCACCGTCACCTGGACGCCCCCCGCCGGCACCGGGGCCTTCCTTCTCACCTGCCAGGTCACCGACAGCCACGGCGCCTCCGCGCTGCTCTCCATCACCATCACCGTCTCCGCCGGGGCAGCCTCGGGCAGCGTCGCCGTCGTCGCCGTCGTCAACGCGGCCCCCGCCGTCCAGGGCATCACGCTCGCCAACGGGCCCGCCGCCGTGGGCAAGGCGCTCTCGCTCGGCGCCACCGCGACCGATGCCGACGGCGATCCGATGACGTTCGCGTGGAGCGTCGCCTCCTGCGCCGGCGCCTTCGGCGGCCAGACCGACTCGGCGGGAGCAAGCGCCGTCACCTTCACCCCGTCGTCGCAGCCCGCCGGCGGCGCCTGCGTCGTCACCGTGACCGCGAGCGACGGCCGCGGCGGCACCGGCAGCGCCAGCCTGGGCGTCACCTTCCAGGGCGGCGCCACCGGCTCGGCTCCCCAGCTCTACCTGAACGTCTCGAAGGTGGACCTCGCCAACGGCGACCGCGTCGAGATCCAGGCCGTGCCGATCGACAACGGCGCGCACCCGGGCTGGAGCTACGCCTGGAGCGACGGCCTCGCCGGCGGGGCGGGGGGAACGTTCACGGCGAAGACGGACCTCGCCACCGACGGCTCCGACCAGTGGTACGCCCCCGCCACCTGCGCCCTCCTCGGCTCGAACGAGGTGCGTGTCGCGCCGGCCGTCACGGTCACGGACGCCGCCACCGGGCTCGCCAGCTCCATCGCGGTGCCGGTCACGATCCACTGCCCGCCGCCGTGGAAGTTCGGCGTCATCTCCGACACGCAGTGGCTCTCCATGCCGTACGTCAAGCTCGACGGGACGCTGAGCACCACCAGCATCGCCGACGACGGCTGGAACCCGGGCACCTGCGCGGTGGACATCATCGACCAGGTGAACCAGCAGTTCATCGACCAGGGCGTGAAGCTGGTCGTCGCGGTCGGCGACCTGACCGACAGCGCCAGCACCTTCAACATGGACGTGCGGGCCGTCTACACGCAGGCGCTCTACGGCGCCGGGATCGGCTTCTTCCCGCTGCGCGGGAACCACGACTCGAGCGACCTGGCCGAGTTCGAGTACGTCTTCCCCCAGACCCAGAGTGGCCTCCAGAACGCGACGCCGGCCGCCGCGTTCCTGAACGGCTCCACCCACCCCGACGTGGCGAACGTGCCGGTCACCCCGGTGTCCGGGACGACCTTCACCGTCGGGCAGAGCTTCGACTCCAGCGCCGAGGCCGGCACCGTGGGGCGGACCTACTCGTTCGACTACGGAAACGCCCGGTTCGTGCTGCTCGACCAGTTCAACGGCCCGAGCAGCGGCGGCAACCTCCCCGCCTCGACGATGGCGTGGATGGCGGGCCGGCTCGGGGCGAAGCCGGCCGGCGCTCACGGCTTCGTCTTCGGCCACAAGGGCATCATCACCGAGAACCACAAGGACAACCTCTTCAGCAGCTCGTCGCCCGGGGCGAACATCCCGGACATGGACACCTTCATCGGCATCCTGGCGGGCAACGGGGTCCGCATCTACGCGGGCGGCCACGACCACATGCACGACCTGTCGAAGATCCGGAACAGCAGCGGCTCCGCCAGCGTCACCGAGCTCGTCGCCGCGTCCGACAGCTCCAAGTTCTACATCCCGCAGACCACGCCCAACGATCCGGACGGCCGGCAGACGATCCTCGCCCAGCAGCTCGACACCATCGGCTACTACGTCTACACGGTGGACGGCCCGAAGGCGACGGTCGAGTACTACGCGGCGGACATCCCGGTCATGAACGCGAGCCCGACCGAGGACATCGTCGTGATCCACGCCGCGCCGGGCGGCGGCACCCTGCGCTCCTCCGGCGGCCTGGTCTTCACCAGGCGCCAGAGGTTCGGCTACGGCCTGAACGGCAAGGAGTTCGTGGTCGCGCCGGGCGCGCCGTACACTGTCGTCCAGGATCGGTTCGCGGGCACCACGGCCGCCATCCTCGAGGGGGCGAACGGCAACAGCAGGAAGGACTTCGCGAAGCGGCCGTTCTCCAACGCCATCGACACCGGCTGGTCCGTGCGGACCGGCGCCGTCGCCAGCGACGTCTTCACGCTCTGGGGGCTCGCCACGCCCGGGATCACCAGCGACGCGGCCGACACGGTCGCGGTCTCGCTGAGCTACGACCCGGCGGCGTTCTCGGACGCCGACGTGGCGGCGCACGCCTTCGGCGTCGCCGTGAAGGACGGGTTCGGACACTGGGTGAACGCCGGGACCGGCGCCGGGACGATCGGGGCCTACGTCCCCGGCTCGGCGCTCGGCGCCTGGGGCGTCGATCCGGGCACCCACCAGGCGTGGGTGGTGGTGAACGCGGCGGCGGACTTCGCCGTGGCGCGCTTCTGAGCCCTCCCAGGTGTCTCGCGCAGCGGTCGGCCGCCGGCGGCGACACCGGCGGCCGGCGCGCTGGCGTGCCGTGACGAGGCTGGGCTGGCCGCGAGGCCAGGTTCGCGCGGATGGCCCTACCTCGCTGGTCATCGATGGCACGCCTTGCCGAGCCGGGTTCCCGCGGCGGAGCTGACTTTCCCGAGCGTGAAGGTCCCGCGCCCACACTCCCGGCCGGCCGCGGATCTTTCAGCTTGGCGTGAAGGTGCGGCGACCACATTCCCAAGCGGTCGTTTCGCTCCGCGTGAAGGTGCGGTGACCACAGGCCCACCAGGCGCCTCGATATCGCTCGCCGCGCTGCCTAGCGTTCACCCTCCCACGAACACCCGGGCGCGCCGGGCCAGCTCCGCCGGCGAGACCGGGCAGAAAGGAGGCTGCCATGTCAGGTGGCCATGTGGTGCGGGGGGGCGCAGCGCGCCGCGTCGGCGCGCGGGTGGTGTGGACGCAGATCCTGGCGCTGTTGCTGTTCCTGCCGCAGGCCGCGTGGGCGGTGACGGATCCGGGCCCGCGCGGCGGAGCGCCGGGAGCCGGGGACCCGCTCCCCGGGCTCACCGCGCCGGAGCAGGCGCTCTTCGAGGCCGGGCTGGAGGAGTTCCTCCAGGTCGCCTCGGTGCAGGGCGAGGCGGTGGTGCCGGGCACCGAGGCCGGGCTCGGGCCGCGCTTCAACGCCAACAGCTGCGCGGCCTGCCACGTCCAGCCAGCGGTGGGCGGGAGCAGCCCCGCCCAGAACCCGCAGGCCGGGATCGCCACGCTCGGCGGCGCGAGCAACCAGGTCCCCTGGTTCGTCGCGCCCGCAGGGCCGGTGCGTGAGGCGCGCTTCGTCAAGAAGCGGGACGGCACGCCCGACGGCGGCGTGACCGACCTCTTCGTCGTCGCCGGCCGCGCCGACGCCCCGGGCTGCGCCATCCAGCAGCCGGGCTTCCTCCCCGCCGGCGATCCGCTCAGCGGCCAGGGCGGCAACCCCAACCTGATCTTCCGGATCCCCACGCCGACCTTCGGCGGCGGGCTCATCGAGGCCATCCCGGACCAGGTCATCCTCGACAACAAGGCGAGCCAGCGGCTCGCCAAGGCGCTGCTGGGGATCTCGGGCCGCGAGAACCGGACCGGGAACGACGGCACCATCACCCGCTTCGGCTGGAAGGCGCAGAACAAGTCGCTGCTCCTGTTCGCGGCGGAGGCCTACAACGTGGAGCAGGGGATCACCAACGAGATCTTCGGGCAGGAGCGCGAGGAGGATCCGGGCTGCCGGTTCAACCCGCTGCCCGAGGACCGCACGGCGTTCGACGGATCCGGCGCCGACGCGCACAGCGCCATCGTCCGCTTCGCCGGCTTCATGCGCCTCCTGGCGCCGCCGGCGCCCGCGCCGGCGAGCCCCTCGACCGCCAACGGCCAGGCCCAGTTCGCCAGGGTCGGCTGCGCCCTCTGCCACACGCCCACGCTCACCACCGGCAGGGAGGCGAGCGCCGCCCTGAGCCAGCAGCGGGTGAACCTCTACTCCGACCTGCTCCTGCACGACATGGGCGACGGGCTCGCCGACGGGATCTCGCAGGGCGGAGCCGGGGGTCGCGAGTTCAGGACCGCGCCGCTGTGGGGGCTCGGGCAGCGCCTCTTCTTCCTGCACGACGGACGGACCGGCAACCTGCTCGCCGCCATCCAGGCCCACGCCAGCCAGGGCAGCGAGGCCACCCAGGTCGTGGTCCGGTTCAACCAGCTCTTCCCGGGCGACAAGCAGGACCTGATCGACTTCCTGCGGTCGCTCTGAGCCGGCGCGGAGGCCGGGCCGCCCCCGGGCGGCCCGGCCGGAGGGGGCGTCGAGGGCCCCGGCGCTCCCGGGTGGTCGGGTTCCACCCGACCGCGGGCGGTGTGGGGACGGACCCCACCTCCGCTTCGCGGAACGCCACGACTTCACGGAGCGCGACGCCGGGCGCTCCTCGCGCCTTCGGGTATCGGTCGAACGCGGGGCACGACAAAGGTCACCCGATCTGGCAGTTGAATTGGAGGCTCAGCTGCCGTGCTTCTCGGGAGGGACCATGGGAAGAGCGGGACCTGGCGTTCTGACGAAGGCGTTGCGGTCGAGGCGCGGCCGCAGGGTGACGGGCACCCTCAGCATCTTCCTCTCCCTGCAGCTCGCCGGGTCCGGCGCGCTCGCGGCGGCGAAGGAGCCGCCGGCGCAGCCGCCCGCGTCGAAGTGGGCCGAGCTCGAGGCGGTCTGGGCGAAGTCCTACCAGACCGGCTACTTCGACGGTGCCACCTGCACCTCGGCGGCGATCCTGCACGGCTGCCCGCAGCCCGCGACCTACGCGCCCGAGCTGGACGCCAGGTACCAGGCGTGCGTCGCCCAGTACCAGGCGGGATACCGCGCTGGCGAGGGCGACAAGGCTCGCAAGGAGAAGCTCGATCAGGCTTCGCGGCTCGGCGCCTGGGACTCCTCGCCGGAGCAATGCTTCCGGGCGCGGAACGCTCCGGGCCTCGATTGCCGTTCGGAGTGGGAGCGGCTCTACCGGGCCGCCTACCATCCGGACCCGTCCTGCGAGGGAAGGTGGCGGGACGCGACCGATCCGGGTCCGGGCTACGCCCCCGAGCTCCCGCTCGTCGCCGGCGAGGCTGCACAGCCCGTGGCGTCGGCGCCGTCGCAGTCGATCGACCCGCCCGTGCCCGCCGCCCCCGAGGCAGAGGCCGACGAGACCGGCCTGAAGAAGTCGTCCGGCGGTGGCGGCGGACCCGACATGAGCATGCCCCTCGTCATCCTCGGTGGCGCGGCGGCGGCGGTCGGGGCGGTCATGCTGGGCAAGAGCATCGCGGACGCGGCCAACAAGAACTGCAACTCCTGGGGCGCGGCCAACTGCAGCGGCGGCGCGGCCAAGGGCCCCGACAACCTCTGCCACTGCTGCGTCCAGATCTGCGGCGGCAGCTCGGGCTGCCACTGCATGGGCTGCAGCGGCAGCAGCTGCTCCAGCAACGGATCCTCGCAGCTCTGCATCAACGGGACCTGCTACTTCAACATCGGCGGCGCGCCTTGACGGATGGTGACTGATCGGCCGCTGCCGGGGCGGGTGTCCGGAGGCCTCGGCCTCCTCGGGCTCGCGCTCGCCCTGCTCCTCGCCCCGGCCCTTCCGGCGGGGCAGGAGCCGCTCGGCCTGGCGGACGCGATCCGGCGCGCGCTCGCCCAGAACCGCGACGTCCGGCGCTCGGCCCTGGCGGCGGACTCGGCGGCGCTCTCGGTCGGCGCCGCGCGCTCGGACTTCGACCTGGTGGTGCGCCCCGAGGGCACGCTGGGCGCGTCGCAGGGGCTCGGGAACCTCGCCTACGGGCTCACCGTCTCGAAGCGCCTGCCCTGGGGCACCGAGCTGAGCGCGGCGGGGATGGAGTCGAGCAGCGCGGCGCTGGGGACCTACCAGGACAGCGTGCAGCTCGAGCTCCGCCAGCCCATCCGGAACTTCGGCGAGCTGATGCAGGGCGCCGCGATCGCGCAGGCGAGCAGCGGGTCGCAGACGGCGCGCCGGCGCTCCGACGGGAAGCGGTCGGACACGGTGCTCCGGGTGGTGGAGGCCTACGAGGCGGTCGGGCGGGGCCGCCGCCAGCTGGCCGCGTCGCAGGCCTCGGTGCGGAGGATGGACTCGCTCCACCAGCTGACCCGGGCGAAGGAGCTCCTCGGCCGGACGACGGGGGTGGACTCGCTCCGCGTGGAGCTGCTCCGCGGCCAGGCGCTCTCGCGGCTGGAGATCGCCGCGCAGCGGCTCGCCACCGCCGGGCGGGAGCTGGCCGTGCTCCTCGGCGCGGCGCCGGACGCGGCGTTCGAGGTCGGGGTGCTCGCGGCGGTCGCGACCCCGCCGCCGGACCAGGCGCTCCGCGTCGCGCGCGAGCGCCGGCTCGACCTGGCGCAGGCCCGCCAGGACCTGGCGGACGCCGAGCGCGAGGCGGCGATCGCGCAGCGCGGGCTGTGGCCGGACCTGAGCGCCGTCGCGCAGTACCAGCGCTTCGGGACCTCGCCCAGCGTCTGGGAGGCGCGGCGCCTCCCCGAGACCATCTGGTTCGTGGGCCTCTCCGGCGCGGTGGAGCTCTCCTTCGAGCGCCGGCGCGTGGCGGTCCAGCAGGCGCGCCTCGCCGCGGAGTCCGCCGGGCAGGCGGTGGAGAGCCTCCAGATCGCCGTCGAGCAGCAGGTGCAGGAGGCGCTCCAGGCCCGGCAGCGGGCGGAGGCGGAGGCCGCCATCCGGGAGGAGAACGCGCGGCTGGCGCAGGCGCGGGCGAGGCTCGCCCACGCGCTCTTCGAGCTGGGCCGGGTGGACGCCTTCGGCGTCACCGACGCGGAGGAGTCCGACCTGCGCGCGGAGGACGAGCTGCTCGTGGCCCGGGGTGAGGCCGACCTCGCCACCTACCGCGTGCGCCACGCGCTCGGCACGCTGCTCGACGTGCCGGCGGAGCTGGACGCGGCAGGAGGGTCCCACCCGTGAGCCGCAAGGTCCTGGTCGTGGCCCTGCTGACGGTCCCGCTCCTGGCGCGCTGGCTGGGCGGCGATCCGCGGCCGCCGGGCGGCGGCGCGACGCGCTTGGCGGTGGCGACGGGGGACCTGGTGGTCTCGTCGGTCTACGACGGGAAGCTCGACACGGTGCGGGCCGCCGTGATCATGTCGCGGTTCCAGGGCAGCGCCACGGTGGTCGAGCTGGCCCCGGACGGCGCGGCGGTCCCGCGGGGCGCCGTGCTGGTCCGGTTCGACGCCTCGGCCCTCCGGCGCGAGCTGCTCAAGCTGGAGCGCGACCAGGCCCTGGCGCAGGCCGCGCTCGACGGCCTCGTCCACGCGACGCTGCCGCTCGAGCTCCACGAGCTGGAGGGCAAGCTCGCCAAGGCGCGCACCGGTCTCGGCGCCGAGGAGCGCTACCTCGAGGCGATCGCCCCCTTCGCCCGGGAGCGGGTCGTCTCCGAGCAGGAGGTCGCGCAGGAGCGGCTCAAGGTGGCGGAGATGCGGGGGGCGGTCGCCGCGCTGGAGCAGGAGGTGGACCTCACCCGCGGCTACCTCCACCCGGCGGCGGTGAAGCAGGCGCGGGCGAAGCTCGCCTCCGCGGAGCAGGAGCTGAGGCTCGCCCTCGAGCAGCTCGAGAACGCGGTGGTCCGCGCCCCCATCGACGGCGTGGTCGTGCACAGGCCCATCGCGGTGGGGAGCGAGTTCAGGACGGTGCGCGTCGGCGACACGGTCCTCCCCAGCCAGCCGTTCCTGGTCATGCCGGACATGAGGGAGCTGGTGGTCCACCTCGACGTGCCGGAGTCGGAGCTGTCGCGCGTCCGGCGCGGCGCCGAGGCATTCCTCCAGCCGCTCGCGTTCCCGGAGCTCCGCCTGCGTGGGACGGTGGCGTCGGTCGGGTCGGTGGCGCTGGCCGTGCCCGGGCAGCCCGAGTGGCAGAAGTTCTTCCACGTGGTCGTGGCTCTGAACGACCTCGACCCGCGCCTGGCGCCCGGCATGTCCGTCACCGCCGAGGTGGTGACGGAACGGCGCGCCGGCGCCGTCCTGGTGCCCAGGGCCGCGGTCCGCTGGGAGGGCGGGAGGCCCTTCGTCCGCACGCCGGCCCGGGACGTGCGCCCGCTCCGCCTCGGCACGGCCGACGCGCAGCGCTACGAGGTGCTGGAGGGGCTGCGGGCCGGCGACGAGGTCCTGGTCGGTGACTGAGCGCGCGCCGCTGCTGCGGCTGACGGAGGTGGGCCGCTCCTTCGCCGCCCCGTCCGGCCGGGTGGACGCCCTGCGGCGCGCCAGCCTGGCCCTGTCGCCCGGGGAGTTCGTGGTGGTCACCGGTCCCTCGGGGTCCGGGAAGTCCACGCTGCTGCACCTCGCGGCGCTGCTCGACCGGCCCACCGCCGGGTCGGTCGCCTTCGACGGGCGGGAGGTGTCCGCGCTGGGGGACGGCGCGCTCCGCGCGCTGCGGGCGCGGAGCGTGGGGATGGTGTTCCAGCGGCACCACCTCCTGCCGCACCGGTCCGTCCTCGAGAACGTCGCCTTCCGGTTTCGCTACCTGGACCACGGCCGCGCCGAGGCGAGGCGGCTCGCCGCGGAGGCCCTCGAGACGGTCGGGCTGGGCGGGCTGGGGGAGCGCCCGGCGCGGCTCCTCTCGGGCGGCGAGCTGCAGCGGGTGGCCGTGGCGCGGGCCATCGCGTTCCGGCCGCGCCTGCTGGTCGCGGACGAGCCGACCGGGAACCTGGACGCCGCCGCGGGTAGCCGGGTGATGGCGTGCCTCGAGGAGCTCCACCGCACGGGGATCGCCGTCCTGATGGTCACCCACGACCCGTCGATCCTCGGGGGCGGCCACCGGACGGTGGTCTGCCGCGACGGCTGCCTGGAGGGGTGAGCGCCGTGGGACTGCGGACGTCGTGGCTGGCGCGAGACGTGCTGGACGGCATGCGCGCCCGGCCGGGCCGGATCCTGCTGGCGTTCGGCGCCATCGCCGCCGGCGTCTCGGCGCTCGTCGGCGTCACCGCGGTGCTGGAGGGGCTCGGCGACCAGGCGCGGCGGATGTCGAGCGAGCTGGGCGCCGACGTGGTGGCCGTCCTCGCGCCTGCCGAGCCGGGGCGCCGCCCGGGCCGGCGGCTGGAGGAGCGGCACGCGGCGCTCCTCGCCCGGAACCTGCCCGACCACCTCGTCTCGACCGTCCGCCGCTGGGAGGTGCCGGTGCACGGCGCGGGGCGAACCCTCACCGTCGTCGCCACCGACCCGACCCTCCTGCGGGTGCGCGGATGGCGCCTCCTCGACGGCCGCTTCCTCGACGAGGGCGACCTGGAGCGGCGCGAGCGGCACGCGGTGGTGAGCCTCGCCGCGAGCGGCCTCGCGGGCGTGCGCGTGGGTGGGGTGGTCCGGCTCCGGGACGTTCCCTTCCGCGTGGTCGGGATCGTGGACGCGGGCGGCGCAGTCGATCCCGAGGCGGCGGCGGGCGTGGCGCTGGGCGATCGGGTGGTGTTCGTCCCGAGGACGGTGACGCCGACCTGGTCGGCGGGGGACGTCGCGCCCGGCACCGGCGTGGACGCCGTCTTCCTGCGCGCGCCCCCGTCGGCCGGCGCGGCCGGGACGGTGGCGCGCGGCGTGGCCCTGCTCGATCCGCCGGAGGTCCGGGTGGACGGGCTCTCCTGGGTGACGCCGGAGACGCTGGTGCGAGGGATCGAGCGGCTGCGGAGGACGCTCCAGCTCACGGTCGGCGCCATCGCCGCCTTCTGTCTGGTCCTGGGCGGGACCACGCTCATGAGCCTCATGATCGCGAGCGTCCGGGAGCGCGTCGCGGAGATCGGGCTCCGCAGCGCGCTGGGCGCGTCGCCGGCGGACGTCGTCGCGATGTTCGTCGTCGAGGGGTTCACGGTCTCGGCCGCCGCGGCGGTGACCGGCTCGGCCGGGACGCACCTCGCCCTGGCGATGGGGAGGGGCCTGCTGCCCGTGCCGCTCGGGCTCGGCTGGGCGAGCGCCACCATCCCGCTCGCCGCGGCGCTCTCGCTCGGCCTGGCCTTCTCCTGGTGGCCGGCGCGGCAGGCCGCGCGGATCGAGCCGTGCGAGGCGCTGCGGGACGGGTGACGGGCGCCCCGGTCACCGCATCCGGTACGCCTCCGGGATCTGCTCCGTGGACTCCACCACCAGGCCGAGATCGCGGAGCAGGCCGTCCGCGAGCGAGTAGATCCAGCCGTGGACGGCGAGCGGCTGCCTCCGCCGCCAGGCGTCCTGGACGATGGTCGTGTGGCAGACGTTGGCCACCTGGGCCGCCACGTTCAGCTCGCAGAGGCGGTCCTGACGCGCCGCCGGATCGGCGATGGCCTCCAGCGCGTCCCGGTTCGCCGTGAACACGTCGCGGATGTGGCGGAGCCAGTTGTCGATGAGGCCGAGCGGCTCGGGGGTCATGGCGGCGCGGACGCCGCCGCACCCGTAGTGCCCGCAGACGATGACGTGCCGCACCCGCAGCACCTCGACGCCGTACTGGAGGACGGACAGGCAGTTCAGGTCGGTGTGCACCACCACGTTGCCGACGTTGCGGTGCACGAAGATCTCGCCGGGGAGGCGGCCCACCACCTGGTCCGGGGGGAGGCGGCTGTCGGAGCACCCGATCCACAGCAGCTCGGGCGCCTGGGCGCGGACCAGGCGCTCGAAGAAGGCCGGGTCCCGCTCGCGCATGCGGGCGGCCCAGGCGCGGTTCGCGTCGAAACACCCCTGGAGCGTCTTCATCTCTCGCCTCCGCGGGCGCCGGAAACGCCGCCTGGAGTCCGGGTCATACGCCGGCGCGGTCGATTCGTCACCTGCCCGTCGCGGGCCCGCCACCGCCGCCGCGCACCATCTCCCCGTGGTCCGGGTGGACCGCGGAGGTGACCCCATGGCCTCGGCCGCGCTCCTGGTGCTCCTCGTCGCCGCCGCCGGCGGCCTGGTCACCATCGCGGCGCAGCACCTCGCGCTCTGGGCCCACCTGCGCCAGGCCCCGCTCGCGCCGCGGCGGACCCCGGCCATCTCCGTCCTGAAGCCGCTCTGCGGCGTGGACGACGAGCTCGAGGCGAACCTGGCCTCGTTCGCCGAGCTCGACTACCCCGCCTACGAGGTGCTCCTGGGCGTCCGGAGCCGGCGCGACCCGGCCTGGGAGGTGGCGCGCGAGGCGGCGCGGCGCTGGCCGGGGCGCTTCCGCCCCGTCCTCCAGCGCGGCGAGCCCGGGCTGAACCCCAAGGTGAACCAGCTCGTCACGCTGGCGCGCGCCGCACGCCACGACGTCCTCGTCGTCTCGGACTCGAACGTCCGGGTGGGGCGGGGCTACCTGGCGGAGATCGCCGCGTTGCTCGAGGACGGCGCCGTCGGCCTGGTGACGCATCCCATCGCCGGGGTGGGCGAGGCGCGGCTCGGCTCGCTCCTGGACCACCTGCACCTCGCCGGCTCCGTCGCGCCGGGCGTGGTCGGGGCCAAGCGGCTGGCCGGTCGCGACATCGTGGTCGGGAAGTCGATGGCGCTGCGGCGCGCCGACCTGGAGGCCCTGGGCGGCTTCGAGGCGGTGAAGGACGTGCTCGCCGAGGACTACGTGCTCGGGCGGATGATCGGCGACGTCCTGGGGAAGCGGGTGGCGGTGGCGCACCGGCCGGTCCTGAACGTCAGCGCCGGACGGTCGCTCTCCGAGTTCGCGGCGCGCCACCGCCGCTGGGCCGTCCTCCAGCGCCAGGCCGTGGGGCGCACGGCGTACGCGTCGCTGCTCCTCCTCAACCCGGTCCTCCTCGCCGTCCTCGCCGCGGCGGTGGCCCGCACGGCGGAGGCGCTCGCCGCGCTCGCCGCGGTCTGCGTGGCCAAGGCCGCCCTCGACGGCGCGGCGGCGCGCGCGCTGCGCCCCGGCGGGTTCCGGGTCGCGCAGCTCGCGATGGTGCCGCTCAAGGACCTCGTGTTCGGGTGGGCGTGGATCTACGGGCTCCTCCGCCGCGACGTGGAGTGGCGCGGGACGCGGCTGGTCGTGACGGCCGGGACACGGATCGAGGCGCCTCGGGCCGGGTACGAGCTTCCCGGCGACGAGCACGGCGGGGCAGCGGCGCTGTCCTGAAGTTCGTCCGCGCTTCGCGCTCCCGGATCGCGCCCTCGTCCAGCCCGCTCGTCCCGAGGCTGCGCCCGAGGCCGGCTTCCGGTCACGCCGCGTGGGCGGACCGGTCGATGCCCCCCGCGCGGGCCGGCTCTTCCGCGTCGATCCAGGCCGTTCGCACCAGGCGTCCGCCCTCGTGCAGGAACAGCCGCGCCCGGCCGAGGTCCGGAGAGCAGCCCGCGTTCACGACCGCGAGCGGACGGGCATCGCCGGCGAAGGGGACGGCGAGGGCCGGGACGTGGCGGTGGCCGTGCAGCACGAGATCGCAGCGGCCTCGCGCGTGCGCGAGCAGATCCGCGCCGGCGGTCAGCTCCGCCGCGTTGGGCCAGCCGAGCCAGCCGGACAGCGTCTCGGCCAGATCCTCGGGGGGGAGCGGCAGGACGTGGTGGTGGAGCATGACGACCGAGAGCGACCCGGGGGGCGCGTCGTCGAGCGCCGCGTCGAGATCGCGGAGGTCCCGCAGGGAGAGGGCTCCGTGCGCTGCCACCAGCGAGCGGTTGTGCGGCGCGGTCGAGTCGAGCCGGACGAGGTGGACGCCCGGGAGGTCCGCGACGCCGACGCGCGCGCCGACCATGAGGCCCGCCCCGACGTCGTCCCCGGCGCGGTCGTGGTTGCCGGGGACGACCACCACCCGGCCCGCCTCGAGGAGCGGGGCGAAGGCGTCCTCGAACGCCCGCAGCTCGTCGGCGCGGCCGCGGTGGGTGAGATCGCCCGTGACGGCCACCGCCTGGACCTCGGCGGCGACGAGCGCCGCGCACAGCCGGTGGACCGCCGCGGAGGTGCGGCGGTCGCGGCCCATGTGGAGGTCCGAGACGTGCGCGAGCGACCGGATCACGCGCCGCCATCAGAGCGGCTCCCGGTGTCGCGCCGGTCACGGCGGGGTGACGTTTGCGCGAGAAGGCGGAGCTTCACTCCTTCTTCTTCAGCTCCCCCTCGTGCTCCTTGATGAAGGCGCGGATGTCGTCGGCGAGCGCGAGCAGCTTCAGCCACTGCTCCTGGTAGAGCGTCACCGGAAACCGGCCGAGCCCGTACACGGACAGGCCGCCCTTCTCGCTCACCTTCATGGAGACGCTGCGTCCGCTGCGCGCCTTGAGCGCCGCGTTCTCGGCCTTGAGCCGCTCCAGCTCGGCCTTCATCTCGTCCTCGGTCGGCACGGTCGCCTCCTCCCCGGTGTGGGCTGCCATCTGATACCTCACGCCGCTGACGCGCGCTCAGCCCCCGGTAAGATCCTCGAGCTCCCCGCGGTAGGCGAGCCACCCGAGCGCGATCCCCAGGAGATCGGCGACGCCGCCCATGGTGAGGTTCATCCTCCGGTAGAGCGCGTTCCGCTCCCGGAGGAAGGGGAGGTGCTCCCCGGCGTCGGCGAGCCGCTCCAGGCGCGCGCCGTCGCGCCGGAGCCGCGCCAGGCCGGCGGCCCCGCAGCGGTGGAGCGCCGTGGTGTCCTCGACGGTCTGCATCAGGCGGGCGAGCGCGGCGAACGAGGCGCGCTCCACGCCGTCGCCGCGGCGCAGCCGCGCCCGGAGGACGGGGAGGGCGACCCGGAACACCGAGGGGAGGCCGGCGGCCGCCTCCGCCAGGACCCCTCCCACCGCGAACCGCTCGCGCACCGCCTCGCCGTGCGTCGCGCGGGGGCGCGACGAGGCCGCGACCTCGCCCGCGACCGCCGAGAGTGCCTCGCGGAGCGGCCGCTCCCCGTCGCCGCCGGCGCGGTGGCGCGCCAGGAGCAGGAGCCCGGCGAGGTAGACGGCGCCCCGGTGCGTGTTGGTCCCCGCCTCCGCCAGCATGCGCCGCTCGGCGTCGCGGCCGATGGCGATCTGGCGCTCCAGGGGCTCGCCCGACGCCGCCGACTCCGCCAGCGCGTCGAGGGCTGCGCCCACCCGCGCCACGGAGCGCTCCATGATCGGCAGCGTGAGATCCGGGTGGGACCCGCAGTCCTCGCGATCCACCAGGCCGGGCTTGGGCGTGAGCCACAGCTCGCGGAGCAGCCCGTCCGCCAGCGCGGCCGAGAGCCGCTCCAGCGGCGCGCGGGCGAGGAGCGCGGCCGCGCGCGAGGCGAGGTCGCCGGGGGCGTGGCGTGAGGCGCGGATGCACTCGCGGGCGGGCTCCCCGCAGCAGAGGCAGGGCCGCGGCGGCAGCCGGAGGGCGGCGCGATCGACCGGCGCGCCGTCGCCCGCGTACACGTCGAGGTCGACGAGCCGGGCCGCCTCGCGCCACCCCTCGATGGCGACGCAACGCTCCTTCACCGCGCGGGGATGGGCCGGGACGCCCCAGATCGCGAAGGGGCCCAGCGCGTCGCGGGCGGCGTGGAGGCGGCGTGCCTCCGGGAAGGCGCGGGCGAGCCGGCCCACCGCCCAGGCGAAGAGCGCGCCGCTGCCGGGCGGCGCCTTCCGCTCCCCGGGCAGGCCCAGCGAGGCCGCGACCAGCGCCGGCCACCCCGCGCCGAGGCGCGCGTCGATGTCCGCCTGGCGCGCGTCGCGCGCCGAAAGGACGCTACGCCTTGACGCGTCGAACCGTGTCAATGATCGACCCGTCGCGGTACTCGATGAGCGCGATGACCTCGTCCTCGAACTGGAGCGGCCGGGGGACGCCGGTGACGCTGGTGATCTCCCGCTGCAGCTCGCGGATGTCCTTCACCGGCGCCTTGCGCCGGAGCAGCTCCGCCCGGAGGTCGGGGTTGCGGTCGTTCACCGCGATCCCGCGCTCGGTGACGACCACGTCCACGGTCTCGCCGGGCGTGGTGACGGTGGTGACCGCGTCGCGCACGATGGGGAGCCGGCCGCGGATCGAGGGCGCCACGATGATGGCCAGCTCGGCGCCGGCGGCGGTGTCGCTGTGCCCGCCGGTGTTGTGCAGCAGCAGGCCGTTCGACTCGGTGTTCACGTTGACGTTGAAGTCCACGTCCACCTCGGTCGCCCCCAGGATGACGCAGTCGAGCCGGTTCACCACCGCGCCGGCGTTGAACGGGTTGGCGTAGGTGTCCGCGCCGATCTCGACGTGGTTCCGGTTCTTGCGGATCGACTCCACCGCCCGCAGGTCGAAGCACTGCACGTCGAGGAGCGCCCGGAAGAGCCCCTCCTCCAGCATGTCCACGAAGTAGCCGGTGATGCCGCCGCAGCCGAAGCTCCCCTTGATCTTCTGCCGCCGCATCAGGTTCCGGACGTTCTCGGCGACGGCGAGGGAGATGCCGCCGCTCCCGGTCTGCATGGAGAAGCCGTCGCGCAGGCGTCCCGACGCCTCGATCACCTGCGCGGCGTAGCGGGCGATCTGGAGCCCCACCGGATCGGTGGTCACCCGGGTGGTGGTGGAGACGATCTTCGACGGGTCCCCGAGCCGCTGCACCGGCACCACCCAGTCCACCAGGCTCTGGGGGATGCTCACCGGCACGACCGGGTAGGGCACCAGGTTGTCGGTGACGGCGACGACGGTCCGGGCGTGGAGCGCGTCGGTGAAGGCGTACCCCATGCTG
>Ga0335082_10002780_pt1 | contig 18899 bp, 14 predicted proteins | sample Lox_Sample_41_FD_206718 | JGI IMG/M metagenome (GOLD analysis project Ga0335082, IMG submission 206718) | Soil microbial communities from Loxahatchee National Wildlife Refuge, Florida, United States - Lox_Sample_4.1 | ecosystem: Environmental > Terrestrial > Soil > Wetlands | place: USA...
GGCTATCTTGGTCGATCCGGTCAGCTCCCACCAGCCGCGCACCAGCTGGCGCACTAGGTCAGCGGAACTGCCGGAGAATTTCGCCACCAGGTCCTCCCCGTGCTGCAGCACCGGCAGCAGGCTGCCGCGCACCACCGCCTTGAACAAATCCTCCTTGCTCTCGAAATACAGATACAGCGTGCCCTTGCTGACGCCGGCGCGCGCGGCGACGTCGTCCAGGCGCGTGGCGGCGAAGCCACGCTCGACGAACAGGTCGAGCGCGGCGGCGATGATTTCCTCGGGGCGCGCCTCCTTGCGGCGCGTCCAGCGCGGCTGCGGCTTTCTTTCAGGTGCGTTCATGGCTTTGCTGATAACTGACCGGTCAGTAATATAGGCCGGGCACGATTGGGTGTCAAGCCGTCGGCGTCGCTAGATCGAGCCGGGGCCGGTTGCGCACGCCGGGCGTACGTCGCGCATTGCAATGCAGGGGCGATTGCGGTACCTTGGCCTCCTGACGTTAGGGGTCCTGCGCGCATGGTCGGAAGCCGCGGCGCGGGTGAGAGAGTCCCTTTGAACCTGATGCGGATAATGCCGCCGCAGGGAAGCGTGAGCAGACCTCCCTCCTGCCTTCGCCCCTGCGGTTACCTGGAGCGAACCATGAACGCCAACCCGAAATTCATCGCCGCGACCGCACACGTGGATGACGCCGCGGTGCAGCCGCTGCCGAACTCGCGCAAGGTCTACGTGCAGGGCAGCCGGCCCGACATGCGTGTGCCGATGCGCGCAATCGCCCAGGGCGACACGCCGGCCTCGTTCGGCGCCGAGAAGAATCCGCCGATATACGTCTACGATACCTCCGGCCCTTACACCGATCCGGAAGCGCGGATCGACATCCGTAACGGCCTCGCGCCGCTGCGCGCCAAGTGGATCGAGGAGCGCGGCGATACCGAAGAGCTTGCCGGACCGACATCGAAATTCGGCGTCGAGCGCCTGCTCGATCCCAAGCTGGCCGAACTGCGCTTCAACCTGCAGCGCAAGCCGCGCCGCGCCAAGTCCGGCATGAACGTGTCGCAGATGCATTACGCGCGCCGCGGCATGGTCACGCCGGAAATGGAATACATCGCCATCCGCGAGAACCTGCAGCGACGGGAATACATCGAGAGCCTGCGCGCCTCCGGGCCGCAGGGCGCGAAGCTGGCGGAGCTGATGGCGCGCCAGCACGCGGGCCAGTCCTTCGGCGCCGCCATCCCCGAGGAGATCACGCCTGAATTCGTGCGCGACGAAGTGGCGCGCGGCCGTGCCATCATCCCCTCCAACATCAATCACCCGGAATCCGAGCCGATGATCATCGGGCGCAACTTCCTGGTGAAGATCAATGCCAACATCGGCAATTCGGCGCTGGGCTCGTCCATCGGCGAGGAAGTCGAGAAAATGACCTGGTCGATACGCTGGGGCGGCGATACCGTCATGGACCTGTCGACCGGCAAGCATATCCATGAGACGCGCGAATGGATCATCCGCAACGCGCCCGTGCCGATCGGCACCGTGCCGATCTACCAGGCGCTGGAGAAGGTCGACGGCAAGGCGGAGGAACTCACCTGGGACATCTTCCGCGACACCCTGATCGAGCAGGCCGAGCAGGGCGTGGACTACTTCACCATCCACGCCGGCGTGCTGCTGCGCTACGTTCCCCTTACCGCCAGACGCATGACCGGCATCGTCAGCCGCGGCGGCTCGATCATGGCCAAGTGGTGCCTGGCGCACCACAAGGAGAGTTTCCTTTACACCCATTTCGAGGACATCTGCGACATCATGAAGGCCTATGACGTCGCGTTCTCCCTGGGCGACGGCCTGCGCCCGGGCTCGATCTACGATGCCAACGACGAGGCGCAGCTGGGCGAACTGAAGACGCTGGGCGAATTGACCGACATCGCCTGGAAACACGACGTGCAGGTGATGATCGAAGGCCCGGGCCACGTGCCCATGCACATGATCAGGGAGAACATGGACCTGCAGCTGCGCGACTGCAAGGAAGCGCCGTTCTACACCCTCGGGCCGCTCACTACCGACATCGCGCCGGGATACGATCACATCACCTCGGGCATAGGCGCGGCGATGATAGGCTGGTACGGCACGGCCATGCTGTGTTACGTCACGCCCAAGGAGCACCTGGGCCTGCCGAACAAGGCCGACGTGAAGGACGGCATCATTACCTACAAGATCGCGGCGCACGCGGCGGATCTCGCCAAGGGGCATCCGGGTGCGCAGATCCGCGACAACGCCCTGTCCAAGGCGCGCTTCGAATTCCGCTGGGAAGACCAGTTCAACCTCGGGCTCGACCCGGACAAGGCGCGCGAGTTCCACGACGAGACCCTGCCGCGCGACAGCGCCAAGGTCGCGCATTTCTGCTCGATGTGCGGCCCGCATTTCTGCTCCATGAAAATCACCCAGGACGTGCGTGACTATGCCGCAGCGCAGGGCGTGGACGAGCAGGCGGCACTGGCCAAGGGAATGGAACAGAAGGCGGTGGAGTTCGTGAAACAGGGCGGACAAATCTATTCCAAGGCCTGAGCGCCCTCGGCCCGGATAAGGGCGGCGCGGCTACCGCGCCGTTTTTGTTGCAGCCCGCGTGACGGCCTGCGCGGCAACGGCCGGCATGCAGATTTTTTCGCGCGGCCGACCGTGGGACGTCGCGCCAGCGCTTACAATCCGGGCCATGGACCAAGTCATACTCATCAAAGCGCTGATACTCGGAGTGGTCGAAGGCCTCACCGAGTTCCTGCCGGTGTCCAGCACCGGACACCTCATTCTCGCCGGCGACCTGCTGCATTTCAACGACGAGAGGGGCAAGTTGTTCGAAATCGTGATCCAGTGCGGCGCGATCCTCGCCGTGTGCTGGGAATACCGCGCCAAGATCGCCGCGGTGGTCGCGGGCCTGGGCTCGCAGCGCGAGGCGCAGCGCTTCGCCCTCAATCTCGTAATCGCATTCGTTCCGGCGGCAGTGCTCGGTCTGGCATTCGGCAAGGCGATCAAGGCGCAGCTGTTCCAGCCCGTGCCCGTGGCGCTGGCCTTCATCATCGGCGCCTTCGCCATCCTGTGGGCGGAGCGGCGCAAGCACACGGTGCGCATCGAGGAGGTGGAGGAAATGCGCTGGACAGATGCGCTGAAGGTGGGTTTCGCTCAGGCGTTCGCGCTGATTCCGGGAACGTCGCGTTCCGGCGCCACCATCATCGGCGGCCTGCTGTTCGGCCTGTCGCGCAAGGCGGCGACCGAGTTCTCTTTTTTCCTGGCGATTCCGACGCTGTTCGCCGCGTCCGCTTACGAGCTGTTCAAGGAGCGCGCGCTGCTCTCGCTCGATGATTGGGGCATGTGGGCAGTCGGCTTTGTCGCCGCTTTCGTTTCAGCGTTCCTGTGCGTGCGCTGGCTGCTGCGTTATATCTCGCACCACGATTTCACGCCGTTCGCCTGGTACCGCATCGCTTTCGGGCTGGTCGTGCTGGGTACCGCCTACTCGGGCGTGGTGGACTGGTCCGCGCGCTGAGCCAGGATCCCCGGGCGGGCACCGCCGGGGCCGGGTCAGAAGGCCGCTACCGCGCCATCCGAGCGCGGATCGGCGCCGCCTTCGAGCACGCCGTTAGCATGGCGCACTATCGCCCCCGCGTGCCCCATGGTTTCGTCCCAAGCCTGCAGCAGCTCGACCTCGTGGCCGTAATCTGCCAGCGTTTGCACCACCTCGCGCGGGAATCGCGCTTCCATTTTGAGCGTGTCGCTGGTCTGTCCCCAGGTGCGGCCCAGCAGCCAGCGCGGCGCGCTGACCGCTTCCTGCGGATTCAGGCCGAACGAGGCGTAGCGCGTGAACACCGCGCTCTGGCTCTGCGGCTGGCCGTCGCCACCCATGTTGCCGTAGACCATGCTGCGGCCGTCGTCGAACAGGGCCAAGGCCGGGTTGAGCGTGTGGAACGGCTTGCGCAGCGGCCGCAGCGCATTCAGCGCCCGTTCGTCGAGCGAGAAGCTGCAGCCGCGGTTCTGCCAGACGATGCCGCTGTCTTTCAATACCACGCCGCTGCCGTATTCGTGATACGTGCTCTGGATGAAGGTCACCGCGCGCCCAGCGCCGTCGATCACGCCCATCCACACGGTATCGGCCGGGCCTTTGCCTGCGCCCCAGGGAGCGGCCTTGCGGCGGTCGATATTCGCCGCGAGCGCGCGCACTGCGGCCAGCTCGAGAAAGCTCTGCGCATCGACCTTCATATAGGCCGGATCGGTGATGCTGCGGTCGCGGATCGCGAAAGCCTGTTTGGTGGCTTCCACACACAGGTGCACGAAATCGGCGCTTGCGGGATCCACCCTTCCGATTTCCAGCGCATCGAGTATGCCCAGGATCAGCAGCGACACCACACCTTGGGTCGGCGGCGCCATGTTGTACAACCTGCCCAGAGAGTGCCGCAGCGTCAGCGGCTGGCACCATTGCGCCTGGTGCCGACGCAGGTCGGCGAGCGCCAGCGGGCTGCCGGCCGCCGCGAGGTCGCGCGCGAGCGATTGCGCCAGTTCGCCGCGATAGAAATCATCCAGCCCGGCCCGGGCAAGCTGCCTCAGGGTCGCGCCCAGGCGCCGTTGCAGGAACAGGCTGCCGACCGCCGGCGGCGCGCCCTCGACCAGATATGTCGCGTCGAATCCCTGCACACCCTTCAATCCGCCCAGTTTCGCGGTGGTGGTCGCGTTCTGTCCGCGGGTGACGGCGACGCCGTTCTCCGCGTAATGGATGGCGTCGGCCAACAGCAGGGACAGCGGCAGTCTCCCGCCCAGTTCGTTCCTGCTGAATTCGCAGGCGAGGTTCCAGCCCGAGACGGTGCCGGCCACGGTGTTGGCGGCGACACCGCCGCGAAACGGGATGCTCTCGGTAATGCCGCGCCCCGCATACCAGTCAATCGAAGCGGCCGCGGCGGCGGCACCGCAGGCGTCGATCGCCCGCGGCGCGTGTCCAGGCAAGTGGATCAGCCAGAAGGCGTCGCCGCCGATGGAGTTCATGTGCGGATAGACCACGGCGATAGTCGCCGCTGCGGCGATCATTGCCTCGATCGCGTTGCCGCCCTCGCGCAACACGGCCAGCGCAGACTGCGCCGCAAGCGCGTGGGGCGCGACCGCCATGCCGCGGGTGCCACGAATGGAATTCAACACGGAAGAAATCCTGCGAGACCGTGCCGGTGATTTTACCGGATCGAAGGTGGAGGATTCGACGATCGCCTCAGAGTTGCCAACGCAGTCCAAGCGTCGGCGTCACGAGAATGTCGCTCGCCCCGATCCCCATTTCGCGGCGCGCTTGTCAACGCTGCTTCCAGGGCAGGCCGGCGGCGCGCCACCCGCCCAGCCGATTGCGTTGCCCGAGCGGATCCTTGCCCCTTCGAATCCCTGCAACACGTTAAAGGCGCGTTGATAGCCGACTTGGGTGAGCGCGATGGCGGCGTGGTGCGAGCGCACCCCGCTACGGCACAGGAGCATGACGACCGTGTCCCTGTCGATCTGTGCCTCGAACTCGGCGATGAAATTGAGGTTGCGGCTGCCGTGTGGCTAGGTATTCCATTCCACAGCGATGCTGCCGGGTACCCGGCCCACCCATTCCAGTTCGGCGCGCGTGCGCACGTCGACCAGTTTCGCCCCAGGCAGGTGTAGCGTCAGGGCGTGGGCCTCGGCCGGTAGCAGCGCGCCGGCATAGGACAGCTTCAACTCCTGTGCTCGCGCGATTGCCCTGGTCAGGATTGCAGCGGGATTCTCAGCGGGATTCTCCATATCGCTTTTCCGGAAGGTCGAATGTTCAGGAGCCGAAGAGTCTGCAACAAAACTAGGGGATATTCCCTTTGGCGATCTCCATCGGGGCGCCTCCCCTCGGGCCCAGCTAAAAATCGGGGGCCATTTCGATAATTCTGAAATGGCCTCTAAGTATAAGCAGTATTAGCCGCGAGTTCGGCGCTGCGCGCCGGAATTCGCACGGGCCTTGCGCACAATATCAGTGCGGAATAACTCATGTCGCACCAAAGTAGGGCGAGCTTCGCTCGGTTCACAATTCGAGTTCGCTTATGGCACAATGCTCTGCTCGCATTGTGTCGGATGGCATGTTTTCTGCTCTATACCTTCCGTTTTCCGCAAACTATCGTCTTTAACCGCTTCTTGAGGAGATTTACATGGCTATGTCCCCGGCCGACGTATTGAAACTGATCAAAGACAAGGAGGTGAAGTTCGTCGATCTGCGCTTCACCGACACTCGTGGCAAGGAACAGCACGTATCGGTTCCTTCCAAGGTGTTCACCATGGAAAAATTCGAAGACGGCCACGCCTTTGACGGGTCGTCGATCGCCGGCTGGAAGGGAATCGAAGCCTCCGACATGCTGCTCATGCCCGAAGCGGATACCGCCCGCCTCGACCCGTTCACCGACGAAACCGTGCTCAACATCACCTGCGACGTGATTGAGCCCTCCGACGGCAAGGGTTATGACCGCGACCCGCGCTCGCTCGCCAAACGCGCCGAGGCCTACCTCAAATCCACTGGTCTGGGCGATACCGCCTACTTCGGTCCCGAGCCCGAGTTCTTCGTGTTCGATTCGGTCACCTGGAACGTGGACATGTCCGGCTGTTCCGTAAAAATCGATTCGGAAGAGGCACCCTGGTCGAGCAGCAAGGAATATGAAGGCGGCAACATGGCGCACCGTGCGCCGGTAAAGGGCGGTTACTTCCCGGTACCGCCGGTGGATACCCTGCAGGACATGCGCAATGCCATGTGTCTGGCAATGGAGCAGCAGGGGGTGGAGGTCGAAGTGCACCACCACGAAGTGGCCGCGCCTGGCCAATGCGAAATCGGCACCAAATTCGAGAAGCTGATCAAGCGCGCCGACTGGCTGCAGATCCTGAAGTACACGGTGTGGAACGTCGCGCACTCCTATGGCAAGACCGCCACCTTCATGCCCAAGCCCGTGGTCGGCGACAACGGTTCCGGCATGCACGTGCACCAGTCGGTGTGGAAGGGTGGCGAGAATATGTTCGCCGGCAACAAGTACGCGGGGCTGTCGGATTTCGCCCTGTATTACATCGGCGGTATCATCAAGCACGCAAAGGCCCTGAACGCCATAACCAATCCCGGTACGAATTCGTACAAGCGCCTGGTGCCCGGCTTCGAGGCGCCGATCAACCTGGCCTATTCGTCGCGCAACCGCTCGGCGGCCTGCCGCATTCCGTACGCCACCAACCCCAAAGGGCGGCGCGTCGAAGTGCGCTTCCCCGACCCGACCGCGAATCCGTATCTCGCGTTTGCCGCGATGCTGATGGCGGGGCTCGACGGCGTGCAGAACAAGATCCATCCCGGCGACCCGATCGACAAGAACCTGTATGACCTCCCAGCGTCGCAGGCGAAGAAAGTGCCGAACGTCTGCTCGTCATTGGAGATGGCGCTGGAGCACCTGGCCAAGGACCACGAGTTCCTGACCCGCGGCGGCGTGTTTTCGGAAGGCATGATCGATGCATACGTCGCGCTCAAGATGGAAGAGGTGACGAAATTCCGCATGACCACCCATCCGCTCGAGTTCGACATGTACTACAGCAGCTGACCGCTTGATCGAAGAAAAGGGCGGGCCTGGCTCCCGCCTTTTTTATTGCTCGACCGGGCGGCGCGGCCGAAGCAGTCGGCCTGTCCCATAGCATGGCCAAAAGCGATTTGAAATCAGCCGGATATTGGCATAGACTTAAACTTCCGTCTCAATGGCGAGGCAATATGGCTCGCAGAGCTGATTCCGAAATGCCGCTACAGGTCTCCTCATGCTTCCCCGAGTGCGAGGCTGCTCGGTTCATTCTCATGTCCGCAATCAGCTGCATCCGGCATGTCGGGTTGGCAGTTGCGTTGACTGGCGCGCTGGTCGCGCCCGCGCAGGCGGACACGTTCAAGTGCATCGATACGAATGGCCGCGCCACCTACACCAACATGAAGGAAGAGACCAAAGGAAAGAACTGCACCGTGGTGATGCGGGAGATTTCGGTGGTGCCGGCGATGCCGGCTTCGCGCGGCGCGGCGTCCGCCCCTTCGCCGCCAGGCTTTCCGAAGGTCGATACCGCGACCCAGAAAACGCGCGACGACGCCAGGCGCCGGATCCTGGAAGATGAACTCAGCGGCGAGGAGAAGGCGCTGGCGAAGGCGCAGGCGGACTTGACCGAACAAGAGGGAATACGCACCGGCGGCGAGAAGAATTACCAGAGAGTGCTCGACCGCCTGCAGCCATACAAGGACGAAGTCGATCGCCATCAAAAGAATATCGAGGCTCTTAGAAAGGAACTCGCCAACATGAAGTAAGCGGCCATTTCAGAATAATCGAAATGGCACCTGATTTTGGGGAGAACGAGGGGGATGCGCCCCGACGGTCTCGATCCCGCTTCCTCGGTCCCGCTTGACGGGAGACGGGAAAATTCCCGAAGGGGATATCCCCTCATTTTGAAATGAGCTCTAAGCAGGTTCCCGGCCGGCGCAGCGGCTGCGTCGCTGCCACCGCTTCCGCCGCGACTGCGCCGCGCCTGCCCTGACATGATCGTTACCCCTTTCGCCGGCCTCGATCTGCTCGCGACCCCGGTCATCCTGCTGGATGACGAATTGCGGGTCGTGTACGCCAACCCCGGCGCAGAAGATCTGTTCGCGTTCAGCCTGAAGAACGTCGTCGGCCAGCCTTTGGCGCAGCTGTTCATCGACTCGGATGAACTCATCTCCAGTCTCGACAGCGTCTTTGTGCATAACTGGAGTTACACCGGCCGCGATCTGACGCTCACGCGCCCGGGCCAGGCGAGCCTGCATCTGAATTGCCTGATCACACCGACCGAAACCGGCGCCACCCGGTTTCTGATCGAGTTCCGGCCGATAGACCAGCAGCTCAAGCTTGCGCGCGAACAGCGGCAGATGGATCAGCAGCAGGCGAACCGCGAGCTCATACGCAACCTCGCGCACGAGATCAGAAATCCTCTCGGAGGCCTGCGCGGGTCGGCGCAACTGCTCGAACGCGAGCTGGAACGGCCGGAGCTGCGCGAGTATACCCAGGTCATCATCAAGGAGGCGGACCGCTTGCAGCTGCTGCTGGATCGTCTGCTCACGCCGCATCGCCCGCCGCAGTTCGCACCGCTCAATATCCATGAAGTGCTGGAGCGGGTCAGAGCGCTGGTGCTGGCGGAGTATCCTGACGGTATCCATATCGAGCGCGATTACGACGCCAGCCTGCCCGACATGCGCGGCGACAAGGAGCAATTGATCCAGGCACTGCTCAACATCGCGCGCAATGCTGCGCAGGCGCTCGAAGGAAAAGGGGAGATTCTGTTCCGCACCCGCGCGGCGCGCCAGGTGACTTTGGCAAAGCAGCGCTACAAGCTGGCATTAGAATTGCAAGTAGTGGACAACGGCCCGGGAATCCCGGAGGAGTTGCGCGAGCGCATCTTTTATCCTCTGGTGTCGGGCCGCGACGGCGGTACCGGCTTGGGGCTTACGCTGTCGCAGACGTTCGTGCAGCACCACCATGGCACGATAGAGTGCGACAGCAGACCGGGCCATACCTGCTTTACGATCATGCTGCCACTGGAGTAGGCGGGCAACGGACAATGGGAGGCGGGCGAGAGCAGAGTTCCACCGCGCCTGTGCATCTCCCATTTACCGGCGGCCCCATCAAAATATGAAGCCAGTCTGGATAATAGACGACGACCGCTCAATACGCTGGGTATTTGAAAAGGCATTGGCGCGCGAAAGCATCCCGTATAAGACCTTTGCCGGGGCGCAAGAGGCGCTGGACGCACTGGAACGGGGCGCCCCGCAGGTGCTGGTCTCGGACATCCGCATGCCCGGCACCTCCGGTCTGGAGATGCTGCAGCACGTCAAACAACGCCATCCCGGGCTGCCGATCATCATCATGACCGCCTACTCCGACCTGGAGTCGGCGGTGGCGGCGTTTCAAGGCGGGGCGTTCGAATATCTGCCCAAACCCTTCGATGTGGATCAGGCGGTGGAGCTGATCCGCCGCGCCATTGGCGAAAGTAAGCGCGAGGCCGAAAGCGAGGGTACGCGGGAATCTACGCCGGAGATTCTCGGCCAGGCGCCGTCGATGCAGGAGGTGTTCCGCGCCATCGGCAGGCTGTCGCAATCCAATGCGACGGTATTGATTACCGGCGAGTCGGGCACGGGAAAGGAACTGGTCGCGCTGGCGCTGCATCGCCATTCCGGTCGCGCCGCGAAACCGTTTGTGGCCATCAATACCGCGGCGATGCCGAAAGATCTGCTCGAATCGGAGTTATTCGGTCACGAGCGCGGCGCGTTCACGGGCGCCCAGGCGATGCGCCGCGGCCGTTTCGAGCAGGCCGAGGGCGGCACGCTGTTTCTCGACGAAATCGGCGACATGCCGGCCGAGTTGCAGACGCGCCTGCTGCGCGTGCTCTCCGACGGCCAATTCTACCGCGTCGGCGGCCATCAGCCGATCAAGGCCAATGTAAGGGTGATCGCCGCGACCCACCAGGACCTGGAGGAGCGCGTGCGTCGAGGTTTGTTCCGCGAGGACTTGTTTCACCGCCTCAACGTGATCCGGCTGCGCTTGCCGAGCCTGCGCGAACGGCGCGAGGACATTGCGCTGCTGGCCAGGCACTTTCTGGCCAAGAACGCGCGCGAGCTCGGCGTAGAGGGAAAACGTTTGTCGGCAGAAACAATGGACTACCTGGCGGCGCAGGATTTTCCGGGCAATGTGCGCCAGCTGGAGAACCTGTGCCACTGGCTGACGGTAATGGCACCGACGCAGACCATAGAAATCGCCGACCTGCCGGCGGAGCTGAAGTCCGGCGACAGCAAGATGCCGGAGTCCGATTGGGTCGGGTCGCTCGAGCGCGAGGTAGAGCGAGCCTTCGCGCGCGGCGATACCGCGGTGCTGGACAGGTTTGCGCAGGCTTTCGAGAAGGCGATGATAGGCAGGGCGCTTGCCCGCACCGGTGGGCGGCGCATCGAGGCGGCAAACCTGCTCGGCATGGGCCGAAACACGATTACGCGCAAGATTGCCGAATTGGGGCTCGACGCCAAGGGCAGCCAGGATGACGCCGCCTGAGGTGCGGGCGCGCCGCTGCACGGCGGGTTTGTCCGGTGGCGCGAAACTGCGCGAAGCGTGGCGCGATTCGTGTTGCGGAACGCGCTCCAGCGCAATAAAATGGGCGCCTTTTGCCATAAACAGCTATCTGAGGCCACACTAATGAGCGAGAAATTTCCAGGCGGCGTGGAAATCCACGGCCACATCTCCCCAGAATTTGCGCAGATCCTCACGCCCGATGCAGTCGCGTTCGTAGCCAAGCTGTGCCGCAAGTTCGAAGGCCGTCGCCAGGAATTGCTGGCGGCGCGCGTTGCGCGACAGAAGGAATTCGACGCCGGAAGGATGCCGGATTTCCTGCCGGAAACCGCGAGTATCCGCAGTTCCGATTGGACCGTTGCGCCTCAACCCGCCGACATGCTCGACCGCAGGGTCGAAATCACCGGACCTACCGATCGCAAGATGGTGATCAACGCGCTGAACTGCGGCGCCTCCGTGTTCATGGCCGACTTCGAGGATGCAGACACGCCGACCTGGCACAACATGATCGATGGCCAGATCAATCTGCGCGATGCGGTGCGCCGCGTCATCACCCTCGATCAGGACGGCAAGAAATACAAGCTGAACGACAGAACCGCGGTGCTCATGGCGCGGCCGCGCGGCTGGCACCTGAATGAAAAGCACATGCTGGTCGACGGCAAGCCGGTCTCAGGCAGCATATTCGATTTCGGGCTCTACTTCTTCCATAACGCGAAAGAGCTGCTCAAGCGCGGCACCGGCCCGTATTTCTACCTGCCCAAACTGGAATCGCACCTCGAGGCGCGGCTGTGGAACGACGTGTTCGTGATGGCGCAATACGAGCTCGACGTGCCGCAGGGATCGATCCGCGGAACCGTGCTGATCGAGACGGTGCTTGCCGCATTCGAGATGGACGAGATACTGTGGGAACTGCGCGATCACTCCGCCGGCCTGAACATCGGCCGTTGGGACTACATGTTTTCCTGCATCAAGAAATTCCGTTCGCACAAGGAGTTCTGCCTCGCCGACCGCGTGCATGTGCGGATGACGGCGCGTTTCATGCGCGCCTACGCGCTGCTGCTGGTGAAGACCTGCCATCGCCGGCACGCGCCCGCGATGGGCGGCATGGCGGCGCAAATCCCGATCAAGAACGATCCGGCGGCGAACGAGGCAGCAATGGCGAAGGTGCGCGAGGACAAGCTGCGCGAAGTGACCGACGGCTGCGACGGCACCTGGGTGGCGCACCCGGGGCTGGTGCCGATCGCCAAGGAAGTATTCGACCAGTACATGCCCGGCGCCAACCAGTATGACCGACAGCGACCGGAAGTGAATATCACGGCGAAAGAACTGCTCGATTTCGAGCCGGAAACGCCGATCACCGAAGGCGGGCTGCGCTACAACATTTCGGTGGGCATCCAGTATCTGGGAGCGTGGCTCGCCGGCAACGGCTGTGTGCCGGTGTTCAATCTGATGGAGGATGCCGCGACCGCCGAGATTTCGCGTTCGCAGATCTGGCAGTGGATCCGCTCCCCCAAGGGCGTGCTCGACGACGGCCGCAAGGTGACCAAGGAGTTGTTTCGCGCGCTGCTGGCGGACGAGCTGCCCAAGGTGAAGGCCTATTTGGGTGAGGCGGGCTGGAAGGCGGGCAAATACGAGCAGGCCGCGGAGCTGTTCGCCAGGATAACCACCGACGACAACTACGTCGATTTCCTTACGCTGCCCGCGTACGACCTGATCGATTGATCGGGCCGCGGGCTAAAAGGCTCGCGCGGGCTGTTCAAGGGCTTGCGGCTGGCGATGCACCGCGTGCCGGAGACTCGTCAGGCCGCGATCTCTGCGACGATCGGGGCGTGGTCGGATGGGCGTTCGTGGCGACGCGGTTCAAGGTCGATCGAGCAGCTGGCGCAGTTCGCCGCGAGGCTCGGGCCGAGCAGGATATGGTCGATGCGCAGGCCGAGGTTGCGCTTGAAGCCGTTCATGCGATAGTCCCACCAGGTGTAGGATTTCTCCGGCTGCTCGAACAGGCGAAAGCTGTCTTTGAGGCCCAGCTCGATCAGGCGCCGAAAGGCGTCGCGCTCGGGCTCGCTCACCAGGACTTGGCCCTCCCACGCCTTCGGGTCATGCACGTCGCGGTCCTCGGGGGCGATATTGAAATCGCCGAGCAGCGCGAGCCGCGGGTGCCGCGCCAGTTCCCGTTCCAGCCAGGTGGAAAACGCCGCGAGCCAACGCAGTTTGTAGCGATACTTGTCCGAATCGACGCTCTGACCGTTGGGGACATAGGCGCAGACCACGCGCAAGCCGCCAACGTCGGCGCTGATGACGCGGCGTTGCTCGTCTTCGAACCCTTCGATGCCGCAAATTACATTTGCCGCCGGCGCCCGGCTGAGAATGGCGACGCCGTTATAGGTCTTCTGGCCGGAATACGCGGCAAAGTAGCCGGCAGCCTCGACCGCGGCCACCGGAAACTTCGTGTCCTCAAGCTTGAGCTCCTGCAGGCACAATGCGTCGGGACCGTGTGTGGTGAGCCAGTCCAACACCTGCGGCAGTCGCACCTTGAGCGAGTTGACGTTCCAGCTTGCAATCCGCATGCGCGGCTTATCCCCTTGTATAGGCGGAACATTGTGTTCGCCGCCGGCGATTTGCCCGTCTGCGCGCGGGCGGCATTGGCGCGCCGCGCGCGGACGGGTCGGTGACCGGGCCCAGTTTATCCGCGCCGCCGGGCGGATGCCAGCCCGGATTGCGATGAAACGCCGCGGCGACGCTTGCGTGCGCAGCGGCATTTGGAGGCGTGCGCGGTATGGGCGCGCTTGTTGCGCCGAAGGCCTTTTCGGTGCGGCGGGGGAGGCTCCCAGGGCCCTCAGTTTGATGCCGGTCAAACTTGCGCTGCGACGGAACTGCTAACCTGCTGATTTCCAGAACACTAGGCGCTTTTCCTGGCGGCCGAACAGATTTCGCCATGACTATTTCCCGACGCCGTAGCGAGCGCCGATCCCTTCAATGCCGTGACGGCCGGTAGGGGCCGGAATGCGCTCGAAAACCCTCAAGTTCAAGGTAATTTTCTACCTTTCGATCGCCTTGTCGCTGGCGATGCTGATATTTACCGTGCTCGTCGTCCGCCACCAGCGCGAGGAACTGCTGCGCAATGCGGTGGATCATGTCGCCCAGATCTCTGACGTGATCAAGAAGAGCACCCGCTTCGCCATGCTGGCCAATCAGCCGAGCTATGTGGACAACATCATCCGCGACGTGGGCAGCCACGGCGGGAACATCGAAAAAGTCAGAATACTGAGCAAGGACGGCACCATCATCCACTCCACGTATCTGCCCGAACTCGGCCTGAAGGTGGACCGCAAGGCCGAGGCCTGCGTCATCTGCCACCGCAGCGACGCGCCGCTGGAGCCGGTGCCGCAGAGCCAGCGCACGCGCCTATTCGCCACCGCCGAGGGAAGGCCCATGCTCGGCAGCATGGACGTGATTCGCAACGAACCCTCGTGCTATACCGCGAACTGCCATCAGCACAGCAAGTCGCAGTCGGTTCTCGGGGTTCTCGACATCGTCTACTCTCTCGACGACATCGACCAGAAGATGCGCAGCAACGCAATCACGATGGCGGCGCTGTCGCTCGGGTTCATTCTGATTGTCGCGCTCAGCGTGGGCTTTTTCGTGCATCGCCTGGTCTATGTGCCCCTGCGTGACCTGGAGGCCGGAGCACGGCGCCTGTCCTCCGGGGACCTCGAGCATGCGATACCGGTGCGCAGCGAGGACGAACTGGGCCAGCTGGCCGCCTCTTTCAACGCCATGACGGTCGCACTGCGCGATTCCCAGGCGGAATTGCGCGACTGGGCGCACACGCTCGAGCAGAAAGTGGAGAAGCGAACGCATGAGCTGCGTCTGGCCGAGGCGGAGACGGTGCGCAGCGAAAAGCTGGCATCCGTCGGTCTGCTCGCCGCAGGGATTGCGCACGAACTCAACAACCCGCTTACGGGCGTCCTCACCTTCACCACGCTGTTGCGGAAGAAAATGCCGGACGCGAGTCCGGACGCGGAAGACCTGGACCTGGTGATTCGTGAGACCAAGCGCTGCGCGACCATTATCAGGAGGCTGCTCGATTTCGCGCGGGAAAAGACCCCTGAGAAGAAATTCGCCGACTTGAACCAGGTCATTCAGGATACCGCGCGCATCATCGAGCGGCCGGCGTCCTTTCGCGATATCGAAATTACGATGGACCTCGACCCGGAACTGCCGCCGGTATGGGTCGACGCCGATTTGATCAAACAGGTCATCATGAACATGCTGGTCAACGCCCAGCATGCAATCGAGCACGAAGGCAGCATAGTCGTGCGCACGCGCCGCCTCGCCGAGCCGAAGAGCCCGGAGGCGGGCGCGCCGGAAGTGCCGATGGTGGAAATTGCGATCATCGACAGCGGCTGCGGGATTCCGGAGAAGAATCTCCAGCGAATATTCGATCCGTTCTTCACCTCGAAAGAAGTAGGCAAGGGCACCGGGCTGGGTCTGTCCGTGAGCCATGGCATAGTCAGGGCGCACGGCGGCGCAATCGAAGTCGAGAGCACGGTCGGCAAGGGTTCCATCTTCCGCGTCTTTCTCCCGGTGGAGCCTCCGGCAGGAGAAACGCAAAGCAGCAGGAGCAGTCAATGAAAGCCAGGATTCTGGTGGTGGACGACGAAGAGATCGTCATTCGAAGTTGCGTGCGCATACTCGGCGACGACGGCGAGTACGAGGTGGAGGCCGTCGCGGATGGCATGGAGGCGCTGAGGAAGATCGACGAAAACCACTACGACGTCGTCATCCTCGACATCATGATGCCGAAAATGGACGGCCTCGAAGTCCTGCGCAGGGTAAAGGAGACGCATCCGGACATAGACGTGATCATGGTGACAGGGCTTTCCGAAATCGAAACTGCCGTGCGCTCGATGAAGCTCGGGGCTTTCGACTACCTGCCCAAGCCTTTCGACCCGGACGAGCTCAAGCTGGTGGTGCGGCGCGCGCTGGAGCGGCGGCAACTGCTGCAGGAGAACATCGAACTCAGGAGCGAGGTCAGCTCCAAGTACCGTTTCGAGAATATCATCGGGTCCAGCCCGCAGATGCAGAACGTCTATCGCCTGATTGCAAAATGCGCGCCCACCAACAGCACCGTCATGCTCACCGGGGAGAGCGGAACCGGCAAGGAGCTCGTCGCGCGCGCCATCCACTACAACAGCCTGCGCAAGGACAAGCCCTTCGTCGCGGTCGACTGCAATTCGCTCAGCGAGAACCTCCTCGAGAGCGAGATGTTCGGCCATATCAAGGGCTCATTCACCGGAGCCGTCACCAACAAGAAGGGAATGTTCGAAATCGCCGACAGCGGCACGCTTTTTCTGGACGAAATCGGCAACATCTCGCTGTCCACCCAGGCCAAGCTGCTGCGCGTGATCCAGGAGCATGAATTCAAGGCGGTCGGAGACACGCGCACCCAAAGCGCCAATTTCCGGCTGATCACTGCCACCAACAAGGACCTCAAGGCGATGGTGGCGGATGGCACTTTCCGCGAGGACCTGTTCTACCGCATCAACATCTTTCCGATCGCGATACCGCCGTTGCGCGAGCGCCGCGACGACATAGTGCCGCTGGCATTTCATTTCCTCAAGATCTTCAACGACGAGCTGGGGAAGAAGGTGGTCGAATTCTCCGAAGGCGCGATGAGCGCGTTGGTGCACTACGACTGGCCGGGAAACGTGCGCGAACTGGAGAACACGATTCATCGGGCGGTGATTCTGGCCACGGACAAGGTTGTGCGCCAGGCGCACTTGGCGAATATCATCGAGATGCTGCCGCGGCTCGATCTCGACGTGCCGAGGACCAGCGATGAACTCAAGCGGATCAAGAAGGTCGCACGCGAAAAGTCGGTGGAGAACATCGAAAAGCTGTTCGTGCTGGAGGCGCTCAAGCGCAACGCCTGGAACGTGACCAAAAGCGCGGAGGAAACCGGCATGCAGCGCGCCAATTTCCAGGCGCTGATGAAGAAATATGACATCCGCGTCCGCGGAACCGAGCAGAACCCGAACGGAACGCAGAGCTGAGCGGCGTCTGCGCTCGAGCCAGCGGATACGCGCGGGCGTCAGGACGCCGCCGCATCCTGCCGCGCGAAAGACGTGTGGCCGCTGCAAGTCGGCAGAACAGAGCGCCATTTTCGCGCAGATGCGCGAAGCGGCTTTCAGTGGCGCGACCTGCTCTGCCGGACCCCTTCCTTTGATAATTGTCAAACGGCCACATAGGCCTGCGCGTTAGATTTAATCACTCTATTTCATTTTTTAATCCCCCCGTACTTGCGGGAGGATCTGAATGCCAAGTTCCCGATATGAAGAACGGCCGCAAGACCGAAACTCAGCGGCGCCGCGTCGCGCGCGCGGATTCCGCTGCGCGCGCCTATGAACCGCCCCGCTCGCGCAGCGTCAACTCGGCGGACTCTGTTCAACATTCCTTGATCCTACAGATTACTAGAATCCAAGCATCCACGGAGGCGTGAAATGGTTTTGCTGATTGTGGTGGTGACCATCATAGTTTTCATACTGGTGGACTTTTCGCTGCGCGTCTATTTTCAGAGAAAGCAGGAACTGAAACTCCGAAAAGAACGCGAAGCGGCGCTGGATATCGGGTTGAAACTGGACTTTTCCGAAGAAGCGAAGACCCTGAAGAGAGTCGAGGTCGCGAATCCGAAAGCGAGAATACTGGCCGTCGACGACGAATCGATCATCCTGGACAGCTTCAGGAAGATTCTGGTTGTCGCCGGCTATAGCATCGATACGGTGGAGAAGGGGCGGGAAGCGCTCGGCCTGATCCTGAAGAACGATTACGACTTCGTCTTCACGGATCTGAAGATGCCGGAAATGGACGGACTGGAGGTGACCAAGGCGGTGAAGCACCTGCGTCCCGACATAGACGTGATCGTTATCACCGGCTACGCATCAATCGAAACCGCCGTCGAAACGATGAAGTACGGCGCGATGGACTATGTGCAAAAGCCGTTCACGGAAGACGAGCTGATTGCGTTCTTCAACAAGTCCCTGATCCGGCGCCGCGACCGGATCGAACGCCAAATGAAGCCGACGGTCCGTCTGCTCACTCCGACCACCAAAGAGTCCGGCTCCAAGCATGAATTCAACGTGCCCGCGGGGATCTTCATCGCGCGCAATCACACCTGGGTAGATGTGGAAATGAACGGCACCGCCCGCATCGGCATAGACGATTTTGCCAGAAAGATAATCAGCAAGATCGACGCGGTGGAGCTGCCCAAGCTGAACAAAGAAGTCAGGAAGGGCGAAACGCTGTTCGTGATAAGGCACGATTCCGAGTCCATAGACATGGCCTCGCCGATCAGCGGCAAGGTGACCCTGGTCAATACGGAACACATCGAACATCCGGAGTTGATCGGGCTCATCCCGTTCGAGTTGAGCTGGATGTGCTGCGTCGAGCCGTCCAACCTCTCGGAGGAATTGCGCTCGCTCAAGATCGGGGTCGATTCGATCAACTGGTACAAGGAAGAAATCGACAAGTACGCCGAAATAATTCGCGCAGCGGACCAGGGCGGCCCGAAGGCGGCAGCGCCGGCCGGCGGCAACGACCAGGCTGAGAAGAAGGGCGCCGGCGAATTGATCGTGGGGGAGTTTGCCAAGGCGTTTCTTCTTAGATAGGCGACAAACCCCGGCCGATCACTCCGCCAGTTGATCGAACGTCAATAAAGAGACACTCATGATCAGATATTTCGTCGCGGCACTCGCCGCCATGCTGCTTCTTGCGGCAAATTCACCCGCCAAACCGGACACAGGCGGGATA
>Ga0335082_10002781_pt1 | contig 18898 bp, 15 predicted proteins | sample Lox_Sample_41_FD_206718 | JGI IMG/M metagenome (GOLD analysis project Ga0335082, IMG submission 206718) | Soil microbial communities from Loxahatchee National Wildlife Refuge, Florida, United States - Lox_Sample_4.1 | ecosystem: Environmental > Terrestrial > Soil > Wetlands | place: USA...
GCGGCGCCAGCGCGGCGCGCAGCGTCCGGAGCGGGGAGACGAGCTGCGCCGCGGCGTCGCCCGCCACGGCGAACCCGGTGGCGGCCGCCGCGGCCGCCACCGCGCAGGCCGCGCCCACCAGGCCGATCCGCCGGCCCAGCTCCCGCACGGTCGCCGGCGCCCACGCGGCGCCCCCGGCGGCCGGCAGCGCCTGGCCGAGGCGGCGCACCGCGCTCGCGACCAGCGCGGCGGACGTGCCGGCCGGCGCCGCCGCACCCGCGACGTCCACGGCGCCCACCAGCGCGCCGCGGCGCAGCGCCTGCTCGCGCTCCACCAGCGCGGCCGTTTCGCGGAGCGCGGCGAGGGACGCGCGCCGGCCCGCCCAGGCGCGCCGCAGCGCGTCGGCGACGACGCCCAGCGCGGCGGCCCACACCACCAGCGGCACCCAGCCCAGCCGCCAGAACAGGCCGGCGCGGCCGGCGAGGGCGGCCGCCGCGAGGAGCGCCAGCGCCGCGGCGAGCGCGCCCAGGATCCGGGCGGCGCCGCGGCGCCGGGCCACGACCGCGCGCAGCCGGGTGAGGCCCTGCAGCAGGTCGCTCACCCGGATGGGCTCCCGCCGGCGCTCACCGCGTAGACGAACAGGTTCACGCCCATGCGCAGCGCCTGCTCGCGGACCGGGGCCGGATCGTGGTGCACCTCCGGATCCTCCCATCCGTCGCCGAGGTCCGACTGGTACGAGTAGTAGAGCGCGAGCCGCGAGCCGAAGAAGATCCCGAAGCCCTGCGCCGGCAGCCCGTCGTGCTCGTGGATCTTCGGGATGCCCTGCGGGAACTCGTACACGTTGTGGTAGATCGGATGCGCGAGCGGCACCTCGGCGAACGGCCGGTCGGGGAACGCCTTGGCGATCTCGCGGCGGATGGACTTGTCCATCCCGTAGCAGTCGTCGGCGTGGAGGAACCCGCCGGCCTCGAGGTGGGTGCGCAGCGCGCGCACGTCGTCGGCCGACCACAGCACGTTGCCGTGGCCCGTCATATAGAGGTAGGGCACGTCGGGCAGCGCCGGGTCGGTGAGCCGCACCACCCGCTCGCGGTCGGCGGTCTCGAGCGTGGTGCGCTCGCGGATCGCGCGCAGCAGGTTGGGCAGGCTCGAGGGATTGCCGTACCAGTCCCCGCCGCCGTCGTAGTGGACCCGGCCGATGGTCAGCGGGACCACGGTCTCACCGGCTCAGCAGGCGATAGGCGTCGCGGCGGGAGATTCCGAGGCGTTGGGCCAGCTCCTTGGCGATGGCACCCGGCGCGCCGCCGTCCGCGCGCAGCGCGGCCGCCAGCTCGCGCGCCTCGGCCTCGTCGGGCGCGGCGGCCGCCGCCGCGGGCTCCCCGCGGGGGGCGCCGCCGACGACCACCGTCACCTCGCCGCGCGGCGGGTGCGCCTCGTAATACTGGACCAGCGCGCCCACCGTTCCGCGGCGGATCTCCTCGTGGACCTTGGTGAGCTCGCGGGCCACCGCCGCCGGCCGGTCCGCGCCGCAGGCGGCGGCGAGGTCCTTGAGCAGCGCCGTGGTGCGGTTGGGCGCCTCGTAGCAGACCGTCGTCCACGGCTCCGCCGCGACGCGCTCCAGCAGTGCGGTGCGCGCCGCGCCCTTGCGGGGCAGGAAGCCCAGGAACAGGAACCGGTCGGCCGGCAGCCCGACGGCCGCGAGCGCCGCGATGACCGCCGAGGGCCCGGGGATGGGCACCACCCCGAGGCCGCGCTCGTGCGCGCGCGCCACCAGGGCGGCCCCCGGGTCGGAGATGGCGGGCGTCCCCGCGTCGGTCACGTAGGCCACGTCGTCCCCCGCCTCCACCCGGTCCAGCAGCCGCTCGATGTCCTCGACCTGGCTGTGGGCGTGCAGGCTCACGACCTCGCGCGGGACCTCGTAGTGGCCGAGCAGCCGCCGGGTGCGGCGGGTGTCTTCGGCCGCCACCACGGCCACGCGCCGCAGCACCTCCAGGCCCCGAAAAGAAAAATCCCCCAGATGGCCGATGGGGGTGCTCAGCACGAACAGCGTGCCGCGTCTCACCACTGGACGCGCCACGGCAGCTTGTCGAAGAACCCCACCGCGTTGAGCGCGAACCGGTGCTCGCGGCCCGACTGCCGCACCAGCCGCGGGGCGCTCTGCGGCGCGAGCACCTCCAGCTCGGTGAGCAGCTCCCGCGTCCAGGCCGCCACGCCCTCGGCGAGGGCCGCCGGCTCGACGATCGGGTCCGGCCGCTCGATGCCGCGCGCGCCGCCGACGAAGTTCAGCACCTCGTGCCTGGGGATCAGCCGCTGCCGCACCCGCTCGGCCCGCCGGGTGCCCTCCCCGGGTGCCTCGCCCTCGATCAGCTCGGTGAGGTCCCACACGTAGCTGCGGAACATCGCGATCATGGCCGGCGGCGCCTGCAGCGGCAGCGGCCGCGGCAGGTCGTAGAGGTGGACCGCGACCCTGGGCAGCGGCTCGGGCGGCGTGGACGTGAACAGCCGGGTGATGTACGCCAGCGGCGGCTCGTCCGCTCCCCGCGCGGCGTAGAAGCCCGCCGTCACTTTCCCGGCGACCACCGTGAGGTAGTTCACGCGCCCGTTGGAGATCAGCTCGAGCAGCCCCGACCACTGCCGCTCGAGCAGGGCCTGGAAGATCGTGTCCGGGCTCTTGGCGTCGATCTGGAGGCCGAGGGGGGCGCGCGCGCAGGAGCCGTACATGACGGCCAGCAGGTCCGGGGCGGCCGCGTTGAACGCGATCTCGCCGCGCTCCTTGCCAGCCTCGATCCGGCGCAGCGCGTCGCCGATGGCCACGGCCTCGCGGCCGGCCGACGTCAGCACGGCCGCGTTCGCCAGCTCGCCACCGAGGAAGAACAGCAGCACCACCTCGTCGGGCAGGTAGGCGATCAGGTAGGCGTCCACCCTGCCGTCGCGGTCGCGCTTGCTGAAGGCGATGAGGTTCTCGAGCGCGACGTACGGCGCGCGGGTGCGGCTCAGCAGCGCGTGGTCGCGCGGGAACTCCAGGCCCCACAGGCGGGTCGACGTGTCGGTCAGAACGGCGGACGAGGCACGCACGGGGCTAGATGTGCTGGGTGATCTTCCCCACCAGGTGCGCCTTCGGCACCGCGCCCACCACCGTGTCCACGTGCTTGCCGCCCTTGAAGAACAGCAGCGACGGGATGGAGCGCACGTTGAAGCGCATCGGGGTCTGGGTGTTCGCGTCGACGTCCATCTTGGTGATCGTGAGCTTCCCGGCATACTCGATGGCGATCTGGTCCAGGATCGGCGCGATCATGCGGCACGGCCCGCACCACTCCGCCCAGAAGTCCACCAGCACCAGGCCGGTCGCCTGCTCCACCTCCGCCTGGAACGTCGTGTCGGTCACCGCCCGCGCCTGCGACCCTGCCATGACATCCGGCTCCCGGTTAGAATGTGCGCGTGCTCCCGCCCATGAACCAGCGTGCTCCCGGCGTCCGGCTCGCCCACGTCGGCGTGGCGGTGCGGAGCCTCGAGGAGGCCGTGGGATTCTACCGCGACGTCCTCGGTTTGGTGCCCGGCCCCGTCCAGGCGGCCGACGGGGCCGCCCTGGTCGTGATCCCGGCCGGCGGCGCCGACATCGAGCTGCTCGCGTCGGCCGACCCCGGGAGCCCCATCGGCAGGTTCCTGGCCCGGCACGGCCCGGGCATCCACCACCTCTGCTACCGCGTCCCCGACCTCGAGCAGGCCCTGGAGCGCTGCCGGGCGGCCGGCTACCGGCTCATCGACGCCGCGCCGCGGCCCGGTGCCGACGGCCGGCGGGTCGCGTTCCTCCACCCGAAGGCGACGGCGGGCATCCTGCTCGAGCTGACGGACTAGGGGCGCGAACGGGTGTTCACGGCGGGCATCAGCGGCTCGAGGTCGATCCTGGCGACGAGCCACCCGCCGGCGGCCTGCGGCGCGAGCGTGAAGGGCACGGTCGTCCGCTTGTCGCCCTGGAACAGCATCACCCGGAGCACCCGCCAGGTGTTCTTGTCGGGTGCGGCCTCGGTGCCGCCGACCCGCGACGAGTCGCTCACGAGCAGGTGCTGCATGATCGTGATCACGGAGTCGCGACGGGCGGCCTGATGCGCCCAGGTCACGGTGCTCGGGCCGCGCTCGTCGCCGAACAGCGCCGCGATCCGGTCGTGGTCGTTGGCGTTGACGGCGGCGAGAAACTGCCCTACCGTCGCCTCGAGGGAGGCGGGCGCGGGAGCCACGGCGACCCGCCGGCCACCGCAGGCGGCGAGGGCTCCGAGGGTCACTACGGCGCAGAATCGGAGTGTGTGGGCCACGAGCAGCGAAGCTAACGGACGCCCGGGGAGCGAGCAAGCGTGCGACTGTACGTGAACATCGATCACGCGGCCACGGTGCGGCAGGCGCGCCGCACCGACGAGCCGGACCCGGTGCGGCTCGCGGTGCTGGTGGAGCAGGCGGGGGCGGACGGCATCACGGTCCACCTGCGGGAAGACCGCCGCCATGTCCAGGACCGCGACGTGGAGCTCCTGGCCCGCACGGTCCGCACCGTGGTGAACCTCGAGCTCGCGGCCGCCGAGGAGATCGTCGCCATCGCCGAGCGGCTGCGGCCGCACCAGGCCACCCTGGTGCCGGAGCGCCGCGAGGAGATCACCACCGAGGGCGGGCTGGACTGCGTGGGCGGCGCGGCGCGGCTCCGGACGGCCCTGGGGCGGCTCACGGCGGCGGGGGTGCGGACCAGCCTGTTCATCAGCCCCGACCCGCCGGCGGTCGCGGCCGCGGCGGCCCTGGGGCCGGTGGCCGTCGAGCTGCACACCGGCCGCTACGCGGAGAGCTGGCGCCGCGGCGACGCCGCCCTGGCCGAGCTGGCCGCGGCCGCGCGGCAGGCGAAGGCGCTGGGCCTGGCGGTGCACGCCGGCCATGGGCTCACCTACGAGAACGTGGGCCCGGTCGCCGCCCTGGGCGACGTCGAGGAGCTGAACATCGGGCACAGCATCATCAGCCGGGCGGTGTTCGTGGGCATCGAGCGGGCGGTGCGCGAGATGCGCGAGCGAATTGACCGCGCCCGCGCCGCGTCATAGCTTGGCGCCAGCGCCGGAGGGGCGATGACCAACGCGATCGGGATGACCGATTTCTTCGTGCTCGAGGCGGGCGAGTACCTCGAGCGCCTCGACGCGCTGGCCCAGGCCCCGCCCGGGTCGTTCGGTGCCGCCGAGGAATTCGTCCGCATCGCTCGGGCGTTCCGCGGCAGCGCGCTGATGGCGAGCCAGCAGCCGCTGGCGCGCGCCGCGCAGGGGCTGGAGTCGGTCGGCCGGGCGGTGCGCGACGGGCGCCTGGCCTGGGACGAGCGGGCCCGGGGCGGACTGATCCGCGCGGTGGACGACTGCAAGGTGCTGCTGCGCCGCGTCCGCACGCCGTCCGATCAGGACGCGGCCAGGGCGGAGGCCCTCGGCACGGAGCTGGAGCAGCTGGCCGGACGTCCGAGCGCCCCGGCGCGCGCCTCCAGCGACGGCCTCGACGCGGGTGCCCGCGCCTTCGTCGCCCGGGAGGCCGCCGCCATCGCGAGCGCGCTCGACCACGCGGCCCGGGGCCTGACCGCGGACCCGGCAGGCCGCGACTCGCTGGCGGGCGTGACCCAGGCGATGTCGGCGTTGAAGGGCGTCGCGGTGCTGGGCGACCTGCCGCCGCTGGCCGACGTGCTCATCGGCGTGGAGGGCGCGGTGCACGAGGTGAATGCCACCTCGGGCCAGGTGGCGCCGGCCGCGGCCGCCGCGTTCGACGCGGGCGCCAAGGCGCTCGCGCGCGCCGCGCGCGAGGTCGTCGACCTCGGCCGCCCGACCGCCGACGGCGAGGAAGTGGCCGCCTTCTCCGGCCAGCTGCTCCAGGCCTTCGCCGGCGGCGGCCGCGTGGTCCCGATCGAGGCGCTGTTCTTCGACGACGCCGGGCCGCACGTGGTGCGCGAGGGCGCCGCGCCCGAGGGCATGTCGCGGGTCGAAGTCGTGAGCGAGGGCGAGTATCTGGCCGGCGCGGCCGGCGCCCTGGAGCGCGCGACGTCGCCCGTGCTGCGCGACCTGCGGCTGTTCGGGATGGCGGCGGCACTCCGGCCGCTGACCGGCGCCGGCAGCGCGCCGCTCGCCGTCGCGCTCGGCCGGATGGCCGACGCCGGCCGCGGCGCGATCGCCCGCGGCGCGGCCGCCGCGAACCTGCCCACGTTCGTCGACCTGGTGGGCCAGGCGGCCGAGGCGCTGCGCGGCGCCGCTCACGCGGACGAGGCCGCGCTGAGCGCGGCGCTCGACGCGGTGAGCGCGCAGCTCGGCGAGCTGGGGACGGAGCCGGCGCCGGCGCTCGAGCCCCAGGCGCCGGCGGCTGCCGGCGCCGAGGCCGCGGGCCTCACGTTCATCGTGACGCCCGAAGAGGTCGCGGTGACCGCGCCGCGCCGGTCCCTGGCGCACCTCGACACGGCGGCGGCCGCCACGACACCCGCGGCGGCGGCGCAGGCCGCGCTCGAGCCGGGGGCCGCCGCCACGCCCGCCCCCGCGCCCGCCGAGTCGGGCACGCCGCTGGCGGACGCCTTCGCGGCGCTGGCGCGCCTGTCGGCCGCGCCGGCGGCGGACACCACCGAGCTGGATCACCTCCTGGCCCTGCCGGCCGAACCGCCCGGCGTCGTGCCCATCGAGCTGCTGGCGCCCGCGCTCGACGAGTCCGATGTCGTGCCCGTCGAGTCGCTGCTGCTGCGCGGCCCGGCGGCGCTCAGGCACGCGCTCGCCCTCCAGCCCGAGATCGAGTCCCTGCTCGCCGCGCGCAACGGCGGCGGGCCGCGGCTCGCCGCCCTGGTCCGCGAGGTGTTCGACCTGGTTCAGCTTGGACTCGGCCCCGAGCGCTAGCCCCGGAACGCCCGCGACCGCCGGCCGCGGCCGGTTCTGGCTTGGCCTCGCGGGCATCCTCATCTCGGTCGGCTTCCTCTACTGGGCGCTGCGGGGCGTCGATCCCGCGGAGCTGTGGGCCGACCTCAAGGGCGTCAACGCCGGCTTCTACCTGCTCTCGGTGGCGCTCGCCACCCTCACCTTCCCCGCGCGCGCCGTGCGGTGGCGGATCATCCTCGCCTCGAGCGGCGAGGCGGTGCCGTACCGGCCGGTGTGGCACGCCACCGCCATCGGCTTCATGGCCACCAATCTCCTGCCCGCGCGCGCCGGCGAACTGGCGCGGGCCTACGCCGCCTCGCGGTTCCTCGGCCTGCCGCTGCCGCGCTCGATCGGCTCGATCGCGGTGGAGCGCGTGTTCGACGGCCTGATCGTCGTGCTGCTGCTCGCCCTCGCCATCGCGACCTTCCGCGTCGCCGGCGCGGCGCAGCTGAGCGGGCGCAGCGTCTCGAGCATCGTCGCGTGGACCGGCGCGGCCTTCATCGTGATCCTGGCGGTGCTGTTCTTCCTGGTGCACGCGCCGCGGCCGGCGCTTGCCTGGCTCGCCGCCGCGCTGCGCCGCGTGCTGCCCGAGCGGTGGGCGGAGTTCGTGGTCCGCGTGACGCGCTCGTTCATCGAGGGCCTGACGGTCCTGCGCTCGCCCGCGGCGTTCGCCCGGGTCGTGGCCTGGTCGCTGGCGGTGTGGCTGATCAACGCCGCCGCCTTCTACGCGGCGTTCCTCGCGTTCCACCTCGGTCCACTGCCCGTGACCTCGCCGCTCCTGATGCAGGGCATCGTCGCGGTGGGCGTGGCGATCCCCTCCTCACCCGGGTTCGTCGGCGTGTTCGAGTGGACCGGGGTGTTCGCGCTCGGTCTGTACGGCGTGGCGCAGACGCCGGCCGCGAGCTGCGCGCTCGGGACCCACATCGGGTGGTTCCTGCCGATCACGGCGATCGGGCTGTGGCGGCTGGCGCGGTCGGGCCTGTCGCTGCGCGACGTCACCGGGGGGAGCGCGGCGTGACCGCGCGCATCCGGGCGCGGGCCCCGGCCAAGATCAACCTGTGGCTGCGCGTGTTCGGGCGCGACGCGCGGGGCTACCACGCCATCGAGTCGCTGTTCCAGCTCATCGGCCTCGAGGACGACCTGGTGCTCGAGCCCGCGCCCTCCGGCGTCGCGCTCGTCGGAGCCCCGCCCGCCCTCGGCCCGGCGGAAGACAACCTGGTCGTCCGCGCGGCCACCCGGTTCCTGGCGGCCTCGCGCGCCCGCGGCGGCGTCCGGATCACGCTCACCAAGCGCATCCCGTGGAACGCGGGGCTCGGCGGCGGGTCCAGCGACGCCGCCGCCACGCTGGCCGCGATGAACCGCCTGTTCGGCTCGCCGCTCTCGGCGGGCGACCTGCTGGAGCTGGGCGCCGCCCTGGGGAGCGACGTGCCGTTCTTCCTGGCGGGCAGCCCGCTGGCCCTCGGCTGGGGGCGCGGCGAGCGCCTGCTGACGTTCCCGCCGCTCCCGTCGCTGCCGCTGCTCGTGGTCCCGCCGCCGGCCCCGGTCCGCACCGCCGACGCGTACGCGTGGCTGGACAAGGAGCGCGGGGCGTCCGAGTCGGGCAGCTACGCCTCCGTGGTGGCCGCCCGCGGCCTGGCGGGCTGGGCCGGCGTCCGCGACCACTCGCACAACGACTTCGAGCCGGTGGTGGCGGGCCACCTGCCCCAGATCGGCCACTGGCTCGACCGCCTCCGGGAGACCGACGCCTTCCTGGTACGGCTGGCGGGGAGCGGCGGTGCGATCGTGGCGCTGTTCGAGTCGGTGTCGGCGCGCGACGCGGCGTGGTCGGTGCTCGGCGCGGCCTCGATGCTGCGCGCCTTCACCCTCACCGCGCCGCCGCTGCTGGTGGCGGAGGACTAGCGTGGCGGCGCTCGAGATCGACGGCCACCACCTGACGCTCGAGGACGTCGAGCGCGTCGCGACCGGCGAGATCGCGGAGGTGCGGCTCGCGGCGTCGGCCGCCGGCGCCCTGCAGACGGCCCGGCGCCTGATCGAGGACCGGGTCGCGAGCGGCGAGCGGGTGTACGGCGTCACCACCGGCTTCGGGCGGCTCGCCGAGGTCGTGATCCCGGCCGGCGAGCGTGCCGCGCTGCAGCGCAACCTGATCCGCAGCCACGCGAGCGGCATCGGGCCCGCGCTGGACCGCGCGGCCACCCGGGCGCTGATGCTGCTCCGCGCCAACTCGCTGGCGCACGGCCACTCCGGCTGCAGCCCCGGCGTGGTGGAGCTGCTGCTCGACTGCCTCAACGCGGGCGTGCACCCGGTGGTGCCGGAGATCGGCTCGGTCGGCGCCAGCGGCGACCTCGTGCCCCTGGCCCACGTCGCGCTGGTCCTGATGGGCGAGGGCGACGCCGAGCACGGCGGGCGCGTGGTGCCGGCGGCCGAGGCGCTCCACGCCGCGCACCTGGCGCCGTTCGCGCTGCGGGAGAAGGACGGGCTGTCGCTGATCAACGGCACGCAGTTCTGCACCGCGCTCGGCGTGCTGGCGCTGCTCGCGGGCGCGCGGGCGCTGGAGGCGCTCGAGGTGGCGGGCGCGCTCACCCTGGAGGGCCTGCGCGGCTCGCCGGTCCCGTTCGACGCCGACATCCAGGCGGTGCGTCCGCACCAGGGGCAGGCCGTGAGCGCGAGCCGGATGCGCGCGCTGCTCGAGGGGAGCGAGATCCGCGAGTCGCACCGCGTCGGGGACCCGCGCCTCCAGGACGCGTACTCGCTGCGCTGCATGCCGCAGGTACACGGCGCCGCGCGGGACGCGCTGGCCTACGCCCACCGCGTGCTCGAGATCGAGGCCAACAGCGCGACCGACAACCCGCTGGTGTTCCCGGAGAGCGGGCAGATCAAGAGCGGCGGGAACTTCCACGGCCAGGTCGTCGCCCAGGCGTTGGACCTGGTCGCGATCGCGCTGGCCGACCTCGGCGCGATCGCCGAGCGGCGGATCGAGCGGCTGTTGAACCCCGACGAGTCGGGCCTGCCTGCGTTCCTCGCCCCGCATCCCGGCGTCGAGTCCGGCCTGATGACCCTGCAGGTCGCCGCCGCCGACCTCCTGACCGAGCTGCGCCTGCTGGCGGCGCCGGCCAGCATCCAGTCGGTCCCGACCGGCGCGGGCCGCGAGGATCACGTGTCCATGGGCCCCGCGGCCGCGCGGAAGGCGCGGCGCTCGGCCGAGTGCCTGGCCGACGTGGCGGCGATCGAGCTGCTGTGCGCCGCGGAGGCGGTGGACCGGCTGCGGCCGCTGAGGACCAGCCCGGCCCTCGAGCGCGCCCACGCCGCGGTGCGCGGCGTGGTGCCCCCGCTCACCGCCGACCGCGCGCTCGCGGCCGACCTGCGGCGGATCGGAGAGCTGGTGCGGCGGGGCGCGTTCCGCGCCGCCTGATCAGTTCGGCGCGTGCACCGAGGGCGCGCCGTAGTTGCGCCCGTTGCCCAGCTCCGGCCCGCCGTTCCCCAGGCCGTTGCGCGTGTTGTCGACCCGCGCGATGTACTGGCGGATCGCGCCGGGGAACGAGTCGGTCGAGGCGTGGCCGCCGAACGGGTCCGTGAACCACACCGTGGGCCCGTCGGCGTTGCGGATCTCGGTGCCGTTGATGTCCACCACCCGCCGCACGCCGTTGAACGGCGAGCGCGGATCGTCGTAGGCGATCCCCTGCACCGTGCCGCCGCTGGTCGCGTCCTCGCACGGGCCGCCGCGCGCCCGCAGGCCGGCGGCGCTGTCGCTCTCGTAGCACATGTCCATCGGCCGGCCGACCACGCCCGGCTGGGCGGGATCGTAGTAGCGGCTCGGCCGGAACACCTGGAAGTACGGGTTGAAGTCCGCCAGCGTGTGCCCGTCCGACGTGCGGATGCTGTTGGAGGTCTGCCAGCTCTCGTGCAGCGCGCCGTAGTCCGACTGCCGGCCCGCCGCCACCAGGATGTGCTGCAGCACGCAGGTGCGGTCCGGGATCAGCCGCCGGCCGCCGCCCTGCGGCGAGTTGAGGGGCAGCGCGATGCCGACCGAGACGTCGGTGCCGTCGCAGCTCCGGGTGAAGCTGCCCGGCGTGCCGATGGCCGTCAGCATCGTCACGTGCAGCTCGGTGCCGTCGCTGCAGCGGATGTGGTAGACCAGCTCGTGCAGGTTGTTGGTGAACGCGTCCGCGGAGTGGGTGCCCTGGTGCAGCTTGGTCAGCACGTCGCAGCGCACGTCGAACAGCGCGTCGGCCGCCGCGCTGCCGAAGTGCAGCGGGATGTCGTTCTCCCACTCGATCTTGTGGCCGAAGTGGTCCTCGTGCCGCGGGTTCGCCGGATCCCAGGTGTCGAGCTGCTCGTTGGCGTAGCCGAACGGGATGTCGCCGACGGACGCGTAGAGGTGCGAGCCCCGCGGGTCGCGCCCGTGGTCGTGGCCGAAACTGCACCCCGTCACCGGATCGACCGGCGGGTGCCAGGTGGGATAGAGCTTGTGGTCGGGCCCCACGACCGAAAAGCGGTTGTGCACCGAGTCCGGGCAGGTGTCGTGCGGCCCCGGATGCCAGGTCCCGTACGCGGCGGCGTTGCCGACCGGCGTCACCGTCCCCCCACCGGCGGCCGAGGCGAGGTTGTCCTTGCAGGCAGGCAGCGCGATCACCAGCACGGCAAGCGCCGGCAACCGGGTGTGACGCCGGAGCGAGGGCAGCATCTGACGACCCCGTGAAATAGGTGTGGAGGGGGTAGTATAGTTACCCTGACAAGGTTCACATGGTCCACGTAACGATGCCCCTGCGCCTGATTCGAGGTGTGCTGGCGGGCGCCGCGCTGCCGGCGCTGCTGGCCGGGTCGCTCGCCGCCCAGGAACCCCGGACGGGCGATGCGCTGTGGTTCGGCCTCGGCCTGGGTCCCGGCGTGGCCCGGGTCCAGTGCGACATCTGCCGCGCCGACCGCGGGACGGCGGTCACCGGCGAGGTGCGGCTGGGCGGCCGGCTCTCGCGCAAGGTGCTGATCGGCGCCGACGTGATCCTGTGGGCCGGCGGCAGCCAGTCCGGCGTGCGCGAATCGATGTGGGGCCTGGGCGCCGTCGGCTACTTCTTCCCGCGGCCCGGCGGTTCGTGGTACTGGAAGACCGGCTTCGGGCTGCTGTCCTGGCACAGCGTGGACGGCCACGACGAGCTGTCGGCCGGCGCGCCCGGCCTGGTGCTGGGGACGGGCTGGGAGTTCCGGGTCGCGCGGCGCTACACCCTGGCGCCCTACGCGACCCTGTTCATCGCGCCCGTCGGCGGCGACATCAAGTTCAACGGGAGCACCATCCAGAAGAACGCCGGCCTGCTGCTCGGCCACTTCGGCGTGAGCTTCACCAGGCACTAGACGGGCGGGCGCCCGACGCGCCCCTCGGCCGACCTCCGTCCACATCCCGATTCGTCCCGCTCGCTCCCCCCGCCCCCTCCGGGGCGTGGGCCGGTTCCTGCGCCGCTCGCCGCGGGGCCGCCGGCGTGCGTTCCCGGCCGGCGCGCGGCATATTGGCGCTCTGGTGAGGCGGGGGGTCTTCCGCGCGGAGCAGCCGGCCGGTCGGGCCGGCAACGGAAGGAGGGCCGTCCCGATGACGACGCTGCTGGAGCGCGTGCGGTCGGCACTCGCGCCAGACTACGAGGTCGAGCGCGAAGTCGCCACCGGCGGGATGGGCGTCGTGTTCGCCGGCCGGGACGTCGCGCTGGACCGCCGGGTCGCCATCAAGATCATCCGGCCGGACCGCGCCACGGCGCTCGCGACCGAGCGGTTCGTGCGCGAGGCGCGCGTCCTCGCCTCCATCAGCCATCCCAACCTGATCCCCGTCCATCGGGCGGGCGAGTCCGGCGGCTTCTTCTACTACGTGATGGACTACCTCGAGGCGGAGACGCTGGCCGAGCGCCTCGCCCGCGGGCCGCTGGCGCCGGCCGAGGCCGTCGGGCTCGCGAAGGACGTCCTCGCCGCGCTCGAAGCCGTGCACGCCCGCGACATCGTGCACCGCGACGTCAAGCCGGCGAACATCTTCCTGGTCGAGAACCGCGCGATGATCGGCGACTTCGGCGTGGCCAAGGCGACCGGGACGGGCGGGCCCGGGCTCACCGAAGAGGGGATGACGGTGGGGAGTCCCGGCTACATGGCGCCGGAGCAGACGGCGGGCGGCGAGGTGACGCCCGCCGCCGACGTGTACGCGCTGGGGCTCGTGCTGTACGAGGCGGTCACGGGCCGGGACTGGCCGGCCCCGAAGGATCCCGCGCGCGCCGACTGGTCGGGCGTCCCCCACGCGCTCGTCGCGCCGCTGCAGCGGGCCCTGGCCTGGGCGCCGGCCGACCGCTGGCCGGGCGCCGCCGCGTTCCGGGCCGCGCTGGCCGGTCCGGGCGCCTGGGCGCGGCGGCGTGCCCCGGCCTGGGGGACCGCCGCGGCGGCAGTCGTGGTGCTCGGGCTGGTGCTCGGCCGCGTGTTCCGGGAGCGGCGCGCCGAGCCGTCGGCGATCCTGCGGATCGGCGTCCGGCCGTTCGACGTCCGGCCGGCGGCGATGCGATGGCTCGGCGATTCGCTGCCCGCCGCGCTGGTGCGCAGCGTCGGCGGCGCGGCGGACTTCGTGGCCACGACCGTCGGCGGCGGGAGCGCGCCGCCCGGCGCCCTCGTGCTTCGCGGTAGCGGAGAGGTCTCGGGCAACGGCGCGTTGCGCCTGGCGCTGCGCTCCGAGGCGGCCGCGGGCGGGACGCCGCTCGTCGACCTGACGCTGAGCGGAACCGTGGCGCAGTGGGAGCAGCTCGCCGATTCGCTCGGCTACCAGCTGCTGCTCGCCATCTGGACCGGCAGCGGCGGCAAGCTCGCGGCCGACCTGCCGCTGCACGCACTGCCCGACACCCGGCCCGGCGTGCTCGCATGGATGGCGGCTGAGCGGCTGTTCGCCCGGGCCCAGTGGGAGGCGGCGTACGCCGCGTACCGGCACGCCATCGACGTGGATTCCACCTGCCTGCTGTGCCGGGTGCGGCTCACCGACGTCGGGCGGTGGCTCGGCGTGTCCGAGGACAGCACGGTCACCAGCCGCTATCGCGCGTCCCTGGATTCGTTCCCTCCGCACTATCGTCGGGTGATCGAGGCCGGATTCGCTCCGGCGGACCGCCGGTTCGCGATGCTGCACCGCGCGACCGACCTGGCGAGCGACTTCGGCCTCGCCTGGTTCGTGGAGGGGGACGAGATCTTCCACCGGGGCCCCCTCGCGGGTTACTCCCGCCGGGACGCCTACGCGGCGATGCGACGGGCCACGGTGCTGTGGCCCGACTTCGCGCCCGGCTGGGAGCACCTCGCGTGGATCGCGATCGGCGAGGGGGAGTCCACCGCGGCGCGCCAGGCTTTGGACAGTCTCGAGCGCCTCGGGTCGGGCAGCGACCCGTTCGAGGCCCAGGTGCGCGCGTTGCTCGAGTCGGGATACCGGTGGCGCTTCGCCGCGCCGGGTGTCGCCGCGGCCTTCACCGACGCCGTGCTGCGCTCACCCGCCGCGGCGGGCTTCGCCGCCCTCGCCGCCGCCGCGCGCTACCAGCTGACGTTCGACGCGCCGGCCGGCGCCATCTACCTCGGCGAACGCTTCGAGCGGATGGGTCGGGGCGACCTCGAGACCCCCGGGCTGCTGGCGCAGATCTACGCCTTCGTCGCGCTCGGCCAGCTCGATTCGGCGCGCGCGGCCGCCGCGCGGCTCACCGCGCGCGGCTCGGAGCCCGGCGTGGAGGTGTTCCTGGCCGAGCTTCCGGTCGCGCTGCTGCTGGCCGACACGGCCGCCGGCCCGGACGTCCGCCGCCGGTGGCCCGCGGCGACGCGCCCGCTCGACGCGTACACCCGTGCCGAGCCGGGCACGGCCGTGGCGCGGCAGGCGGCGTGGCTGCTGGCGCTGCTGGCGCGACGTGCCGGCGACACGGCGGAGTTCCGCCGGCTGGTCGCCCTCCTCGCGGGAGAGCCGGCCCCGCGTCCCCTGCTCACCCTGGTGGATGCCGACGCCGCCGCGGCCCTGCACCCCGCGGCGGCCCTCGCCGCCACCGAGCCGCTGCTCGCCATGGATTCGGCGTCGTGGCGCGCGGGCGACTCCTACTTCCGCGCTTTCCTCCACCTGATGCGCGCGCGGTGGCACGCGGAGGCGGGCGGCACGGCGCTCGCGGTGCGCGACCTGCGCTGGCACGAGAACAACGACCTGAGGTCGGTGACCACGCCCGCCGCGCTGCCGGAGGCGGCCGAGGTGGATTGGTCGCTCGGCACCGTGGCGCGCTGGGAGCAGGCACGGCTCCTCGACGCCGCCGGCGACACGGCGGCGGCGTGCGTGGGGTACGCGGCCGTGCGCCGCCTGTGGTCGGACGGCGACCCGACGTTCGCCGCGCGCGCCCGCACCGCCGGCCAGCGGAGCGCGGCGCTCGGGTGCGGAGGCGCGCGGTGATCACCTGTCGCACGCTGGGTCCGCCCGAGGTCACGGTGGACGGCGCCGAGCCGCCGGCCGAGCTGCTGTGGCGCAAGCATCTCGCGCTGCTGGTGTACCTCGCCCGCTCGCCGCGGCGCTCCCGCTCCCGCGAGCATCTCGTCGGCCTGCTGTGGGCGGACAAGCCGGAGGCCGCGGCGCGGCACTCGTTGCGCGAAGCGGTCCGCGTGCTGCGCCACTGCGCCGGCGAGGCCGCGGTCGAGACCGTGGGCGAGCAGGTGCGGCTCGCCGAGGGCGCGACGGAGCTGGACGTGGACGCGCTGGCGCTGCTCGCGGCGCAGGAGGACTGGGCCAGCGCCGCCACCCTGGTGAAGGGCGGGTTCCTGGAAGGGTTCAGCGTGCCCGACGCGCCCGGGTTCGAGGACTGGCTGGACGTCGAGCGCGCCGAGTGGCGGCGGCGCTCCGTGGACGTCCTGCTGCGCGTCGCGCGGGCAGTCGCCCGCGCCGGTCACGCGGCCGACGCCGCGGAGCACGCGCGCCGCGCGCTCGCGCTCGATCCCCACTCGGAGCCTGCCGCGGCCGCCCTGATGCGTGCGCTGGCGCTGGCCGGCGAGCGCACGGCGGCGCTGGAGACGTACCGCGGCCTCGAGGAGCGGCTGCGCGCGGACCTGGGCGCGGCGCCCGGCGAGGATCTGGTGCGCCTCGCCGAGCGCATCAGGGAGCAGCGGGCCTGGCGGCTGACGATGGCCGAGCCCGCGCCCGAGAGCGGCGCCGAATCGCGCCGGGCGCCGCTCATCGGCCGGGAGCAGACCCTGGGGGCCGTGCTGGCGGCGTGGGAATCGTGCCGCACCGAGCGCCACGCCGCGCTCGGCGTCGCGGAGGGCGACGCCGGAACGGGCCGCACCCGGTTCGTCGAGGAAGTGCTCACCCGCGCCCGCCTCGACGGCGCCACGACGACCGCCGCGCGCGCGGTGCCCGCCGACCAGGACGAGCCGTGGAGCGTGATCCTCGGCCTGGCCCGGGGCGGCCTGCTGGCGGCGCCCGGCGTCGCGGCCGCGCCGACCACGGCGCTCGCCGCGTTCGCGACCAGGATCGCCGAGTGGGGCGACCGGTTCCCCGAGGCGCGGCACGCCGCTCCCGCCGCGCCGTGTCAGGCGCTGGCCGAGATCCTCCGGGCCGCGACCGGCGAGCGGCCGGTCCTGCTCGCGCTCGACGACGGGCAGTGGAGCGATCGCGAATCACTCCTCGCGCTCGACGTCGCGCTCCGCGACCTGGCCCGCGCGCCGCTGTTCGTGCTGGTGACCACCGTGCCCTTCGCCGGCCGCGAAGAGCTCGACCGGCTGTGCGGCCGGATCGGCCGCGACGTCCCCGGGGCCGCGCTGCGCCTGACGACCCTCGACCTCGAGGCGCTGCGGCGCCTCGCCGCGTGGGCCCTGCCCGGCTACGGCGAGGCCGAGCTCGACCGGGTGGCGCGGCGGGTGGCCGCCGACTCGGCCGGCCTGCCCCTGCTCGCCGTCGAGCTGCTGCACGCCGTGGCCCTCGGGCTCGATCTCAAGGGCGGCGGAGGCGCGTGGCCGGCGGAGCACCGCACCCTCGACCAGACGATGCCGGGCGACCTGCCGGACGCCGTCACCGCCGCCATCCGGGTGGGCTTCAGGCGGCTCTCGAAGGACGCGCAGGCGCTGCTCGCGGCCGCGTCGGTCCTGGGCGACCGGGCGCCCGCCATCGCGCTCGGCCGGGCGGCCGGCCTCGACGGCGAGCGGCTGACCGCCGGCCTCGACGAGCTGGAGTGGCGGCGCTGGCTCACTTCGGAATCGCGCGGCTACTCGTTCGTCGCGAGGGTCGTGCGCGACGTCGTCGCGCGCGAGATGCTGACCGCGGGCCAGCGCCAGCGCCTGCTCGAGTCGGCCGGCCTCAAGGCACCGGCCGCGAGCTGACCGGCGCGGCCATCGCCAACGCCACCCCGTTGGTCCAGCCGAAGCCGTCCTGGGCGGGATACTCGCCGCCGCCTGCCCGCCGCGTGAGGTCCACGACGTCGTACTTCTCCATCATCCGGCCGGTCTCGCCGTAGGTGCGGCGGTTGAGCGCGAGCCACCGCGCGCGGACGGTGTCGGCGAGGTCGGCGCGGCCGTAGCGCCGCGCGCCTTCGCCGGCCATCCACTCCAGCGGCGCCCACCCGTTGGGCGCATCCCACTGCTGCCCCGACGCCACCAGGGTCGTCACCAGGCCACCGGGGCGCAGGAAGTCGCGCTCCAGGCGCTCCGCCACCGCGCGCCCCTGCTCGGACGTGGCCAGCCCGAAGTACAGCGGGACGGCGGCCGCGAGCGTCGGGCGGTCGGCGACGCGCGCGCCGGTGCGCCAGCGGACGTCGTAGAAGAAGCCGCCGGCCGAATCGTAGGCGGCCGCGAGCAGCGCGCGGCGGCGCTCCTCGGCGGCACGCTCGAACCGGCGGGCTGCGGCGGCGTCGCCCGGCAGGGCCCGGAACGCCCGCAATGCGGCGATCAGGCGCTCCTCGTACCAGAGCAGCGAGTTGAGGTCCACGGGGACGAGGTCCGTCGTCTCCAGGGTGCGCAGGTCGCCCGGGTCGCGCATCCAGCGGCTCGAGAAGTCCCAGCCGCTCTCCGCGGTCGCCCGGACGTTGCGGTACAGGGCCTCGCGCCGCTCCGCCGGCAGCGCCTGCGCCAGCTCCCGGTCCCGGCGATACGCCTCCGGCCTCGGATCGGCTCGATCGTCCCAGTAGCGGTTGAGGGTCCAGCCGTCCGGCAGTCGCACGACCCGGCGATACGCGCCGCCCGGCGCCACCGCGCCGGCGCCGTCCATCCAGAACGCGCGCTCGGTCTCGAGCGCGGGGAGGTACGCCAGCGCGTGGGCGGTGTCGGTGGCGGCGGCCAAGAGCCCGACCATCGCGGCGAGGAACGGCGGCTGGCTGCGGCTCAGGTAGTAGGTGCGGTTGCCGTTGGGGACGTGGCCGAATCGCCCAACCAGCCACGCGAAGTTGTCGAGCATGTCGCGCACCAGATCGAGTCGGCCGTCCGCGACGAGGCCCAGCATCGTGAAGTACGAGTCCCAGTAGTACACCTCGCGGAAACGCCCGCCCGGCACGACGTAGGGATGCGGCAGCGGGATGAGCGAGGACCACCGCGCCGGCCCGGACGCGGGAGGGGCGCGGGTGAGGACGGGCCACAGCGCGCGCACGTGCTCCTCCATCGGGACGGACGAGTCGGCGCGATAGCTGGACTCGGGCGGCCGCGGCAGCGCGAACCGGCTGGCGACGAAGGCCCTCAGGTCGAATCCGCTGTCGCCGCGCGCGCGGGCGTACCCGGCCGCGATCGCCGCCGGAGGCGCGAGCGGCTCCGCGTCCGCGAAGGTCTTGGAGTCGTCGAAGAGCCCGGCCAGCTGGACGTCCGCGAACAGCGGACCGAGGTCGCGGGACGGGTCGTGGAGAGACGAGGGTGCCGGTGCGAGGGCCGCGGCGCTCCCGGGCAGGCCCGGAGCTGCGCTCCGGCATCCGGCCGCGAGCAGGAGCGCGGCCGCGAACGCGGCCGGGCGAACGGCCACGCGCAGCACCGGAGAAGCGGCCGGGCGGTGCACGCTGGAAGATGCGCGCCGCGGCTCACGGCACGCTACGGTGGGAGGCCTG
>Ga0335082_10002782_pt1 | contig 18896 bp, 19 predicted proteins | sample Lox_Sample_41_FD_206718 | JGI IMG/M metagenome (GOLD analysis project Ga0335082, IMG submission 206718) | Soil microbial communities from Loxahatchee National Wildlife Refuge, Florida, United States - Lox_Sample_4.1 | ecosystem: Environmental > Terrestrial > Soil > Wetlands | place: USA...
CACCGGCTCGCGATCTCCTCGATGGCCGCGGGCCAGCTGATGGGCTCGAAGCGCCCCTCGCCCTTGGCGCCCACGCGCCGGAGCGGCGTCAGCACCCGCGTGGGCGCATAGAGCCGCTCGGCGTAGTCGTGCACCTTGCCGCAGACGACGCCGCGCGTGAAGGGATGATCCGGATCGCCGGCCACGGCCACGACGCGGCCGCTCTCCACCGTGACGGACAGCGCGCACTGGGAGGGGCAGTCGTGGGGGCACACGGAGCGGTGCGTCTCACGCATGGAGGCCACAGAGTAGCACACGTTCCCGGCTCTCCCGCCCGCCATTCCACGCGGTTACGAGACACTTCCCGCGCCCGGCCGCGGGAGGGGAACTCGACAATGCCGTCGCAAGTTTGTCCGGCGTGACGGCTGGGTCGCGACCCGCGCACAGGGAGGCTTTCATGACGACGACATGGCGAGACATCGTGGGCGTTGTCCTGGTGCTGCTGATCATCCCCGCGCTGGCGCTGGCCGATGGCGGGGGTGGGGGCGGTGGAGGTGGCGGCGGCGGTGGCGCGGAGTCACGGGGCGCGTCGGACGATCCCGAGTACGCGGCGGCCGTCCGTGCCATCGACGCCAGGGAGTACGCGCGGGCCATCCCCCTGCTCGAGAACGTGGTGAGGCGCGAGCCCCGCAATGCCGACGCCTACAACTGGCTCGCCTACGCCACGCGCAAGAACGGCGATCCGAAGGCCTCGATCCCCATCTACGAGAAAGCGCTGGCCATCGATCCCAAGCACCTGGGCGCCCACGAGTACATCGGCGAGGCGTACCTGACCCTCGACGACCTCCCCAACGCCAAGGAGCATCTCAAGCGCCTCGACAAGCTCTGCTTCTTCCCGTGCGAGCAGTACCGGGACCTGAAGAAGGCCGTGGAGGCGTACGAGAAGAGCAACGGCAAGGTGAAGCCGACCGCGTCGACCAACTGATCCGGCCGCACATTCCCCGGGGCGGCTCGCCGCCGCCCCGGGGTATAGTGCTCCAATGCTCGGCCGGCTGAAGCAGTGGAACCCCTTCAAGACGCCGGTCTCCCAACGCCTCGCCCTTCTCTTCGCCATCGTCTACTTCGCGCAGGGCATGTGGTACCTGCCGAACCAGACCATCACGATCTCTCTCAAGGACGGCGGGCTGACGGCGGGGCAGATCGCGACCTTCTTCGCCATCACCACCGTGCCCTGGATCATCAAGCCTCTCTACGGTCTCCTCTCCGACTTCGTGCCCTTCTGTGGCTACCACCGCAAGAGCTACCTCCTCCTCACGTCGGGCACGGCGTCGGCGGCGGGACTCCTGCTCGGCCTGCTCGGCGACCACTCGTACCTGCGCATGGCCTCGATCTTCACGACGATGGCCCTGGGGCTGGCGTTCACCGACGTCCTCGTGGACGCGCTGATGGTGGAGACGGGCAAGCCCATGCGGCTGACGGGCGCGTTCCAGTCCGTGCAGTGGGGGGCCATCATCACGGCCTCCGTCCTCGTGGGCGAGATCGGCGGCTACCTCGCGCACCACCGGAAGCTGCACGCCGCCTTCCTCGTGTCCGCCTGCTTTCCCCTGCTCTCCCTGCTCATGACGGCCTTCTTCGTGCACGAGGCGCCGACCCACGACCGGGCCAGCTTCCGCGAGACGTGGAAGGCGATTCGCGACGCCGTCCGCGAGCGCGAGACCTGGCTGGTGGCGGGCTTCATCCTCTGCTGGACCTTCAGCCCCTCCTTCGGGCCCGCGTTCCTCTTCTACCAGACCGACGTCCTGCACTTCGACCAGCGCTTCATCGGCCACCTGGGCGCGCTGGCGTCGGTGGCCGGCGTGGCCGGCGCCTTCGTCTACGCGCCGCTGTCCCGCCGCGTGCCGCTGCGCCGCCTCATCAACCTCTCGATCGGCATCGCGGTCGTCAGCACCCTGGCCTACCTGGTCTACCGGGACTGGATCTCCGCGCTCATCATCGACATCTCGTTCGGCGGCGTCGGCATGATCACGCGCCTGGCCATCCTCGATCTGGCCGCGAAGTCCTGCCCGCGCCACATCGAGGCCACGTTCTTCGCGTTTCTGATGTCCGTCTACAACGGCGGCACCCAGATCTCCGAGAACATCGGGGCGCGCCTCTACGACACGTACGGCTACACGCCGCTCGTCATCGTCTCCACCGTGACCACCGCCGCCGTCTGGCTGCTCGTGCCGTTCGTGCGGATCGACCGCATCGAGGCCAAGGCGAAGCGCGCCGAGATGCCCGCCGTCTGATGCGCTGGATCCGGCTGGCCCTGCTCCTGGGCGGAGCGGCGCTCTTCGCCTGGCTCGTCGCCAGCATCGGTCCCCGCGCCATCCTGGCGGCGTTCGCCGATCTCTCGTGGCGGCTTGTCGTCATCCTGGTCTTCCCGTTCGGCGTCACCACGCTCCTCGACACGCTCGGCTGGCGCTACGCCTTCCGCTGCAGCGTGGTGCCCTTCCCGTCGCTCCTCGCCGCGCGCCTGGCGGGCGAAGCCTTCAACCTCACCACTCCGACGGCGTCGGTGGGCGGCGAGGCCTTGAAGGCCTGGCTCGTGCGGCCGTGGGTGCCGCTGGCCAAAGGCTTGCCCTCCGTCGTCATCGCCAAGACGACGATCGTCATCGGGCAGGCGCTCTTCCTCGTGATCGGGATCGCGGCCGCGCACGCCGCCCTGCCGTCGGACTCGCTCCTCATTCGAGGCATGCAGTGGCTCCTGGTCGTGCAGCTCGTGGCCGTCGGCGGCTTCGTGGTCGTGCAGGCGAGCAGCGCCCTCCGCGGCAGCACGCGGTGGCTCGAGAAGGCCGGGTGGCTCCGCGATCAGCTCCTCGTCACGCTGACCCAGATCAACGACGAGCTGGCCCGCTTCTACCGGAGCGAGCCGGCGCGCCTCACGCTGTCGATCCTCTATCACTTCCTCGCGTGGCTGATCGGCGTCCTGGAGCCGTGGCTCATCCTTCGCTGGACGGGGATGCCCGTCTCGCTCGCGGAGGCCGCCGCCATCGAGGCCTTCAGCACGGGCATCCGCTTCGCCGCCTTTCTCGTGCCCGGCTACCTGGGGGTGCTCGAGGCCGGGCACATGGCGATCTTCGCGGCTCTCGGGCTGGGCGCGCCCGCGGGCCTGTCCTTCACGCTCATCCGGCGCATCCGCGAGCTCGCCTGGACGGGTCTGGGGTTCCTGCTCCTGTTGCCGCTCAAGACCCGGGCGTCCGCGGCCGACGCGTCGGCCGGCCAGGAGCGCGTCAGGCCGGCCGCGCCGCGAGGTTCTCGCAGATGACCTGGAGGGCCGTCTCGACGGCGCGCGCGCCGATGCCGGGATCCATGCTCGGCTGATCGAGGCCGGAGGCCGCGACCATGGCGGGCGAGAGCGGCACGTGCATGAAGCCGGCCTGGACCCGCCGCCGGCCCGTGGCGATGGCGTGCAACGTCCCGTACAGCGTCTGGTTGCACAGGTAGGTGCCGGCGGTGTTCGACAGGTAGGCGGGAATGCCCTCGCGGGCGAGCGCGTCGACAATGGCGGGAATGGGCAGCGTCGACAGATAGGCCACGGGCCCGCCAGCCACGCACGGCTCGCCGCGCGCCTGATAGCCGGCGTTGTCGGGGCACTCGTAGTCCATCACGTTCACGGCCACCCGCTCGAAGGCGAGCCGCGCGCGGCCGGCGGCCAGCCCCACGTGCAGGACCGCCGCGGGATCGTGCTCGTCGAGAAGCCGGGCGGCAGCGCGGGCCGCGTCCGCGTGGTGCACGGGCAGGATGGCGGCGCGCACCGCGTGCCCGCCGATGACGCGACCGTCCACCGACTTGGCGATCTCCTCGGACGGGTTGGACGGGTGCCCGCCGAATGCTTCGAACCCCGTGACGACGATCACGCCTCGTCTCCTTCCCCGCGCTCCGCCATCCGCCTGGCATGCTCGTAGCTCTTCTTGAGCCAGGAGAGGGTCCGCCCCGCTTCCCGCAGCCCCCCGACGTGGCACACGACCCAGCCCTGGCCTCCCATGCGCGGATGCAGCGTGAAGGCCCCCGAGTCGACGGCCCGTCGCTGGTCCTCGCGCGCGAGGCGCACCCAGAGGTCCGTGTCCTTCGCCCGGAGCGGATAGCACGCGTAGAGCCGCGGACCCACGAAGTACCCCCAGCGGCCGAACATCGGCGTGATCCTGACGCCGGGCCACGCGCTCATGATCTCGTTGAGCGCGCCTGCCGTCCCGGTGCCGCCGCGGGCCAGGCTGCGGCGCGTGCGGCGGCCCGCCCCGAGCCCGCGGATTCTCCGGAGCGGCGGCGCTATGGCCAGACCTGCGTGTAGGCGAAGCGCGCCCGCTCCGAGACCTTGCCGAACCAGCGGTCGTAGTCGCGCCGGAGCGCCTTCATGTGGCCCGACTTCATCAGCGCCCGGAACGTCTTCTCGTCCTGCACCTCGTACACGGCCATGTAGCGGAACTTGTCCTCGCCCATGATGGCCTTGTAGCGCCGCGCGCTCACGGCGCCCGGGAAGCGCAGGAACTGGGGGCAGTGCTTGTGGTTGTACCAATGGTTGAACGCGGCTTCCTTCTTGCGGGGGATGGTCGCCTTGACGACGAAGAGCACCGTGGCCATGAAGCCTCCTCGGATCGGGCGTGCTGCGCCGGCCACCCGAGTCGCCCGGCCCGGCCAGGTCGCCGCTCAGGGATCCCTCGGGTGGCGGGGCGTCAATCGGGACTTACGGAAAGTGATACCGGGAGATGTGCAGGTGCACGTTGTTGCCCGCCTCGGGCTTGAGCGTGATCTCGCTCGCGCCGTAGAACATCATGGCGTCGATCTTCTTCAGCCGCTCCACGAGCGGGGCCAGCTCCGGCGCCACCATGGACAGCGCGGCCATGCCGATCGCGCCGCCCACCTCGCTGGCCGGCACCATGAGCAGCGTGCCGCCGCCGGACCAGCCGAGCATGCTCCGCGGCCCGTCGTTCACGGCGACCTCGGGCAGGCCGAAGATCTGGGCGTAGCTCTTCGCGGTGTCCTGGGGATCGCGGCAGCCGATGACGAGCCGCTTGAACCGCACGGGCGAGTCGGCGTGCGCGTCGCGGGCAGGCGGCGTCGCCAGCTCCACGAGCACGCCGTGGCAGGCGCTCGGACTGAGGAACGCGATCCGCCCGGCCAGGCCTTGCCGCGGCGTCTCGTCGAGCAGCGGGATGCCCTGCGCCTTGAGCGCGCCGAGCTCGGCGTCGACGTTCGCCGTCTCGAGGCAGAGATGGTGGAGCCCCTCGCCGCGCTTGGCGAGAAAGCGCGCGACGCCGGTGTCCGCACGGGTGGGCTCGAGCAGCTCGATCTCGCTGTCGCCCGCGGCCAGCAAGGCGGCCCGCACGCCCTGATCGAGAAGCTCGGCTTCGTGGAGGAGAGCCAGGCCGAGAGCGTCGCGCCAGAAGCCGTACGCTTTCGCGAGGCTCCGGACCACGATGCCGATGTGGTGAATGTTCTTGACCATGGCTCCCGTCAGCCCGGGTGCACCGAGGTGCCTGCGCCGTGGCGACGTCTCAACCTAGCCGAGCGCCGTAGGAATTTCAAGCACTTTCGCGCCGACGGCACACCGCTCACGCGGGCGCGAAGAGCTTCTGGAACACCGACCAGCGCACGGGCGCCACCTTCACGAGATCGGCCGCCTCGACGACGTGCGCTTCGGATCGCATGCCGACGAGCGCGGTGCCCACGCCCGGCGTGGACCGCACGAACTGCAGCGCCCGCTGCGCATCGGTGTGGAGGCCGGGCATCACCTGGCCCAGCACCGGCGGCAGGTTGCGCGCGAGTTGCCCCTGATAGATGGAGGCCGATGTCATGACGTAGAGGCCGAGGCGCCGCGCCGCCTCGAGCACCGAGACCGGTTCGCGGCCGTCGGGCTGGTTCGGCAGCGTGAAGGCTTCCGTCATGGCCAGGTTGTACGGGAGCTGGACGACGCGGAAGTGGTGCTGGCGGCCGCCGACCTCCGCCGCGAGCGCCACGAGATCCGGCAGGGAGAGGAAATCGCGCGCGGAGGCCGGCTGGCGATAGCCGCTCCACGTCGCCGTGCCGTAGACCCCTATGCGGCCGTCGTGCGCCGCGCCTTCCAGACACTCGAACGCCGCGCGCAGCCGCTCATTGAACGCCGCCCGCGGGACCTCGCCGAGCTGCGTCTCGGGGTTGTGAAGGTAGTAGATGTCGATCGTCTCCAGGTCGAGGTTGGCCCGGCTGCGCTCGATCTGATCCGCCAGATACCGCGGCGTCATGCAGTGGCAGCCCGCCACGAGATCGCTCGGCCCGAAGAGACCGGGCGGCGGCGGGCCCTCGAAAGGCAGGAACCCGCCCTTGGTCGCCACCACCACCCCATCGCGCGCGACGCCCCCGGAAGCGACGACCTTGGCCAGCGCGCGGCCCACGGCCCGCTCGCTCCGCTGGTGGCGATAGTTCACGGCGGAGTCGATGACGTTGATGCCGGAGAGCAACGCCCGCTCGATGGCCGCCGCGTAGTGATCGTCGGTCTCGTCGTCGTCGGGCCCGAGGTAGGTGCCGATGCCCACCGAGGACAGGGCGAGGCCGCGCCACTCGCGAAACTGGCCCTGGCGCGCCGAGGGAACGTGCGCCGCCCGATACCTCGTCGTGCCCGCCGCCGTCGCCGAGCCCGCGAGCATGGTCGCGGGCTATTTGGGCCCGAGCACGGAGAAGCGCAGGATGCCTTCCGTGATGTGCCCGTCGACCGCCAGCACCTTGTAGCGGACCAGATAGTTGCCCGGCGCGAGCGGCCCGAGCGGGAGCACGAGACGATCGGGCCTGTCCTGTCCGTCGGCCGCGATGGGCAGGGCCATGGGCTTGCCCTTTTCCGTCGAGATGGTCACGTGGCTCAGGCGCTTTTCGATCTTGCTGTTGAAGCGTAGGTACACCTCTGTGGGCGGCTCGGTGAGCTTGGCGCCCGCGGAGGGCCGCGACTCGACGACGAAGGCGTGCCCCGCCGCCAATTCCGGCGCGGAGACCACGATCACGGCGGCCGCGACCGCCGCCGCGGTGACACCCAGCATCCGCCCCATGCGCTCTAGCGCCAGTCGTCGAGCACCAGGTCGTCCGGGTGCTCGTAGTCTTCCTGCTTGCCCCGCTTCATGCGCACCATGGTGAAATCCGGGTGGTAGCCGCGCTCGAGCAGCGTCTGATAGGCAGCCCAGTAGTACGTGTAGACCGGCGCGACCACCCGCTGCAGCTGCGCGGCGTGCGCCATGTCCTCCACGGCGGCGAGCAGCGTGTGGAGATGCTCGGGCTTGCGCTGCCCCGCGTCCACGGCGAGGAACTTGACGTAGGAGCTGCCGTGCGGAGCTTCGCTGACTCCCGGCATGTGGACGATGGCGAAGCCGATCACGTCCCGCCCCTTCTCGAGGAGGAGCGTGTCACCCAGGGCCAGCCCGTCCACGATCTCGACTTCCTTGCTCACGTCCATGCCGCGCCAGATATTGTTGGTGATGCGCCGCACCCGCTGCATCGTCGCCTTCTTCTTCGCCTCCTCGAGCGAGGAGTAGCGGCGCACGGCCAGGCCGGGCTTGGGCGGCCGCGTGGCCTGCACGATCTCGCGGCGATCCAGCGGCTTGCCCGCGACGACGACGAGGCCCTTGGGCCGGAAGCCGAACTTCTGGTAGAGCATGATGTGCTTCGGGCTGTTCGGGTAGGTCGACACGCCCTCGAGTGTCGCCTTGTTCTCCTCGAAGAAGCCCTGGCACGCGGTGAGGAGCTGCTGGCCGATGTCCTGATTCTGATAGTTGGTCAGCACGGCCACCGGTCCCACGAGCCCCACCGTGCCCCAGATCACCGCGAGCGCCGCCCCGACGATCTTGCCGTCGCCCTCCTCGGCCACGAAGCAGCCCCAGGGCTCCATGAGCCAGCGGTGATGCACGTACTGCGAGCCGCCAAACACCTGGCGCGGCCGCGTGCCCATCTGGCGCTCGAAGAAATCGCCGAAGGCCTGCTCGATGACGTCGCGAACCTTGGCGAGATCTCCCTTGCGAACGCGGCGGATCTTGATGAGCGGCGTGCGTCCCTGGCTGTCGAGACCGGGCCGATCCACGGTCGCCCTCATGACTGATGGGGGAGCCCCGCCAGCTCCTCGAGCAGGGTGATGACGCCCGAGTGATCGAGCCCCCCCTTGCCCTTGACCCGCATCGCGTTGAAGAGCTCCTGGACGATGGCCGTGCACGGCAACGGCACGCCGAGCGCCCGTCCCGACTCCATGATGAGACCCAGATCCTTGAAATGCAGATCGATCTTGAACCCGGGGTTGTAGGTTTCGGCCACGTAGTTGCCGGTCTTCTGCTCGAGGCACTTGGAGCCGGCCAGGCCGCCGCCGAGCGCCTTCAGCGTGAGCGCACGGTCGAGGCCGGCCTTCTTCGCGAGCGTGAGCGCTTCGCCGAGCGCGGTGAGATTGACGGCCACGATGATCTGATTCGCGAGCTTGGTGAAGCCACCCGCCCCGAGCGGGCCCAGGTGCGTGATGGTCTTCCCGAGCACCTGGAAGATCGCTGAGGCGGCCTCGAAATCGGCCGGCGCGCCCCCGACCATGATGCTGAGCGCCGCATCGATCGCGCCCTTCTCGCCGCCCGACACCGGCGCGTCCAGCATGCGCACGCCCTTGGCGCCGAGCGCCTTGCCGACCTTCTGGGACACCAGGGGCGAGATCGTCGACATGTCGATGTAGAGCAGCCCCTTGCGGGCGCCCTCGATGATGCCGTCCTTGCCGAGCGCGACCAGCTCCACCTCGGGAGAGTTCGGCAGCATCGTGATGAGGACGTCGACCTGCGCGGCAACGTCGCTCGGCGTCGAGCCCCGCTTGGCCCCGGCGCCGACGAGCTCGTCGACCGGCCCCTGGCTCCGGCTGTGCACCACCACGGAGTAGCCGGCCTTGACCAGGTTCTTGGCCATGGGGCGACCCATGATCCCGAGCCCAATCATTCCAACGGTTTGCGCCATGGTCATCCTCACGGGGGCACGGAGATGGGGAACGACGTCGAGCCCGCACCGCGTGAAGTAACACAGGCTCGCGCGGCCCGTCAAGCCCGAAAGTCAGGAAAACCCGTGCGTTGCGAGTCGCGGGAGCGCCGAAGCCTACAATTATGCTTATAACAGCATAGTATACTGGCGGCGTCCGACCGTGCCCGGCGGTCGTGTTAGACTTCGACCGCTCATCCTGGAGGTTCCACCGTGCGACGATTCGAGCTCGATCTTCCGGAAACCCTCGAGGACTGCCTGCGCCTCCTGGCCACCCGCAGTCCCGACGTCAAACTCCTCGCCGGCGGCACCGATCTCCTGCCCCAGATGAAGAACGGGGTGCTGACACCCAAGCGGGTTATCGATCTCTCGGGCGTCGCGCGCGTGAAAGCGCTCGAGGCCGACCAGAAGGGCCTGCGAATCGGCGCCGCCGTGCCCGCACGACAGGTGGAGCAGGACGCCCGCGTCCGCAGCGGCTATGCGAGCGTTTCGGAAGCGGCAGCGCTCCTCGGCTCGGTGCAGGTGCGGAACCTCGCCACCGTGGGCGGCAACCTCTGCAACGCGGCGCCCTCCGCCGACATGGCGCCCCCCCTGCTCGCGCTCGAAGCCGTGGCCGTGATCGCAGGGCCGAAGGGCGAGCGCCGCGTGGCCTTGTCGGATTTCTTCACCGGGGTTCGGAAGACGGTGCTGGGCGCCGACGAGATCCTCGTCGAGATCGTGGCGCCTGCCCCGGGACCGCACACCGGCGGCTCGTACATGCGTCACACCCCGCGGCGCGAGCTCGACATCGCCGTGGTCGGAGTCGCCTCGCAGGTCACGCTCTCGAACGGCGTGTGCTCGAAGGTCCGGATCGCCCTGGCCGCCGTCGCCCCGACGCCGGTGCGCGCGACCGCCGCCGAGTCGGCGCTCGAGGGCAAGGCTCTCACCCCGCAGCTGATCGCGCAGGCCGCCGATCTGGCGGCGCAGGGCGCCAGGCCGATCAGCGACCAGCGTGGCTCCGCGGACTTCCGGCGCCACCTGGTGCGCGTCCTCACCCGCCGCACGCTCACGACGGCGCTCGCTCGCGCGGGCGCCTGACCTTTCCGGAGGAGATGCACGTGGCGAAACAGATCCTGAGAACCACGATCAACGGCGAGGCGGTCGAGGTGCTCGTCCAGCCCTACGAGACGCTTCTCGACGCACTCCGGGAGGAGCTGAGCCTCACGGGGCCGAAGGAAGGCTGCGGCACGGGCGACTGCGGCGCGTGCACCATTCACCTCGACGGCAAGCCGGTGGCGAGCTGCCTCATGCTCGCCATGCAGGCGCGCGGGCGCTCCGTGACCACCATCGAGGGGCTCGGCACGAACGGGGTCCTCCACCCGCTCCAGGACGCGTTCGTCCGCCACGGCGTGCCCCAGTGCGGCTTCTGCATTCCGGGTGTGCTCATGGCCGCCTCCGCCCTCCTCGCCGAGAATCCGCGGCCGAGCGAGGAGGACATCCGCTACGGGATCGCCGGCAACCTGTGCCGGTGCACGGGCTACACGAAGATGATCACCGCCATCGTCGAGGCCGCCCAGGCGGCCGCCCCCAGGAGCGCCTGACATGTCCACGATGAAGACCACGCGCGACGTCAAGGGAGTGGGGTTGTCGATTCCGCGGCCCGACGGGCCCGAGAAGGTCACCGGACGCGTGCAGTACGTGGCGGACATCAAGCCGCGCGGCCTGCTCCACGCCAAGCTGCTCCGGAGCCCGCACGCCCACGCCCGCATCGTGCGCATCGATACGTCCCGCGCCGCCGCCCTGCCGGGCGTGCGCGCGGTGATCACGGCCAAGGACATTCCCCAGCTCAAGAAGAAAGCGCCCACGCGGGCGCATGCCGTGCTCGCCATCGATCGCGTGGTCTTCGTGGGCCAGCCCGTGGCCGCGGTGGCGGCCGATGAGCTCGCCATCGCCGAGGAGGCGCTGGACCTGATCACGGTGGAATACCAGGTGCTGCCCGCCGCGGTCGACCCCGTCGCCTCCATGCAGCCGGGAGCGCCGCCCGTCGCGGAGGCCGGCACCGAGGCGGACACGAGCGAGGCCCTCGCGCACTCCGCGGTCGCCCTCGCGAAGTCCGACACGGGCCCCGCCAAGGCCGTCAACGTCTCGCAGCAGGCCCGCGTCCAGCGCGGCGATACGGCGAAGGGCTTCGCCGAGTCGGATCTCGTCATCGAGAACACCTACCGCGTGCCCATGGTGCACCAGGGCTATCTGGAGCCGCACGCCGTGCTCGCGGAGTGGGACGCGAACGGGCTCCTCACCCTCTGGGCGAGCACGCAGGGGTCCTTCAACACGCGCTCCGAGGTCGCCGACGTGCTCGAGATCCCGGAGAACACCATCAAGGTCATCCCCGTCGAGTGCGGCGGCGGCTTCGGCGGCAAGATCCGCGCGCTCTGCGAGCCCATCACCGCCGTGCTCGCCCGCATGACCAAGCGCCCGGTGCGCTACGTGATGACCCGGCGCGAGGAGCTGGAGGCGGGCATGCCGGCGCCGCAGGTCATCATCCGCCTGAAGACCGGCGTGAAGAGGGACGGCACGCTGATGGCGCTGGAGGCGGACACCGTGCTCGACTCCGGCTCCTTCTCCGGCACCGTGCTCGCCGTGAGCGCCGTGTTCCTCGGCAGCATGTACAAGTGGCCCAGCTTCGACATCCGAGGGTCCGAGGTCCTGACCCACAAGCCGAGCGTGGCCGCCTATCGCGCGCCGGCCGCGCCACAGACGATCTTCGCCATCGAGTCGCAGATGGAGCAGATCGCCCGGGCGCTCGGCCTCGATCCCGTCGCCTTCCGCCAGCGGCACCTCATCTCGGAAGGCGATCCGATGGTCAACAACCAGCCCTGGCAGTCGAACGGCGCCACCGAGGTGTTGAGACGCGTGGCCGAGCACCCCATGTGGAAGAGCCGCGCGGAGTGGGTCAAGGGCAAGGGCGCGAACGGCACCACGCGGCGCGGGGTGGGCATGGCCATCGGGGGCTGGCTCGGAGGCCTGCAGCCCACGGGCGCCACGGTGCGCCTCAACCCCGACGGCTCCGTGAGCGTGCTCACGGGGCAGGTCGACATCGCGGGGACCAACATCGCGCTGGCGCAGATCGCGGCCTCCGCGTACGGCATCGACGTGGACAAGATCCGCATCACCACCGGCGACACCGACACCGCCCCCGTCACCGGGCTCAGCGCCGGCAGCAAGACGGTGTACACGGTCGGCTCGGCGGTGCTGGAGGCGGCCCAGGATGCGCGGCGCCAGACCCTCGAGATCGCCGCGGCGGAGATGGAAGCCTCCGTGCACGACCTCGAGATCGAGAACGGCAAGGTGGTCGTGCGCGGCGTGCCCGACCGGTCGATCACGCTCGCCCAGATCGGCAAGAAGGGCAATCTCTACATGTCCAAGGTGCAGCCCGTGCTCGGCGTGAGCCGGCCCGCCTTCACCAAGCAGGCGCCGGGATTCTGCGCCCAGATCGCGCGCGTCGAGGTCGACACGGAGACGGGCGAGGTGGCGCTGCGCGACTTCGTGGTCATCCAGGACGTGGGGAAGGCCATCAATCCCCTCGCCGTCGAGGGGCAGATGCAGGGCGGCTCCGTGCAGAGCCTGGGCATGGCGTTGACGGAGGGCCTCCAGTTCGACCCGGCCAGCGGGCGGCTCATGAACCCGAGCCTGCTCGACTACCGCAAGCTGACGGCGGCGGACCTGCCGAACATCGAGACGATCATCGTGGAGGTGCCGTCGCCCGCCGGCCCCTTCGGCGCGCGCGGCGTGGGCGAGCCGCCCATCGTGCCGGCGCCGGCCGCGCTCGCCAACGCGATCCAGGACGCCACCGGCGTGAGGATCACGGAGCTGCCGCTCTCACCGGAGCGGATCGCCCTGGGCGTGCTCGACCAGAAGTAGATGGGGGAGTTCGAGCGCGGGCTTCGCCCGCGCAATCCTGGGGGGAGGTTCGGAAGGGGGCGTAGCCCCCTCCGAGCCCTAACGGAACGTGGGCGGGCGTACCTGGCGCCGGATCCACTCGCGGTCGAGCTCGGTGATCTTCCACGAGCGATCCGGCTGCTGGCTCATGCGGAATCGCGTCTGCGGGCGGCCCGGCTGCTGGTAGGTGATCCAGGCGTCCGGCGGCTCCCGCTGCACGTTGAGTCCCCAGAATCCCGCGACCAGCCCGACGGGCAGCGCGAGCACCCCGCGACCTCCCTCGCCCTCCTGCGCCATCTTCCCGATCTCGGCCCGCACGCGCTGGGCCACGAACGGCTTGAGCGCCCGCGCCGCCGTGGCCCGCGCGCTCCCCTGGCCGAGCGCTTCCAGCACCTGGCCGGCCCGCGGCTCGTGCTCGAGATACTCGGCCGCCATCGACTCGCTCGCCGCCTGGGCCACGCGGTCGACATCGACGAAGCGCTCGATGCCGGACGCATCGTGGCCGCGCACGGCTACGCCCAGCCGATAGAGCGAGTACTGCGGGGTGCCCATCATGTAATACCAGCCCGCGAGCACCACGAGGAGCAGCGCGGCTGCCGGGAGCAGCCAGCGCACCGACCGCCCCATCAACCGCCCATGAACTGGCCGAGGAGGGTAATGCGCTCGCCGCCCGCGAGCGGCGTGTCGAGGTCGTGGGTCACGCCCAGCACGGCATCGTTGATCACCACCTCGAGGTGCTCCCCGAGCTGCGAGTGATCGGGGCTCCACAGCGCGGCGTCCAGCTCCGGGTGCCGGGCGGAGAAGCGCCGCAGCACCTGCCGCAGCGTCTCGCCCGTCGCCAGCTCCTCCGTGAAGAACTTGCTCCCGGACCCGTCACCGCCCACGTGCCGCGTCACCCATGTCGTCACCTCGACGGTGACGCTGAGCGCGGGGCGCGAGCCTACTTGCGCCACAGGTCCTTCGCGAGCCAGTCGAGCCCGAGCTTCTTGAGCGTCTCGCGCGTGGGCTTGCCCGTCTTGATGTCGTAGCCCACGGTCTCGTACCAGACCTCGCGCATGCGCTCCCACTGCGCCATGATGTGGTGATCCTTCGCGGGACCGTCCACCGGCTGCGAGCCGTAGCGGGCCGACGGGTACTCGAGATCGGTCCCGATGCCGCAGCGCAGGTTGAAGGCGCGCAGGATGGCCGCCGTCCGGCGACCGAGCCGCAGCGCATCGGCCAGGGTGTAGTGCCAGCCCGTGGCCGCGGACAGCGCCCGGGCGAGGAACTCGATGCGCGTCCTGAAGGTGAAGATGCAGCCGCCCAGCGAGTCCTCGAAGTGCTTGCGGCCGAGGATGCCGCCCACCATGCGCGCGACCTCTTCGCCGTTGTAGGGGTTGATGCGTCCGGGAAGGCCGATCTCGGTCTGGTGGGTCGCGTTGGCGCTCTCCATGGTGCCGTTGGAGGACGTGCAGGTGTCGAGCATCTCCTCCCAGCGCCCGCGGTGATCGTGGCCGCGCGGCGAGGCGCCTTTCATCGTGTAGACGGCGCACTTGGCCGCCTCGCCCCCGATCTTCTCGGAGGCGCGCTTCACGCCCTCGGCCAGGAGGTCGCCGAAGCCCTCGCGGTGGCTGATCATCTGGATGAGCCTCCAGGCGCCGTCCACGTCACCCCACTTGAGACGGAAGCCCACCTGCTTCTCGGTGAGGTAGCCCTTCTCCATGCACTCCATCACCCAGCCGCACACCCAGCCGAACTCGTTCACGTCGATGCACGCCCGATCGAGGCGCGTGTTGAGCCACGTGATGGCTTCCTTGTCGGTGAGGCCGATCTGCCAGCCCGCCCCCGACCAGCCCTCGTACTCCGGCTCGTCCACGAGCTCGCCGGCCTTGGGCCCCTTGCCGATCACCTGGATGTGGCAGTGGTGCATGCCGCAGGCGTTGCACTGATGCCCGCGATGATCGAAGCCCGCGCGCAGCTTGGCGGGCTCCCACGTGGTCATGTCCACCGTGGTCAGGTTCGTCGTGTAGTTCTTGATGGGCAGCACGCCCAGCTTGTAGAGGTTGCTGACGCCGGGCAGCGTCCCGAAGCGGTAGAGCGTGGAGCTCGCCGGATCGGTCTTGAGATCGTGGGCGATGTCGTCGGCGGCCTGCACGAGGCCGCGCGCATCGTGAGGGCTGAGCGACTTGGTGCCGCGCACGATGCACACGGCCTTGAGCTTCTTCTTGCCCATGACGGCGCCGCAGCCGTTCTTGGAGGCCACGTGTCCGTAGTCGCCCTGGATGGCGGCGAAGCGGACGAGATTCTCCCCCGCGGGCCCGATCGAGTACACGGACAGGCGGTGCCCTGACAGCCCGTGCTCCTTCTCCAGTGCCTCCTGCGTCTCCCAGGTGTCCTTGCCCTTGAGGTGCGCGGCGGAGCGGATCTCCACTGTGTCGTCGTTGATATAGAGATAGGAGAGCGCCTTGGCCTGCCCCTGGATCACGATGGCGTCGTAGCCCGAGTACTTCAGCGCGGCGCCGAAGAACCCGTTGGCCTGCGTGGACGTCGCGCCGTTCGTCTGCGCACCACGCGTGACGACGGTGAGGCCTCCCGTGCCCCACACCGGCAGCCCGGCCAGCGGGCCCGTGGCAAGGATGAGCCGGTTGTCGGGATGATCCCAGTGCACCCTGGGGCCGACTTCCTCGTAGAGGATCTTGGCGCCGATCCCGATGCCGCCCACGTAATCGCGCATGTGCTCGGCCCACGGCTGCGTCCAGACCTTCCCCGTGGTGAGGTTCACCCGCAGGAGCTTGCCGGCGTAGCCGGGGACCGATGCCGGTGCCGGCGCAGCCTTCTTGGCCGGACGTCGTGCTGCCGTTGCCGTAGGGCTCATTGGACCATCACCTGGTGGGGCAGCTGGGGTGACCGGGACGCCCGCCCGAGATTCGTCGTGGGCAAGAGAGCGCCCGCCGTGTGGCTCGCGATGTACGCGGGCTTGATGTCGAAGGGATTCCGCTCGAGGTGCGCCTTCCAGCGGGAGAGATCCACGCCGGAGTAGACCAGGCCTTTGAGCATGCCGACGTCGTTCGTGCTCCAGATGTCCTCGGCGGGCCCGCAGATCATGGCGCCGGTGAGGCGGCCGCCCTCGAAGAGGAGCTTCCTGTACTGCGAGCGAGGCGTGCGCGTTGCCGTGAAGACCTGGGCCTTGGGGTTGTCCCACTGTCCGAAGGAGGCCACGTCGAGGTGGCAGACCTCCACGATGTTCATGATGAGGCTGCCGCGGTAGGCGAGGTCGCGCCCCGCCATGTTGGCCCCGACGACGCGCCCGTGCTCCTGCGCCGTCGGCTCGATGGCGTGCACCTCGAGCGTGCCGGTAAGGAGGTTGGGACCGCGCGCCACGTCGCCCGCCGCGTAGACGTTCTTCACGCTGGAGCGCAGGCGATCGTCGACGAGGATGCCGCCGCCCGGCTCCGACGACACCTGGATGCCCGAGCCTTCAAGCCACTCGAGGTTCGTCCGGATGCCCGTGGCCATGATCACCACGTCGGCCAGGATGGGATCGCCCTTCTTGAACGTGAGCCGCCGCTTCCCCTTCCACTCCTCGATGCCGGTCAGCGTCGCGCCCACCCGGAGCGTCACCCCGTGCTTCACGAGCCAGCTCGCCACGATGCCGGCGCACGCCTCGTCCACCATGCGCGGGAGGATGCGGGGCGCGACCTCGACGATGGTCAGCGAGGCGCCGCGCGACAGGATCGCGTTGAGGATCGTGAAGGAGATGAAGCCCGCGCCGACCATGACCACGCGCGTCCCCGGCTGGACCGCGGCGATGACGGCCCGCGCCTCCTCGAGCGTCCAGAAAGAGTGCACGCCCGGTCCGTCCGCGCCGGCCACCGGCGGCCGCGCGGCGCGCGAGCCCGTCGCGATCAGGCAATCGTCGTACTCGACCGTCGAGCCGTCGTCGAGCGTGAGCTTCTGCGCCCCGGTGTCCAGAGACTTGGCGCGGCGGCCCAGCATGGCCTTGACCTTCCAGGCCGCGAGCGAGGCAGGGGTCGCCGTGTAGACGTGAGACTCGGCGATCGAGGCGCCCAGGTAGTACGGCAGGACCATCCGGGAATAGGGGCGCTCGGCCGACACCAGCGTGATCTCGGAAGCACCGCCGTCTTCTTCCCGAATGGTGCGAATGGCGTTGAGCCCGGCCGTCCCGCCTCCGATGATCAGATGGCGGGCGGGCATCACGCGCTCTCCCGGGCGAGCACGCGGGTCGTTCGCTCGGCGGCGAAGTCTCCGATCCAGTCGGCCGTCTGGCCCTCGACGAACGTGATGGCCTCGGTGGGGCAGGCATCCGCGCAGGCGGGATGCCCCTCGCACAGGTTGCACTTGTAGGCCTTCGTCGTGTCGGCGTCGTAGAACATCGTCCCGAACGGGCACGCGATCGTGCACAGCTTGCAGCCCACGCACTTGTCGTCGACCACGTCCTTGGCGCCGGCGGCATTGATGCGAATGGCGCCCACGGGGCAGGCCGTCATGCACCACCCTTCCGCGCACTGCGTGCACGTGTAGGGCGCGTACGAGGTGTACCCCTCGAACGGCGAGACGCGAATGACCGACTTCGACGGCTGATACGTGCCGGTCTGCATGTAGGAGCAGGCCAGCTCGCACCGGAGGCAGCCGGTGCACTTCTCTGGGTGGAGCGCAAGAACTCTCATGGCGCGGGATTATAGCAGACCAGCGAGCGGCTACTCGTCGCCTTCGCCGATCGAGAAGGTCACGCCACCTTCGGCCGCGGCGTCGGCGGGCTTGCCCGCCTCGCCGGCAAGGAGCCGCTTGTCCTGGATGCCCTCCTTCTTGACGAGCCGCTCTTTCGTGACGGCGACCCGGTCCGCCTGCAGTGACGCGAGCTTTGCCGTGGGCGCGGGCTCGCGCTGGCGGAGCAGGGCCATCTGCTCGTCGATCGTCTTGGGCGGCTTCTCGTCGGGCAGCTTGGCCTGGAAGTAGGCGCTCAGCACCTTCTGCGGATCGGTGAGGCTGCGCTCCTTCGCGAACTGCTGGAGCCGGTTCGACAGCTCGGCCGCCTTGAGCGCCTCCTCGTCCGCCGGGGTGACCACCGGATGCATGGTCAGGGTCACATACGGCGTGCGGCGCATGAAGTCGCCGACGCGCAGGAGATGCTGCTCCATGGCCGGCGTGAGCGCCGCGCTCCCGGGCGGGAACGTCACCGGATCGACCTTGGGCTCCTCGATCTTCTCCCCCTTCGTGAAGAGACTGCCGATCAGCTTGAAGGGCGAGGTCAAGACGTTGACGAGCACGTTCTTGATCGAGGTCCAGATGACGTCGGAGAGATCGAACTTCGGGTCCTTGAGGGAGCCCTGGATCGGGACGTGGAGCACGATGTTGCCGTCGAGATCCTTGATGAGCGCCACGATGAGCCCCAGGGGCAGGCCCAGGCGCGCCTTGACCGTATCGTTGGCGGCCTTGGACTTGGCGACCTTGAGCTTGCCGACCACCACGTCGTTGGTGGCCGTGAGCTGGTCGTGATCGATCTTGACGGTGAACTTGTACTTGAGGTCGCCCTGGCGGATGAGCCAGGCGATGGCCTTGTCCGAGTAGGGATTGACCGCCGGCAGCTGGAGGTCGCGCATCTCGCCCGCCAGATCGATGTAGAGCGGCTGGCCGATGGCGCCCACGTCGCCGCGAATGTCGAGCCCGGCGTCCCCCCCGATCACGGTCGTGAAGACCAGCTTGGCCCGGCTGTCCGGCTGGTTGCTGAGCCCCGTGACGACCAGGTTCATCTTGGACAGGTCCTCGGAGAACGCGGGATCGGTCGTCCGGTCGATGAAGCGCACCGTCCCGTCCTCGAGGCGGATCTCTGAGAACTCGAGCTTCATCGTCTCGAGCAGGCTGGGAGGCTTGGCGCCGGCGGCCGCGGTCCCATCGCCGGCGGCCGGCGCGGGCGTCCCCGCCTTTTCGCCGGGCTTGGCCTTTTCGTCGGGTTTGGCCGGCGCGGCCGGCTTGGCGGGCTCCTCTGGCTTCGCACCCGCCGGCGG
>Ga0335082_10002784_pt1 | contig 18894 bp, 21 predicted proteins | sample Lox_Sample_41_FD_206718 | JGI IMG/M metagenome (GOLD analysis project Ga0335082, IMG submission 206718) | Soil microbial communities from Loxahatchee National Wildlife Refuge, Florida, United States - Lox_Sample_4.1 | ecosystem: Environmental > Terrestrial > Soil > Wetlands | place: USA...
AACGGTCCCTCCTCTTCCGTCAAGAATCAACAACACGGAATCCAATGACATGAATCGAATCGCAATCGTTAGCTGTGAAGGCGTCATCAATCAGCGGCAGCGGATCGTGGGTAATCCTGCATGGGATAGGCCGGAATTCTTGCCGGGAGCACTCGACGGACTGAAATTATTAGCCCGAGAGGGATATCAAGTTGTAGTGATTTCTGAGCCAATACGCCGGGCGGCGGTTGGGCCCGATCGCGAACTGAGGAAGCGCTGGCGGCAACGCTGGCTCCTGGAAATAGCCCTATACGGCGGAAGAGTTGAGCGCTTCTATGATCGCCCAGTCGCCCCGGCGGTAGGGCCTTCGCCGCATCATGTGGAAATCATGACAAGTTTCGTGCGCTGGGTATTCTCTACTCATCGTGCATCTGCTGAGGACAGTTTTTTTGTGGCCGATTCGTTAGAAGATGCGCAAGTCGCCGCGAACTTGGGTTGCATTGCCTTTGTCGTGCGGCGAGAAGCGTTTCTCTGCTTCCAGCCCGCCGCTGGGGTTGTCGAGACCGCCTCCAACTTGATGGATACTGCTGAACGAGTCCTGTTTCGCCGCGCGAACCCGTTGTTGCACGCGCTGAAAGGTGCTCCGACGGGCCTTGTTGCCGACTCGTAAAATTCGATGAACATTCTAGTCATTCACGAAACGGTGCCGTTCCACGATTGCGGTGGCGCAGACCTGCGCATTTTTGAACTGCTCAGAGAGTTGCGTGCGGCAGAACACTCGGTGACTCTCGTTGCTCGTCTCGCCCGAGGCGTGGATCAGTATGGCCCCGAATTGGAAGCGATGGGTGTCACCGTGGTTGCCGGTGATTCCAAACGATTGTGTTACTTAGGACTGGAATTCCACCAAGAGTGGGATTTTCGCACCCTGCTTGAGGGCCGTCAGTTTGATATAGCGATTCTTATGCACTGGTACTGGAACGGTATCCCTGTCACGGAACACTATATCGACGCGATCCGCAGGTGGTCCCCTAATACCTGCGTCATGGTCCTTTCCGAAGACCGTCACGGAGAACGGGAACGTCGTGCGTATGAGCTTTCTCATCTCCTTTCCGACTGGGAGCGCGGTCTCGATTTCGAACAGCGTGAAGCGGAAGTCTATCGTCGCTCGGACCTCGTGCTATTTGTGAGCGAGGCCGATCACCGCCACTTCGAGAAACTCGTGCCTGGCGTTCCGATGGCGCATTTGCCAACACAAGCTACGCTTGGAGACACGGGCCTCCCTCTCGAGCAGAGAAGCGGAATCCTCTATCTCGGCAATTTCGAAAATCTCGCCAATCGGGACTCGTTCGCGTGGTTTCGGGATCAGGTTTTTCCCCTTCTCGAGCGGCGCCTCACTGGCTTGACGTTATATGTCGCAGGCAACGGCGCCGGCGAACAACTCTGCCGGAGACGACCCAACATCGTCTCGCTCGGAAAGGTTGGCGAATTGGCCCCCGTATTTGCCGAACGTCGCGTCTTTGTCGGCCCGGTTCGCTATGGCACGGGAATCATCACCAAGAACATGATCGCTCTCGCGCACGGGATCCCCGTTGTTACGACGACCGTAGGAGCTGAAGGGCTCGGCCTGCGCGACGGCGAACAAGCCTTCGTTGCGGATTCGCCCGAGATCTTCGCCCAAGGCGTCTTTCGTCTCCTGACCGACGGCGCTCTCTGGCAATTGATGAGCGATGTAGGTCGCGATTATATTCGCGAGAATTTCTCAATTGAGCATCTGCGCGAGCAACTCGACAAGGTCCTTGTGTCGGGTCGAACGATGCCGCGGCACAAGTATGAGCCCGATCACGTTTGGTCTTACCGGCGGGTCGAAAACTCGCTCCCCCAATGCTTGACGCAGGTTCCGGCCCACTACCGGCCTTCATTGCGGGAATTCGGTTATTGGCAGTTGGGCCAAGAAGAGATGCAACACGGCAACTATCCGGAGGCGCTAGGGCAATTTCGTCACATTTTCGCAATGCTGCGCGGCCCGGTGCCTCAAACCGTTCTCCATCAGCGGCTACTCCACGACATGGAACAGTGCTATACCCGACTGGGTGACAACGAAGCCGCCCAGCGCTGCAGATCTGCTCTTCCCGAAGAAAGGCTACCAGCCGGTTCCGGCGGCAGAACTGGCACGAACGCCCGGAAGTCGAAGAACTCTGCTGTCAACACGATCGAGATTTCAATCATCGTGCCCACGTTCAACCGTCTCCCCATTCTCCAGCTTTGCCTTGTGGGTCTCTCCTACCAGACTCTGCCCGCGTCACAGTGGGAATTGATTGTGATCGACGATGGATCCACCGACGGCACCGAACGCTTCTTACAACACGCAAGTCTTCCCTTCCCAAATCTTGTCTATCTGCGGCAACAGAATATGGGGGCAGGGGCTGCCCGCCGGGCCGGAGTGGCCGCCGCTCGAGGGCGGCTGGCGTTGTTCTTGAACGACGATTCGATTCCCACCCCGTCGTTGCTGGCTGAACACCTGAGTGCTCACCGCGCACACGCCTCAGAACGATTCGCGGTCCTGGGTGCGTTCCACCCCACCGAAGAGTGCAACCGCAACGCGCTCTCCCTCTGGCTGCAGCGCTCGACCTTCCTCTTTCCGCAAAATGCTCTGAAAGCCGGCGACGTTCGCGATTCCCGTTATTTCATCACGTGCAATGTCAGCCTTCCCAGAATCGCAGTTGAGAAGGCCGGCTCATTCGATCCCGATCTGCCCGTCGGAGAAGACACCGAACTTGGCGCGCGGCTGTCTCGCCTCGGCTATCGCGTCATGTACCACCCCAATGCGGCCGCAATCCACGAGCACCCGGTCATCACCACTTCCAATTTGCTGAAACGTGCCGAGCAGTATGGACCGGCGAGCCTCCGCCTGTACCGTAAACATCCCGAATTGCTCTGTGGCGGAAGAAGTCCGTTTGGGACACTCTCCCCGGCCGATTTTATCCAGATGCGTGCATTCGTAGCCCAAAAGCAAGAGGCGGTGGACAGCGCCATTGCTGCGCTCACGGCCCTCGACCAGATCGACCTGTTCGAGCTCAACCGACGAAATCAGCTGACTGAGACTCAGCTTCGGCAGATTCTCTGGCAAATTGAGCAGCTCGCCCCGCTAGTCTACTGGCACACACTCGTCCGCAGCCTCCTCGCCGCGGTTTCCGCGGAAACGCCATCATGTTGCGCGAACTCCCCGGCCTCAGAGCCACAGGCGGTCCGCACATGAGATCTCTTGCCGTAACGATGATTGTTCGCAATGAGTCCGAGTTCCTCCCCGCATGCCTTGCCAGCATTCGGCCCGTAACGGACGAGATCATCGTCGCGGATACCGGTAGTTCCGACAACACCATTCACATCGCGAGACAGGGCGGCGCCAGGGTCATTCAGATTCCGTGGCATGACGACTTCGCCGAAGCACGCAACCTGGCCTTGGCGCAGGCACGCTCCGATTGGGTACTGTCGCTCGATGCCGATGAACAATTGGACCACACTGCGGTTGCGTCGATTCCTGATATTCTGGCCAACACTTCAGCCTTGGGCTGCCAGGTCACAATCCGCAACTACCTGATGAATGCACACGAACGCGTTTGGGACATCCCTCCGATCGCAAACGATGGCCTGCTGGCGTCCACTTCACGGTATCCGGTCTATGTCCCCCACGAGAATGTTCGTCTGTTCCGGCGCCGCCCCGGCATCTATTTTGTCGGCCGCGTGCATGAGAGCGTGGGACCACGTATCCGCGCGTCACGGGGAGCTATCGCCCAGGCTCCATTTGTGATTCACCATCTTGGCTTCGTCGTGAGTCAGGTGACGAAAGACAAAAAGAATCGCATGTACCGGGAAATGGGGCGGCGCAAAATCGAAGAGTTGCCCGGCGACTGGCAAGCTCACTTCGAGTTGGGGCTGCTGGAGCTCGAGCACTTCAAGAATCTCTCCGAGGCGCATCGTCTTCTTGCCCGCGCCTGCTCACTGAACCCGAATATGGGTGTGGCGTGGTTTTTCTACGGCCTCGCATGTTTTCGACTGAACCTCTTCGATGACGCTCTGCAGACTTTGCGGAAGGCGGAAAACTGCGGACACAAGACTGCTCCGGTCGCACAGACCCGGGGGGATGCGTGCTACAACCTGGGCCGGTTTGATGAGGCTCGTGCCGCCTATGAAGTCGCACTGAAGCGCGAGCCGGGCAACGCTGCCGTGCAGGCCAAACTGGGCCTCGCCATCGTGCGCTCCGGTTCACCACAAAAAGGCATCGCGCGGCTACAGGCTTGTCTGGCCAGCTCACCCGACACACCTGAACTTTACGAGGGCTTGATTCTTTCCTACGTTTTCCTGGACAAGATTCGCGAAGCAGCCGAAACAGCCGAGCGAAAAGTGCACATGATTTCCCATCTTTACGCAGGCGACTATCTGCGAGCCGCCAGTCTCTGGGCTCAACTGAATGATCTGCCTCGAGCTCTGGCTCTCCTGCAGGAAGGCTTGTGCGCTCATCCTGGCAATCCAGATCTGCTCAATGCTTTTAAGGAAGTGTGCCAAGGTCCGGCTTCCGGAGGCTTAGAGAATTCTCATTCCGCGGAAACCATTGGGAGGTAAAGCACCGCTCACCTGCGCCGATATACACAGTGAGTACGTTGGCTGATCCGTAGCGACGTGCGAGCATCTGGGCCAAGAGGGTTTGAGCCCCTCGCACCACAGGCTCCCGGACGCCAAACGGACAAAAAGCAACGAAAGGAGCCTCCTAAATGTCACTCAGTATTCTGAATAACATTCCCTCAATCGTGGCACAGAACCAGCTGTCGATCACGAACTCGAACCTTCAAAAGACGCTGTTCCGTCTGTCTTCAGGTTCGAGAATCAATTCCGGTGCGGACGACGCGGCGGGATTGGCGATCGCAGACGGGTTGAAGGCAAACATCACCGCTCTCACCCAGTCGGCGCAGAACGCCAGCGGCGGCGTTGGCGCGCTGCAGGTTTCAGACGGTGCCTTAGCCCAGGTAACGACCCTTCTCAACCGCGCTGTCACACTGGCGACCGAATCCGCCAACGGCACGGTGAGCTCGGGTCAGAGAGTCGCCCTGAACGCGGAGTTCACACAGATCAAGGCTGAAATTGACCGCATCGGCGGCAGCACCACGTTCAACGGCACGTCGGTCTTCACGGCCAACACCACGAGTATCTTCCTCACCGATGCCAGCTCGGCGCAAGCCAACAACGTGATTAGCGTAAACGTCGGCCTGCTCAGCCAATCCACCATCGCCTATAACGGCTCCACAGTCGATTTGTCGGCCGATACCCTGACATCCGACAGCGCAGCCACTACCGCACTTGGCCATGTGAACTCGGCCATCGCCAACGTTGCCGGCTTGCGCGGCTCCATCGGTGCCAGCATCAACCGGCTCCAATCGGCCGTCAACGTGATCAACGCCCAGGTCCAGAACCTGACTTCCGCTGAGGACGGCATCCGCGCCGCAGACATCCCCTCCGAAGTCGCGAACCTGTCGCGCTACACCATCTTGAACCAGTCCGGCATCTCGGCGCTGGCGCAGGCAAACTCCACGCAGCAGAGCATCCTCAACTTGCTGCGGTAGTTGGGATCGAGAGGAAATGGCGGCGGGCGGGATCCGGGCAAGGATCTCGCCCCGCCTGCATGTAGGAGGTCCAAATGAAAATCGTACCTGATCCCACGGCCGGCGCTGCGGCCAACGCATCTGCTGGTGCTTCCGCCTCCCCCAGCAAGCCTCGTGCGTCCCTCAGTGCGCATGCGGCGGCCTCATTGGAGACGTATTCCTCCTCTCCCGCATCGAGCGGCCGGGTGATTCCCGTACAGCCTGAGACGAATGTGACTTTCCGCCGCGATCAGAATGGCCGGATCTACTACGTCTTGACGGATGGCAAATCGGGCAAGGAATTGCAAGAGATTCCGCCGGAGCAGGTCCGCAGCGTGGGTCAAGGGATCGAAGAGTACCTCAAGCGCGAAGGCGCGCAAAAAGACACGGCGCGGGTGGAATTGAAGGCATAAGGAGCAACAAATGGCCACATCCTCCAACGGGATCAGTTCCACAAGCACGTCCGCTGGTCTTGGCACCGGCATCGATATCGCGACTTTCGTGAATCTTGCGCTGACCTACGATCAAGCAAACATCACCCGCGTGCAGGACCAGCAGACGACCCTGTCCGATCAGACTAAGGCTCTCACTCGAATCATGAGCGAACTTTCCGCCCTTGAAGATGCGGCCTACGCCCTGAACGATCCACTCGGTGCGCTCAACGCTCAGACAGCCACTTCTTCGAATTCCAGTGTGCTGTCGGCTACAGCAACGACCGCGGCGATGACCGCGGTGCACACGATCTCAGTCAACTCCCTCGCGACAACCTCGTCCTACTACACAAACGCGTTGGCTTCCAGCAGCACTGCCATCACGGCAGGGAGTTTCCAGGTCCAGGTTGGAACCAGTTCGCCTGTTACCGTCACTGTGGATTCCACCAACAACACATTGGCGGGGCTGGCTTCAGCCATCAACAACCAGAATTTCGGCGTGCGTGCGAGTGTTGTCAGCGACGCCAACGGCGCCCGCCTGGCTCTGGTCAGCGAAACAACTGGCGCCCCAGGCGATATTTCAATTTCTAGCAACACCACCAGCCTCAACTTTAATAAGGCCGTTTCGGGATCCAACGCCTCGCTGGTCGTTGATGGCATTCCTATTAGCAGCGCCACGAACACCGTCACCGGCGTCATCAATGGCGTCACGCTCAATCTCACCGCGCCTTCCTCAAACAACCCGATCACCCTTACCGTCGGCCAGGACACCGCCCAGTCGGTCAGTGCCATCAACCAGTTGGTCAGCGCTTACAACACCGCGATCAAGGACATCAATTCTCAGTTCACTGTCGCCGCCGACGGATCCGGGGGAGGTCCGCTTGAAGCCGATGGCTCTCTACGACAAGCTCAATCCTCTTTGCTTTCGGCGATTGCCTATGCCGCCACCGGGAACAACGGCATCGTCAATCTCGCCAGCATGGGAATCAATCTCAACAACGATGGCACACTGTCCGTCGACTCTGCTCAGCTGCAATCGGCCCTGGCCGGCAATAGTTCCGGGGTTCAGCAATTTCTGCAGGCAGCCACCACCGGCTTTGCCAGCAATCTCGTGAGTGTATTGAGTCAGCTGAACGACCCCGCCATCGGGGCGCTGGGCCTCGATTCGAAAAACATGGTGGCCAGTTCGCAAGACCTCTCTCAGCAACTCTCGGACCTGCAGGCGGCACTCAGTGTGAAACGGCAGAGTCTCATCCAGGTCTATTCTCAGGTCAATACCACGCTTCAGGAGTTGCCCCTTCTGCAATCTCAACTGTCTCAGCAGCTCTCGAGTCTCGGATGAACCCGGCCTACATCCAATCCGTCTATCGCCAGGGCGCCGCGCGAGGCGCTACCCCTGTGGGACAAGTCGTCGCTCTTTACGACACAATCTTGCGCGACTTTCGCCGGGCCTCTGCCGCGTTCGATTGCGCGGACATCGAAGCGCGAATCTTCGAAATGAATCACGCGCTGACCGTTATCGCCGAACTGCAAAACACCCTGGATTTCGGCCGGGGCGGTGATGCGGCCAAGCGTTTGAACAACTTCTACGAGCTGGCCCGCTATCTGATCCTTCAGGCCAACGTCTCCCCGGCTGCCTCGGCCTTCCAACGTCTCATCGATCTCTTCACGCCTTTGCGCCAGGCTTGGCAACAGATTGACGAGCAACTTCCTGTCGAGCCTCCTCGCGAGGCCGCACCTGCAGTCGCAATTGGTACTCCCGCCCATAACGCTTCCCCTCTGTCCTCAGACTCCGCCATTCCGACTGGCAGCTCCGCCGATTGGAGCGCCTGATGGCATCATCTTCTCTCGATACAGTGAAACGTGTGAACGCCACATTGCGGCGGCTTCTTGATCAGACTCGCGCTTGTCTCCGCGGCGAGCATGTTTTTGGAGTCGACGAAATCCGCCAGTTGCAACAACCGATCCAGGAGATGGAGCCCATCGTTAACGGTGTAGAGCCGGCAAAGCGGAACGAGCTGGCTTTAGGCGAGCACTTGGACGAATACAAGTGCCACATCAAGGAGTTGCAGACAACTCTGGAGCAGATCCGCATTATGCTCCTCGCGCGGCACGCGAGTCTGCAGGCCAGCCGCTCCCAGCTTGCCACGATTCATCAATGGTTCGAGGCTTTTCAGCAAACCCGCTAGCCTATTTCCGCAAGCCGCCCGGCGACTCTCCAACCCACCGCAACTTTCGCGTTGTATTGGCATTTGGCAAATCCTCGATTACAGTAAAACAGAATGAGCCACCCAGCCTCGCTCTTGCGCGACCGTAACCCACCCTTGACCACCAGCGCCCGGATCGCCGGACTGGCGTGGATTGCTTGCGGCTCGGTCGCCGCTTTCACCGTCGAAAATCTTTGGCTCGACGGTTGGCTCCGGCGGCGTTTCCACAGAATCCCGCCCCTTGTGCCTGAACCTCTGGGCGGCACATGGGCTCTGGCGCTTGCTGTGCTCGCGATCGTCCTGGTCTTCGCCGCGGTTTGCCAGATCATCTTGTTTCGCGATCGCGCTTTCCCGGCCTGGCGCAAGGTGCTCGGCGGAGTGAGCCTCTTCCTGGCAGCCCTGCTCTGTGCGGCATGGCTTATGGTGACGAGCGGATCGGATCTGACGGTGGCCCGGATGCTGCAGTTCAATCTTCGCAGCGTCACCCTGCAGTGGAATGCCAGCACAAGTCTGGTCGCTGGTTACAACGTCTATCGTGCAGACGATCGCAAGGGTGAGTATCGCCGGATCAACAAAGCCCTGGTAAAAGGGCTCATTTACATCGACAAGAACGCCGAAAGCGGCCACAAGTATTTCTATGTTGCTCGCGCCGTCAACTATCAAGGCAAAGAGAGCGTCGATTCAAACATATCGGAAATTGACGTGCCTTAGGCTCGGTGCTTTCACACCATGTAATCCAGTAGAGTCTTCTGCCCCAGGATCCGTCCCGCGGCACTGATTGTGGCCTGGTTCGCAACTTCGGCTTGCGAGTAATTCGCAACGACCGCTGCGAGATCAGCCCCGACCAGACCGTTTTCTTGCTCCCCTAGATTCACTTTGTCCTGATTCAGGAAAGATTCACTCAGATTGATCTGGTTCAGCACGTTGCCGTAGAAGACCCGTTGCGTGCCCAACTGCTTCAACGCGGACGATACTTCTGTCACTGCTGTGTCGACATTGTTACCGCTGACGAGCGCTGAATACAGATTCTGCAGTGATCCGAAGACGCTGCCGCTCGAATTCAAAAATAGTTGATCGCCCGGGACGTTGGCGTTCGTGAAATTGCCGGTCGTCAGCTGTATGGATGTCGTCTTGCTGTTCCCGCTATATGTGACCGCATTCGTTGCCGGGTCCAGCGTGAATGGCTGGCTGTTCACCGCCGTCCCACCGAACAGGAATGCTCCCTGGTAACTGGCATTCGCCAGGCCCAGCGTCTGCTTCAGCAAGCCCAGCACCTCGCCCGCCAAGGCCTGCCGGTCGGTGGAGCTCAGCGTGCCATTCGCGCCCTCCGTGCCCAGCGTTACCGCTCGCGTCATCACCTGGACGATGTTGCTCATCGTTGAATCCGCCACCTGAAATCGGCCTCGCAAATTGTTGAGGTTCTTCAGGAATTGCTCATCCTGTGCTGACTGGTCGTGGTTGCGGACCAGCGCGGCCGTCGCGGCGGGGTCCTCCGACGGTTGATTCACGCTGCGGCCGCTGGCCATTTGATTCGTCGCTGTCGCCTCGTTCATCTTGCTCTGTTGAATCGAGATGAGCAGGTTCGGCAGCAGGTCAGGATTTAGGCGGACGGTCATGTAATTACCCCATCATGTTCATTGTTACGTCCATCAGCCGGTTGATAATCGAGGACACCTGGGCGGAAGCCTGGTAGGCGTTTTGAAACCGCATCAGATTCGCGGCTTCTTCGTTGATATCTACACCGGATATTCCGCCCTGCAGGTTTTGTAGTTGCAGCAGAACCTGGCCGCCCGAGGATTGGTTCGTCTCCGCGCTCGAGATGTCGTTGCCGATCTTAAACACCAGGTTCGAATAGAAGTTCGTCGGCGTCAGCCCGGAAATGAAGTTCTGATTCTGCAGCGCCAACAGCGCGTTGGCATTGGTATTATCACCCGGAGTGCCCGGCGCGGGCCCTCCACTCGCGGCGATCTTGCCCGGATCGGTGATCGACACTCGTAGGCTGGCTGCCGCGCCGCCCTGTTGCGCCAGGGCGTTGAAAATGTTTCCCCCGGCCGATCCATTCAGGTCAAAGCCTGCCTGATTCTGCTGGTTCACCGCCGTCGACAGTTGAAAAGCCAGCGCATCGAGCGAATTCTGGATGCCGGGGATCTCCTGGTCCCGTATCTGCACCTGACCCGCCAGCTCGCCACCCATAATCTTCGAGGTGATGTTGTTTCCGTTCGAGTAGACGTTCTGGAATCCCGTGACAGGGTCCGCATTCGTTGTCAGTGCAAAGCTCTGCCCGCCGACCACAAGCGCCGAGCCCCCCGCCGTAGTCAATGTGAGGCTGTTGTTGCCGGCGTCGACTTCCGCCACGTCGATGTAGTTCGAGAGCTTGCCGATCAGTTGTTGCCGTTGATCTTCGAACGGCCCCGCGTTGCCGCCCGTGGTCGTTGCCGCCACAACTTGTTGGTTGACCTGCGCGATTTGAGTGATCAGGCTGTTGATTTGCGTTACGGACTGTTGCGCGGCAAGATCCGTATTGCGTTGCAACGTTGCCAGATTCGTCGAGGTCTGATTGAACGCGTTCGCCAGGTTCTGGGCCGCGGTAATAACGTTTTGCCGGGTGGTCAGGTCGCTGGGATTCGTGCTCAACTCCGATAGGCTGTTGAAGAAGTTCGACAAAGGCGCTTGCAGCCCGGTACCCGAGGTCTCGTTGAACAGCACCTGCACTTGCTGCCCCCCGCTGATGAATGAGTTAAGTTGGCCTTGTTGCTGGGTTTCCTGGTCAATGCGCAATTCCAGAACCTTGTCGCGCAAGCTCGACACCTGAGTCATCTGCACGCCGGCACCCAGCGTGATGCCCCCTAGTTTCACGGGCGGCATCTCTTCCAGATCCGGCCGCTGCCGTGAATACCCCGGTGTGTTGGCGTTGGCTATGTTGTTGCTCGTGGTTTCGATCGCGCCTTGCTCCGCCAGCATCGACTGCAACGCGATATTCAGGCTCGCAGAAAGGCTGCCCATCGTTACGCCTTCTCTCGTCGTTCCGTTTGTGCCGCCGGTTGCTGCAACGCGGCTTTCCTGTAGGTTCCTTCGAACGTGTGAAGCGAATTCAACAGGGCGGTCACCGTTCGTCTCGATCGCGTCAGCAGCGCCTGGTGTGCCGTGTTCAATTGCTTCACGGTGGCTTGCGCCTGATGCAGCCGCAACATCGTCGCCTCAAGTTCCGGAGAATCGGCCAGTGTCTCCTGTCCGCCTCGCAGGCGCAGGTGTGCCGCGCACTGATATTGCAGCCGCTCCATCTGCTCGTCGAGGTGTTCGATCTCCTGACAAAGCCCTTGCTGCTCCGTGATTCGGCGCTCTAGGCTGTCCACATCGAACCCCGTCATCGCCGTTCGCGCTGCCAGCAATGTTGCCGCCAGAGAGTTCAGCAACTCAATGCGCTGCTCAAGTAATTCAAGGTATGTTGTCGTTGCTTTCGTCATCTGTCAGGCCTGTTCGTCTAGTTGATGTTCCACTTGTTTGATTAAATCCGCCGTGGATTCCGTTTCCGGATCCGGCGGCATGGATCCTGGCGCAGCCTTGCGTTTAGGTGCCGGATATTCCCGTTGCCGGGCGTCCCGGTCCCCTGGCCGGAGCGGCTCCAATCGCGACGCGGGAGCGGGGCCAAGAGTGTTCATCGCGCACCCGCCAAATTTACGAATTCGTGACCTTCCGCGAGTGCTCGGTGATCATCGCGTCCGCCACTTTCCCGCTGTCCGGCTTGTACGTCTTCCGCTCGACCGCTGCCTTCAACGGCGCCACCTTTCCGGAGCGGACCTCCGGCACATGTGTCATTTGCTCTGTTAACTGCCGGACTTCCGCATGCTTGCTGGAGATCTCAATCGTGTCTCCAGAATGCGTTCCAGTAGCTTCGCTATTCGCCGTGGTGCCCCGGGCCGTTGCCTTCTTGGCGTCTTTCAACGCGTCCGCTTGCAATTGCCCGGAAGATTGGACTTTGGGGTCGATCTTCATGCCAGACTCCTCACTGCCGCGCCGGCTCCGAGGAAGAACCATGCGTTTGGAATGCCGATCGGCAGATCATGAGATAACTTTAATATCGCGCCTTACCTACTGCTCCTCTGCCAGTTCTATCGGCACATTTCCAGCCAAGTTTATTGCTCCCTCCCCTCCCCCCTCGGCGCCACCGCCCGAACAACCTGCCCTAAGTGCCTTATTATCAATTCGCCCAAGCCTAATCCTCCAGCCTTTGCCACCGCACCTGCCATCGCCTGTATGCCCAAGTCGTCCAACGTCGAATGCGCTGGGTCGGTTGCTTGCTCGTCGTCACCGGAGAATGATTCCTTCATTGATTTCCAGAAACTCGAGATCAGTATCGATTCGAACTCCATGGCAGCCTTCGAAAGTTTCCGCTTTTGAACAGCTGTGTTTCTATCTGAAAGCTCTGAGGCATTCGCCTCGCTTCCTTCAGCCATTCGGGTGGTCGCTCTCTCCGCTAACCCCCACGAATTCTCAAGCTGCATCATAGAACCTCCAGATCTGCATTCAGTGCGCCAGCCTGCCGTATCGCCTGGAGGATCGCGACAATATCCCGCGCGGAGGCACCCATTGTCTGCAAGCCGTGGATGAGTTCCTCCACAGTCGCCCCCTCCTTCAACTGCACGGACTGTACCGCCGACTCTTGCGCTTGCACCGTCGTCTGCGGCACGACCGTTGTCTTGCCCTGCGAGAATGGCGCGGGCTGCGACACATCGAACTCCGTCGACACCTGAATGGACAGATTCCCGTGGAGAATCGCGCATGGTCCGATCGTCACGTTGCCGCCCATCACCACCGTTCCAGTGCGTTCGTTCACAACCACCTTGGCGGGAGGTTTCGTGTGCACGGCGATGTCTCCGATCTTCGCGAGCAGCGCCGGCACATCCATCCCCGTCGAATGGTAGTCCGCGATCTCGATACGACGGCTGTCGACCACATGCGCGAAGCTCTTGCCCAGCTCGTGATTGATGGCTTCGCTTGTTTCTTCCGCCGTCTGGAAGTCCGGATCACGCAACAAAATCGAAACGTTCGTCAGCGCACTGAGACTCACGGAACTGTCCCGCTCGACCACCGCTCCTTCCGGGATTCGTCCCACCGTAGGGTGATTCATGGTCTTGGCATTGGCGGCATTCCCGACGCTGTAGCCTCCGATCACCAATGGCCCTTGTGCCGCCGCATAGACCTTTCCGTCCGCCGCGCTCAACGGAGTGAGCAGGAGTGTTCCCCCCGCCAAACTCTTGGCATCGCCGACTGACGAGACTGTCACATCGATCTTCAACCCCGGCCGCGCAAAAGGCGGAAGCGTCGCGGTGACGAATACCGCCGCAATGTTTCGCACTTGAATCGTCGAAATCTGGCTCTGGATGCTGACACCCATTCGCTGCAGCATGTTGCCCAATGTCTGCACTGAAAAGATCGTCTGCTGCTTATCTCCGGTTCCCGCCAGGCCCACGACCAGTCCGTATCCGATCAGCTGGTTGGACCGGATCCCTTCGATTTCCGTGATGTCCTTCAGCCGGACCGAATGCCTGGCGGCGGCCGTGTCATCCGCGGCGGCAACACAGGTCACAGCGCTTTCCGTGACGGCCATACACAGGCAAAGTGCGAAAAGGCGGCGGCACATATCACGCTCCTAGAACGTCAGCAGCTTCAGCAGCAAATTCACGATGAAGTTGGGTTGCCGCGAGGCATCGGCCACCGCGCCTTTGCCCTTAATTTCTACCTGCAGGTCTGAGACCGATGTGGAGGCCACGGAGTTGTCCGGCAACAGATCCCCGGGGCGAACGAGTCCGCGGACGAAAACTGTCTGGCGGTCATTTCCCACCGTGATGTCGCGTGCGGCCTGAATCACAAGCACCCCATTCGGCAGTGTTTCCATGACTTGGGCGGCCAGGTTCAACTGGACGTTCGAACTCATGGTTGATTGACCTTTGCCGTCCAGGCTATGACTGGAATTCGCGTTTAGCAGGTTCGCCAGCCGGTTGTTCGCGCTCAGCGCCCCAATCAGCTTCGTCACGCTGGATTGCGCTGAGAATTGCCGCGATTGCTTGTTCTCTCCGCTTGTCGCTGCAGAGAAATTGTCGACGAGATGAATGACAATGAGGTCGCCGGGCCTTCGCGCCTTATAGTCGATTGCAATCAGGCTGAGCGGTCCGGTATCCACCCACAAGCTCCCGGTGGTCGCTGGCTGTGCTGGATTCATCGCCCGCACGCGCGCCAGATACTCTTCGTAAACACTCGCCGTCGGCGGAGTCTTGCTTCTCTTCGGCCGAGGTAACCCAAACGTCGCAAATGGCAGGATCGTAAGCGCTACCGCGGACGCAACGCACTTTTTTATCGTTCCCATGTGTTCCTCAGAAAACTGCCTCCACCAGATCCAATTCTTGTACGCGAGCGAGCAGCGTGTGCCCGTTCGCCGGAACCCGTACTCGTATGACTTCGCCCACGTCTCCGGCTTCGAGAGGACGCACACGCAACCAGGCCAACCCATGTTTGGAGTGAAGTTTTAGAGTTGCCAGCCGGGCTGGGCTCACCGTGCGCTGGGGGCGGCTTGGGCCAATCAACGCTGCTGACTTCGAGCTATCCGCACCCTGTCCTGAATCGCTCGTCGCCTGGACGTGTGGCAACCAAGCATAAAATGCCGGTGCTTCCGGATGCTTCCTGAACCGCAGACGAAAGCGCATCTGGTCGAGCGTTCGGTCGAGCGTGACTCCATTGACTTCGACGGTCATATCCTCGTCAGCCAGAGCGCCCGGCATGCTCCACTCCAGCCGCTGCTTCCCGTCTTGCTCAGGCAACGCGATTCCTTTTCGTGCCGCGGCTTCCCGCACGGCAAACCAAAGAGTTTCTCTTGTCAGCGAAATCGCCTGTCGCCTCACCATGACCTTTCGCGGCACATCAAACTCGTATCCTGCAAAACTCGCCGCTCTAATTGCCGTCAGCAGCGCCTCGCGCGAGAGTGTACGCAACGTTCCTGGCTTCGGACTGCGCCCCAGTTCCAACCCTTCCGCGCGCCTGCGAATGTCCGAAGGCGCGGTTTTTGGCAACAATTGCGCCAGGACGATGCAGTCTCCGGCCACGACAGCTTCGGGAGCCAACACGATGCGTACCGGGCTTCCCGCAGTTCTGAATGGAACCACAATCATGCTAAGCGCTAATCCGAGGCCAACCGCTGCTCTCATGACTGCTTCTCAGGACGTCAAACCATTAATCGTCTGGAACATTTCGTCGGCGGCGCGCACCACACGCGAGTTCGCCTCATACGAACGTTGCGCCAGAATCATCTGCACAAATTCCCCGACAACGTCCACGTTCGAGTTCTCCAACGCGCCTTGCAGGATGTTCCCAAGCCCTTCGCTGCCGCCCGGTGTGCCGATGATCGGATTTCCTGATGCCGTGGTCTCGAGGTAAAGGTTGTTTCCAATGCTGTTCAGCCCTCCGGGGTTCGCAAACGTTGCCAGTTGGATGGAGCCCACTTGTTGAGCCTGCTGCTGGCCCGGCAACTGCACGCTCACAGTGCCGTCCGAACCGATTGTTATGTTCGTCGCGCTCGGCGGAATGGTGATCGACGGCTGCAACTGGTATCCGTCGCTCGTCACGATGATGCCTGTCGAATCAAGGTGAAACGCGCCCGAACGCGTGTAGGCGATCTCTCCGGTCGGCAATTGCACTTGGAAGAATCCCTGGCCCTGAATGGTCAGATCCAATGGATTGCCGGTGGTGTTGAAATCGCCCTGAGCCTGAATGATCTCCGATGCCGCGGAACGTGCTCCCAGGCCGATCTGCAAGCCGGTTGCGAATGTGGTCTGTTGCGTTGAGGCGGCGCCCGGCAACACCAGGTTCTGGTAAATCAGGTCCTGAAACTGCAGCCGCCGCCGACGGAATCCGGCCGTGCTTGCGTTCGCCAGGTTGTTCGCCACATTCTCCAGATTCAGTTGCTGCGTCTCCATGCCGCTCGCGGCTGTGTACAGGGCTCGATACATGACTCGGCTCCCTTTCCCCTCAAACTCGCGGCAGGTCTTGCGCCGCGGTTTTATTGAATTCGTTGTGGAATATCGCCAGCGCCTTTTCCATCATCTGGGCGGTACGCTGCAGATCGATCAGTGAAACCGCCGCTTGCACAGGATTGGTGTTTGAAGTCTCCAGCGCTTCTTGCCTCACCACGGGATTCGCCGCGGTTTTTCCGGTGCCGTCGGGCGCGATGAAGTAAGTGTTCCCTTCGGGCGTGATCGGCGTGCCTTCCGGGAACTCCGTCACCTTCAGCTTGGCAATCAGGCCGCCATCAACACTGACGCTTCCGTCCTGGCTGATGGTCAATTGCCCCGCTGGCAGAATGACCGGGCCGCGCTCTCCCAGTACGGCGTCTCCTTGTTGCGTAATCAACTGCCGCTTCGCGTTCAACTGAAAATTACCATTGCGTGTAAATCGCAAACCGTTCTTCGTCTGTACGTTGAAAAATCCGGAGCCCTCGAGCGCCACGTCCGTCGGGTTCCCGGTCGTCTCCAGATTGCTCACAGACAAATCGACCCGCGCCCCGCCGAGCACTCCGTAGCGGTTCACTGCCTGGTTGAGCGGCGTCGTCAATGAGGCCTGCAGCCATGCCGGCAACGATCGATAGAAGACGAATTGTGATTTGTATCCCGGCGTGTTGGTGTTCGCCAGGTTGTTCGCAAGCAGATCGAGAGCATCCAGCCGTGAGGCGAATCCCGTGTACGCCGAATAGAAGCCGCTGTCCATACCGGTCTCCGCTGGGAACAAAGCAAATATCTGGCCAGATCGACCGGAAGTCCCCGCGGAGTATCTGTCGTTGCGTCAACGACCTGGAAGTCGCTGTCCGCTTCGAAAGCGCGCTAAAAACACCGACCCGGCAACGCGTGCCCGGTGGCGCTGAAGCAGGTGGGCAGCAATTGCCGGGTGGGTCAATGCGATTATTATGCGCCGTGGATCACCAGCGAGAACCAAACGGCCTCGCCGCCCAGCGACAACACCATGTTGAACCCTTCCGTTGGCGGCATCATCTGCAGCGTGTAATCTTCGCCGGAAATCACCGTGGGCACCGACAACATACACCGGTCCGCGAGATTCGTGACCTTTGACTTGAAATTCCCGGCCACCATATTCGCCAGTTCACCCATCGCGTCGCTCATCATCGATGGGTTCGCACTTGCATCTCCGCCCACGAGTGCGGCTGCCAGCTTTGTCGCAACCTTCGAGCTGCATCTCACTGTGATCATTCCACAAAGCGCTCCGGCCAGCCCGACCATGGCGGTCTGGTCGCCGCGCACGTCGGTCGGTGGCTCTGCGAATGTCTCCAGCTCGAGTCCCGCCATCATGCTGAATACTTCCACGGCCGCGCACTCCAGCAAGCCCTTCCAGTGTTCATCGATCTTGGTCACCGGTTCATTGACGGACAAACTCATTGCCCACCTCCCACCAGGGGAGCTACGCGCTCTTTGACCTGTTCCGGCGTAAATGGCTTCCGAATGTAGCCCCGCGCTCCCACCGAGAGCGCTTCAACCACCCTCGCCTCACTGCCTTCCGTTGTGATCATGACCACCGGCACACTCTTCGCGCTCGGCACGTTGGCAAGGTTCCTCAGGAATTCCAGGCCATCCATCGCCGGCATGTTGATATCGCTCAAGATTAAGTCAAAGCTGCCTTTTTGCACTTCGGTCAGAGCTTCCGCGCCGTTGCTCGCTTCTTTCACTTCTTCGAGCTCCAACCCCGCTTGACGCAGAGATCGTTCCACGATTTTTCTCATGACCGAGGAGTCATCCACGATCAGTACATGCAGTTTCTTCACGATTTTCGCTCCTGAAGTGAAATAGGGTCCCCTCCCTCGTCGGGAATGACGGCCGCCAGTCCCAGTTGAACCAGGGGAAGAACTTGAACATACTCGGTTTGTAACTTCTCGAGAATCACCTGCCGGACCGTTCCGGATAGATTCGGAAAGCACTGCACGAGAAACGCGGGGCCTTCCGATTCGCCTCCCACGATCAAGGGCTCTTCGAGGTGCGGCATCGCTTGCGGAATCTCGGGGAGGTCACTCTCGCTGTCCACCTGCACCTCCGGGACGCTTTGGGTCTTCAAGAATTGGTCGACTGCGGACACAATTCCGACCAGGTATGGATCGTGTTGCGCGTGCTGTGGTTCGTGGTGATTCTCGAAGACATCCATGAACGACGGCATGAAGTTCCATGCCACCGCCATCCATCTCCCTACTTTTCCGTGGTCCATCCCGAAATAGGCGCGCTCGACCGGTATATTGTCTGCCCAGTCTTCCGGCGGCAACGGCTTCTGCCGCGCCTGCTCTTCCATGACCAGCATCCACAGCGGTAATTGCCCAATGTCGTGCAGCAATCCGCCCAGGTAAGCCTGCTCTTTCTCCGGGTAGTCCACCACTCGGGCAACCTGCTCGCACAGTAGCGCCGCCAGAAAGCTGTGCTGCCAAAAGCCCAGCAGCGACTTCACCGGGACGTGCTTGCCCGCAAACTGCATCACCGCACACGTCAGAACGAGGGTGCGTAGCCGCTCCGTGCCCAGCAGGACAACCGCTTGACCGATGCTGAGCACCCGGCGCCTCAATCCGAAAAGCGCCGAATTGCATAAACGCAGCACCTGCGCCGA
>Ga0335082_10002786_pt1 | contig 18893 bp, 20 predicted proteins | sample Lox_Sample_41_FD_206718 | JGI IMG/M metagenome (GOLD analysis project Ga0335082, IMG submission 206718) | Soil microbial communities from Loxahatchee National Wildlife Refuge, Florida, United States - Lox_Sample_4.1 | ecosystem: Environmental > Terrestrial > Soil > Wetlands | place: USA...
AGGCGAGCAGATCGCGCCACAGCCCGTCGGCTAGGAACAAACCGGCCGCGGCGCCGGCATCGCCGGCCTGCAACGCCGTCTCGAAGGCGGTGAGCCAGTCTTCGGCTTCGGCCAGCGGGGCGAGGCTGGTGCGATCGTCAAGCAATGCCATCCACGCATCCTATGGCAAGGCCGTCGTCTGCACCATCCGCGCCATTCACCGGTCCGTGCGCCGCAAAAGGCAGCCGGCGCGAAGCCGGCGACATTGTGTCCGCGCCGCGGATATTTCCTCGCGCGCCGATCTCAAATGCGTGAACGGTGCCGGCGAATCCGTGACTTCAATGTTGGTTGAGCGTGATGCGGCGAACGCCGACAAGGTCGCCAGCAAGAACGAATTCTTGCGGACACAAACCAACGGAGAAGACCCATGAAGACCATCGTCAAGTTCGCCGCCGTCACCTTGCTCGCCATGTCGGCCGTCGCCCCCGCGCTCGCCTTCGAGCCGGAATCGCAGATCCTCACCGAGCGCAGCATGGCGAACGTCGGCCAGAACCAGGCTTACGGCTCATACGCACAGGCGATCGGCGCGCCGGCGGCCACTGTCGAGCCGGAGTCGCAGCTGCTCGCCGAGCGCGGCGTCTATCAGAACCAGGTGTTCAGCGCGCACGCCGAAGTGCGTTCGTGGGCGGGCACCCGCCGCTAACGGCTGCGGGCGCGCGTCGCGCCCTTGGCCCGAATGGCAAAGAGGCCGCCTCGATGGCGGCCTCTTTTCTATTGACGTCGCTTGCAGCTACCCGGCTCAGACGAACTTGCCGTGGCAGTGCTTGAACTTCTTGCCGGAACCGCACGGGCAGGGCTCGTTGCGGCCGACCTTGCCCCAGCTCGCCGGGTTGTTCGGATTGCGCGCCGCCTGCGCGCCATTGCCATTGCCGGCGCCGACCAGCGCCGGCGCAAGCGCCGGCGCCAACTCGTCCTCGCCGGTGGTCGGATCGACCTTGTGCGCTTCCATGTAGGGAAGCTGCTGCTGCGGTTGCTCTTCCGGTGGCTGCTGCACGATCTCGACGCGCATCAACTGCCCGGTGACCGCCTCGCGCAGGCGCGACATCATCGCCTCGAACAGGCTGAAGGCCTCCGCCTTGTATTCGTTGAGCGGATCGCGCTGGCCGTAGCCGCGCAGGCCGATGACCTGGCGCAGGTGTTCGAGCATGACGAGATGCTCGCGCCAGAGATGGTCGAGCGTCTGCAGCAGGATCGATTTTTCGACGTAGCGCATGACGTCGGGGCCCCATTTGGCCACCTTGCCCGCCATGTGCTCGTCGGCACGGCGGGTGACGCGCTCCTTCATCTCCTCGTCGGCGATGCCTTCTTCCTTGGCCCAGTCCTTGACCGGCAGGTCGAGCATGAGCACCTCGCGCAGCGCCGTGTCGAGACCCTCGACGTCCCACTGCTCGGCATAGGCGTTGGGCGGGATGTGCTTGGCGATCAGGTCCTCGATCACCGAATGGCGCATGCCGGAAACGGTCTCGTCGACCGCCTCGTCGCGCATCAGGTCAAGGCGCTCCTCGAAGATCACGGTGCGCTGGTCGTTCATCACGTTGTCGAACTTGAGCAGGTTCTTGCGGATGTCGAAGTTGCGCGCCTCGACCTTCTGCTGCGCCTTTTCCAGCGCCTTGTTGATCCAGGGATGGACAATCGCCTCGTTCTCCTTGAGGCCGAGCTTCTGCAGCATGCCGTCGAGCTTGTCGGAGCCGAAGATGCGCATCAGGTCGTCTTCGAGCGACAGGAAGAATTTGGAGTGGCCGGGGTCGCCCTGACGTCCGGAGCGGCCGCGCAGCTGGTTGTCGATGCGCCGGCTTTCGTGGCGCTCGGTACCGAGCACGTAGAGACCGCCGGCGGCCAGCGCCTTCTGCTTCAGACGCGCCACCTGCTCGCGGATCGCCGCGGCGCGCGGGTCCTTGTCGCGCGTCGCCCAATCCTCGATGTCGGTGATCTCCTGGCGGATGCGCATGTCGGCGTTGCCGCCGAGCTGGATGTCGGTGCCGCGGCCGGCCATGTTGGTGGCGATGGTGATGGCGCCGGGCACGCCGGCCTGCGCCACGATGTAGGCTTCCTGCTCGTGGTAGCGGGCGTTGAGGATGGCGAAGACCTTGGTCTTGGTGGCGCCCTCGTCGCCGGAATAGAGCTTGGCGAAGGCGTTCGGATCGGTGAAATCGTGCGCCTCCCAGCCGGCCTCGCGCAGCATGTCGGCGAGCTGTTCGGATTTCTCGATCGAGGTGGTGCCGACCAGCACCGGCTGGCCGCGCAGCTTGCAGTCCTCGATCAGCGCTATGATGGAGCGGTATTTCTCCTTGGCGGTGCGATAGACCTCGTCGTCGTCGTCGATGCGCACCAGCGGCATGTTGGTCGGCACTTCCAGGACGTCGAGATTGTAGATGTCGAGGAACTCGTCGGCCTCGGTCAGCGCCGTGCCGGTCATCCCGGCGAGCTTCTCGTACATGCGGAAGTAGTTCTGGAAGGTAATCGAGGCGAGCGTCTGGTTTTCGGGCTGGATCGGCTGGTGCTCCTTGGCCTCGAGCGCCTGGTGCAGCCCTTCCGAGTAGCGCCGGCCCGGCATCATGCGGCCGGTGAATTCGTCGATGATGACGACCTCGCCGTTGCGCACGATGTAGTCCTTGTCGCGCTGGAACAGCTTGTGGGCGCGCAGCGCCTGGTTGACGTGGTGCACGACGGAGACGTTCTCGACGTCGTAGAGCGACTCGCCCTTGAGCTGACCGGCAGCACGCAAGCGCTGTTCGAGCTTCTCCATGCCGGCTTCGGTGAGCGTCACCGTGCGCTGCTTCTCGTCGACCTCGTAGTCGGCCTTGTCGAGCGCGGGGATGTAGCTGTCGATGGTGTTGTAGAATTCGCTGCGATCGTCGAGCGGGCCGGAAATGATCAGCGGCGTGCGCGCCTCGTCGATCAGGATCGAGTCCACTTCGTCGACGATGGCGAAGATGTGCCCGCGCTGGACCATGTCCTCGAGGCGGTACTTCATATTGTCGCGCAGGTAGTCGAAGCCGAGCTCGTTGTTGGTGCCGTAGGTGACGTCGCAGTCGTAGGCCTTCTTGCGCTGCTCGTCGTCGAGCCCGTGCACGATGACGCCAACCGTCAGCCCGAGAAATTTGTAGATCTGCCCCATCCACTCGGCGTCGCGCTTGGCGAGGTAGTCGTTGACCGTGACCACGTGGACGCCGCGTCCGGACACCGCGTTGAGATAGACGGCAAGCGTCGCCACCAGCGTCTTGCCTTCGCCGGTCTTCATCTCGGCGATCTTGCCTTCGTGCAGGATCATGCCGCCGATCAGCTGCACGTCGAAATGACGCTGGCCAATGGTGCGCTTGGCCGCCTCGCGCACGGTGGCGAAGGCCGGTACCAGGATGTCGTCGAGCAATGCGCCGTCGGCGACCTGTTTCTTGAACTCGTCGGTGCGGGCACGGAGCGCCTCGTCGGAGAGCTTCTCCAGCTCCGGTTCCAGCGCGTTGATCGCGGCCACCCGCGGCTGATAGCTGCGGATGCGCCGCTCGTTGGCGGAGCCGAACAGCTTGCGGGCAACGGCGCCGATCATACGGGGGGCTCCTAAGTGAGGCCGGAAGCTTCTAGCACGCCGCCGCGGCCGGATTCTGCTTCCGGCGCTCCGGAAATGCGGCACTTTTCGGGCAAATTCGACGCGAACGCACCTGCAAAGCTTTAACCAGCCGAGGTTGACCGAGACATAGGAGGGGGTCGGATTGTTGTCAATTGGCGGCCACCGCGGGCCTTAACGGGCTCTCGGACGGGTTCGTCACAGACGATTAATCCGACGCGGCCATTGCAAAGCCATGGTTGTTGGGTGACAAGTCCGCCGCCCGCCGGATGAGCGGGCCCCCGTTGCCAAGGACAACGTCATGACGATTTCCCCGTTCGGCCGCCCGGCCGGTTACCTCGCCGCTGCGTTGGCGCTGCTGCTCATCGCTGCCGGCCCGACGGCGGCGCAGGACAAGGACCCGCTCGTCGCCAAGGTCAACGGCGTCGAGATCCACCAGAGCGACCTTGCCGTCGCCGAAGAAGAGGCCGGCCAATTGCCGCCGATGTCGCCCGACGCCAAAAAGGACTACTTGGTGCAATTCGTCTCCGACATGATCCTGGTGTCGAAAGCGGCCGAGGCCAAGAAGATGGCCGATGCTCCCGCGTTCAAGCAGCGGCTCGCCTTCGCCCGCAACAAACTCTTGATGGAGGAGTTGCTGCAGTCGGTCGGCAAGGCCGCTCTGACCGACGAAGCGATGCACAAGGTCTACGACGAGGCGGTCAAGCAGATGGGCGAGCAGCAGGAGGTCCATGCCCGCCATATCCTGATCCGCGCCGCGCCGGGCGACGAGAAGGCGAGCGCCGCCGCCAAGGCAAAGATCGAGGCGATCATCGCGCGGCTGAAGAAGGGTGAGGACTTCGAGAAAGTCGCCAAAGAATTGACCGAGGATCCCTCGGGCAAGGCGAACGGCGGCGACCTCGGCTATTTCACCAAGGAGCAGATGGTGCCGGAATTCTCCGAGGTCGCCTTCAAGCTCGACAAGGGTCAGATCTCCGAGCCGGTGAAGACCCAGTTCGGTTGGCATGTCATCAAGGTCGAGGACAAGCGCGTTAAGCCGGCGCCGAAGTTCGAAGAGGTCAAGCCGCAGATCGAGCAATACGTGACCCGCAAGGCGCAGGCCGAATTGGTGCAGAGCCTGCGCGCCAGCGCCAAGATCGAAAAGATGTACAAGACCGAGGAGCCGAAGCCGCCGGCCGCGCCCGCGCCGGAGAAGAAGTAGGCTCGATCGCAGTCATCAATAATTATCGTCACGGCCGGCCTTGTGCCGGCCATTTCGCTTCGCTAGGCACTTTGCCAATGATCACACATCATTGGATGCCGCGCCGATGAGCACTTCAGTTTCTCCCCTTGCCCCCGCCCACGTGCCGGACATGCCGGCGATCGCCGGCGTCAGGCTCGCCACTGCGGCGGCTGGCATCCGTTATGCCGGGCGCACCGACGTGCTGTTGGCGCTGTTCGATGGCGGCACCACCGTTGCCGGTGTCTTCACCAAGTCGAAGTGCCCGTCGGCGCCGGTCGAATGGTGCCGCGCGCATCTGAAGGCCGGCAAGGCGCGGGCGCTGGTGGTCAATTCCGGCAACGCCAATGCTTTCACCGGCAAAACCGGGCGGGCGGCGACCAAGCTCACCGCCGCGATCGCGGCGAAGAGCGCCGGCTGCAAACCGGCGGAGATTTTCCTCGCCTCCACCGGCGTGATCGGCGAGCCACTCGATGCCGCCAAGTTCGCGCCGGTGATGGATGGCCTTGCCGCACGCGCGCGGCCCGGCGATTTCCTCGATGCGGCCAAGGCGATCATGACCACCGACACGTTTCCGAAGGTCGCGACCGCAACGGCGACGATCGGCAAGATGCGTGTGACGATCAACGGCATCGCCAAGGGCGCTGGCATGATCGCGCCCGACATGGCGACCATGCTCTCTTTCATCTTCACCGACGCGGCGATCGCGCCGTCGGCGCTGCAGGCGCTGCTCAAGGACGGCGTCGCCGACACTTTCAACGCCGTCACCATCGACGGCGACACCTCGACCTCCGACACGCTGATGATCTTCGCCACCGGCAAAGCCGGCAACGCGCGCATCGCCCGCGCCGCCGATCCGAAGCTGAAGGACTTCAGGCGTGCGCTGCAATCCGTGCTCGCCAATCTGTCGGAACAGGTCGCGCGCGACGGTGAAGGCGCGCGCAAGCTTGTCGAGATCGTGGTCGAGGGCGCGGTGTCGAAGCCGTCCGCGCGCCGCATCGCCATGGCGATCGCCAATTCGCCGCTGGTCAAGACGGCGATCGCCGGCGAGGACGCCAATTGGGGCCGCGTGGTCATGGCGGTCGGCAAGGCCGGCGAACCGGCCGACCGCGACAAGCTCACGATCTGGTTCAACGGCATCCGCGTTGCGCACAAGGGCGCGCGCGATCCGGCTTACGATGAAGCCGAGGTCAGCGCGGCGATGAAAAAGCCGGAAATCGCCTTGAAGGTCGCGCTCGGCCTGGGCAAAGGCCGCGACCGCGTGCTTACCTGCGACCTGACCAAGGAATACGTCGCCATCAACGGCGACTACCGCTCGTGACCGCGCCCACGGGGTGACGCGCGGCGCTGGCCCGGACTTTCTGCGACTTGCTTATGCGGCGGTTAACCGTCGATACAATTACGGTAAATTTCTTCAATCGATTTGACTACTCATTTACCGTCATTTTCTAGCCTAGGGATGCAAAGGCCGTGAATCCGAAGCTTGTTCTTGTCGCCGCCTGCGCTCTAGTCGATGCCGACGGCCGCGTGCTCATCGCGCAGCGGCCCGCCGGCAAACAGATGGCAGGCCTGTGGGAGTTTCCCGGCGGCAAGGTCGAGCATGGTGAGATGCCGGAGCAAAGTTTGATCCGTGAGTTGAAGGAGGAACTGGGCATCGTCGTCAAGGAGGACTGTCTCGCGCCGCTGACGTTCGCGAGCCACGCCTATCCCGACTTTCACCTTCTGATGCCGCTTTACGTATGCCGGCGCTGGGAGGGGCAGGTCACCGCAACCGAAGGCCAGACCCTCACCTGGGTGAAGCCGAACCGGCTGCGCGACTACAAAATGCCGCCGGCGGACGTTCCGCTGATTTCGCACTTGATGGCACTGTTGTGATGCCGGGCAATGAACGAATGGAACAGGACGCGCCTATGAGCAGCTTGCAGACGATGCGTAGGCTCCGCAGCTTGTCCCTTGATACGCGGGGCGCCACCGCCATCGAATACGCTCTGATCGCCGGCGGCGTCAGCATCGCGATCCTGGGCGGCGTCACTGCGGTCGGCGGCCAGATCATGGTCGTGTTCTACGACAAGCTTGCCAATCTGTTCTGATCCGCGCCCGATTTTGCGACGCCGCGTCTGAACGACAGTGTGGATCGTATTCGCCGTGTTCTTCGTCGGCGGCTGGGTGTTTCAACTCGCCGGCCACGCGTAGGAGGGCCGCCGCCCGGCGCTCGCCGACAATCTCTTCCAGGCCTTCATCGGCCCGATGTTCCCGATGGCCGAGCCGCTCATCGCGCTCGGCCTCAAGTGCGATCTGAAGGCGGCGATCGACAGCGCACATTAGGGCGCGCACGCATGAACGGCGCGCGCCGGCCGGTGCGGCGTTGTGGCGCGGTCTATTGCTTCAAAAACAGGCCTTCGATGGTCTGCCGGTTCTGCACAAGAATAAACTTGGCGGCAAAGCCGTCGGAAGACTGCCGAATGACCTGACCGAGGATATTGCCGACCTTTACCACCGCGCCAAGCGTGGGGATCATCTCCGATGATACCGCAACGCCGGACAAGGAATAGTCGATGATCCGGCACGGCGCCGAACGGCCGTCCGAAAAACGCAGGACCGAATGTGGATTGCGCGGGACGATTCTTTCGTGGCGTCTTTTGTTGACGCGCTTCTTGTCTTTCGCCCAGGCAACCTTGGTCTCGATCTTTTTCCGGTGTTCGACGTCGGTGACAATCCACATCGAAAACTGACGCTCGTTCACCTCGGTGATCGGACCTTCAAATTGCCCGATATTGTCAAAATGCACCACGACCCATTCGCCGACACTGCCGGTGACGGGCCCGGATAGTTTGATAATCTCCGCCGAGAACTTCAGGACCGTACACGGAAACTCGCGCGGCTTGCCGCTGGCGTCGCGCCAGCTCCTGAGTGAGTACTGTCCCTGCGTGCCGACGAGCGCGTGCTTGAGCGCAGCAGACGCGGCGGCGCCTTGACGATGCGGGGCAGGAGCAGCTTCGTCGTCCGGCGGAAACACCAGATTGTTCGGGCCACGCACAGTCACTGTATCAGCTCATCCCGGCGCAGATATCGATGTCGGCCTTTCCGCAAACGATCGATCGTGGCGCATTGATAAATGTTCGCCCAACGGCCTTCATTCACCGTGCACGATGCGGTCAGAGGCCTGCCGCAAACATTATAAAAAACAAAATAACGCCTTATTAACGCATCGTTTCGGCGCCGATTCTTCGGCACGCTTGCCCATCTTCGGCGCGTTGCCCCGACACTTAACGTTGGCCAATCGCCGGCCGGCAAATTCGATGGACGCGCGTCCGCGCTAGGCGCCCGGCTTTTCGCCGGTCGGGATTTCCTTGGTGCCGAGCGCGTCGGCAAGCCGCCGCTGCGCCGAGCCGGGACGCAGCGGCTTCTGCTGGCTTTCATGCGGCGCCCAACCCGACAGCCAGGCGATCTCGAAGGTCGCACGCACCCGGCCGTCGGGGTCGGCGAAGCGTTCGGCATAAATCTCGGCCATCCGGTGCAGCGTCGCACGCCGGAGCGGCGCGCGGCGGCGTTCGTTGAGCACGTTGGTCGCCCCCATGCGGCGCAGATCACGCATCAAATCGAACACCGACTCGTAGCGTACCGTGAGTTTGTCGGAATCGACCACCGGCAGCGCGAAGCCGGCGCGCTGCAACAGCGCGCCCAGTTCGCGCAGGTCGGCGAAAGGCGCGACGCGCGGCGAGATACCGCCTTCGATTTCGCTCTCGGCCTGGGCGAAGGCCTCGCGCAGTTCGGCGAGGCTGTCGCCGCCGACCAGCGCCGCCAGCAACAGGCCGTCCGGCTTGAGCGCGCGGCGCAGCTGGATCAGCGTGCCGGGCAAATCGTTGACGAATTGCAGCGCCAGCGCCGAGACGACGAGATCGAGCGAGCCGTCGGCGAAGGGCAGCGCTTCCTCGTCGGCGGCAACGCGCACCGGCGCGTCGTAGGGAGCGGCGGCGATGAGGGATGCGACCTTGCCGCCGCCTTCGAGCGCGCGGCGCACGGCGTCGGTCGGCGTGCCGAGGTCGACGGCGCGTTCAAACCGGCGCAGCACCGCCGACAGCCGCTCGGCCAGCTCGGCAGCGACGCGGTCGATCAGGAAGGTTTCGGGGCCGAGCGCATGGGCGCGCGCGCGTCGCGCGCGCAATAGCTTGCGGTCGAAGATGGTCGGGTTGGACGGCATCTGCTACAGTTGCAGCATGAACGAGCTTGTCTCGGCAAGCCACGACCGGACGCCTTCACGGGCCGCACAGTTCCGCGGCAGATTGCGCGCGGCGTTGCGCGCCGGGCTCGATGTGGTGCTGCCGCCGCTGTGCCCGTCATGCCGCGCGCCGCTTGGCGGCGGCGCCGGTCTCTGCGCCGAGTGCTGGGCGAAGCTGTCGCTGATCGAGCCGCCGTTTTGCGCGCGGCTCGGCATCCCGTTCACCTACGATCCCGGCCCCGGCCTGCTGTCGATGGAGGCGATCGCCAGTCCGCCGGCCTACGATCGGGCGCGCGCGGCGGTGCGCTACGACGACATCGCGCGCAAACTGGTGCATGCATTCAAATACAGCGACCGGTTCGATCTTGCGCCGATGATGGGGAAATGGATGGCGCGCGCCGGGCGCGAACTTTTAGCCGAAGCCGACGCGCTGGTGCCGGTGCCGTTGCATTGGCGAAGATTATGGGGCCGGCGCTTCAACCAGTCGGCGACGCTCGCCGCCGTGATCGGCGGCCAATGTGGTGTCCCGGTCTTGCACGACGCGCTCAACCGCGTGCGCGCAACGCCGCAACAGGTCGGGCTGTCGAAAACCCAACGCGCCGACAATGTACAAGGCGCCTTCGGCGTCGCCGCCGGCAAAAAGGCCGACGTTGCCGGCCGCCGGCTGGTGCTGATCGACGATGTGCTCACATCTGGCGCGACGGTGGACACGTGCGCCCGCGCCTTGCTGCGCGCCGGCGCCGCCCATGTCGACGTGCTGGTGTTCGCCCGGGTTGTCGCCGCGGTGCGTACCACCATATAAAGGGGCCGGACCGCAAAAGACGCCAAATGCCCCCGATTGAAATCTATACCACCCGTTATTGCCCCTATTGCCACGCGGCCAAGGCGCTGCTCAAACGCAAGGGCGCGCCTTTCACGGAGATCGACGTGAGCGGCGATCGCGAATTGCGCGGAAAGATGGTCGAGCGCGCCAACGGCGGCTATACCGTGCCGCAGATCTTCATCGGCGACGTGCACGTCGGCGGCTGCGACGAACTGCACGAGCTCGACACCGCCGGCAAGCTCGATCCGTTGCTCGCCGGCGAAGGGGCATCGTGATGGATACGCCCACTTTCAAGGCCGCGATGATTCAGATGCGCTCGGGTCTGACGCCGAGCGCCAATATCGACGACGCCGCACGCATGATCGGCGAGGCGAAATCGGCCGGCGCCGACTATGTGCAGACGCCGGAAATGACCAACGTGCTGGCGGCCAACCGCACGCAGCTGTTTTCAGTCGCGGTCGATGAAGATGCCGACGTCTCGCTCGCCAGCTTGCGTGAAGTGGCGCGCAAACTCGGCCTCTACGTTCACATCGGTTCGCTGGCAATCAGGACCTCGCCCGAACGCGCCGCCAACCGCGGCTTCCTCATCGATCCGAAAGGCGAGATCGCCGCGCGGTACGACAAGATCCACATGTTCGATGTCGATCTCGAAGGCGGCGAGAGCTACCGCGAATCGCGCACCTACCGTCCCGGCGAACAGGCGGTGCTCGCCGACCTGCCCTGGGGCCGGCTCGGCGTCACCATCTGCTACGACCTGCGCTTTCCGGCGCTTTACCGCGCGCTCGCCGAAGCCGGCGCCACCATGCTCACCGTGCCATCGGCATTTACGGTACAGACCGGCGAGGCGCATTGGCACGTGCTCAACCGCGCCCGCGCCATCGAGAACGGCAGCTTCCTGTTCGCCGCCGCGCAGTGCGGTCAGCACGAGAGCCGGCGCGAAACCTACGGCCATTCACTGATCGTTGACCCTTGGGGGCGCATCCTGGCGGAAGGCGGGGTTGAACCGGGTGTCGTGATGGCAGAAATTGACCTCGGCGAAGTGGCAAAGGCGCGCTCGCGCATTCCCTCGCTGCAGCACGGCCGCCGCTTCGAAATCGTGGAGCCGCTGGCCGAGGCGACGCATCTGCACGTGGTCGGAGGCGGCGAATGATCCGCTACGCGCTCGTCTGCGATCAAGGCCACAACTTCGAGAGCTGGTTCGCCGATTCGGCGGCCTACGACAAGCAGGCCAAGCGCGGACTGGTGGCATGCCCGCGCTGCGGCTCGGCCAAGGTCGAGAAGGCGATCATGGCGCCGCGGCTCGCCGGCGAGCGCAAGCACGACATCGAGGAGCCGGTCGCACAGCCCGCCGCTCCCGTGCCGGAAAAGGCGCCGGTCGCGATGATCTCGCCGCAGGAGCGCGAAATGCGCGCCAAGCTCAAGGAACTGCGCGACCATCTGACGAAGAACGCCGACAATGTCGGGGGGAAATTTCCCGAGCAAGCGCGCAAGATGCATTACGGCGAGATCGAGCACCGCTCGATCTACGGCGAGGCTTCGCCCGAAGACGCCAAGGCGCTGGCCGAGGAAGGCATCGAATTCCACCCGCTGCCGATCCTGCCGGACGAGCGCAATTAGGCCGTGGCATACGACGGCTCGCTGACGTTCGTCACCGGGGCAAACGACAAATATTTCTTCATGTGCGGCATGTTGCTGGAAAGCCTGCAAAGCTGCTTTCCGGGCATCCCTTGCCGCGTCATGGATTTCGGCTTGAGCGAGCCGCGAAGGAAATTTTTCGCCGAGAAAAAGCTGCTGCTGGATATTCCCGCCGGCCTGAGCAAAACCGATCATCCCTACAAGCTGAAAAGCAGCATGGCGTCGTTCCTCGACGACGGGCCGTCGCAAATGCCGATCTGGATCGATTGCGACATTGTCGCCGTCCGGCCGGCGGGCACCGAACTTCTCGATCTCGCCGGCGAACTGGCTGCGCAGAACAAGGACTTGGCGATATCGACAGACGAAGGTCCCAACAAGACGCTCGAGGCGGTTTGCAACGCCTACGGCGAGGCGAAGTTGCGCGCGGCCATCGCCGCCGATCCATCGCTCAAAGACCGGCGCTGCCTCAACGCGGGTGTCGTCATTTTTTCAAACCACGAAACGCTGAAAAACTGGCAAGTCGTCGCGGCAGCGCAGAACGGCGACATGTTTCCGGATCAGAACGCGCTCGACATTTTGGCCTACCGGGATATCGACCGTGTCTCGGTTCTGGATGCCCGTATCTGGAACGTCCATGCGGAACTGCTGAAATCGGTCGCGGCGGCTGGCCTCGAGATCGAGTGCGGCGGCAAGAAGCCGATCTTCGTGCATGCGACCTCAGCGCTTCCGGGCGACATCATGGGCGGAGCGATGCCGATTTCGGCAAAAGACCTCGGCTGCGAGGCGTTTCTGCGGTTCTTCACCAACAGTGATCTCAGAGGCCTGCAGGAGCGCTATCTATCCGCTTTCCTGCGCACGAATTTCGAATCGCTGCGGGACCTGGGGATTCTCGTCAATGTGTCGCAGGCCAACGCGCGCCGGAACGATCCCTGCCCATGCGGATCGGGCAAGAAGTTCAAGCATTGTCACGGCGCCGACGCGGGCTAATACGCCCAGACCAAAAGCGCGACACCGACCACCACAAGGACAATGCCGACAAGTTCGCGCCCCGTGGTCGGCTGCTTGAAGATGAAGCGTGTCACGCCTTGCGCGAACAGCACCTCGACCAGCGCCAGCGTGCGCACGTTGGCAGCCGAGGTGATGGCGAAGCCGAGAAACCAGAATTCGGAGGCGAAGGCGCCCATGAAGCCGGCGAACAACGACGGCTTCCAGGCGCGCGCGATCTCATGCAGTACCTTCGGATCGCGCAGCCAGAGATAGGCGGACAGCAGCACCGCCTGCATCACCAAACCGGTCGCCAGGGTAAAGGTCGCAGGCAAGACGAAATCCGGATGATGCAGCGCCAGGATCGCGCCGCGATAGGCGATGGCCGACAACGCAAAGCAGGTTCCCGAGACAAGGCCGATCACCGTCGAGCGCAGCGTGGCGACCCGGCTGGCGCCGGGTTTCAACGACATCACCACGACGCCGAGGGTGCCGATGACGATGGCGACGGCAGCGAGCGGCGTCAGCCTGTCGCCGAGGAAGACCAGCCCGAACAGCGCGACCTGCACCGGCTCGGTCTTGATGTAGGCGTAGGCGACCACGAACGAGCGCTCGTTCATCGCCGCCAGCATCAGCGCGGTGGCGGCGATCTGTGTCATCGCGCCGGCGACGATCCACGGCCAGTATTCGAGCGAGGGGTGCGGCAGCGGCCGGCCGGTGGCGAACGCGACGCCGGCGAGAAAGATCAGCGCGAAGGGAAAGCCGAACAGAAAGCGCACGTGCGTCGCGCCGACGGTGCCGAGCGTCGCGGTCAGTTCGCGCTGCATGGCGTTGCGCGCGGTCTGCGCCGCCGCGGCGATCAGTGTGAAGACGGCCCAGAGCATGCGGTCCCCGATAGCGTCATGCCCGGCCATAGCCGTCCAGAAGGACGGCGTGCTTTCGCACGCCTATGTGCCGGGCATCCACGTCTCCGCTTCCTTTACTAAGGCACGGACGGCACGCGCAACTCAGGCCTGCCTGAATTGCGCAAATATATTTGAGTGCTGCATGTCGGGTATACCCGGCATGCAGCGACAAGCCCGGCGATGACGATGCAGCTATGCAGCGGCCGGCGTGATTTCCGCCGCCGCGGGGAATTCGGTGGCGGTGCCCTTCTCGTTGTCGATCAACAGGAACAGATCGAAGTAACGGATGGTCGGCGCGCTGCCGGTGCGCTTGATGATCGATTGCCGCCACGTCTCATCGTGCGCTTTTTTCGCGTCTTCCAGCGTCGGCCACAGATAGACGCCGCCGCCGGTCTTGCCGTCGAGTTCGAGCAGGAAGTGCTTGCGCCAGAGCTGCTTGTTGGCCTGCCAATGCGGGATGACATTGCGGGCCTCCTTGGCCACCTGCTCGCGGCTCCAGCCCTTGGGCGAGTTGAATTCAACGAGTTCCAAAATCATGAGGCGTTTCCTTTCTGGTTATCGCGCTCGGCGACGAGCATGTAGTTGACATCCATGTCCGACGACAACTGCCAGCGGTCGGCAAAGATATTGTAGACCACGCCGCGTTCGCCGGTCACCCGAAGACCGCCGTCCTCCATCGCGCGTTCGAGTTCGTCCGGGGTGACGAACTTGTCCCACTGATGCGTGCCGCGCGGCAGCCAGCGCAAGACGTATTCGGCGCCGACGATCGCCAGGGCAAAGCTCTTGAGCGTGCGGTTGAGGGTGGCCGCGAACATCAGCCCGCCGGGCTTGACCATGGAGGCGCAGATGGCGACGAAAGCATCGACGTCGACGACGTGCTCGACGACCTCCATCGCCAGTACCACGTCGAACCGTTCGCCGGCGGCGGCAAGTTCCTCCGCCGTCGTGGCGCGATAATCGACGGTAACGTCGTTGTCCTTGGCGTGCGCGAGCGCAACCGCAATGTTTTGCTCGGACGGGTCGGCGCCGACCATCTCGGCGCCGAGACGCGCCAGGGGCTCCGACAGGATGCCGCCGCCGCAGCCGATGTCGAGCATGCGGATGCTGTTGAGGCAATCGAGCTTCTTGGCATCGCGCCCGAACCGCTCGGCGGCCTTGTCGCGGATATACGCGAGCCGTACCGGATTGAACTTGTGCAGCGATGCCATCGGCCCGCGCGGATCCCACCAGGTCGCAGCCTGGCGCGAGAAGCGCTCGACTTCGCTGTCGTCGACCGAAGAGCTGCGCGGTTTCGTTGCCATCAGCGCGCCGTGATGTGGTTGCGAAGATCGAGCGGGTTGCCGATGTTGTGCAGCGGCTCCCATCCCTCGCCGGTGCCGCGCACCGTGACGTCGCCGTAATTCAGGATGCGGCCCATGATCGTCTGATCGACGTCGACGCTCTCGACCTTGTCCATGTTCATTTCGATCGTGTGCCGCTTGATGAAGCCGCGCTTATAAACCACGCGCCTGTCGGTGACGTCGATCTCGGTGGTCCAGCGCCTGAACCAGGCGGAGACGAAGGTGACGCCGGCGGCCAGCCAAAACGCGATCGAGCCGATCAGCCAGCTCGTTCCGGTCGGGCCTGGGCTGACCAGCGTCAGCAGCGCCACGGCGACCAGCGACAGAACGATGGCCGGAGTGTAAACGATCCAGTGGATCGTACCCGAATACAGCACCTTCTCGCCGGGCTGCAGGATTCGCTCGATATATCGCATTCGGCACCCGAAAAATCGGCCTCAATATTGCAGTCGCGCAACCCCGCCGGTATGTATAGCCGCCTTTTGCAGCCGGCGCCTCATGCTTTGCCGGCGGTTTGTTAGCGCCTTTCGGCGCGCCCGGGAACGTTCATGGCCCGTCTGGTGATGAAATTCGGCGGAACGTCGGTCGCCGATCTCGACCGCATCCGCAACGTGGCGCGCCACGTCAAGCGCGAGGTTGACGCCGGCCACGACGTGGCGGTGGTCGTCTCCGCCATGGCCGGAGTGACCAACCAGCTGGTCGCCTGGTGCCGCGACGCCGCTATGCTGCACGACGCGCGCGAATATGACGCCGTGGTGGCGACCGGCGAGCAAGTGACCGCCGGCCTCTTGGCGATCGTCCTCGAAGGCATGGGCGTCAACGCGCGTTCCTGGCAAGGCTGGCAGCTGCCGATCTTGACCGACAACGCGCATGCCTCGGCGCGCATTCTCGACATCAACGGTGCCGAGTTGATCCGCCGCTTCAAGGACATGAGCCAGGTCGCGGTGATCGCCGGCTTCCAGGGCCTGCACAAGGAAACCGGGCGCATCACCACGCTCGGCCGCGGCGGCTCGGATACGTCCGCGGTTGCAATCGCCGCAGCGATCGGCGCCGAGCGTTGCGACATCTACACCGATGTCGACGGCGTCTACACCACCGATCCGCGCGTGGTGCCGAAGGCGCACCGCATGGACAAGATCGCCTACGAGGAAATGCTCGAGCTCGCCTCCCTCGGCGCCAAGGTGATGCAGGTGCGCTCGGTCGAGCTCGGCATGGTGCACAACGTTCCCATCTTGGTGCGGTCCAGCTTCGAGAAGCCGGAAGACATCGATCCAAAGCAGCCGCCGACCGGCACGCTCATTTGCGACGAGAGTGAAATCATGGAACAGCAAGTCGTCACCGGCATCGCCTTCTCCAAGGACGAGGCGCAGATCTCGATCCGCCGCGTGCAGGACAAGCCCGGGGTCGCGGCCGCGATCTTCGGCCCGCTCGCCGACGCCAACATCAACGTCGACATGATCGTGCAGAACGTCTCGGGCGACGGCGCCACCACCGATTTGACCTTCACCGTGCCCTCCGCCGACTACGAGCGGGCGCGGGTCACCCTCGACAAGGCCAAAGGCGCCATCGGCTACGAGCGGCTCGACGGTGCAACCGACGTCGCCAAGGTCTCGGTGATCGGCATCGGCATGAGGAGCCACGCCGGCGTCGCGGCCTCGGCCTTCAAGGCGTTGTCGCAGCAGAAGATCAACATTCTCGCTATTACGACGTCCGAGATCAAATTCTCGGTCTTGATCAATGCCGCGCAGACCGATCTGGCGGTGCGCACGCTGCACACTTTGTACGGGCTAGACAAGGCGTAAGAGCAACGCAGCGCGCGCACCCGCACTTCGTCAGGCGGCCTCCGCCGTGGTCGGATCGATCATAGTTCGTACGCGTGAGATCTTGTTGGCGGGGAAACCTCCCTTTTGCGCATGCGCGCGCACCACAGCCTCGTCCGGCGCGTTATAGATGCAGTAAACTTTGTCGTCGGTGACGTAGCTCTGCACCCACTGAATCTGCGGGCCCATTTCACGCAGCACCCCGCAGGACTTCTGCGAGATCGCCTGCAACTCGTTCTTCGCCAGTTTTCCAGCGCCGGCGATGTCGCGTTCGATGACGAATTTCGGCATTTGGGGTTTCCCTCCATTTGCAGACATGCGCTATGCATGCCGCGGAGGCAAAACTGCAAATTTTTACGCTGGCTGTATTGAGGCCAGTGCCCCGGCGCCGCAGCAAAATGACGCGGCCGACCGGGACTAATGTCCCGCCCCGGCGTGGGTCTTGTTCTTGAGCCCGAGGCCAGCATCGCGCGCCTGCACGATCGCCTGATAGCGGTGTTCGACGCCGATCTTGTCGAAGACGCGAGTGATGTGATTGCGCACGGTCTTTTCCGACAGACCGAGCGAAGCGGCGATTTCGGCATTGTCGAGACCGTCGGCGATGCCTTCGAGCACAGCGCGTTCGCGCGGCGTCAGTGTATCCAGGGACAGCGTTTTGATCGAAGTAGCCGCATCGATACGCGGTTCGGTGACGAACCGCTCTATCTCTTCCACCAGACGCGGCCACGCGGGCTCGTCGGCAAGTGGCATATGATTTTCGGTATCGAGCGGCACAAAGCGGCTATTGGGAATAAGACTCGCAAGTGCCCGGCCTTCGTCGATCGGTACGACGGCGTCTCGGGTCGGGTGCATGATCAAAACCGGACATTTGATGCTGCGCGCCGCGTCGCGCACATCGACGTTCCAGCCGATTTCGAGCAGCCTCGCGGCAGTTTCCGAACTTGTCGCGGCGCGCTGCTGCTCCGACCACGAACGCAGATGGTCCAGAGTGCCGCCGGGCTGAAATGCAGCGGCCCAGACCCGCAACAGTGCGTGGTTATCTTGGCCCCAGCCGAGACGGGTGAGATCGAGAAAAAGCCGCGCCCTTTCAATTTCATTCGGCCGGTCGGTCCAGTGAAAACGACCAAGCGCATAGGTGCCGTAAAGCATGAGATGGCTGACCCGCTTCGGGTGCCGTGCCGCAAATTCGATCGCGAGCGGCCCGCCCCAGCAGGTGCCGATGAGCGCAAACCTTTGCAGAGAGGCTGCGTCGACGACGCGTTCGAGATCGGCAAACAGCGTTTCAAAGGACAGTGTGCAGGGCTCTCGGTCGGAGAGGCCGCAGCCGCGCGAATCGTAGCGCAGCACCTTGTGCCCATGCGTGAATGCGTCGAGCCAGGGACGCCAGGCCAGGCTCTGCCATTGACGTTCGAGATGGGTCAGCCAGGTAGCCGACATAACCAGCGGCGAGCCCTCGCCGCTCAGCGCGTAGGCAAGCTTCACCCCGTCGCGAGCCGTGCAAAAGCGGATTTCCTGGTTCATCGCGCCCATATGCCGTTCGTGACTGCAGTCCCCGCGCCGCCCGGAAATTCTACCACATCTTAATCTTTGTCGCAGCGGCTCTTAACCGCGTCGGACACTGATCAACGCCGCGCAGACCGATCTGGCGGTGCGCACGCTGCATGCGCTCTACGGCCTCGACAAATAGCATTGAACCTTCGGCGATCTGGCGCCGTCTTACCGGAGGATTATGTTTACTCCGGGGGTGACGGCATGAGCAGCACGACCGTAAATCCGGCGGACGCACGCGCCTACGCACGCTTCACGCGACGGCTGCAGGCGGTCTTCATCGACGCCATCGTGCTGATGCTGGCGATGACCGCCGCATTGATCGTGGCCACCAGCGCGAAGTACGACAATGCCGCGCGCGTGCTTGGCTTTGCCGTGGCGCTGTTCTGGCTGCTCTACGAACCTCTGCTGGTTTCGGCGACCGGCAGCACCGTCGGCCACTACTTCTGCAATCTGCGTGTTGTCGACAATCGCGGCGGCAATCCGAGCTTCGGCAAGGCGCTGCTGCGCATGGCGATCAAGCACCTGCTTGGCCTCTACTCATTCCTGGCGATGGCGGTGACGAGGCGTCACCAGGCGGTCCACGACCTTCTGACCAAGTCGACGGTGCAGATGAGAAGCCAGGCCATCGCGGAGGCCCACCACTTCCGCCTGGAACGCGAAGCGATCGCCCCGGCGGGGCTGCCTTCGCCCGCGCGCCGCGCCGCCGTGATCGTCGTCTATCTCGGCGTCTGGTCTGCCGTCTTCTTGGCCGTGATCGCGATTTTCTCCGCAACCGACGTCGTCACCGACCGCTGCA
>Ga0335082_10002787_pt1 | contig 18886 bp, 15 predicted proteins | sample Lox_Sample_41_FD_206718 | JGI IMG/M metagenome (GOLD analysis project Ga0335082, IMG submission 206718) | Soil microbial communities from Loxahatchee National Wildlife Refuge, Florida, United States - Lox_Sample_4.1 | ecosystem: Environmental > Terrestrial > Soil > Wetlands | place: USA...
GCAGGGGATCGACCTCGCCGCGCGCCTGCTCGTCGACCCGGGCGAGCGCGTCGCCATCGAGGAGCCGCACTACACCGGCTTCTCGCTCGCCTTCGGCGCGTACGGCGCGGAGCTCGTGCCGATTCCCGTCGACGCGCAGGGCCTGCGCGTGGAGGAGCTCGCGGAGCACGCGCCGCTGCGCGGCATGTGCGTGACGCCGTCGCATCAGTTCCCGACCGGCGGGATCCTGTCGCTCGAGCGCCGGCTCGCGCTGCTCGCCTTCGCGGCGCGCGCGGGCGCCTTCGTGCTCGAGGACGACTATGACGGCGAGTACCGCTACGAGGGACGCCCCATCCCGAGCCTCCAGGGCCTCGACCGCGCCGGCTGCGTCTTCTACGTCGGCACCGCCTCGAAGCTACTCTTCCCGTCGCTCCGCATCGGCTGGATCGTCGTCCCCGAGGCCTGGCTCCGCGCCTTCAGCCTGGCCAAGGCCTACACCGATACGGGGAGCGCGACGCTCGAGCAGCTCGCGCTCGCCGACTTCATCGAGGGCGGCCACCTCGAGCGCCATGTGCGGCGCGCGCGCGTGCGGAACGCGTCGCGGCGCGAGGCTCTGCACCGCGCCGTCGAGCGACACCTCGGCGAAGCGGCAGTTCTCGAGGGCACGCCGGCCGGCCTCCACGGCCTGCTCTGGATCCCGGACCTGCCGGCGTCGCGCGAGTCGGAGCTCCGCCGCGCGTGCGAGGCGCGCGGCGTCGGCCTCTACCCGGTGCGCCCCTTCTACCTGCGACCGCCGCGCCGCGCGGGCTACGTGCTCGGCTACGCAGCGCTGCCCGAGCGCGACATCGAGATCGGCATCCGCCGTCTGGCTGCCGCGCTGAAGGAGCTATGACGCAAGCCGCGCTTCGCGGCGCGCAGCGAGCCGCAGGCGAGCGAAGGTCTAGACGGGAAACCTCGCGGCCCACGGCTCGTTCGGCAGCGCGAGCCCGTTGCACACCGTCGTGATCAGGCGGTACCAGCCCGACGCGACCACGATCTCGAGTCGCTGCGCGTCGTCGAAGTGGCGGCCGAGCGCCTCCCAGGTCTCGTCCGCGAGCGCCGGGCCCGCGCACAGCTCGTCGACCGCCCGCAGCAGCGCCGCCTCGGCCGGGTCGAACGATTCGGCGTCGGCCGGCGCGCGCACCGTCGCCGCGGCGGTGTCGGCGCCGATGCCAGCGGCCGCGCCGAAGGCCGCGACGTGGACGCCCCACTCGTACTCGCAGCCGCAGCGCGCGCAGACCCGGTCGATCAAGAGCTCGCGCTGGCGCAGCGACAGCCCGAAGCGCCGGCCGAGGATGTACGCGCCGAGCGGGCGCATGGCCTGCATCAGCGCGGGGTGGCGCGCCAAGGTGCGGAAGAGCACGAGCGGCGGGGCGCCCGCGCCGGGCGGCATCCAGCGCGCGAGCTCCTCGGCGAGCTGCGGGTCGGCGGGCTTCGCGTCGACGGGAACGAGGCGGGGCTTCTCGGACATGCATGCCTCCAGTGCTACGAATTCCGTAGCACTCGGCGAGCCTAGCGAGGCTCGCGTGCCGGCGCTACTGAATCCGAAGCAGGAGGACCCGACCGGATGCCGACGCCCCGACCCGGCCGGCCCGTGCGCGGCTCGCGCAGCGGGCGGCCGCTGATGGCCGCGCTCGATCTGCTCGGACGCCGCCACGCGCTGCGGGTCCTCTTCGAGCTGCGCGAGGGCGCGCTGCGCTTCCGCGAGCTGGCGGCGCGCTGCGGCGACGTCTCGCCCTCGGTCCTGAACGCCCGCCTGCGTGAGCTGCGCGAGTCGGGCCTGATCGCGCAGGAGACCGCCTCCGGCTACCGGCTCACCGAGCGGGGCGCCGAGCTCGGCACGGTGCTGGCGCCGCTGGCGCGCTGGTCCGAGGCCTGGGCCCGCAAGCGGTAAGGAAATGGTGCGAGCGCGGTAAGGCGGCGGCGGCCGCCGCGGCCGCAAGGTTCCGGAAGCGCGCCCTGCGCGCCCCACCAAGGAGACCTCGACCATGCGCCGCGTTCTCGCGCTCGCCTACGGAACGTTCTGCTACTTCGCCTTCTTCGGCACCTTCCTCTACGCGATCGGCTTCCTCGCCGACGAGGTCGTGCCGAAGACGATCGACAGCGGCACGGCCGGCCCCGCCGGCACCGCCGTCCTCGTCGACCTCGCGCTGCTCTCCGTGTTCGCGCTCCAGCACAGCGTGATGGCGCGACCGGGCTTCAAGCGCGTCTGGACGCGCATCGTCCCGAAGCAGGTCGAGCGCCCCACCTACGTGATCGCCAGCAGCGCCGCGCTCTGGCTGCTCTTCGCCGGGTGGCAGCCGATCCCGGCCGTCGTGTGGCAGGTGCAGGGCTTCGGCGGCGTGACGCTCTCCATGTTCTTCTTCCTCGGCATCGCGACGGTGCTCTACGCGACCTTCCTGATCGACCACTTCGATCTCTTCGGGCTGCGGCAGGTCTGGCTCTATTTCCGCGGCCAGCCCTACACCGAGAAGCGATTCGCGACGCCGAGCCTCTACCGCCACATCCGGCACCCGCTCTACGTGGGCTGGTTCATGACCTTCTGGTTCGCGCCGGTCATGACGCTCGGCCACATGCTCTTTGCGGCGGTGGCGTCGGCCTACATCCTGGTCGCGGTGATCTTCGAGGAGCGCGACCTGCTCGCGATGCTCGGCGAGGACTACCGCCGCTGGCGCGAGCGGACGCCGGCCTTCGTCCCGCGCTTCGGCGCGCGCCGCAAGTCACTGGTCGCCGGTGTGGCGCGCCGGACCGCCTCGCAGGAGAGCTGACCATGCCCGGACGCCCGCTCGACGCCGCGAAGGCGGAGGCCTTCGGCCAGAAGATGGTCGGCGTGCTCAACGGCGCGGCCCTCGCGCTGATGACCTCGGTCGGCCACCGGACGGGACTCTTCGACGTGATGGCGGCGATGCCGCCGGCCGACGCCGAGAAGATCGCGAGCGAGGCGGGCCTCGAGCCGCGCTACGTGCGCGAGTGGCTCGGCGCGATGGTGACGGGCGGGGTCGTCGAGTACGACCCCGCCCTGCGGGCCTACGCGCTGCCGCCAGAGCACGCCGCCTCGCTCTGCCGCGAGGCGCGGCCCAACAACATGGCGGCGACCACGCAGTGGGTGGCGCTCCTCGGCGGTGTCGAGGACGGCATCGTCGAGTGCTTCGAGCGCGGCGGCGGCGTCCCCTACTCGGCCTTCGGCCGCTTCCACGCGGTGATGGCCGAGGAGAGCGACCAGACCACCGTCTCCGCGCTCGAGGAATCGATCCTGCCGCTCGTGCCGGGGCTCCCCGAGCGCCTCGAGCGCGGCATCGACGTCCTCGACGTCGGCTGCGGCTCGGGCCGCGCGCTGAACCAGCTGGCGCGTCGCTTTCCGCGCAGCCGCTTCACCGGCTACGACCTCTCGCCCGAGGGCGTCGCGGCCGCCAAGGCGGAGTCGCTCTCGCACGGGCTCCGCAACACCCGCTTCGAGGTGCGCGACGTCTCGGAGGTCGAGTGCTCGCGCGGCTTCGACCTCGTCACGGCCTTCGACGCGATCCACGACCAGGCCCGCCCGGAGGCCGTGCTCGCCGCGATCGCACGGGCGCTGCGCGAGGACGGCGTCTTCCTGATGCAGGACATCGCGGGCACGAGCCGGCTCGAAGACGACGCGAGCCATCCGCTCGCGCCGTTTCTCTACACGGTCTCGTGCATGCACTGCATGACCGTGTCGCTCGCGCAGGGAGGCCGCGGGCTTGGCGCGATGTGGGGCCGGGAGACGGCATCGCGCATGCTGGAGGCGGCGGGCTTCGCCACGCTCGACGTCGCGACCTTGCCGCACGACCTGATCAACCAGTACTACGTCGCGCGCAAGCGGTGATCGGCGGCGCCGGATCGCTAAGCTGGCCCGGCGCCGCTGCGTGGGGGCGGTCGCAGCGGGCTGTCGCCGTGATCTATCGCTTCGGACACTTCGAGCTCGACGAGGAGGCGGGGCTGCTCCGGCGCGCGGGCGAGCCCGTCGAGCTCCAGCCGAAGCCGTTCGAGCTGCTGCGCCTGCTGCTGCGCGAGCGCGCGCGCGTGGTGACGAACGACGAGCTGTTCGCCGCGCTCTGGCCCGACACCGTCGTGACGCCGGGATCGCTGAACCGCGCGGTCAGCCACGCGCGCCGCGCGATCGGCGACTCGCACAAGGGCGAGCTGCTGCGGAGCGTGCCGCGCCGCGGCTACCGCTTCGCGGGCGAGGTGACGGCCTTCGAGCGCGGTGCGCCTCAGCCTTCCGCCGCGCCCGCGGCGCGCGGTGGCACGGCCTTCGTCGGGCGCGAGGAGGCGCTCGCGGCGCTGCGCGGGGCCTTCGCGCAGGCCGAGGCCGGGCGAGGCGGCGTCGCGCTCGTGACGGGCTCGCCGGGCATCGGCAAGACGCGCCTCGCCGAGGTCTTCGCGGAAGAGGTCGCGGCGCGAGGACCCGGCGCGCTCTTCGCGCGAGCGCGCGAGGGAGAAGGCGTGCCGGCCTTCTGGCTCTTCGCGCAGGTGCTGCGCCAGCTCCTCGCGGAGCCCGCTCTCGGCGCCGACGCCGCCGAGCTCGCCGCGGCCTCGTCCGAGCTCGCGGGGCTCGTGCCCGAGATCGGCGCGCACGCGCCACACGCCGCCGAGTCGCCGGAGCAGAGCCGCTTCCTCTTCTTCGACGCGGTCGCGCGCACGCTCTCGCGCGCGAGCCGGCGTCGGCCGCTGCTCGTCGTGCTCGACGACCTCCAGTGGGCGGGCCCGGCGTCGCTGCGGCTGCTCGAGCACCTCGTGTTCGAGACGGCGCGCGATCCGATCCTGATCCTCTGCACCGTGCGCGAGGCCCCGCGCGAGCGCGGTCATCCCCTGCACCGCACCTTGCCGCTGCTGCGCCAGCAGGAGCGCTGCACGCAGATCGCGCTGCGCGGATTCTCGCGCGCGGAGGTCGGCGAGCTGCTGCGGAGCGCGATCGGAAGGCGTCCGCCGGCGGAGGTGACGTCGGAGCTGTTCGCGCGCACCGAGGGCGTGCCGCTGTATCTGCGCGAGGCGATCCGGCTGCTGCGCGAGCGCGGCGAGCTCGCGCACATCGAGCGCAGCGTGCGCCGCGGCATCCAGCTTCCGGGCCACGCAATCGACTTCATCCGCCGCGCGCTCGACGCGCTCTCGCCGCCGTGCGCCGAGCTGGTGACGGCGGCCTCGGCGATCGGGCGCGAGTTCGCGGTGCCGCTCGTCGCGAGCGTCGCGCAGGTGACGCGTGAGCAGGCGCTCGAGCGCCTCGCCGAGGCCGAGCGCGCCGGCGTGGTCGAGGCCGTGCCGGGCGCTGCCGCGACCTGGCGCTTCGCGCACGCGCTCCATCAGGAGGCGGCCTACGAGAGCCTGTCCGCCGGCGCGCGACCGGGATTGCACCTCCGCATCGCGGAGCGCCTCGAGCAGCTCCACGCCGACGACCCGGACCGCGTGATCGCCGAGCTCGCGCACCATCACCACCGCGCGCTCGCGGTCGGCGACGCCGAGCAGGCCTACGCGCGCGCGCGTCGCGCGGCGCTGCGCGCGGACGAGCTCTGCGCCTACGAGCAGTCGGCGCAGCACTACGAGCAGGCCGCGGACGCGCTGCTCCAGGCCGAGCCGGTCGATCCGCTGCGCCGCTTCGAGACCTTGCTCGCGCTCGGGCGCGCGCACCGCCTGTGCGGCGAGCGGACCCGCAGCCGCGAGGCGCTCACGGAGGCGATGCAGATCGCGCGCTCGCAGGACCGCGCGCACGACTTCGCGCGCGCCGCGATCGACTTCTGCGACCCGGCCGACTGGGCCGTCCACGACCCGCCGGCGCGCGCCGCGATCGAGGAGGCGTCGGCACGGCTCGGAGCCGAGCGCGGCGTGCTGGCGGCGCGCGTCGCCACGCGGCTCGCGTGGCTCTCTTCCCGCTCGACGCAGCGCGGCTCGGCGGAGCGCGCGCTCGCGCTGGCGCGCGAGCACGGCGATCCGCAGGCGGAGCTCGAGGCCGTCTACACGCTGCAGCTGGCGCTCGCCGGGCCCGAGCGGCTGGGGGAGCGCGCGGAGCTCGCCGATCACTTCGTTGCGCTCGGGCGCCGCGTCGCCTCGCGCGACCTCGCGCTGATCGGCCTGATCGACGCCGCCTCGGACTGCCTCGAGCGCGGCGACCTCGCGGCCGCCCGAGCGCGGCGCGCGGCCGCGGGCGCGCTGGCGGGCGACACGCCCCACACGGCGCTCGCCTGGCACCTCGCGATCTTCGACGCGGGCATCGCGCTGCTCGAGGGTCGCCTCGACGCCGCCGCCGCCTCGATGCACGAGGCGCTCACGTCCGGGCAGCGGATCGAGCACCCCTACGCGCAGGGATGCTATGCGGGGCACCGCGCGGATCTGCACGCGCTGCGCGGCGAGCCCGAGGGCGTGTGCGCCTGGTTCGAGCCGATGGCGCGCGTCGGCGGCGGACCCACCCACTGGATCCGTGCGACGCTCGCGCGCGCCGAGCTGGCGGCCGGCCGCGAAGCGCCGGCGCGCAGCCTCTTCGAGACGCTCGCGGCCGCGCGCTTCGAGGACGTCGCGCCGGGCATCCGCCGCCTCCGCACCCTGGTGGAGCTCGCGCACCTCTGCGCCGATCTCGGCGAGGTCGACGCCGCGGCCGCGCTGCGCGCGCTGCTCGCGCCCTTCGAGCGTCACCATGCGGTGATGGCCGCGCCGGTCCTCTACGGGGGCCCCGTGAGCTTCGCGCTCGGACGGCTCGCCGCGGTGCTCGGGCGCTCGGACGAGGCGGCGGAGCTCCTCAGCGCGGCGCAGGCCGACTGCGACGAGCTCGGCGCGCGGCCCTTCGGCGCGCGCGTCCGCCTCGAGCGCGCCCGACTCGCGGCTCGCCGCGGCGAGCGCCGCGCGGCGCGCGAGCTCTTCGAGCAGTGCGCCGCGGAGGCGACAGAGCTCGGCATGCAGGGCGTCGCGGCCGAGGCGCACGCCGCGCTCGCGCGGCTCTAAGCTGTGCCCCTTCGCGCTTCGCCGATGCCCGGCACCACTCCGCGCTTCGACGACGCGAGGAAGGCCAGGTACTCGGCGACGATCGGCCGATCGGCGCGCGTCGCGAGCTCCTCCTGCGCGCGCTTCGGCGAGAGCCCCTTGCGGTAGAGCACCTTGAAGACCCAGCGCGCATCGTCGATCTCCGCCGACGGCATGCCCGAGCGGCGCATGCCGACCAGGTTGATCGAGCCCGCGATGTTGCCTCCCGTCAGCGTGAAGAAGGGCGGGAGATCCTTGTTGAGGCCCATCGTGCCGGAGATCAGCGCGCCTCGGCCGATGCGGCAGTGCTGGTGGACGGCGACATTCCCGCCCGTCACCACGCCGTCACCGACCTCGACGTGGCCCGCGAGCAAGGTGCCGTTGGCGAAGACGCAGCGGCTGCCGATGCGGCAGTCGTGTCCCGCGTGCGTGTTGACCATGAAGTAGTTCGCGTCACCGACGCGGGTCGGCTCGTCGCGCGCGGTCGCGCGGTGCACGCTCGCCGACTCGCGAAAGACGTTGCCGTCGCCGACCACGAGCCCCGCGCCCGGCTCGTCGGGATCGAAGCCGAGGTCCTGCGGGGCCTGCCCGAGCGTCGCGAAGGGAAAGAGCCAATTGCGAGCGCCGAGGCGCAGAGGACCGTCGAGGTGCACGCTCGCGACGAGGCGCGTGCCCGCGCCGATCGCGATCGGGCCGCGCAGCCGGCACCAGGGTCCGACCACGACGTCCGGCGCGAGCTCGACGTCTCCCTCGAGGAGGGCGGTCGCGTGAATCTGTGCCAGGCGCGCCTCCTCCAAGGGCGCGACAGCATAGAGCTTGCCCGCGGCGCGCGCGGGCCCGATGGTCCCTGCATGCGCCCCTCGCGCCGCCGCGCCGCCGCGCTCCTCGCCCTATCCGTGGGCGCGTGCCTCGTCGGCGCGGCGACCGCTCGGGCCGACCCGAACAACGCCTGGGCGCGCGATCCGCTGCTCGTCTATTACCCGCGTCGCGACTGCCGCGGCGATCGCATCGAGCTCGAGGTCTTCGACCGCGACGCGGGCTCCTGGGTGCCGCATCCGGTTCACCCGCTCGTGCCAGTCGAGAGCTGCCAGGTCGAGGACGCGGGGCGACTCTGGAACGAGATCCGCTGGCGCTGCGACGAGCCGCCCGGCACGGAGCCGCCCTCCGTCTGGATCGTCGGGCTCGATGTCTTCGACCCGAACGTGATGGAGCGCTGCGAGGTCGGGAAGCGCGAGAAGGAGACCGGCGTCGAGCTCGTCGTCGCGAAGCCCGCGCAGGGCGCGACGGTCCGCAATCCGACGATGGAGGTCGCGATCGAGGGCAGCGTGCGGATGAACGGGATCGAAGGGAGCGAGTACGACGTCGTGCTCGCGCTCGACCGCTCCGAAGCAATGCGCCGCGGCGACGTCGACCTGCTCGCGGGCGAGCTCGAGGCGGCGCGCGCATTCGTCGACGCGCTGCGCCCGCGGCTCGGCGCGGTGCGAGTCGGCATCGTGTCGAGCCCGAACCTGCCGCCGCTTCCCGGTGACGGAGGGACCGGCGCGCACCGCGAGATCGCGCTCGGCGCCGATCCGGCGGCGCTCGACGCCGCGCTCGGCGCGCTGCGTGGGCGCGGCGCATCGGGCATCCCGACCTTCCTCACGGTCTTCGACTACGCGCTGCGCGAGCTCGACCCCGCGCAGGGTCACGGCGCCAGGCCGCACGCGCGCAAGGTGCTTGTGCTGGTGACGAGCGCGCGCGACCGCCTGCCCTTCGGTCCGGGCGCCGACGAGGACCCGGGCTTCGGCGCGAAGCTCGCCGCACTGGCCGAGCGCGTCCACGAGCACGGCGTGTCGCTCCACCTCGTCGGGCTCGCGGGCGTCGCCGATGTGACGCCGAAGAGCGTCGAGTCGGCGCTGCGAAAGAGCGGCGGCAACCTCCACCGCGTCGCGACGGCGGCCATGTCGACGCCCTTCCTCGCCGACGTCCCGCTGCCCGAGTTGCGCGCGGTGACGATCGAGAACCGCACGGCGGTGCTTCCGCCGCGCGACGCGGAGATCCAGCCGGACGGGCGCTTCGCCCTGACGCTGCCCGCCGAGCCCGGCCCCAACGAGCTCAAGCTCCGGGCCACGCTCTCCGACGGAGCGACGGTCGAGCGCGACTGGGACTTCCGCTTCGACGAGTCGTGGGTGCGCGAGCGGCTCCTCGCGGCCGAGGCCGAGCGCCTGCGACGCGCTCGCCAGGAGAAGCAGCTGCGCCTCGAGCCACAGTGGCAGGAATCGGATCCCGCGCCGGTCGGGGAAACCGGTTCGGCGCCGGCGCCGCAGTAGCGGACTCGCGAGCGCGGGCCTGCGGTATGCTGCGGCGGTCCGGAGAGGTTGCCGAGAGGCCGAAGGCGCTCCCCTGCTAAGGGAGTACGGGCCAAAAGCCCGTCGAGGGTTCGAATCCCTCCCTCTCCGCCAGTTCGAGAGGGGCTCCGCTCGGCTGCGCCTCGCTGCGCGCGCCTTCGGCGCTTGCGGCGCGCTCTGCGCGCCATGTTCTTCAAAGCTTCAGTCAGCGTGCTCGTAGCAATCGCCTTACAGAAATCAGGTTAGCGGCGTGGGAATTCGCTTCAGCACAGGGTCGCGACCGCGTCGCGCACCGTGGGGAAGAGGCTCTTCATGCCCGTGTGGAAGAGCAGCGGCTGCTCGTCGCGCACGCGCGCAACGCGGGCATCGCCGAGGCCCGAGGCGAGCACCTGCTCTGGACTGACGACGACGTGACCGTGTGTAGAGATGGGATCCGCAGCTACGAGCAGGCGATCGAGGCGAATTCGCATGCCGCCTTCTTCGGCGGGCCGATCCGGCTGCGCTTCGTCGGCGAGCCGCCGCGCTGGATCCGCACGCAGCTTCCGTTCGTCGCGAGCGCCTTCGCGGGCCTCGAGATCCGCGCGCCGATCCTGCCGATCGACGCGATCTCGCGTCAGCTTCCCTTCGGCGCGAACATGGGCGCTCCGCGCGAAGGAGCAGCGCGAGCACGCCTTCGACGCGACGCTGGGACGCCAGCCGTGGCGACACGGCCTCTTGTCCGGAGAGGAGACGGACGTGCTGAAGCGCATCGCGCTCGCGGGCGCCACGGGGCTCTGGGTGCCGGAGGCGTCCGTCGATCACTGGATCGAGCCCGCGCGGCAGAGCGTCGCGTATCTGCGGCGCTTCTACGTCGGCATGGGCTACCTCGCGGCGCGACGCGCAATCGTGAACGGTCGCATCGCGAACGAGCGCGCGCGGCGGCGCCTCCGCCACCGTGTCGTGTGGAAGCAGGCGCTCTACGTCGCTGGCCGGGCCACGGGCCACACTGCATGGTGGCTCGACTCGCTGCGGAAGGGCTCGATGCTGCAAGGTCGTCTGCTCGCGCACCAGGACGCGCAGGCCGAGCGCGACGCGGCCTCTCCGGGCGCGCGGTGACGCGTCCGCGCACGCTCGCGATCGGACTCGACGGCTACGAGCCGTCGCTCGGCGAGGCGCTCCGCGCGGTCGGCCGCATGCCGCACCTCTCCGATCTTTGCGAGCGGAGCGCTCGCGTCGAGCTCGAGCACGGCAACGCGCGCTACAGCGGGCTCGCCTGGGAGCACGTGAGCCGAGGCCTGTCTCCGGAGGCGGCGTCGCGATTCTCGGCCGTCCACTTCGACGCCGACCGCTACGAGGCGCGCCAGCAGGGGAGCGCCGGCGCGCCGCTCTTCGCACGTCTCGACCTGCGCGCCGTGATCTTCGACGCGCCGTACTTCGAGCTGTCGCGCGCGCCGAGCTGCCGCGGCCTCGTCTCCTGGGGCGCGCACGACGGCGGCACGCCGCGCCAGTCGCGCCCCGATTCGCTGGCCGGCGAGATCGAATCGCGCTTCGGACCGTATCCCGCGGAGGAATTCGTCTACGCCTTCGTGTGGCCGGACCCCGCGCGCACGCGGGCGATGGGCGACGCGCTCGAGCGCGCCGTCGACGTGCGCGCGGCGATCGGGCGTTGGCTGCTCTGCGAGCGCTTCCCGGAGTGGGACTTTCGCATTGCTCGTCGTGAGCGAGCTCCACTCGGCGCTCGAGGCGCTCTGGCACGGCGTCGACGCATCGCATCCGCTCCACGGGCTGCCGTCGGCCGGGCCGGCGTGCGAGGGCGTCCTGCGCGTCTACACCGCCGTCGACCGCCTGATCGGGGCGATCCTCGATGGTGTTCACGATGCAAGGGTCGCGGTCTTCTCGATGCACGGGATGGGACCGAACCGCTCGGACGTCCCGGCGATGCTGCTGCTGCCGGAGCTTCTCTATCGCGCGTCGCATGGACGTGTCGGCTTCGTGCCGCGTCCGGAGTGGGCGTCTGTGCCGGACGGGATTCCGCGTCTCGATGCCGGCGCGTCCTGGTCGCGCGCGGTGCTCGACTGCTGCGCGCCGCGTCGCGCGGAGAAGCGTCCGTGGCGGGTTCGCGCGCGGCACGCATGGCGGCGTCTCGCGCCGGACACTGCCACCACGCCCGGCGAGACGCTCGGGTGGATGCCGGCCGTGCGCTACCGGCGCTGCTGGAGCGACATGGATGCGTTCGCGCTGCCCTCCTTCTACGACGGGCGCGTGCGCATCAACCTGCGCGGACGCGAGCGCCTCGGTCGCGTCGCGCAGGCCGACTGCGAGGCGCGCTGCGACGAGGTCGAGGCGCTCCTCGCCGAGTGCCGTGATCTCCGCACCGGCGAGCCGGTCGTGGCCGAGGTCGAGCGGCCCGTGCGCGGCGATCCGCGAGCGGCGGGTCCGACGCAGGCCGATCTCGTCATCCGCTGGCGCGGCAGCGCCCTCGGCTTCCGCCATCCGCGCCTCGGCGTGATCGGGCCGGCGCCGTACCGCCGCACCGGCGGGCACGCAGGCGGACCGGGCTTCGCGTATTTCGACCTCCCGGAGGCCGTCCACGGCGACCACGGCCGTCGCAGCGCCTTCGACGTCGTGCCGACCTTGCTCGATCTGTGCGGAGTGGCCGCCGACGGAATCGGCGGCGAGAGTCTTCTGCCTGTGCTCGCGCCTTCGATGCGCGAGCGCGCCGCGAAGGAGGCGATCCGATGACGCGTCCCATTCCGATCCACGGCACCTGCGCGCCCGGCTTCGAGGCGGTGCGAGACGTCTTCGAGAAGAACTTCGAGTCGGGTGCGGAGCTCGGCGCGTCGGTCTGCTTCGTGCGCGATGGCGAGAAGGTCGTGGACCTCTGGGGCGGCTACGTCGACACCGAGCGCACGCGCGAGTGGCAGCCCGACACGCTCGTCAACGTCTACTCGACGACCAAGGGCATGGCCGCGATCTGCGCACACATCTGCGTCGAGCGCGGACTCCTCGACGTCGACGCGCCCGTCTCGAAATACTGGCCGGAGTTCGCGGCGAAGGGCAAGGAGCGGATCCCGGTGCGCTGGCTGCTCTCGCACCAGGCCGGTCTCGCTGCACCGCGCCGACGCATCTCGGTGGAGGAGCTCTTCGCCTGGCATCCCTTCGTCGCGGCGCTGGCCGAGCAGGAGCCCTGGTGGGAGCCCGGCACGCGGCACGGCTACCACGCGCTGACCTTCGGGCACCTGGTCGGCGAGCTGGTGCGGCGCGTCTCGGGCCAGAACATCGGCCGCTTCTTCCGCGAGAACGTCGCGGCGCCGCTCGGCGCCGACTTCCACATCGGCTTCGGGCCCGAGCTGGACGAGCGCACCTCGGACCTCTACGGCGAGCTCATCCCGCCGGACCTCCCGCAGGCCGCGCTCGAGGGCCCGCTCGGGAAGTTCTTCCGCGACATGGGCGATCCCTCGACGCTGACGGGCTCCGCCTTCGGCAACCCGAGCCTCCGCGGCGGCCTCGTCAACACGCGCGCGTGGCGGGCCGCGGAGCTGCCGGCCGTGAACGGACACGGCACGGCGCGCGCGCTAGCAACCATCTACGGCGTGCTCGCGCGCGGCGGCAGCCAGGACGGCGTGAGGCTGCTCTCGCGCGCCGCGATCGAGCGCGCGAGCGAGGAGCAGGCCTTCGGACCCGACGCGGTGCTCGGCGGGATGCCGATGCGCTTCGGCCTCGGCTTCATGCTGCGCCACGATCTCATGCCGATCTCGCCGAACCCGCGCGCCTTCGGGCATCCGGGCGCCGGCGGTTCGATCGGCATGGCCGACCCCGATGCAAGAGTCGGCTTCGGCTACACGATGAACAAGATGCAGATGGGGATGATGGGGTCCGCAGGCGCGTTCGGGATGATCCAGGCGTTCTACGCGGCGCTCTAGAAGGCGCGGGAGCCCACACCCGCGTTCGCGGGCGTGGCATATGTACAAAGCGCCCGGCGGTCGGTCGGGCAACCCGATGACGCCCGTGAGCCGTCTCAACCGGTACTCTTCTCGAACGGAGGCGCCGGTCCATGGACGAGAGCCTGCGCGAGCGTGTACCGACGAGGGTTCTCCCCGGACGTGAACGGGATCGACACCGTCTGGCGTCGTGGTCGTGGCCCGCGGTCGGCTGGGCCTCCGGATTCATCGGGGCGTCCGTGGTCGCGGTCTTCTTCCTCGCGATCGACCTGGTGGCGGGGCGTCCGCTGTGGACACCGGCCGCGCTCGGCTCCGCGCTCTTCCTGGGCCAGCGGCTCCTGCCCGCGGCGCACCCGCCCCTCGTCCTGGTGGTGGGTTACACCGCAGTCCACCTCGGTGTCTTCGCGGGGCTCGGCCTGATCGCGGCGACCGCGCTGTCGGTGAGGCCTCGGCCGCGACGGCTCGCGAATCGACTCACGATCGGCGTCGGCCTGCTCGCGGCCTCCGAGCTGTCGTTCGCGGCCTTCGCCTGGCTCTTCGCGCCGACGCTGATGGGCGACCTCGGCGCGTGGCGCATCACCGCGGCCAACGCGCTCGCGGCCGCCGCGATGACGGCTTTCCTCGGCCGCATGGCGGCGCACCTGGAGCCGGACGCGGCGAACCCGTAGCGGCGCGAGGCGTCGAGTCGCGGTCGGGCTCGGTTGAGGCCGTCCGCGAGTCGCGGTCGAGGCCGCGCCTGCTCGCTCGCTTCGCCTGCTCGCTCGCACCCTTTGCTCCGGTAGACTTCCGGGCCTCGCGGAGAGATGGCCGAGCGGCTGAAGGCACGCGCCTGGAGAGCGCGTGAACCTCAAAAGGGTTCCGTGGGTTCGAATCCCACTCTCTCCGCCAAGTAGACGCCGTTGCCAGCGGTCTCTGCGAATGGACTCGAGGCGCGCCGCGAAGAACGCCGCAAGTTCCGGCGGTTTGCGGCGCGTGGGTCGCGCGATGTGGAAGCGGAGACAGCGGCGACGTGGGCCTCACACGCTGAAAGGCGACCCGTTTCTCCGTGGCCGAGTGAGGCGGTTCCGGTTCGTGGAAATCGGGACGTGGTCTCGATCTGTGGCGCCGCTCGCGAATGTCAGGCGAACGCGAATGTCACGCGAACGTAGGATGCTCGAGTGACCAGCGGTTGCTGGTGCTCGGGCAGCGGTGCGCTGGATCCGTCGGCTCTCCTTCCTTGGCGCCTACGCTGTCCGATCAGTGCCTCCGCAGTCTGATAGTCGAGTGGATGACCTGGGAAGCCCGAGCCTGACGGCAAACTGGACACCGGCGCGCCGACGGCTGGCGTGATGCGGTTGCGGGCGAGGGCAATCTGCAGGCGCTCCGCTCGGCTGGAAATTGTGTCCCGCATATTGCCTGCCCAGCTGAACGGCGGCTCCCAGCAGAACTTGCGCCACGGGCGACGGAACGAACAGCAACGCGAGTCCCGTCGTCATTTCCCCGATCGCTGCGAGCATGAGGACGGATTTCGCGTTCATCGTGCTCAGTCCTGCGCGCGCGCAACCCCGTCGCTGACGGATTTTTGATCCGCTTCCGTGATTTGTGACGGACCGAGATCGAACGTCAGCTTGTCGATGGTGCCGGTGAACTTGAACGGGCATTCGTAGCGATACTCGACGAGCGCGACCGGCGTTCGCGTGTCCTGGCCCACGTCGAAGTCTTCGTCTTCGGGAAACATGACGGGCGTCGAATGGTCCATCGATTTCGTAGCTACCTGCTGGCCGTCCACAGACAGCACGCCCGTGCCGCCCTTGCCGAGACCCGGACCGTCGTATTTGAAGTCGAACGTGATCGTGTGCTTCCCGGGGCTCAACTCGGGACCATCCCAAACCGTCCGTTGCAGATCGAGCAGGTTATAGAGAAACACCACCCTGCCGTGGCGAACGCCCATTTCGCCCTTGCTGAGGAACAATGCGTATCCGCCGAAGCGACCGCCTTCGGTTGCGATGACCCCCTCAGCACCGCCGTCAGGAATCTCGACTTGCGCCGTAATGGTGTAGGACTTGTCGAGAATATTGGGCGCGCTGGCTGCCGGTACGCCGCTCAGGGTTCCCGAATACTCGAAGTGCGTGCGGCCCGCGGTGGCACTCGGACGCGGCGTCGTGAAGCGCGCCAGTGTCGAGTTGTCGAGCGGCAGCACGTCGTACTTTCTTGCCTCTTCGTAGAACGCGTCCTGCATCTGCTTGAGCTTGTCCGGCTGCGTCGCAGCGAGGTCGACGGCCCCGGTGGGGTCCTTCGCGATGTCGTACAGCTCCCACTTGTAGCCGGTGATCACGTCCGGTGGTGGCGTGCTGCTCAGTTCCCACGGCAGCGTCACGGGCGTAGTCGATGCGAGCCAACCATCGTTGTAGATCGCGCGATTGCCGAGCATCTCGAAGTACTGCTTCGGGTGGCGGGTGGGAACGTTCGCGTTCGCCTTCGGCCACGTATACGCCATGCTGACACCTTCGATCGGGCGCTGCGGGATGCCGTCGATGGTGTCGGGTGACGAGATACCCGTTGCTTCGAGAATCGTCGGCACGATGTCGATCACGTGGTGGAACTGCGTGCGAATACCGCCGACGTCTTCGATGTGGCCGGGCCAGGACATCGCCAGTCCTTGAGCGGTGCCCCCGAAGTGGGACGCGACCTGCTTCGTCCACTTGAACGGCGTGTCCATGGCCCACGCCCACGGCGCGGCGAAGTGCGGGAACGTGCGTTCGGATCCCCAGAACTCGTACCAGAGGAACTGATCTTTCACGGGCACCGGCACGCCATTGAACGTGGTGAACTCGTTCGGCGTGCCGTTCAACATACCTTCGGCGCTCGCGCCGTTGTCCCCGGCGATGTAGATGATCAGCGTATTGTCGAGTTCGCCGAGATCTTCCACGGCCTGAATGACGCGACCAATCTCGTGGTCGGTGTAGGCGAGGTACGCACCGAATACGTCCGCTTGCTTGATGAAGAGCTTCTTTTCTTCGGCGCTGAGCGAATCCCAGGCCGGCAGCTCTTTCGGCCAGTCCGTCAGTTTCGCGTTCTTCGGCATGATGCCGAGGCGTTTCTGATTCGCGAAGATCGTTTCGCGCACCTTGTTCCAGCCACCGTCGAACAGGTGCATCGCGCTGACCTTGTCGATCCACTCCGGCGTCGGATGATGCGGCGCGTGCGTACCGCCCGGAACGTAGTAGACGAAGAACGGCTTGCCGGGCGCGATCTCCTTCAGTTGTTTCATGTACTGGATCGCGTCGTCCGCCATCGCCGTGGTCAGGTTCCAGCCAGGACTGCCCTGAAACGGATAGATCGCAGTCGTGTTGCGAAACAGGTTCGGTTGCCACTGGCTCGTGTCGCCACCGATGAAACCGTAGAAGTAGTCGAAGCCCATCCCGGTCGGCCATTGATTGAACGGACCGGCCTGGCTCGATTGATAGAACGGCGTGTTGTGGTCCTTGCCGAACCACGACGTCGCGTAGCCGTTCTCCTTCAGGATGGTGCCGATGGTGCCCGTGTCTTTCCGGATGACCGAGTCGTAACCGGGAAAGCCGGTCGCCGCCTCACCTACGACGCCGAATCCGGCGACGTGATGATTGCGACCGGTGATCAGTGCCGCTCGCGTAGGCGAGCACAGCGACGTCGAGTGGAACTGCGTGTATCGCAGCCCCGCTCTCGCAATGCGGTCGAGCGCCGGTGTCGGCACGACACCACCGAACGTGCCCGGTGCGCCGAAGCCGCTGTCGTCGGTCATGATCAACAACACGTTCGGGGCACCCGTCGGCGGCACGATGCGCGGCGGCCACCAACTCTTCGAGTCGGTCGCTTTTTCTTCGATGATGCCGCCGAACTTTGGATCGGGGGGTGGCAGCTGCTTGCCGGTGATCGTCGTGGTGGCGTTCGGTGCGCCCATTTTCCCGGTGACCTGAACCGGATCGGCGAGCGACATCGAGCAAGTAAACGAAACGATCCCCGCGAAGCCTGCACTGGCAATGAACTTGAATACCTTCACGCAGCCCCCTTTACCGATTTCGCTTTGTCAGGCCGTATGGAAACGGCGATCGTTCGACTCGCCGCGACACAGTACCGACATCAGCAGTCGAAGCAGCATACGCTCTGCCACGTAGTCACATGCTCCCGATCCCGACGCGCCAGACACAAGTCAAGCTCTCGCACTCCGCCCAAGCCAACAGGTGGCTAATGGGTCACCCTCTGATAGTTCGAATTGGCAATCGCAATCTCCAGGTTGCTCGACGGCAGCGACAACGTGATGTTCGCCGGATGATCCGTGCCGTCTGGCAATGTCGCGAACTGCACGACCAGCGTGACCGGCTTCGACGGCGAGTCGAGCCAGGTCGAAACGTCGACAACGCGCGTGGCGATCTCAATGATGACAGGATCTTCGAGCAGCCCGGGCCTCATCCCGTAGCCCAACGGTGAGAAAGCCAAGAAGACGATGCCTTTCTCCTTGCAGAACTCCAATAGCTCCGTTTCCGGCAGGTACGGATGGGATTCCACTTGAACCACGGCGGGCTTGACTCTCGCTGACTCGTAAACGGGCCTCAATTCCTCCAAGCCGATGTCTGAAAGCCCGATGGCGCGGCACTTGCCATGATCCACGAGACTTTCCATCGCCCGCCAGGTGTCGAGCAAGGTCACGCCGTGGTCGTAAATAACGTTGCCGTTCTGATCTCGCGGGTCCTGGTCGTCCCCGGGTCGAAATGCGTATGGAGTGTGAACGAGATAGAGATCCAGATATTTTTGCCCGAGCCTGTCCCGGTTCGACTCGCTCGGGCCGATGATTGGAATTCCACAGCTTGGTCGTAATGAAAATGTCCTCGCGCGCAATCCTTTCAGCGACAAGTCCTGCCTTCAACGCATCGCCCACCTCGCGTTCGTTCCCGTACCGTTCCGCGCAATCGAAGTGTCGAAAGCAGCTTCCAGTGCCGCCCTCGTGGCGGCGATCGTCAGGGCTGCGTCGGGAATCAATGTGCCGAAGCCGAGTGCGGGCATATAGCCGGCGCCCTGGTTGAGCGGAATTCTCTTCATCCGCAGATCCGATGATGATTCATTCATGGCCGCACCTCGGGCTGTTTTGCTTCCGGCATCACCTGCGATTTCGAGAGTTAGATGCCGCGGGGCCGCCGCGAAGCGGAAGATCGGAGCTCTTTTCTCATCACTGCTTTGCGGATGGGCGAATGGAGAGGTCTTTCGAAGTCCGAGAACCCCGCGTTACGACGGCGAGGCGGTTCCGCTTCTGAGAGATCGCGACATCGTGGTGGGCCTTGAAGTGGGCGATTCACAGCCACGCGCCGAACTCCTCGAGCATCGATCGACACGATCGATCGCCGCAGCGAGCGATCGGTCTTTCTGCGCGCGTGGGCTAGCCTCGCCGGGCCTATGTCCCCCTCTCTCCGGAGACTCTGCGCCGCCGCAGCCGTCTTCCTGCTGCTCTGGGTGTTCGCGTGCGATCGCGGCCCCCGCGTGTACGACGCGCACGGCGTCGTGCAGGACGTGAGCCGCGAGCACGGACAGGTGGTGATCGCACACGACGACATCCCCGGCCTGATGCCCGCGATGACGATGAGCTTCGATGTCCCGGATGCTTCGCTGCTGAGCAAGCTCTTGCCGGGACAGGAGATCGACTTC
>Ga0335082_10002789_pt1 | contig 18883 bp, 12 predicted proteins | sample Lox_Sample_41_FD_206718 | JGI IMG/M metagenome (GOLD analysis project Ga0335082, IMG submission 206718) | Soil microbial communities from Loxahatchee National Wildlife Refuge, Florida, United States - Lox_Sample_4.1 | ecosystem: Environmental > Terrestrial > Soil > Wetlands | place: USA...
TTTTCGGCAACAACCGAAGGCGCCCCTAATCGTTCCCGTTCCGCTTTCTCATTTGCTTGGACCGCCCGGCCCTCTACCATTGATTTCGAATTCGGATGGACGAAACCGCACACCCTTGAGTTCTGCAATCTTTGCCGTCAGCTCCCGAATCAAGTCTTGCTGCTCGATGAGCCTGCGCTGCGTGCCGGCGGAATCAGCTTCGGTCTCGATGTTCATGATGTAGTCGCGAGCCCATTGAGGAAGGCTGTTGATGCGGTCAACAAGGAGCGCTTCTTGGGCATGATGACTTCACCCTTCCCGCACGACTTCCTTCGGTTTCTTGTCATCGCGCAGAGCGATAAATCGTGAGTGGCGTAGGTGATTGTCGGGCGTCCATTCCGTGAATTCGAATTGCCCGACGAGCACCGGCTTCAGCCACCGGCAGTCCTTCATTTTCGCCGCCGTCAGCCCTGCGCCCCACCTGCCGCTTCTCGTCTCGGGAAGGTTCGCGAAAGGACAATCCTTAACCTCCAGCGGCTTCCACTTTTTGAACAGCTGCTCGCGCGATGACGGCGTGAACCCATTGCGTGTGCGCGCAACATATTGAAGCTTCCCGTCATTGGCCAAGCTGGCGCGCAAACAGGGCAGCACTTTGAAAGTGCAACCTGGTCGCACAGGGCCCGCCAGATGCCCAAGGCGGAGTTTCAGCGGGAGATTGAGAAGGCGCTGAACAGGGCGGACAGCGAGTCTTCGGAGCAGATTTACTTCAAGGTCTAAAGGAGCCAAGGTGCCGGTGATCGAGCAGTTGATCGAAGTGGCGGCGCTGATGCTGGGCAGAACCAGCAGGTCATCATCTTCAGTTCCGCAGTCCCGATCATACGGACACAGAAAACAACTTATAACGCTGTGTGCTAGCTGCCATGCAGTCGTCCATCGAGTAACCCGTGAGAATAGTCCATTGGGAATCCATCAGGTGCCTAGTTGGACGGCTCAGGCAGGCGTCAACACTGCCTGTTGTACGAGGAGGGTGAGGCCCTCTTCGAGGCGCACCGTCGGCCGCCAATTCATGACCCGCGTGATTTTACTTATGTCCGACGTGAGCGATAAACGATCATGGGAGCGTAAAAGGCTCTTGTCCTGGACTATCGGCCGCTGGTCTCCTGCAGCCTTTCGCAAAAATCCGAGGACATCCCGAATTGAGGTCGCGCGGCCGGTTCCGACATTAAAAACGTCGTAGTTACCGGATTCGTGCGTGAGGGCATTAGAAATCGCCCGAACTACGTCATCAACGTGAATGAAGTCGCGGGTTGTCTCCGTGCGCCCCATCGGGATCTCAGGAACGTCGGGACTACGTAGCTGTTCGATGGCTCTTGGAATTACGTGCGGGTTACTATCGCGCGGCCCGTAGACGTTAAAAAGACGAAGAGCGATACACGAAAGATTACGATTACAACTCGCCGCACCAGCGATGATTTCCTCAGCCTGAAATTTCGAAAGACCATAAGAATTGCTTGGCTCGGGCGTCTCGGTCTCCGAATGGGCAATGTCACGTAGCGAATAGACATCTCCGGTGGAGGCCGCGATCAACTTGCGCGTTGACAGCCCTTTCATCGCGCGCATGAGAATCTCCGTCGACCGCACATTGACGAGGAACGTTTCCGCTGGATGCTCCAGACAGTAAGGTATGTAATGCACGCCTGCAAGGTGGATGACGGCGTCGGGATGGAAGCCCCGAACAATGTCAAAGATCTCAGAGTCGTCCGCACGAGCGAGATCAAGATTCGCGAATTTGGCTCCTTCAGGCACATTCTGGCGACGGCCCGAAAAGAGGTTGTCGAGAACAAGGACTTGATGGCCGCGGAACAGCAACACCGGAACCAGATGTCCGCCGATGAAACCAGCGCCTCCGGTCACTATAAGCTTCACTGAATTGTCCCCGTCGGCCTGGAGGTAGGTAGTCTCAGGAGCTGGCCTACCAAAACTTCCCAATCCAGAGTCTTTCTCGCTGAAAGAGCGGCTTCCGAGTATTCTTTCCAATTGTTGAGGGTCCGCAAGATCCCGTCACTCAACCGGTCGGAACTAGGCTGTGTCACTACCCCTACTCTATATTGCCGAACTATATCCTTGGCTCCATTCCCCGGGAAATCGACTGTGACTACCGGCAGACCACTAGCCATGGCCTCGGCTATGACTCGTGGAAAGCCTTCGCGCCAGCTTGTCAAAACTAGCACCTCTGAGCTAGATAGCAGTTCGACCTTCTGCTCTTCTGTCACAAAGCCCAGCATGTCAACTTTATCTTCGATCCCCAAGCTCGTTATAATTTCGCGCACGTGTGACATCGCCGGTCCATTTCCCGTAATCCGGAGCCGCCCGGTATAACCTTTGCCGAGCAGGCATTCATAGGACGATAGCATAAGAGGAAGATTCTTGTGCTCAGTCACGCGTCCCAAGAAAAGTAACCCGCTGCGGCTTGCAGCGGGGGCAGATCTATATCTCTCAAGATGTATGCCGCTGGGCAGACATTCGAAAGCACATCCCGAAAGCTGCTCCATCTTATGCTTAAGCGGCAAGCTGTTGGCTATATTCCTGAACGCGAGCCTCGGGAGATACTTCTGCAGAATTGCAAATAAAAGCCCATTTCGGAATTCGCACCAATCGATGACAGCCTTGGCACGAACCTTTCTGGAAGCCAGCAAAATATGGGCAAGCGGCCACTGGTTGAAGATAAAGAGATCGAATGCTTCAGGGGGGATATGGCGGCAACGAATTGCATAGCGCAGCACTGATAAAGGATCGCGCCTGAACCAATTGATCGCAGAGTTTTGATAGCTATACGTAGTGGGAGAGCGATGGATCGACAGACTCCCGACAATTTCCTCCGGTTCACTACCTGGAATGTTATGATTGCAGAAAATGTCGACCGAGTGCCCATGACGAATCAGCACCTCTGCGATTTCTGCGAATCGGATCTCCTGCCCTCCAACACTGGGCGGATACAGTTCGGTAAGTATCGCGATTCTCACGTAGGGAGCACAAGCGGATATCGTCTTGAGTCGATACCTTCTTTACTTGGGAACAATCAGGGCGAGAGTCTCACTCAATGAAGTTGCCGTGCTATCCCACGTGAAGCATTTTGCCCTTTCGAACCCCAGGCGCTGGAACTCGCGCCGATATTCCTGGTCGCTAGAGAGCCGCTCCATCGCCTCAGCGGCAGCATTCAAGTCGTGAGCGTTGATCTTGATTGCCGCATCGCCGACGATCTCTGCTAAAGAGGTTGAGTCACTCACCACAGCTGCCGCCCCAATAAGCATGGCCTCGAGTGCGGGATACCCGAAGCCTTCATACTCGCTCAGCAGGAATAAAGCCGAGGCATGGCGGTAGACGTAGGCTAATTCGTCATTCTGCAGGTCATTTAAAATCGCTACTCTATCTGCCAGACCGAGACTGTCAATCAACTCAAGATATTCACAAGACCATTCGTCTGGATAGGCAACTACCACCAGATTCTCAATAAGCCCCTCGCAAATGCTTGCGAAGGCCTCTGTTACGGTTTTCAGATTCTTGCGTCGTGCAAAGTTGCCTACGAACAAGAAGTAGCGATCAAAACGCAGGTCCATGGGCTTCCGCTCCTTCATCGAATCCGTAACGCTCCATCGCAAGCCGTTGTAGGCAACTCGAACTTTCATCGGATCAATGCCGTAGTGACGAACCATATCGTTTCTGGTGTGCTCAGATACCGTCAGTATCGCAGTCATCTGCCTAAGTAAGAACGGAAACATCCATCGATAGTAGAAGCGAAGGCGTGGAGCCTCGTCCGGATAGAGCAAAGGAATGAGGTCATGAACGATTAGTACTTGAGGGACAGGAGACCAGAGTGAGCCGTCTGCATTTTGTGAGACAAGAACGTCCACATCGTCTCGCCATAGTCTGATTGGCAGTATGATTTGGTTCCATGTAAATCGCAGCACGGCCGCAAAAGATCCCTTGTCAAACGTCAGACCAGAAGGGGTTTCTGCAACCTCTATTCCCTTGCCTTTGGGAATGTGTAACGAACTACCGTATACCACAACGTCATGTCCCAGATCTCTTATGCAATTGATGAGGCCGACGATATAGGTGGTGACTCCGCTATGACGCCTTCCAACGAGTGCCGCATTAATCGCGATTCTCACAACTGAAGCGAACAGCAAGACCAGGCTAAACGGTTTCTATTGTGATGACAGTGCAGCAAGAGACTAGTAAGCATTCCTATGGAATAGTCCCGACCAAATTGTCATCCACATAATTCGCAAATCCAGCCATAGGCTCCAATTTTGAAGATAGTAAAGGTCGAACTCGAATCGCTTCTGAATGGAGGTGTCGCCGCGCCATCCATGTACCTGCGCCCATCCGGTTATTCCGACTTTGAGACGATGACGGGCGTTGTAGTGCGAAATCTCCTGTAAGAACTGATTTACGAAATAAGGCCGCTCAGGCCGTGGGCCCACGACGCTCATATCACCCTTAAGGACATTGAAGAATTGCGGCAACTCATCAAGACTGGTCTTGCGAAGGAAGGCCCCAAGCCTACTTCGGCGCTTGTCCTCTGCTGTCGTCCACCGAACATCGCTTTCGGCCCTGTCAGCTATTCGCATGGTTCGGAACTTATACATCCAGAACCGTTTTCCGTTCAGCCCCACCCTCTGCTGTTTGAAGAATACCGGCCCTTCTGAACTAAGTTTTACCAGCAAGGCTATGAGCAGCATAAGCGGGCTCGTCAAAAGCACTATCAACAGCGAAAATGAAATATCAAATGCCCTCTTGGCTACGAAGTAATAAGGCGATTCGACTGGGCTAGCAGCCACGTCGAGCATCTGGAGGTCGCCAAACTGAAACCATCTCTCGCGGATGACCGCAACATCGCCAAGATCCAGCACCGTGCGTATGGGCGCAGCAATTGTGCCCAGATGGCGGACTATTTCCGATAGTTCAGGAAGGCGCTCCGGGGGCAGCGCGATAATTACATCATCAATCCGAACCGGCAGGCCTTTGCGAACTTCTTCCATCGTGTAGGTCGGCACGTCCTCAACTACGACCTTCTGCTTCGCCAAACTGACATGGGCCACGATTTCACAAGAGGCAAGCGGTATGTTGCGCAGCCGCTTGGCGATGGTCGCTGCATGCTGGTCCGCGCCGACGATCAGCACACGTAAGCGGCGTTCGGGCCGGAATCTTCGTCCTAGCAGGAAGCGAAAGGCCACACGGCTCAAGACGGCGGAGGAATAGAGCAATGCCGCACTGACCGCAAGGGTCATTCGCGAGACGCTCTGCTCGCGGTAGAAAAACAAAAGGCATGTCAGCGCGACATATGTGACAAAGCAGGCTGCCAAGCACTTATAAACGCCGGAATATTCACGGAATAAGTCTTCGATTTGGCATAATCGGTTACGCTCTGCCGCTACGGCCCATACTACGCATGCAAACGCAAACACCACAATATAGAAACGTACTTCCGACTCCGTCCACGCCCAATATGCCCCATCGTCAAAGCGCAGATAAAAGACCATGGGAAATACGAGAGCAGGGAGAATATAAAACCACACACGTAGATAAAAGCGATGCGGATTAAGTCGAAGACCCATAGCTTCACTTCACCTTCTACCGCCCTTATGGATGCCGCGGCCTAGCATAGCAATCTTGTGATTTATGAATAATTATTGTCTGTCGCCGGCTGTGATGCTTAGGCAGTGCAACAAACACAAAAAGGCAAGTGATGGCATTTCAGGTTGTGGTGGTCACGCGATTCCGCCGAGAGCGCAGAACGAACAGCGCCCAGGAAAGAATGACAACCACCCAGATAGCAAGCACCTCACTCGGAATGCGCTCGAAAACATATCCGAGATTTCCACGGGGCGCCAGCAGAGCTCGGCTTAGGCTTTCCGCCCAGATGGCGGCGTATAGGGACCGATGCCCGATGAGTTCGACAAAACGCCGACAAGTGAACCCGAATAACGTTGACCCGACGAAGATCGCCGGGAGGCCACCAGCAAGGTAGAGTTCGAGCAGGTAGTTGCTTCCCGTGCCTGCCATCAAGTCATCGCTGTCCTGCTTAGTCAGTATGATATCTAAGGCGGCTGGTACTCGTTTATCGTTACCGACATCGATGGTGCATATTCCGAGGGTGGAGTATGGAATGACCTTCTGGGAAAAAGACACCAGAATCGGTGGACAACCATACTTCAGGTTAAGGTTATCCTGAAAGAATCCGAGGGTATTCATATACCCAAAGTAGTTTACAAGCTGTGGCCTGCCATACTCGTCCTCGCCGAACACATTATCGCCCCGAGTTAAAGCCGGCACGAAGAGGATAAAAAGGCCGAGCACTACCATTTGAACAAATCTCTTAAAGCTAAGTTTTATCCAGCCTCGCGCTAAGGCAATAAGGACTATGGGTATGACCGCCTGAGCTACAAAGAATCGCCTCCACCAGAATGACACCAGCATGCGGGGAGCGATAGCCAACAGAATTACTAGGATAACTTTCTTCTTATCTGTCTTCGGATCTGCGACTGCTGATATGTACAGCAGGTTAAAAAATAGATAGACATACATCACCGCCTGCTCGGGTAGCGTTATGCCTTCACCTTCGAAATAGTCTCCGACGTGCCATCTATAAACTGCATAGCGTAATGCGACAACTATCGCAGGCAAAGCGAGAATGAGAGTTGCCTTGTACGAGAACTCTTCGCACCGATTTAGTACCGCCGGGGAAGTGGATAGGGTCGGAAGGCGGGGGGATGGCAGGATATATCCCAGTGTGAAGGTCGCCAGCCCACCCAAACTTATCCACAGGATCGAAGGCTCAAGAGGAATGTCTACGTCCAGCCAGAAATGCAGGAGCAGACTTTGCAGCCACCAGAACAGCAAGCAACATCCGGCAAAGGCTGCTAAGAACGGCCAAGTCAGCGGATTGCTTAGTCTTGTCTCCGCCGGAATATCGGCCATTTTAGCTTTCGGCTCCGGCAGTTTGCGCAGAGGTAAAAGGTTCCATCGAGAAACGGCGGTCTATCTGCAAATAGGCGTGCGCCACCGCCCTCGGAGTGTGTTGCTGAAGATCAAATGGCGCCGCCTCGGTCTGGAGAGCCGTGCGAAGGACAGAAAGGGTCGCTTTTCTCTCCAACGAAATTGGCATCAGGTGAACCCCGCGACCCACCTGCTCAAGAACTATTTCAAGTCCGCCACCCGATGCGGGCATGGCGACATTGCAGCCCTGACTCAAAGCCTCGAGATATGCGATTCCCAATCCCTCATTAGCTGCTCCGGAAATAAATAATTTAGAGCGACGCAGTTGTTCACGTATGAAAGACCGATCTCGAGTTCCAGTAAACTCAATTCTACTTCCGCCGCCCTGAACGCTTTCTTCCAGTGCGGCGCGCTCGGGTCCATCTCCAACAATACAGCATCGAAGTTCAGGGTTTTCGCTCAGCAGGTCACGGACGAAAGGCAAGAGCTTATGCACGTTTTTACATCGTACGAGGCGTCCTACAAAAGTTACATAGGATCGTTCGCATACAGCGGAACTGTACGTCTCGAGAAAAAAACTATTAATAGGATTACTTACAATTCCGTCAATCCTAACACTAAACACATCACTTAGATGATGAGAAACGTAATGCGAGACCGCAATCAGCGGTACGGATGATCGAAGGTTCGTAAATCGGTAAGAAACCAACTTGGCTATAGAGTTCGACCATCCTTTGTCGCGGGTGGAGAGGGTGCTATGCGCCACACAAATGGCTCGTCGCACAACTGGCGCAGCGAGAATCGCCGAAGTGCTGAGAAGTTTCAACACACGATCGCTTCGTATTTCATGCCATCGCTTGGTTAATGAGGAGGGGCGGACAATTTCACCCGGGATTCCGGTCTCGGCGAATCCTTCTTGCAGCGCTTCGGCAAAGGCTTGCAATCCTCCTATCTCGTGTCCGCCAGTAATTAACACCTTCTCAGGTGGGGTCCAGTTCAAGACACCGCCTCCATCGAGAGTGGGGCTTCCATAAGTGCTGACTGCTCCCTGGACCGTCGTTTAGTTCTAAAAATGAAGGTTGCGGAGACAGCACCGATAATTCCGCTGCACACGAAATAAACAATGCACGTTCCAGCCACTCCCCAGTGAGGCGACACGAGATAGGCTCCGGCACTCGTGAGCAGCGCAACAGCCAGAGCCTGCCATAACAAGGGTTCTTCTTTGTGGGCACGAAGATAGATAGCTTCGCTCTGCACAATCAAAGTGCTAACTGCAGTCAGCAGCAGCAAAACAAAGAGCGGCGGAGAAACCATGCGCACCGCGAGAACCGGAGCCAGCCACTGAATCGCGAGTATTCCGCCTAGACACAGAACAACTAAACCGGTCAAAATCGACAGAGACTGCCACAGGGTACGGAAGAAGAGATCGTCCAGGGCCCTATAATTCTTTTTTGCGATAAGTTGGCCGAAGGGAGTTGCTTTGGTAGACATCCAGGCGAATACCAAGCTCCACATGTAGGCGGCGATCGAGAGCGACATACCCAGGCGGCCCGCTTCCACCGCTCCTCGCGATGCAAAAAGAACCGGGGTTAGAACCTGCACCGTGAAATAGGAACACAGCCAAGTGACAGCGATTTTCCACTGGAATGACCACACTTCCGTACGCCACGAAAGGACATCATCAAGCGCCTGCTCTCCGATGAGACGGAAAAGCACCTTACGCCTGGTAAACAGGAATGCAGTCGCGGCGACGCCATTGCCGACTACCACGAAGGCCGGCGCAAAAAGTCCGTGGCCCAGAATCATGCAAGTCCAGGCAGCGAAGATGCCGAGGAACGCCTGCGCGAATCGCATGCCCGAGACTTGGCGTACCTGACCGCATCCTTCGAGGAAAGAGCAAAATGGGTTGAGGAAGAAGAGAATAACGGTAGCTATCGCTGCAACGGTCCATGGCCAGAGCCACATTGAGCTGGTTCCGCTTGTAGTCTCGTGAAAGAAAAGAATTCCAGCCGGCAAAAGAGTCACTCCCATGATGACACTTGCCAGAAAATACCAACGGATTGTCTTGTGAAAGATCGCTACCAGGCGCGCGACGCTAGCGGGATTTCCTTCTATACGTCCATCCGAGTGAAACGTCAGATGTACTGCTTCGTGAGCGGCCAATTGCAAGACGATGAACGAGAACCCCAACTCGAAAATAATCTGAAGATTTATCAGGCTTATAAGAGTGTAGTAGTAACCTTGTTGAATCTTGCTGAGAAAGTGGACAATCAGTAATACAGTTCCCGTGCTACCAATGATCCCGCAAACGCGCGCAGCGAAAGTATATGCAATGGCGCGGTCCACGCCCATCTTCTTGCGAAACATATTCGCCATGGCAAGAAGCCTCTGAATCACTGGCCCACCCCGTTCAGAGGTCCTCGAAGTCCCTGACGAAAAGATGCTCTCAGCTCATTAACGCTAACTTTGGCCACATGATTATGAGGCAGCCGAGTCCATACCTCGCAAGCCATCAGCCAGGCGAAAGCCATGCAGAAGGAGAGAAGGGCCCCGGCTATGGTAGTTAGCAGGATGGGCGGAAAGGACCATCTCTCGGGCACAACCGGCTCATCAAGAACCTTTATTGAAGGTATTTCTTTGGCTTCCTCTACCTTCGCAAGCTCATACTGCTTGGTCAGAGCTTCATAAACCGCTTCTTGCACCTTGGCTGTGCGTGATAATTCGAAATATGTATTTCCAAGAAGTGGTAATTGCTCAAGAGACGGATATGGTTCCGGATGGGAGGAGCCGCTTTGGTTACTGGAAGCTGGCGCCGGGGTCCCGCTCATGGTTCGTAGTTTGCTGCGCAATTCAGCGACTCTGGCCGCTGCGGCCTTCACACGATAGTTTTCAGGGCCATAAATCTGGCTCAAACCGCTGTACTCGGTTTCGGCGGCGATAAGCTGGCCTTGCAGCGCCGATGCGGCATCAAGCATTGCCTTGCCCTGAATCTGTGGATCCAGTGTCTTGTTCTTACTGGAAAACTGGCTGAGGCGCAGAGTTGCTTCATCCAGTTGCTGCTTTATCTCGGCAATGCGGGTCTCCAAAAACAATCGTTCCCGATGGGCTGACGACGTTGTCAATTGCACGACTTTGCTGTTCAGGTCATCCACGTATGCTTTCGCCAGTTGTGCAGCCCGCTGTGGACTTCGGTCTTCTATCGCAATGGTGATGATGCCGCTCTTCTTATCTTCGGTAATGGAGCTCCGCTTTTGCAGGACCTTACGGGTATCCTCGTATCTCTTTTTGCCATAGACACGACGCAAATCAAATTGGTTAATTAAGTCGTCCTGTATGGTTCGGCTGTTCAGTATTCCCACGACTGTTGCCCCAGCCGTCCGGGTTCCCAGAAGGTCGCCGAAGGCCGCAAGACTTCCGCCTCCCTGCGCCAGCAGCGAACTCATCAATCCCATGTTGCTAGCCGTCTGGTCCGGAGGCATAAGTCTGGCTACTGCTTCATATTTCTTAGGAATGAGGAGTGCCAGCAGCAGGAAAAGCAAGCATCCGATGACGGTGAGTACAATCAGCCGGCGCCAGCCGTCGCGAATCAAAACTACTTGCCATGGCAACTCCGGGAGGTCGCGATCGAAGGTCCGTGTCACGGGCTCGATCTTGGAGGCTGCAATCTGTCGGGTCGGAGAATTCATCAAGGTACCAAGTAAAGAAAAGTTAGCGCCGCTCAGCGCGGCAGGTTATGGGATTAGTGATGGGACAGCAGGGAATGCCCTGATGGCGTATACATAAGCTGAATCTGGGTGCTCACATTGGTCATCGGAGAGGAGCTCAAAAAAGGGAAATTCCAGCGCTCAACCTGGACCGTCGACGACACTTGGATACTGTGCTTGAACAGCCAGTCAAGAGAGCCGGAAAAGTCGTTCAATCCGCCGCCCTCGAGAAGCACCTTATCAACCCATTGCCGCCGGTAGCCTAATTGAAGCTTGTTGCGCGGTGAGAACCAGTAGGTACTCCAGGCCTGGATGCCGTTACCTTGTCTTCCCACCCAGCTACCGATGATCTGGTTGTAGATCGTATATCCCTGCGCATATCGCTCGTTCGCGTAGTACCGGCCGACCCCGGGGTAACCGATCAGGTTTGTGAAAACCGCTTCAACTCGGAGATCAAGATTGGGAACACGAGGAAGCTTGGGGAAGTACAATCCAGAATCCCATGCCGACTGTCTTTCATAGTTGATCGGGCTTGGTTGATCGTTGGCCATGCCATCGGTATAGAACGTTAGCCAGTCCCGTAATTTTGGCATCCGGTATGAGACGTTGAATCCGGTATAGCGTTTTCCGGGATCGTTCGTCTGGAAGTTTCCATTGGAATTAAAAGTGTGTAACCAGGTGTGAAGGGTTGCGGGACGACCCTGTCCCGCCCAGATAACGGATAAGCCGACGCCTAATTCCAAGTTCGGAGACATCTTCAGTGCCAGCCTGTCGCCCCAGGTGTAAGGCAGAGGATTGATGGTCTGGTAGGGATTACCAACAACCGGAAATTCAGGATAGGGTCCCCGCAGAAAATGATAACCCGGCAAGACACCCACAAACGCCGTATTGCGGATTTGCCCCAACCACGATAAGGGACCACTGAATTGAAAAGGCGAAACGCGGCCAAACTTCAGCATAGGCTCCGGAGTCGCATTATTAGAAAACATTAGCGAACTCCCGTCATCCGGCCCCCACCAAGAACTCTGATATCCGAATGAGATTTGCCAGTTGGCAACATTGACCGCGACATACGCTTCGATCGGGCGAAACTGGTTTACTCCGTTGAATGTGGGTACGGACGAGATCGGCAGCAACGGAACACCGTTTGTCATTACAATCTGCTGCGCTTGCGCGGGAGTGTAGTTGGGCAAAGAGGTGGAATGCTGAAACTCGCCGCGAAAATAGAACGCGAGTGGTCCAACCTCAGCTCTCACAGAACCCCCATCTACTGTATTGAAGCCCTGACCATAAGGTCGCCCATAATCGTCATAAAGCGTCTGGGCGAAGTTGAAGCTATCGCGCAGGGGTCTTCCGCCAATTGCGGTCGCCCGCACGTAGGCTGAGGCCAGTTCCACACCGACATTGGAAGCACCCTCGAGATTCGCGAGCTCAACCGCAAACTCCTGGCGTAACGCCCTTACCGTGTGCAGTACGGACGGATCTTCCATTCCTGAATCCAGGGTATTTTCTTCTGCTTCCAGTACAAGCCGCGCGCACTCTAGGCGGGCCCAGGGACGAATGGCGAGGATTTCCGAGGGTAGATAGCCAAGAGCAGTAAGACGTTCAAACGCCGGGTAAACCCAGCTGTCTAGTGGGACGTAAGTGGTCCCCATGTAAGCTGGGTTCGGTAGTTTGTCGTCTCGAGCCTTCACGAACGTGCCCCAATTCGAAGCGGGGATCTCCGCTCCGCTGCTGCGGGCACGATAGATCTGCCGGCCCATGTACCAACCCAGTGCGCTGCCTACAACCGCGTCAGAAGTCCAATGCTTCTGCCCGATGACCCTTCCCATGCTGACGCCACTCGCAGCACCGTACGCCAGCAACTGGGTCAGGAAGCCCGGATATTCGTGCGCCAGAACGCTTGCTGATGCCCATGCCACTGCTGCAGTATTCGAGGGGAAGGAATTACCTCCGTAGAAGAAAGTACCCTTGTTGTCGCCGGTGAATGGGCGCTCACGCTGCGTGATGTATTGAAAAGCGGTTGAAGTGGCGTATGCATCGATTGCAGCCTCACCTATGAGAAAGCCGGTTTCCCGTCGATGTTCATCGTGGCTTGCCTTACCCAGAAGAAAAAGTCCGCCACCTACACCAACAAAACCAAGAGCGCCAGCTGTGGAAACATTCGCTGCGTGGCTCACTAGACTTGGAGAAGTTGGTAAATGCCGCTCGATCGCGGTGTCGCTTCCAACCAGGATTGCAGTACCGATGGTGGCTGGGAAATAGAAGGACAAGTCGGATACCTTGAGGCGAGACGGTGTTGTCCAAAAGGCCTTCTGATCCTGAAAAAGATACTTCGGCAGTAAGCTCAACCTTAGGGTTGAAGAGTCCCAGTAGGTTGGCGATACTCCGGGAGACGGAATTCCCGACCCTGGCGGAAGTGAGCCGGAGGCTGCTCCGGTCTGCGTACCTGCGACGGAGCTCGAAACGTTGCTGGGCAACTGCTCCGGCAACATGGTTGTTGTTCCGGCTTGGTTAGATACCCCGGATGCGCTCGGCACTCCTCGCTGCAAGGTAGAGCCTGAGCTAGGAATCGACACCGGGCTTTGCAGAGATTGGGCGGTTGCCTGCGCCAAGTTCATCAGCCGGATCGAAGCCTCTTTCGCGAATTCAGGATCCTTCACAATTCGATTGAAGAGTTCGGCGTCGGTAACGCTCTCGGGCGCGATGCTCAATCCTTCACTGTTCATGCGCTGCGCGAGATAGCCCTTAACAACTGCCATCAGATCGGGTTGTTCCTTCAACAGCCGCAAGAGCCTGGAAGCGTGAGATGTCGAATCTTCCGACGTTGAACGCGAGTCTTGACGTGTTTGCGGGTAGGTGCTGTTCTGAGCTTTCGCAGCCACACTGATGAAAGCAAGAATATCTACGATAAGAATGGCAGCAGCTCGCCTGCATTTGTGTCGACTCAATTCCGAACTAACTCGCCACCGTTTTGGCCACATTCAATGTCAGCCGGAGAATCTAGAGCTGCGCGATAGCGGCGGCTGCCAGGGCGAGCGTCGCCAGAAACTGAGTAGTCTCCAGAGTGGTTTTCCATGCAGAAGATCCGGTGACAAACTTCTCCGGAACTACCAATATGTCCCCGGGCTGCATCCGGGTGTTGAGTACCCCCCCTGAGAACCAGTCGGTAGCCCCCGCTGAGGAAACTACGGCGCCATTTGCTCGAATAATGTAGATGCCTTTCTTATTAGCTAGCTGAGTGGGTCCTCCCGCTTGCTTGAGATACCATCCCGCTGTCTTACCAGGTCGATACGTAATCGCGTTGGCGTTGTATACCTGCCCATAAGAAAGGACAAAATTCGGTATCTTGGGTACGACGATAACGTCGCCTGCGCGGAGAGCTACATCGGCCGGAGTATTCTGCCAGTCAGCGATATTCGCGGTTATATTGATCACGAGCCGCCCCGGTGCGGGCTGGCTTCGCAGTGAAGCGATCGCTTGCTGTTGCTGTTGCTGCACGGACTGGAAAATTGCCGCCTGGTCCTGGCCGGTAGCCGTCGGCGAGATCTTGATTGCCGGCGCTGTCGACTCAAGGCGCGTAATCAGTTCTTGGCGACCCTGTTCCTCGAGTTTTCTGACTTCCTCGCGCTGCAGAACTATCCCGGCAGGATAAGCGGTAGATCGGAAGCCGCCAACCCGTTTCAAAAATGCGCTAAGGTGCTCACCTTCGTTAATGCCGTAATTGCCAGGGTAAAGCACCTCGCCTTTTATGGTGACGGAACGGCCGATGTCGCTCCAGCCGGGGATTTGCAAGATGGTGAGTACGTCGCCCGGTTTAAGATGGGCATCTGCGGCAGTATCACCGGTCACGGCGGCGCCGATCCGAAGGGTCTGCTGGTCGGTAACCACGCGCTCCCCATTCTCGACGATGTAACTAGCCAGCGTGGCAGAGTCCAAATACGCACTACGATTAAAGCCGCCGGCCAACCTCACCAACATAGCGGCGGTCATACCACTGCTCATGGGATATTCGCCCGGACGTAGTACCTGTCCATAAACAGATACTTTGGGAGGATCGATTTCATATCGTCCGAAGATGCGAATGGTATCGAATTGTTGCAACGCGATGGTCTCATCACCTGCCAGGGCGCCGAACAAATCAAAGGTAATGGCAGAGGGACGGTAGTCTGGCGGCTGTAAACGAATGATCTCTGCGTGCGTGGCGGGCTCGGGCAGCAGGTCACGGTAGCTTTTTATGAGATCGGTTACCTTCATACCGGGGGTAAAGGGATATGATCCTGGACGGTAAACATGTCCTTCCAAGTACACAGTCTGATTCTTGTAGGGATCGATTGCTCCAACATAGACTCGGTCGCCATCCTGCACTGTAAATTGGGACGGGCCAGGCCGGTCGGATTCAACCGTTGTTGCCGCCAAAGGAACCGTCAAGGTTAAGCGCTGCGCATGAGGATCGACTCGCTCTACCTTTACTTCATTCAAGGCCGACGCCACGGTGGTCCCACCCGCCATCTCAATCACTTTAGAGATGCTATCGGTGCTGGACTTTAATTCGTAGATAGCGGGACGCCGTACCGCCCCCGCCACGCCAACTTGAGGTCCGACGGTGGGCACCAGAATGGTGTCCCCAGGCTCAAGATGTTCAATTGATTTCCGGATTCCGCCGAGGAGCAGATCATAGAGGTCCATTTCACTTATCAGCTCGGAACCACGATAATGACGCACGATTCGCATTGAGCCGGTGGCGGTCGGACCTCCCGCAACATACAAGGCATTGAGCGGTGTCGAAAGTGAGCTGATATCGTAGGCGCCGGGACGTTGAACATCGCCTACCACGTAGATCCTGACCGTGCGCAGCCGCTTTATGGAAACACTTACCTTGGCGCCCCGGAATTGCGGCTCCAACGCGCTCTGAATACGCTTCTCAGCGCTGGCCAGCGTCGTGCCCGAGACAGTAACCGGACCTGCTTCAGGCAGTGATATACGCCCCTCCCGGTCGACCACGCGTTCGATTTGCTGGGAAACTCCACCCCAGATATCAATCACCACGTCATCGCCCGATCCAAGCACGTATTCCGGGCCCGCAGGGAGATCGGTGGGAAATTGCATCATCCCGACGACGTCGGGTCGAAAGATATCGGCGCCAAACCGCTTCAGGGGTGCGCTCTCCGCCTCGTACTGGCGGTAAAGGTCAGATGTCGAGGGGAGGCCCGGATAGGGATTACGTTGAGGAACAGTATTCGGAATGAGCGGAGCTGGTTCGGTGACGGCGCTGGGTGAGGTTCGGCCTCGCTGCATGGGAGTTGCCGTTGCGTTTGGGGTGCCAGGGGGAGAAGGCGGCGCTTCCTGCGCGGCTTGCATGGATTTCTCTGGTTGCGCTCCTCCGGTCTTTTTGTTACCCGTGCCAGAGAGCTTCCAGCGTTCAGCTTGCTGCCCACTGATATAGCCGCGGTCTGTCATCACTCGGATTGCGTCTGCCCGAAACGCCGGATCAGTTTGCAACCGGTCGACGAGGACCTCGTCGGTAATCGCGTGCGGCTGTATCGGAGTGCCTTCTTGCTCCAGCTTGGTCGCCAGAAGCGACTTTAGCTCGGAGGCGACTTCGGGGTGATCTTTCAAGAAAGCCGCAACATCTGTGGCTGGACTTTGTTCCGTCTGCCCATTCGAAGTTGTGGCAGCATCGCTCGTTTCCTTCTGAGCTATAGCTGGCGTTATTTGCAGAAATAGCAGCAGGCATGCCAGCAAGCGTGACCAGTGCTTGTGCAATCGAAATGAAGCCATAGTGCTTATCTTCGTCGGATGATCTAAATAGTCTGCCCGCTGGAAACACTGTTCTTTTGAAGAGCGTTCAAAAGAAAGCGGGTGTATTCGGGAATCTTATGGTCCTGATCCTCGCTGAAGAATGCCTGCAACGTGTAATGCGCGCCCACAGCTCCAGCCAGGCCTAACGTCGCCACTACAGGATCGAAGTCTTCGATCATGCCGTTCGAGGCGCAACGTCGGAAGTAAGAATTGATCGCGTCAAAGATCGGCCCCAAGTGCTCCCCCAGAAGCCTGTCCGCACCGGCTAATTCAAAGCCTGCGACGTAAAGCAGCCGCATCAATTCTGTTCGCTGAAATATGCTTTCTGTTATAAACGTCACGATCATGGGAATGACCGTTTGCGGATCGGCATCGGACGAAAGCTCGTGCTGAAGTTCGCGGGTTAGTTTCACCCCATTAAGCCGCGAATCCGCCGCTGCCCAAAATAGGTCGGCTTTCTTGACGAAATGGCGGAAGAGCGTCGCCTCATTCACGTTCGCCAGTTGAGCTATATCGCGCGTGCTGGTTCCTTTAAACCCATGCTGCGCAAACAGTTGTACCGCGGCTTCGATGATACGCGCCTCGGTAACGCTCGCAATTGATTTCTTGACCGACACGCTAGCCCCCAGTTGGTTGTGTTCAGAACGATCGCGGAGTTTGACTACTGCAGGATTCTTACAGGTGCGGACGGGTATTATTGCTGGATGCCAAGAAGGCGCAGAGACGCTGCCGATCAAGAAATGGACAAAGCTTCGCTATCCTCGCTTAGATGATCGAATTTCCACACTCAGCTAAGGAGTCATTTAACAGCAGACTGGCTCGGGCTCCATTCCGTGAAATCACCTCAAGCGACTGACCACTGATCGCGGAAAGCTGTCCGCATGTGTGTCCTTGCGGACGGAGCACCTTGATGCTAGAACGATGGCAAGGACTGTAATGCGTTATCTTGCGGATGTCAAGCCTATTCAACACCGGTCGTTAGCACATGATATGTCCGGTTGAGATAGCAGATGAAGAGTCCGCTTAGCGGGCGGCGAGGATAGGCGACCATCGAAGGATGGATGCATATCCGAGGGCCGCGGTGGAGCGGGCGATGAAAGTGCAGGAAGTGATTTTGCGGGCCATGGCTAAGAAGATCACCTGGTGGCAGGCGGCAGAGATTATTGGCGTCAGCGACCGGCAGATGCGGCGCTGGCGCGAACGTTTGCAGGAGTTCGGGTTCGAGGGTTTGCTGGACCGGAGACGGTGTCAGCCGAGTGAGAAGCGAGTAGCGCTGGCAACGGTGGAGCAGATTTTGGGGCTGTATCGCGACCGCTACTTCGATCTCAATGTGCGCCACTTCCACGAGAAGCTGGTGGAGAAGCACGGCATCAGGCTGAGCTACATCTGGGTGAAGACAGCGCTCCAGGGAGCCGGGTTGGTGCCGCGCCGGCGTAAGCGAGGAGTGCATCGCAAGCGGCGAGCGCGGCGGCCGCTGCCGGGCATGCTGCTCCACATCGACGGCAGCCAGCATCGCTGGTTGCAGGACGAGCATTGGCTCGACCTGATCGTGATTCTGGATGATGCCAACAGCGAGATTTATTACGCCCAGCTGGTGGAGCAAGAATCGACGCTAACGGTGATGGCCGCGTTGCGTGAGGGGATCGAGCACCAGGGCTTGTTTTGCGCTTTGTACAGCGATCGCGGCAGCCATTTCTGGCTGACCCCGAAGGCCGGCGGCAAGGTCGATCCCTATCGTCTGACGCAAGGGGCGGGCTTTGAAGGAACTGGGGATCCAGATGATTGCGGCGTATTCGCCGCAGGCGCGGGGGCGCTCGGAACGCAACTTCGCCACCTGGCAAGGACACTTGCCGCAAGAGCTGCGGCTACATGGGATCAGGACCCTGGAGGCAGCCAACCGTTTTCTGCGCGAGCACTATATCGCCGAGTTCAACCGCCGCTTCCAGGTTGCTCCCGCCAGCGCGGCACAGCTTTCACCCGCTGTGCACGTCGCGACCTCGACCGCATCTTCTCGGTGCAGTATGAGCGCACGGTCAATCGCGACAACACGGTGACCCTGCAGAATCTCGTCTTGCAAATTGAGCCGGTTGGGTTGGCGCGCCACCCTGGCCGGCTGCAACGTCATCGTGCACCAACATCCCGATGGTAGCTTGAGCATCAGCTATGGGCCGCACCGGCTGGGCCATTACAACCGCCAGGGTGAACTCACGATCGCGGCAGGCAAGGGGGCGGTGGAAAAGACGCCAGCGGGAAAAGTTCCCCAGCCGATATTCCCCGCTGGCTTGGAAATCCCGCCAACCACGCGAGATTCCCACTTTCCCACCGCCACGGCTACTGGCTTATGAGGGAAAAACAAGAACCAACAAACCGGACATTTCACTTGCTACAAAAAGCGG
>Ga0335082_10002790_pt1 | contig 18878 bp, 15 predicted proteins | sample Lox_Sample_41_FD_206718 | JGI IMG/M metagenome (GOLD analysis project Ga0335082, IMG submission 206718) | Soil microbial communities from Loxahatchee National Wildlife Refuge, Florida, United States - Lox_Sample_4.1 | ecosystem: Environmental > Terrestrial > Soil > Wetlands | place: USA...
TTCATCACCCGGTGCGACATCTTCCCCGTGATCGCGGGGGAGTACACGCTCAAGAACGCCATCGAGCGGTACTACCAGCAGAGCGATGTCCAGCTGCAGTCCCTGCTGAAGAGCATGGAGGCCGAGGAGTCCGACGTCGAAGTCGTGGCGGAGGAGCAGGAAGAGGACGTCAAGGCGCAGGATCTGGCCGAGGATGCCCCGGTCGTGAAGCTGATCAACACGCTCCTTTCGGATGCCGTGAAACGGGGGGCGTCGGACATCCACATCGAGCCGTTCGAGCACGAGATGCGGGTGCGCTACCGGGTGGACGGGGCGCTGCAGGAGGTGATGAAGCCGCCGATAAAGATGCGCGCGGCCCTGACCTCGCGCGTCAAGATCATGGCGCAGCTGAACATCGCCGAGCGCCGGGTGCCCCAGGACGGGCGCATCAAGCTCAAGATGGGGTCCCGGGTGATCGACTTCCGGGTGTCCACCCTACCGGTGCTGTTCGGCGAGAAGATCGTGCTCCGGATTCTCGACAAGGGCAACCTGACCTTCGATCTGTCGAAGTTCGGGTTCGAGCCCAAGGCCGAAGCGGACCTCATGAAGGCGATCCTCAATCCGTACGGCATGGTGCTGGTGACGGGGCCGACGGGATCGGGGAAGACCACCACCTTGTACTCGGCGCTCTCCAAGATCAACACGATCGAAGTGAACATCATGACCGCCGAGGACCCGGTCGAGTACAACCTGATGGGGATCAATCAGGTGCTGGTCCGCAACGAGGTGGGAATGACGTTCGCCGCGGCGCTGAAGGCGTTCCTGCGGCAGGATCCGAACATCATCATGGTGGGGGAGATCCGCGACCTGGAAACCGGCTCGATCGCGATCAAGGCGGCGTTGACGGGACACCTGGTGCTCTCCACCCTCCATACCAACGACGCGCCGTCCACCATCACCCGCATGGTGGACATGGGGATCGAGCCGTTCAACGTCGCGAGCGCGGTGAACATCATCGTGGCCCAACGGCTGGTGCGGCGCATTTGCACCGGCTGCAAGCAGGAGCACCGGTATTCCGACGAGGAGATGCACGCGTTCGGCATCAGCCGGGATGAGGGTCCCTTCTTCAAGGGCAGCGGCTGTGACGTCTGCAACGGCACCGGCTACAAAGGGCGTCAGGGAATCTACGAGGTGATGCTGCTCACCTCCGCCCTGCGCCGGGCGATCTTGAAGGGCGCCTCCACCGAGGAGCTACGCGAGATTAGTGTTGGGGAAGGAATGCTGACCCTGCGCATGGACGGAATGGTCAAGGTCAAGCGCGGCGTCACCACACTCGACGAAGTCGTCAAGGAAACCGCGGCAGGGTGAAGGAGATGCGCGTATGCCGATAAACCTTCGGGCGCTGCTCGAAGAGATGATCGAGAAGGACGCCTCCGACCTCCATATTGTGGCGGGGGAACGGCCCAAGCTCCGCATCGACGGCGACATCACGAGCTCCTCCGTGGAGGACGTGATGACCCCCAAGGACACGCTGTCGCTGGCCTACTCGGTGCTGACCGAGAATCAGAAGAAGCGGTTCGAGACGGAAAGCGAGCTCGACTTCTCCTTCGGCATCCAGAACCTGGCCCGGTTCCGGGGCAACTGTTTCAAGCAACGCGGCTGCGTCTCCCTGGTGATCCGGCAAATCCCGTTCACGGTGAAGACCTTCGACGAGCTGGGGCTGCCGCCGATCGTGGCCCAGTTCGCCAGCAAACCGCGCGGTCTGGTGCTCGTGACCGGCCCGACCGGCTCGGGGAAGAGCACCACGCTCGCGGCGATGATCGACAAGGTCAACAAGGAGCTGAAGGGACACATCATCACGGTGGAGGACCCGATCGAGTTCATCCACCGGCACCACAACTGCATCGTCAACCAACGGGAGGTCGGCACCGACACCAATTCCTTCGCGGCGGCTCTGAAGTACGCGCTGCGGCAGGATCCCGACGTCGTGCTGGTGGGCGAGATGCGGGACCTCGAAACCACCCAGGCGGCGCTCACCATCGCCGAGACCGGCCACCTGGCGTTCGCCACGCTGCACACGAATTCGGCGGCGGAGACGATCAACCGTATCATCGACATCTTCCCGTCGCATCAGCAGCAGCAGATCCGGACCCAGCTGGCCTTCGTGCTCGAGGGCGTGCTCACCCAGTCGCTGCTGCAGAAGGCCAAAGGGCGGGGCCGCGCCATGGCCGCCGAGATCATGGTCTGCACCCCCGCCATCCGGGCGCTGATCCGCGACGACAAAGTGCACCAGATCTACTCCTCGATGCAGGCGGGGAAAAAGCACGGCATGCAGACGCTGAACGACGCGCTCTACACGCTGTACATGGGCCGGGAGGTCATGAAGGACGAGTGCCTCCGGGTTTCCTCGGACCCCACGGAGTTCTTGCGGATGATCGGCGAATCGCCGGCCGACGACAATGAGGGGACCGGGGCCGGGGGGCGGCCGGCGGCGTCTGCCAAGGTCACCGCCCGGCGGTAAGGACCGCTCTGGAGGACATTCATGCCAGTTTTCGAGTACACCGCGCGCAACCTGAAAGGGGATCTGGTCAAGAACCAGATCGACCTGCCGTCGAAGGACGACGTCGTCGCCCACCTGCGGAAGAACCGCTTGGTGGTCGTGCAGATCCGCGAAGCGCCCAAAGCCATCAGTCTCGGCGGGATGTTCAAGGCGGGGATCAAGACGCGGGACGTCGTCATCTTCACCCGGCAGTTCGCCACGATGATCAACTCGGGGCTGCCGCTCGTGCAGTCGCTCGACATTCTGGCCCAACAGACCGAGAACAAGGCGTTGGCCGAGGTCACCCGGGCGGTGGTGTACGACGTCGAATCCGGGCAAACCCTGGCCGACGCCCTGCGCAAGCACCCCAGGGCCTTCGCCGACCTGTATGTGAACATGGTCGCCGCGGGTGAGGCGGGCGGTATCCTCGACACCATTCTGCAACGGCTCGCCGAGTTCCTGGAAAAGAACGACGCCATCATCCGCAAGGTGAAGGGCGCGATGATCTACCCGGTCGTCATCATGTCCGTGGCGGTCATCGCGGTGGCGGTGCTGCTGATCTTCGTGATCCCGACGTTCCAGAACATGTTCGCGTCGGTCAATCTCGACCTGCCGCTGCCCACCCGCATCGTCATCGGCATGAGCAACATCCTCAAGGGCTATTGGTGGCTCATCGGCGCGGTCATCATCTTCGGCGTCATCGGCATCAACCGCTATTACAAGACGGCTGGGGGCCGACTCAACATCGACCGGATGTTGCTCCGGATGCCGGTGCTGGGCGACCTGCTGCGCAAGTCGGCCGTGTCGCGGTTCACGCGGACCCTCGGTACCCTGATCTCCTCCGGCGTGTCCATCCTCGACGGCCTGGAAATCACGGCCCGCACCGCCGGCAATATGGTGATCCACAACGCCGTCATGGACTCGCGCCAGTCGATCGCGGGCGGTGAGACCATCGCGGCGCCGCTCAGCAAGTCCAAGGTGTTCCCCCCGATGGTCATCTCGATGATCGCCGTCGGGGAACAGACCGGCGGCCTGGACGAGATGCTGTCCAAGATCGCGGACTTCTACGACGAGGAAGTCGACGCCGCCGTGAGCGCGCTGCTGTCTCTCATGGAGCCGATCATGATCGTGGTGCTCGGCGTGATCGTGGGCGGCATGGTGGTCGCCATGTATCTCCCGATCTTCGACATGGTGAACGCGGTCCAGTAAGAGACGGGCGAGGCCGAAGGGAGACGGGAGAGGGCCGGAAGCCTTCTCCCGTCTTGCATTTTGCGGCACCGCTCCCGATACTTGCCTCGTGCGGTGGCTCTTCGGCACGAGTAAAGCCTCGGCAGTCCCGACGCCGCAGGCCCTGCTCCGGTTCGTCTACCTGGGGCGGGTCAGCGTCGCCATCGCGATCTATCTCGCGGCGGCGCTGAAGGTTCGCATCGCGGCTCCCCTCGACATCCTCGTCACCTCCATCCTCCTGCTGTCCACACTCGGGTTCACCGCGGCATCGTATTGGCACACGCACGTCCGGGGGCTGACGCCGGGGAGGACGTTCCTGTACCTCCAGGCCCTGTTCGACGTGGCCCTGGTGACCACGGTGGTGCACATCACGGGAGGTCCGGAGGGGGACTTCCCGATCCTGTACGTCCCGCTCATCGCCGTGACGGCGGTGCTCATGCCCCCCACGAGCACGGCGCTCGTGACCGCGCTCATCGGCATCGTCTACTTCGCCGACATGCTGTTCGGTCACACCACGTCGGCGTCGGCGGCGGTGTTCACGCAGATCGGACTCTTCGTCGTGGTGGCGGGGGCCACGGCGTATTTCGCGAGCCGCGTGAAGGTCATGGGTGCCGAGCGTGAGGCCCTGGTGGGAGAGCTGCAGCAGGTGCGGCTGGAGGCCGGCGACGTCCTCCGCAACCTGAGGAGCGGCGTGGTCACCCTCGATGCCCAGGGCAGGCTGCTCTTCTGGAATCCGGCGGCCGAAGAGATCCTTGGCTTCCAGGGAGAAGAGTGGGACGGCCGGCCCTTCATGTCGGAGCTGGCGCGCATTTCCCCCGAGTTCTGGGCGGCCGTCGCCGCGACGGCTCGGCGCGGCGTGCGGCTGATGCGGGTCGAGGCGATCGTGCGCCGGACGCCTCCCGACCGCAGTTTTCCGGTCGGGCTCACGACCACGACGATCGAATCCTTCCCGGGTGGCCCACCCCGGGTCACCGCGATCTTCAGCGACATCTCGGACTCCAAGCGGATCGAGGAGCTGCATCTGCGGGCCGAGCGGCTCGAGGCGGTGGCGGAGCTGTCGGCGTCCCTCGCCCACGAGATCAAGAACCCGCTGGCGTCGATCCGCTCCTCGGTGGAACAGCTGTCGCGATCCAAACGGGCGCACCCCGACGAGCGGTTCCTGGCCGGTCTCATTCTCCGCGAGAGCGACCGGCTGTCCCGGCTGCTCACCGAGTTTCTCGATTTCTCCCGGGTGCGCGTCACGGAGTACCGGCCCGTCGACCTGCACGCCGTGGCGACCGCCGCGGTCCGCCTCGTGCGGGAGCATCCGGATTGTCAGGAAGCCGTAGCGGTCGAGCTGGCCGGCGAACGCACCATGATGGAGGGCGATGAAGACCTGCTGCATCGCGTGGTGTCGAACCTCGTGTTGAACGCGGTGCAGGCTGCGGGTGGGGGCGAGCGAGCCGCGCGGGTCCAGGTCCAGGTCGGCCGGCCGGCAGCGGACGAGCTGCCGATCGGGCTGCCGGTGGAGAGCCCGGTGCTGCTCCGGGTTTCGGACAACGGTCCCGGGATACCCGAGGAAGTGCGGGAACGGCTGTTCGAGCCGTTCGTGACCGGCCGGGTGGGTGGCACCGGCCTGGGGCTCGCGATCGTGCAACGCGCTGTGGCGGCGCACCGCGGGTCGGTGCTGGTGGATTCGACGCCGGGGCAGGGGACGACGTTCACGGTGTACTTCCCGGCCGCGCGCCGGAAGGAAGAAGCGGCATGACCACGGTGCTCCCGACCATTCTCATCATCGACGACGAATCGGCGATCCTCGACGCGTTGCGGATCCTTCTGAAGAACGAAGGGTTCGACGTGGCGACGGCCCAGGGCGGCAAGGCGGGGCTGGAGCAGCTCAAGCAGGGGGCGCCCGACATCGTGCTGACCGATGTCCGGATGCCGCAGATCACCGGCATCGACATCCTGTCCGCCGTGCGGCAGCAAGATCCGGAGACGCCGGTGATCCTGATGACCGCGCAGGCGTCGCTGCAGACCGCCATTCAGGCCGTGAACGAAGGCGCGTTCTACTACATCCAGAAGCCGTTCTCCAACGACGACCTGCTCGCCATCCTCCGCCGCGCCGCCGAGCACCGGCGCCTGCGGGCCGAGAACAAGCAGCTGAAACAGGAGATCCGGCGGCGCGAGCGTTCGGTTCAGGCGAAGCCCTTGGGGCGCTCGCCGATCTTCCAGGAAGTGCTGCGGCTCGCCGAGCAGGTGGCCCCGACCGAAAGCACCGTCTTGATCCAGGGGGAATCCGGCACCGGGAAGGAAGTCATCGCCCGATACATCCACGATCTGTCCGCCCGTAACGACGGCCAGTTTCTGTCCATCAACTGCGGAGCGCTCCCCGAGAGCCTGCTCGAGTCGGAGCTGTTCGGCCACGTCCGGGGGTCGTTCACCGGCGCGGTGCGGGACAAGCAGGGGCTCTTTGCGGCCGCCCGCGGCGGCACCTTCTTTCTGGACGAGATCGGGGAAATGACGCCGGCCACCCAGGTGAAGCTGCTCCGGGTGCTGCAGGAGCGGGAAGCGATCCCGGTCGGCGGCACCGAGGCGGTGCCGGTGGATGTCCGCGTGGTGGCCGCCACGAACCGGGACCTCGACGAAGAAGTGAAGCGCGGCCGGTTCCGCACCGATCTGTTCTACCGGCTCAACGTGATTGCGATTCACCTGCCGCCGCTGCGCGACCGCCGCGACGACATCCCCACGCTCGCCAAGGCGTTTCTCGAGCGGATCGCCCGGGAGCACGGCAACAAGCCCAAGGAGCTGTCGGCCGAAGCGCTCGACGCCATCATGGCGTTCGACTGGCCGGGCAACGTGCGCGAGCTCGAGAACGCCCTGGAGCGGGCGGTCGTCCTGACCACCAAGGGGGACACGATTCCGGCGTCCGCCCTGCCCGTCAAGCTGACCGAGCGCCGCGCCGAGCCCCTCGTGGCGCAGAAGGAGCACCAGAATCCCACGCTGGAGGTCATTGAGCGCGCCTACATCTCCTGGGTGCTCCAGGCGGAGGGCGGCAACAAGAGCCGCGCGGCGGACGTGCTCGGCATCGATCCGTCGACGCTGTACCGCAAACTCAGCAAGTACGAGGGCAATGCTCCCCCCCCCACCTCACCCCCCTCTGCCAGCCCGCCCGCTCCATCCCCGGAGTGAGCCGGCCGACCCGGTCGGCGCTGCCACGCTGGAGCGCCTCGCCGCCGTGGCCCCGCAGTACAACCGCTGGATGATCGACCGCATCGCGCCATGGGTCGGTCGCCGCGTGCTGGAGATCGGTGCCGGGGTCGGCAGCATGGCGGCATTCTTCGCGGATCGGGAACGGTTGATCTGCGCCGATACCGATCCGTACTACCTGGATCGGCTGCGGGAGCGCTTCGCGGCCCATCCTCAGGTCGGAGTCGTGTCGCTGCGCCTGCCGGAATCGAATCCCGCCCTGGAGCGCGAACGGCTCGACACGATCATCTGCTTGAACGTCCTGGAGCACGTACGGGAGGACGGCCCATCCCTTGGCACCATGCACCGGCTGCTCGTGCCGGGGGGCCGCCTGGTCCTCCTGGTTCCGGCGCTGCCCTCCATATTCGGCACCCTGGATACGGCGCTGGGGCACTTCCGGCGCTACACGCGCCCCGAGCTGCGGCGCAAATTCGCCGCCGCCGGGTTCACCATGCGACACCTCGAGTACTTCAACCTCGCCGGGGTGCCGGGGTGGTGGTTCGCCGGCCGCGTGTTGAGCCGGACCATCATCCCCACCGGATCCCTCGCCTGGTACGACGCGCTGGTACCCCTGTTCCGGCTCGAGCACCTGTTGCCGTGGCGCGTAGGGCAATCACTCATCGCGATCGGTGAGAGGGCCGGATGAGCTGGGATCCCGTGCTGTCGGTGATCGTGCCCGTCTATAACGAAGCCGCCACGCTGGAAGCGGTGGTGCATCGGGTCCGGGCGCTGCCGATCCGCCTCGAGCTGATCGCGGTCGATGACGCATCCACCGACGAAACGCCGGCCATCCTCGACCGGCTCGCGGCGCAGCGGTTCGTCGATCGGGTCATCCACCAACCCGAGAACCGCGGCAAAGGAGCCGCGCTCAGAGCGGGTTTCGCCGCCGCCACGGGAGATGTGGTGGTCGTGCAAGACGCCGATCTCGAATACGACCCCGTTGAGCTCCCGGCTCTGCTCGAGCCGATCCGGCAGGGCAAGGCGGATGCCGTCTACGGGTCGCGTTTTCAAGGCGGGCCCCGCCGGGTGCTGTTCTTCTGGCACTCCATCGGCAACCGGCTGCTCACGCTGCTGTCCAACATGTTCACCAATCTGAACCTCTCCGACCTCGAGACCTGCTACAAGCTGATCCGGACCGACTTGTTGCGCCGGCTTCCCCTGACCTCCGACCGCTTCGGGTTCGAGGTAGAGATCACCGCCCGGTTGGCGCAGGCGCGCGCGCGCATCTGGGAGCTCCCGATCTCCTACAGCGGGCGCACCTACGCCGAGGGGAAGAAGATCACCTGGCGCGACGGGGTCGCCGCGCTGTTCCACATCATCCGCTACAATCTGCTCCCGCCCGGCGGGGATTGGCGCGGGCGCTGATACCCGCCCGCACGGAGAACCGCGCGGCGCTCGCCACCGGCGCCGTGGCGCTGCTGGGCGGGGCGGCGGCGTTGAATCGTTCGCTCATCGGCGTCTTCTACGACGACGGCCTGTATGCGGGGATCGCCGCCGCCCTCGGGCGGGGGATGGGGTATGTGCACCCGCACCTCCCCGGCACGCCGGCGGCGATTCACTATCCGCCGCTCTACCCCCTCGTCCTGGCTCCCCTGTTTGCCGCATTCCCCGTCGCGACGGCGGGGTTCCTGGCCAAGCTCCTCAATCTGGCGCTCTCGGCGCTCGCGGCGGCCCTGATCGCCCGACACGCGGTGCGCGCACGCCTGCTCGGCGAGGGGGTCCCCGTGTGGGTCGCACCCGCCATCGTTGCGCTCGCGGCGCTCGCAATCCCGGTGCTGGCTGTGCAGTCGGTCCTCTTTGCCGAACCGCTGTTCGGCGTCCTGCTCACGGCCGCCGTGATCGTCGCCGATGGAAAAGTCGAGGCGCCGGCGCACCCGCTTCGGGCGGCCGCTCTGGCGGGGATCTGGGCCGCGCTCGCGCTGTTGACCCGTACCATCGCCGTGGCGGCAGGCGCGGGGTTGCCGCTGTACCTGCTGTTGCTGCGACGCCGGCCCCTGCGCGAGGCGGTGGCGGCGGCGCTTCCGGTCGGCCTCGCCGCGGTCGCCTGGGCCTCCTGGACCATCGCGCACCGCGCAGGGATCGATCCGGCCCTCGCCATCAATTACGGCAGTTACGGGGAGGTGGTCCGGCAGAGCGGGCTCGGCGCCTTTGGGCGGAGCGCCCCGGATCTCGTCCGCCCGCTCGGCGCGATCACGCTGGGTTGGCTGCCGGCTCGCTGGTTGTACTACCTGTTCGGCATCCCGGCGCTCGGGATCGGGGTGTACGGGTTCTGGCTCCTGGCGCGACGCTCTTCGATCGGATTCACGCTCGCCGGCTATTTCGCGATCCTGGCGCTGTGGCCGTTCCTGGTGGACCGGTTTCTCTGGGCAGTCCTGCCTTGGCTCGGTCTCGCCTGGGCGGCCGGAGCGCTCGGGTTGAGCCGGGCGCAGCCGCGCCTCAAGGTGCCGGTCCTGATCGTCGCTCTGGTGATGGGGCTGGGATACCTGTTGCTGGAGGTGCGCGGGGCCGCGGGACGCTGGTGGGGAAGCGAGCAGCGTGGCGTGTCCGCGAACTTCGAGGAGCTGCTGCCGGGGATCCGGGATTTGCCGGCGGGATCGGTCCTGGCCACGAGCGATGAGGCATTGGTCTGGCTCTACACCGGGCAGATCTCGGTCCCATTTTTCGTCTACGGATACGAGCACGGCGTCGAGGTTCACCCCACCCCGGCGGTTCAAAGAGCCTACCTCGAGCGCCAGGGGGTCACCCACATTCTGTTTTCAGGTTATGGATCGGGCTCCGATGTCGAGCTGAACGACCTGCTCGGCGCCTATCCCGGCTGGCTCACTGTGATCCGTGTGTGGTCCGGGGGACGAGCCCTGTTCCGGGTGAATCGTGGGTCGTAGGCGCCTGTACGGTGCGGTAGCCCTCGCGGCGGCGGTGGTCCACCTCGGCGCCTTGTGGAATCATTTCGCTCTGGACGACGTCACCATCATCACGGTGAACCCGACGGTCCACAGTCTGCAGGGATTGTGGACCGCTTTCACGTTGTCATACTGGGGCGGCAACCTCAGCACCACCGTCTATCGTCCCCTCGCCATCGCGAGTTTCGCCCTCGACTGGCAGGTCGGCAGCACGGTCTGGTTCCACGCCGTGAACATCCTCTGGCACGTGGCCGCCACCGTCCTGGTGGCGGTGCTTGCCAGGCGCTGGGCGGGGGACACGGCGGGGCTCGTCGCAGGACTGGTGTTTGCCGTCCATCCGGTCCATGTCGAGGCCGTCGCTTACGTCGTGGGGCGCAGCGACTTGATGGCCACCTGTTTCACCCTGCTCGCGGTCTACGCGGCGGTCGAGGTGGGGAGCGTGTGGTGGAGCGCCGTGGCCTTCGCCCTGGGCATGCTCAGCAAGGAGAGCGCGGTCGTGGCTCCCGCCCTGGTGGCGGGGGTGTGGATCGCGGGAATCCGACCCCTTCCCGCCTGGCGTCGTGTCACGGGGTTTGCGGTGGCCGCCGTACTGATCGGGGTCGGGTACACGGCGTTGCGGCTCGTCGTGTTCCGCCAGTACGGGGAGGGCCTCACTGCCATCGCGCCGATCTTCATGGACTTGAGTCCAGTTCAGGTCCGGATCACGGCAGTGGCGGGCCTGGCCGACGCCGCGCGGCTCCTGCTCCTCCCGGTGCATCTCTCGACCGATTACTCACCGCTGGAGCGGACGGCGGTCACGAGCGCGCTCGATGTCCGCTTCATCGCCGGCGCGGCCGCTTTGGGGGCGTGGGGGGCGACGATAGTGCTGGCTTGGCGGGCCCAGCGCCGGAAGGTAGAGGCGTTCGGCCTCGCCTGGGTTGGCGTGGCTTACTCGCCCGTAGCCAACCTGGTGTTCCCGATCGGTGTCTTCGTCGCCGAACGGCTGCTCTACCTCCCTTCCGCCGGGCTGGCCATCGCCGTCGGGGCAGCCCTCCGAAACCTGCGCGGCCGGGCGTTGGCGCTAGCCGTCGGCGTCCTGGTGCTGGCAGGCGGTGTGCGGTCGGCGGTGCGGGTGCCGGCCTTCCGGGACAACGTGGCCGCGGCGCAGGCGTTGCTTCGCGACGCCCCCCAGTCGTACTGGACCCACGACTTCATCGGGTGGCAATTCCTGTGGGCCCGACGGCCAGACCTGGCCTTGACGTCGTTCCAGCAGAGCGCGGCGTTGTTCCCCAAGGACACGCGGGTCTATCTCGCAGCGGCGGATGCCGCTTTCACTCTCGGGCACCCGGCGCTCGCCGATTCGTTGCTGGCCACGGCGGAACGGGTTTGCGCGCGTTGTCTCGTGAGCTACCACAACCAGGCCATGGCCGCCCGGCTGCGCGGCGATTCCGCCTCCGCCGACTCCCTGCTCGCCCACGCGGCTCGGGTGCGATGAGGCGGTCCCTGTTCGCGGTCTTCCTCATCGCAGTGGCGCTGTACCTCCCGACGGTCCGGTACGGGTATGTCCAGGACGATCGGGCCATCATCGTCGCCAATGCGGCGGCGCATTCCGTTGGCGCCGCGCTCCGCGCCTTCGACCGGCCATACTGGCCGGCCCCCTCGGCGGGCGGGCTGTACCGCCCGATGACGGTCCTGGACTTCGCGGTCGATTGGCAGCTCTCGGGAGGGGCCGCGGGGTTGTTCCACGCGTCGAATGCGCTGCTGCACGGCCTCGTGGCGGTGTTTGTCGTGCTGGTCGTGGCGCGCTGGCTCCCCCAATCGGGGGCGCTGCTCGCCGGACTGGTGTTCGCGGTGCATCCCGTGCACGTCGAAGCGGTGGCCGGTCTGGTGTCGCGTGCCGAGCTGCTTTGTGCGGTCGGTATACTCGGCGCCGTGCTCGCCGCCCGCCGCCGTAGCTGGGCGTTAGTTATTGCCCTGTCAGCACTTGCGATGCTCAGCAAGGAGCACGGTGTCGTCGTTGGTGTCGTGATACTGCTCGATGACTGGCTCAACTCAGAATCGGTCCAGCGCGTTCCGAAATCGGTGTACCTGGGGCTTGGGGCGCTGACGATCGCGTACCTGGTGATCTGGTCCATGGTCGGGAGAGCGGGAGCCGCCGACGTGGCGGGACCCTTTCTCGGAGCTGATGGGCTGGCCCGGCTTTGGATCGCCCTCCCGGCGAATCTCCGGTCGGCTGGGCTCCTGTTCTGGCCTCAGGATCTCTCCGCCGATTACAGCCCGCAGGTGATCCCGGTGCGCCACACCGTTTCCCTGGCCGCAGTGGCGGGGGCACTGGTCGTTGCCGGGGTCGTGGCTCTCGGTGTGTGGTGCCGGCGGAGGGCCCCCGCGCTGTCCTTCGCGGCACTCCTCGCCGCGGTCTCCCGTCTTCCGACGTCGAACCTGCTGTTCGCGTCAGGGATCGTGCTGGCCGAACGGGACCTGTACCTCGCCGTGATACTCCCGGCAGTGCTCGCGGGGATGGGTCTGGTCTGGCTCGAGCGGCGCTGGTCGCGCTCTCGAGCGGTGGTGCTGGCCGGCCTGCTTCTAGTCGTGCTCGCTGGGCGCTCGCTGCTGCGTCTCCCTTCGTGGCAGGATAACCGCGTCTTCCTGCTCACGCTGCTTTCTGATCATCCCGAGTCCTATCGGGGCAACGAGTCCGCAGCGGCGGTATTCGCGGGCATGGGGGACACGGCGGCGGCGCTCCGGTTTTACGCCCGGGCCGAGTCGTTGTTCGGCGGCGATCCACACTTGCAGGCGAATCACGCCTTCTACCTGCTCGGGCTGGGGGACACCGCGCGGGCGGCGGTCCTGGCACGTTCGGCGCGACAGCTCTGGCCGAGTGAGCCAATCGCGCTCCGCGTAGCGTTCACCCTGGCGCGCCGCCGGGGTCAACCCGAGTTGGCCCGGGCCCTGGCGGACTCGGCGGTCCGATGGCATCCGGCGGAGGCGGGGTGGTACCAAGTGCAAGCGCCGTAGGCAAAGACCGAGGGGCCTTGCAGAATCCCATTGCGAAACGCGCGGGAGGTCGCTATCACCCTTGATGTTGTTTTGCTTAAGTTGTTGTTATATAATAACTTAGCAAGAGTATCCACAAGTGGCACACCCCTTGCCCCTGCCTGCCTTTGGGAACAAAGCGCCCACCAAACGAACAACCGGAGGAAGAGATGAACCGCAAGGGCTTTACCCTGATCGAGCTGTTGATCGTGGTCGTGATCATCGGCATCTTGGCCGCGATCGCGATTCCGAAGTTCGCCAACACGAAGGAGAAGGCGTACCTCACCGCGATGAAGTCGGACCTGCGGAACCTGGTGACGGCCGAGGAGGCGTTCTTCGCGGATTCCGTGAAGTACACCACCACGATCGGCGCCGGTGGGCTCACGTTCAACGTGACCAGCGGGAACGGCACGCCGACGATTGCGATCACCGCCGACGGCTGGACGGCGACGATCACCAATCTGAACACGACCAAGACCTGCGCGATCTTCATCGGGTCCACGTCGACTGCGCCGGCCAACAAAGAAGGCGAGCCGAAGTGCCAGTAACAAGACTTGCCTGACAGGTTGAGGGAGCGGGCGGCGGATCGATCTTCGCCGCCCGCTCTGTTTCGTGCCTGATTTCTTGCCTCGCGGCCGAGTTGAGCGGTCGCGTGCGGAGCGCCGAGACCGACTCCCGTCGCGTCAGACTCCAACAAAGAAGGCGAGCCGCGGTGCCAGTCAGCAGCTGCTGAATCCGGTTTCGGGTGGTGCGCTTGGAGCGGCGGGTGTTCCCCGCCGCTCCTTTTTCTTATCTTGGTGGCGCTCAACTCCCCCAACCGGCGTCGTGCCCGTGGCGGTCAAGCCCTCGCTGTCGAGCGTTCTGCTGGTGCAGCTCGCGTTCCTGGCGGCGACGGCCCTGGTACTCGGGGTCGCCACCAGCCTCCTGGTCAGCGTCATCGCGCCGGAGCGGGCTTTCCCGCTCGTCGTCACGATCATTGCTGCGGACGTCGCCATCTTCATTGCCTTCGGCCAATACCTCGTGCGGCGCCTGGTGCTGCGGCCGTTGCGCCGCCTGACCGATGCCGCCGACGCGCTGGCGGAGGGCGATCTGGCCTCACGTGCTCCGGAGGCCGAGACGGTGGATTTCACGACCCTCGGCATGCGCTTCAATCGGATGACCGATTACCTGCTCGACGCGCAGAGCCAGCTAGTCCGGGCGGAGAAACTGGCCAGTGTGGGACGGCTGGCCGCCGGGATCGCGCATGAGATCGGCAACCCCCTGGGTGGAGCGACGACCTATGTCGAGGTGCTGCGCCGGCGCGGGATGGAACCCGAGGTGACGGCTGGCTTGAGCCGCGAGCTCGACCGGATCGACCGCATCGTGCGCAGTCTGCTCGACTACGCCCGGCCACAGGAGGAGGCCCTGCAGCCGGTGGCGGTGGAGCTGGTGTTGCGGACCGCTCACGAGCTGCTGCAGGCCCAGGGTGTGCTCAAGGCGATGCGGGCGAGGGTGGACGTGACGCCGGGCCTCCCGCCGATCTTGGGGCGCGCGCACCCGCTGGAGCAGGCCGTCGTCAACCTGGTATTGAATGCGGTGGACGCGGCTCCGGAAGGGGTGCTCGTCATCGGTGCGCGTTCCTGGTCCTATGACCCCGGTCGCGTGCGACCGCGCCGAGCCACCGATCCGCTCAATACGGTCTTCCCTCGCGCCAGCGAACGCCGGTCCTCTGCCTCACGCGTGGAATTCCCGGCGGGACTCCCGGGGGTGCTCGTCTTCGTCGCCGATTCGGGACCGGGCGTGCCGCCCGAGGACCGGGACAAGGTGTTCGAGCCGTTCTATACGACCAAGGAGCCAGGGCGGGGAACGGGGCTCGGTCTCGCCATCGTGGCCCGCGCCGTCTACGACATGGGGGGTGTGATCTGGCTGGAACAGGCGCGTGAGGGCGGCGCGGCCTTCAAGATGTTCTTTCCCGAGCCGCCCTCGCTCTCCGCCTCCCGATGAGCCGAGTCCTCGTCATCGACGACGAACCGGGGCTGCGCCAGTCGCTCGGCTTGCTTCTCGGGGACGCCGGCTACGAAATCGTGGCCGAAGGAGACGGGCAGGCAGGCCTGACCCGGGCCCTGGCCGAGCCGTTCGATCTGGTGCTGTGCGACGTGCGGATGCCGCGCTTGAGCGGCATCGAGTTCCTCCGGGCCTATCGCGACCGCGGGGGCAGCGCGCTGGTCATCATGATGAGCGCCTACGGCGGTGAAGACGCGGCGCTCGCCGCGATGAAAGCCGGGGCCTACGACTACATCCCCAAGCCATTCCGCCCCGACGAGGTGGTCTTGACGCTCCGCAAGGCCGAAGAGCGGGAGCGTCTGCGCCGCGACGTCGCCGGGTTGCGGGCGCAGCTCGATCGCGGACCCGAAGCCCGTGCCCTGGTGGCGGAGAGCCCGGCGATGCGGACCGCGCTCGACCTGGTGGCGCGCGTCGCCGAGCACAAGACGACCGTGCTGATCACCGGGGAAAGTGGGACGGGGAAGGAGGTCATCGCGAACGCCATCCATCGGGCCAGTCCCCGGTCGGAGGCCGCGTTCATCGCGGTGAATTGCGCGGCGATCCCGGACAACCTGCTCGAGTCCGAGCTGTTCGGCCATGTGCGGGGAGCTTTCACCGGAGCCACGGCCGATAAGGGCGGGCTGTTCGAGCAGGCCGCCGGAGGCACGCTACTGCTCGATGAGATCGGCGAGCTGCCCCTGGGACTTCAGGCCAAGCTTCTGCGAGTTCTCCAGGAGGGGGAGATCCGCCGGGTCGGGGACACCAAGACGCGCCGTGTCGACGTCCGTATCCTCGCGGCGACGGCCAAGGACCTCGGCGCCGAGGTCCAGGCCGGCAAGTTTAGAGAAGACCTGTACTATCGTCTCAATGTCGTGACGGTGCACTTGCCACGCCTGTCCGAACGACCCGCCGACATCGTGCCGCTGGCGCGGCACTTCACCGCTCGCTTGGCCCGGCGCATGGGGCGTGAGTTGCGTTGCTCGGCGGAAGCCGAGGCCTGGCTCGCCCAGCAGGCGTGGCCCGGCAACGTCCGCGAGTTGGAGCACGCGATCGAACGCGCGGCGGTGCTCTCCGGACACGATGTCCTCCGGGCCGAGGACTTCCACACCGCTGCGGGCGATCGTCCCCCTGCGGCCACCGCTCCGGTGACAGTGACCCTCAAACACGCCACGGAAGAAGCCGAGCGCCGTGTCATCGTCGCGGCGATCGCAGCCGTCGGGGGAAATCGTCGAGCCGCAGCCCAACGCCTGGGCGTGAGCTTGCGGACGCTGTTCTACAAGCTGCAGCAGTACGGTCTTGAGTAGTGCAAGATGCTGCACTTGTGCAGAGATTTGCACTATTTGCAGTTCAGCTGGATTTCTTAAGCTCTTGCAAACATTGATCTTGCACAATGGCATGCGATCTGTAATGGGATTCGGCGACCCGAGGAGCGACCTATGACCGGGCTGGGCTACAGCGGCAGGACTCGTACTGCATCGGCAGGGTTCACGTTGATCGAGATGCTCATCGTGCTGGCGCTGATCGGCCTGGTGCTGGGCATCGCGCTTCCCAAGATCGACGTGACGCATTACCGCGTGGAGTCATCGATGCAGGGCGTAGGCATGGTCCTGCTCTCGGCCGAGCGGCAGGCGATCACGCAGCAGCACGACATCATCCTCACCTTCGACCAGGCGAACAACGTGATTCACATACACGAGGACAAGAACAACAACGCCGTCGTCGATCCGGGTGAGCGGGTGCACGGCGTGTCGTTGGGAGAAGGGATCGTGTTCGGTCGTGGCGCGGCGCCGGCCCGGCCCATGGGGCCTGGTCCCGTGGTGTTCACCAAGATCATCAACGGGTTCCCGGCGCTCGTGTTCCATCGCGACGGCAGCGCCAGCGAGGCTGGCGGGTTCTATCTCACTTCGATCCGGGCGGCGACCTCGGGGCAACACACCGAGGATAGCCGGTCCATCGAAATCGAGCGGGCGACCGGGCGGGCGATGTGGTACAAGTACGGGGCACCGGCTTGGCGGAGGGCGTTCTGACCATGAACAACCGGGGCGGGTTTACCCTGATCGAAGTGATCATGGCGATGACGATCTTGCTGGTCGTCATGATGCTGCTGGCGAAGACGACGGGCAACACCGTCCACGTGGCCACCACCACTGATCGCCAGGAAGCGGCGATCGAGCTGGCGATGGATCGCGTGGAGCAGGTCCGCACCGACCCCGTCTACGACAGTCTCGAGACGCGGTACGTGGCGACCGAGACGGTGTTCCCCACGCTTCCCGGGGTCACCCGGGTGACGGTGATCAACCGTACCGGCGGGCCCGGTTTGGCCAACGACTATAAGAGGATCGAGGTGACGGTGAGTGGTCGAGGGATCGCTCCCAACGTCATCCGCACGGCAACGGTGGCGGCTCCATGAGGTACTCCATGCGACGGTTCGGGAACGAGCGCGGTTTGACGCTCATCGAGATGATGATCGCGATGATTGTGTTCGGGGCCGTGCTCGCGGGGGCGTTGGCGTTCCTGCGGGCGCAGGGCCGCAGCTTCAGCCTCGGCAGCCAGCGGGTGCTGATGATCCAGAACGCCCGGTTCGGTTTGAACGAGCTGGAGAAGGATCTCCGGACGGCCGGGGCCGGCGCGCCCGACATCCAGCCGCAGTTGATCTATCTCGACGCCTCGATCGTGGCGTTCAACGCCAACTACCTGACGAACACCCCCGGGGACCCGTTCGCCGTGTACTACAACCCCGATGCGCCCAACAACAGCATCGACGCGTTGACCAAGGCGCAGCGGCTCACGCTCCCTACGACCTCGTTCGCCTACCCCGATACGACCTACAACGTCACGGGCGTCAACAGCTCGGCGGAGATGATCGTCTTCTATTTCGTCGCGGATTCCACGACCTCACGAACCGACGACTACGTGTTGTATCGCCAGGTGAACAACCTGGCGCCCGAGCTCGTGTCGCGGAACATCCTGCAGACCACCGGCCTGCCGTTCTTCCAGTACTTCTGGCAGGCCACCGATCCGTTCAGCGGCAACAGCACGGTCACGCCCGTCCCGCCCGCCAGCCTGCCACTCAAGCACACTAAGGCCATCCACCTGTCGCTTGCCGACACCGGCTCGTTTGCCAAGATCGACAGCGTGCGGGCGGTCCGCGTGAATTTCACGGTCACCAACGGGCTCACCGGGAGCGCGGAGCGGAAGCGCACTTTCACGCGCTACATCCGGCTCCCCAACGTGGGGCTGGCCAACAAGAAGACGTGCGGTGACGCGCCCATCTTCACCAGCGCCGTGACCGCCACCTGGAACGCCGGGCTCGGCGGGGTGGATGTCAAGTGGAACGCGTCCACCGACGAGCTGGGGGGCGAGAAGGACATCGAGCGCTACGTGATCTGGCGCAAGCTGGATACCGACCCCGACATGGGGGACGCCTACCTGGCGCTCCCGTCTGCGGGGACGGCGAGCTACACCTATACCGACCGCGACGTGGTGTCGGGGTCCAAGTACCAGTACGCGGTGGCGGCCGAAGACTGCACGCCGACGCTGTCGAGCCAGGTAGCGAGCGCCCTGGTCACCATTCCATGAAGCGAGGCGAGGAGCATCATATGAGCACGCACCGGATGGCGAACAACGAGCGCGGCATCGCGCTGATCGTGGTCCTGCTGGTGGTCCTGGGCGTCGCGGCGATCATCGCCGGCGCGGCCCTGCTGGGCTCCAACACGACCCTGATCAACAAGAACCAGGACCGGCTGACCGTTCTCGAGTCGGTGGCCGACGCCGGGATCGAGGAGACGCGATCCGCCATCAACGGCACTCGGACGTTGTATCCCGATACCAGTTACAAGACCCTCGAGGCCGGGGCGGTGGTGTACGCGGCGGACGGCTCCGTCATTCCCAACGTGAAGCGCTGGATCTACGAAGGGCCGAGCGGCGTGTCCACTGGAGAGTACGGCGTGTTCGGCAGCGTGGTCGTGGTGGCC
>Ga0335082_10002791_pt1 | contig 18878 bp, 19 predicted proteins | sample Lox_Sample_41_FD_206718 | JGI IMG/M metagenome (GOLD analysis project Ga0335082, IMG submission 206718) | Soil microbial communities from Loxahatchee National Wildlife Refuge, Florida, United States - Lox_Sample_4.1 | ecosystem: Environmental > Terrestrial > Soil > Wetlands | place: USA...
AGGTCCCCGACAGGTGTCCGCGACACGGCGGTGGCGGGCCCAGCCCTCCGGAGCAGATCTCGCGTGGGTCGGCCAGGTAGAAGTCGAAGGTCGCGTCGGTCAGACGCTTGCTCGCGTCGGATTCGTTCGGGTTCCCGTCGAACAGGTCGTTGAACACGATGGTGCTCTGGCCGATGGCGGGCACGCCACTTCCGCCGTCACCACCTTCCTGGGCACCGGCGTCGGTGGACGAAGCTCCATCCCCCATGACCCCGCCGTCCATCACGGGTCCCGCCTCGATAAGTGAGCCGCCGTCTCCTGCATCGACGGCCGTCGCCGAGGGGCCGGGGCACGACAGGGTGCTGGTCGTGTTCGTGCAGGAGTCGACGGCATAGAGAGCGTCGTTCTGGGTACGGCACGTCGCATCGAGGTAGAGCGTCGCGTGAACGATCGATGGCGTGGGCCTAGGCGTGACGGGTACCCCGGGCGGCGTCACACCCGCCGGCAGGGTGACGACCAGCGACTTGCCAAGGAGGCTCGGACGCGATGCGCCGCTCGACGTCGGGTCGCCCCTCACCTCGCCGTAGTCGTCGATGAGGATCATCAGGCCGTCACTGAATGTCTCGTTGTCGCCGCCGTGCTGGATGCGGATCTGCATCGCCCCGTTGGAGGAGGGAACTGCGGCGAAGAAATCGGGGTGCATGTCGTATGGGCCCTGCCAGCAGTCGGGCAGATTGAGCGTGCCCGAGCACGAGCCGGTGCCGCTCCCCAGGGAGCAGGCCGGAGCCACCACGGCCGCCGACACTGCGACGAGCCCCGCGCGCGCCGCCATCGAGCTCCAGCCGCCCATCCCTCTCCTGTGCCTCAGGGTAGCGCTTCCCGTGCGACCCGTCCGCCTCCGATGACGCGGTCGCCGTCGTAGAGGACGGCGATCTGACCCGGCGTGACGGCACGCACGGGCGCGTCGAACACGACGCGCGCGGCGCGCTTGCCCGTGGCGTCGATCGTCGCGTCGGCGCCCTCGTGCCGGTAACGCACGCGGACGCGGGCTCGCGTCGGCAGCACGACGCCTTCGGCGAGGACGAGGTCGTCGAGGCTGGCGGAGTCGCGCCGGAGCTCGTCGTCGCCGCCCACGTGCACGGTACCCGTGGCTGCGTCGATACGCGTGACGAAGGCGGGTCGGCCGAGGGCGATGCCGAGGCCCTTGCGCTGTCCGACCGTGAAGCGATGCACGCCATCGTGCTCGCCGACGACGCGTCCCGACTCGTCGAGGATGCATCCAGGTCGCACGCGGTCGGGCGCGCGCGACGCGACGAAGTCGGCGTATGCGTTCGTGCCGGGCCCGACGAAGCACAGCTCCTGGCTCTGACCCTTGCCGGCGCCGGGCAGTCGGCGCGTCATGGCCTCGGCGCGCACCTGCGCCTTCGTCGACTCGCCGAGAGGGAACACGAGCCGCTCGAGCCAGGTGCGCGGCGTGGCGTAGAGGAAGTAGCTCTGGTCCTTGTCGCGGTCGGTTCCCATGGCGAGCCGCGGCGTACCAGACTCGTCGCGGACGACGCGTGCGTAGTGACCCGTCGCGACTCGGGCTGCGCCGAGGCGGTCGGCGATCGTGAATAGCTCCGCCAGCTTCACGCCGCGGTTGCACGCCGTGCATGGGCTGGGAGTCTCTCCGTCGAGGTAAGCGCGCGTGAATGGATCGACCACGGTGCGCGCGAAGAGCGAGCGCCGGTCGAACGTGTAGTGAGGAAACCCGAGGGCATCCGCGACCCGCCGCGCGTCGTACTGGTCCTCCGGGGCGCAGCAGCGACCATGACCGCCCGAGGCGCGCTCGTCCTCCGGGTAGTCCCAGAGGTGCAGTGTCACGCCGACCACCTCGTGTCCGGCGTCCACGAGGCGCGCCGCGGCGAGCGACGAGTCGACCCCGCCGCTCATGGCGACGACGATGCGCTCGCGAGCAGGCGGGACCATGGCGTCGCTCGGCGCTCTACCACTTTCGACGCAACCGCGCCCGCGGCCGGTCGATAGGGGGGCAGAGAGAGAGGAGCACATGAGCATCCATGCCGTCGGCGAGCCGCGCGTGCCTTTGCCGTCACCCCCAGCCGCGGAGACGCCGTCCAGCGCACCCGCTGCCCCGGCGAACCCGGAGCAACCGTCTGCATTCGGCAGGCTCGTGCGAGGTCTGGGCGCCGAGGTCCAGCGCGGCGAGACCCTCGTGCACCACGCCATCGCCTCTGCCTCGGGGGGCGACCTCGACCCCGCGCAGCTCATCGCGCTGCAGGCCGGCGTGTACCGCTACGCCGAGGCCGTGGACCTCGCGGCGCGTCTGGTGGACCACGCCACGACGGGGCTCAAGACCGTCATCCAGGGAACCTGAGAGGCCGTCACAGGTCGCCGCTCGCCTGTAGCGACTGCGTAATGAGCTCGATCGCGCGCGCGTGCAGGCGGCTACCCCACGACTTGGACAGACCAAGCGCCGCAGCGGCCTGGTCCAGGCGCTCGCCCTGGAAGTAGTGGCGCTCGACCATGTGCCGCTCTTGCGGAGGAAGCTGCGCCACCGCTGCACGCACGCGTTCGAGCATCTCGGCGCTGCCCAGCATGTCCTCGGGCGTGGCCACTTCGTCCGCGTCCGCGCGGCCCATCGTTCCGATGGCGATGGCCGTCGCCATTCCCGCCAGGAACGAGGACAGGCGCGCGTCAGCGTCCTCTGCCGACGCCGCTGGTCTCGCCGCATCGTCCTCGTCGTACTGCTCGAGTAGCGTGTCACCGGCCTCGAGCGCCTTGAGCTCGCGGTAGGTCTGCCGGGGGAGAGCCCCCCACTGGCGCACACCGTCGATCATCGCACCGCGCACCCGCACGTTCGCCCACCGCCGGAAGGGCACGCCCCGCGAGGGATCGTAGCTGCGCGCGGCGTTGAGTAGCCCCTCGCGCCCGAAGGAGCGCAGGTCGTCGATCGTCACGACCGGATTCATGCGGCGCGCCATTTGTCGAGCGATGATGTCGACGAGGTCGAGCTCCGCGTTGAATCGCGAGAGAACCTCCGGCGAATCGCGAACGGTCACGACGTCTTCGACGATCGCGCGCGTGTGCTCGCGACGTCAAGCGCTGATGCCCTCACGCGACTCTTTCTCTCTCGCGTCGGCATTGGTAGGGTCGCGACCCTCAGCACGACGAGCCATGGTGGGAGAGTCGGACGAACGAAGGCCCGGGGAGGCGCAGAGTACGGAGGTGGAGGCACACGTCCAGTCGGCGTGGCGCAGCTGGCTCTCCGCACTTGCGACCGATGCCGAAGCGGCGATGGCCGCCGCGCTCGCGTACGAGTCGCTGCCCGACGAGGGGCGCGACGCGTGGCTCGACGCTCTCGAGGCGGACGCCCCGGACCTCGGCGTGCCCCACGTGGCTCTCTACGCGCCGCTGCTCGCCGTGGAGCCCGAAGGACCGCGTCGCGCGCGCATCGAGGCGGCCTTCGTGTCGGCCGCGAACGCCGACGATCGCAGCGAGCTCTCACGCGGAGAGCCACGGGCGATGCGAGGCGTCGCGCGCGACGGAACGCACGCGTGCGTGCTGATTGCTCCGTTGTACCTGGACTTCGTTCAGGTTCTCTCGTGCCGCTACACGCCGGCCGGCGGATTCGTCGCAGTGAGCCACGATCCACTGCGCCATTCCTCGGATCTCGGAGCGGTGCGGGACGTGGACGGGGTCGCGGTGGAGCCGACGCCGCTGCGCATCGTCGTGGAGGAGCTGGCGCACGCGGTCCTCGCCGACAAGCGCGAGCAGAGGACGACGCCGTCCGCCCTGGCGGCCTTCGCGCACCTTTTCGTGCCGCACCTCGAAGACGCCGAGGATGCGGAGCCTCCGCCGCCTTGATAGATAGGGCCTCGGACCCCGATGGCCGAGGACCTCGAGCGCAGGTGTGGAACGTGCGCGCGCTTCGTGCGAGTCGTCGAAACGATCGACGACACCGGCGAGGTGAAGCGCAAGGGCGAGTGTCTGCTTGGAGTGTGGCCGTCGCCCCTCTACGAGACGAGTACGTGCTCGCAGTGGGTGCGTCGCGGGGACTTCAAGGCGCGGCCCGCACCCGCGCCTAGTCGCGAGCGTGGACCGCGCGCGGCGGGGGGAGAGACGACGACGACCCGCGAGCCCGTGACGCTCGCGCTGCCGGAGGATCTGCTCGAGATGGATGCAAACGAATTCCGCAGGGTGCTCAGGTACGTCATCCGCGACGAGCTCGGGGTCGGCGAAGTGCCGATGGCCGGCAAGTGGAAAGGCGGCGAGGTCGTGCTCAAGCCCGGCAGCGAGGGGCTGCAGGAGAAGCGCATCCCCATCGACGCGCTCTTCCACAAGATCGTGATGATTCGCGACAAGCTGCGCGTGCTCGAGCAGAAGATCAACAGCAACCCCAAGCTCGCCGACGACGAGAAGGTGCAGATGCAGCAGTACGTCACCGGCTGCTACGGGTCGCTGACGACGTTCAACGTGCTCTTCGCGGACAAGGATGACCAGTTCAGCGGGCAGAAGGGCGACGAGTAGGGCTCTGCTCCTGATGCTCGCAGCGGCGCTGCCGGCGTGCGGGGGGGCGGGCGACTCGAAGAGGAACGAGACGCCGGCGGGCGTATCGGTTCCGCCGGCGAGCCCCCCCGTCACGTTCTCTTTCGACTCGCTCGACGACCGCGCCGTGAGCTCCGAGGTGTCGCGCGGCAAACCCGCGGTGCTCGCGTTCGTGACGACCGGGAGCCTCCCGGCGCAGGCGCAAGCGGACTTCATGGTCACGATGTCGGCCAACGACGGCGACCGCGTGTTCTACGCCGTCGTGTCGCTCGACCCGCGCGAGAACCGCGAGCTCGTCGAGATCTACCGCAAATCGCTCGGCATCAAGTTCCCCGTGGCCATGGCGGACGAAGCCACGCGAGCGGGGGCCGGCCCGTTCGGGGACGTCACCTCGGTGCCGGTGACGATCCTGCTCGACCGGCTGGGGCGCGTCGTGTGGCGCGTCGACGGTCGCGTGGCCAAGAGCGAGGAGCTGCGCGGCGCGATGCGGGGGTTGTGATCACCCGAGCTTCTTCACGAGCTCAGGCTTGAGCACCTTGCCGAGCGCATTGCGCGGCAGGTCGCGCATCGGCACGACCTGCTTGGGCACCTTGTATGGCGCGAGCCGCTCCTTCGCGAACGCGCGGATCGCGTCCTCCGCGCACTCGGCCTCGCGGCCCTCGCGAGGCACGACGCATGCGACGACGCGTTCACCCCACGTCGCGTCGGGCAAGCCTACGACGGCGGCGTCGGCGACCGCAGGGTGCTCGCGCAGAACCTCCTCGATCTCGAGCGCGCTCAGCTTGTATCCACCGCTCTTCAGGATGTCGACGCTGGTGCGACCGAGGATGCGCAGATAACCGTCGTCGTCCCTCGCGACCGTGTCTCCCGTCTTGAACCACCTGCGACCGTCCTCGACGACGAACGCGTCGCGCGTCGCCTCGGGCTTGTCGTGATACCCGGCGAAGACCGAGGGCCCTGCGATCCACAGCTCGTCGTCCACGATGCGAGCCTCGACCGTCGGAAGGGGCGGGCCCACCGTGCCTGGGCGCCGGCGCGCGGGGTCGAGCGGGTTGCTCGCACCGACACCGATCTCGGTCATGCCGAAGCGCTCGAGAGGGTAGGCGCCCGTGAGCGCGCGCCAGCGGTCGCCCACGGTGACGGGGAGCGCCGCGCTGCCGCTCGTCACGAGACGCAGGGCGCCGGCGTGCTCGGCCCAGCGTTTGCGGGTGGCCTCGTCGGCGGCGTCGAACGCGGCGAAGAGTTTCGCGTGGACCGTGGGCACGGCCATGAACACGCTCGCGTCGGCCACGGCATTCCACGTGCGGACCGCGTCGAAGGCTCCGAGGAAGTGCGTCGAGGCGCCCGCGCCGACGGCCGAAAGCCAGGCGATGGCCAGCCCGTGCATGTGGTGCAGCGGCAGCACGTGCAAGAGCGTGTCCTCGGCGCGCCACCCCCACGCCTCCCGGATGAGCCGCTGCTGCACCGCCAGGTTGCCGTGGCCGAGGACCGCGCCCTTCGGCTTGCCCGTCGTGCCGCTGGTGTAGAGCTGCAGCGCCGGATCCCCGTCGCGCGGCGCGGCGGCGATTGCACGGCGCGGGTGGATGACCAGCGTCTCCACGAGCACCACGTCTCGCTCGGGCGCCAGGAACGCCACGCGCTCGGCCATGTCGGCCGACGCGACGACCGTGCGCACGCGGCCGTCTTCGCAGAAGTACCGCGTCTCCGGCGGCGGATGCAGCGGCGAGAGGACGACCACGGTGCCGCCTGCGCGCAGGACGCCGAAGAACGCCGCCGCGAACGCCGCTCCCGGCGAGACGAGGACCGCCACGCGCTCGCCCTCGAGCGAGCGCCTTTCACCCAGCAGCGCGCACGCGACGCGGTCGGCCCTGTCGACGAGCTCCGACCACGTCGTGCGGCCGCCCGCGTCGAACACGGCGCAGCGCGAATCGCTCGCCCGTGCGAGCCACTGTTCGAGGAGGGCCGACATCGGCGGGAGAGTCTATCCTGGGCGCATGGGCTTCCGTCGCGCGCCGCGCATCCCCGCCTGGCGCAAACTCGCGCTGACGACGTGGGACACCCCGTCGAACCCAGCGGCCTACGGCGTGCTCGACCTCGACTGCGAGCGCGCGCTCGACTGGGCCGCGCGTGTTCGCGAGGCCAGCGGCGAGAAGGTCACCCTCACGCACGTCGTCGGCAAGGCGGCTGCCATCGCCATCGCCTCGTCGCCCGAGGCAAACGGCTTCGCCTCCTTCGGACGCCTGATGCTGCGCGAGACGGTCGACGTGTTCTTCCAGGTCGCCTTCTTCGACCGCGAGCGCCAGAAGGCCGACGAGGGGGAACGCGAGACGCGTCGCGACGCCAACCTCGCCGGCGCCAAGATCGTGCGCACCGACGAAAAGAACGTCGTCGACATCGCCCGCGAGCTGCGCGAACGCGCCGAGGCCATCCGCGGCAAGCGCAAGGACCCGACCGTGAAGGCGGCGAAGCTGATGGGCGGCCTGCCGGGGCCGTTCCGCTCGACGGTCGCCCGCTTCAGCTCCTTCCTCTCGTTCGACCTCGGCTGGAACCTGAACTCCATCGGCATACCGTTCGACCCCTTCGGCTCCTGCATGGTGACCAATGTGGGCGTCTTCGGCATCGAGATGGCGTGGGCGCCGCTCGTCCCGTACGCCCGCACGCCCATGTGCATCACGCTGGGCGCCATCCGCACGGCTCCCACCGTCGTCGGAAACCAGATCGTGCCGCGCAAGCGCGTCTCCATCGGCGTCGCCTTCGACCACCGCGTGATGGACGGCTACCACGCGGGAGTCATGTCGCGGCGCTTCCAGGAGATCTTTGCCGACCCGGACGACGCGCTCGGCAACCCCGCTCAGTGGACGTCGCCGACGAGCAGCGCGAACGCGCCCACGAGCACTTCCTCGGGCGACGCGCCGCCCTGACGTGCCACGCCCGTGCGGTCCACGGCGAAACCGTGGTCGCCCGTCACGAAGAGCAGCGTGCGCGGCGCCAGCGTGTCGGCATGGCGCGCGATGGCCTCGGCGGTGTCCTCGGCCATCTCGGGGAGCTCCTGCACGATGCGGCCGCGCGCCGACTGCAGTCGCGACTCGATGACGTCGAGCTTGTGGATCTCGCGCGGTCCGACGCGCATCCGACGCACGTACTCGGCCGTGCGCCCGCGCGGGGGCTCTGGCTCGGCGTCGAGCGCCGCGGGAATGCGCAGCGCTTCGATGCCGCGCGCGATCGTCTCGAGCTGGCGCAGGGTCGTCGTCGGCAGCGCGCTCCAGAGCAGCAGCTCGTCGGTGAGCGAGGCCTTGGGGCCGAGCTTCGCCACCAGGCGTTCCTCGACCAGGCGAGCCAGGTCCCATCGCATGGCGTCCACGACGAGCACGCGCGTCGAGCGCGCACCGTGCAGGCGCCCGATCTTCGCGGCGACGTCGTGCGCGTCGAAGACCATGCGCGGTCGCTTGGTCGTCGACGCGAAGGTGGCGAACGCCTCGGAGTAGCCGCGCGAGAAGGTCGTCGCGAACTCGTCGTGGGCGTGGCGGGCCCGTGGATCGTCTAGGCCGCGGGCGAGCGCGTTCGCGAGCGGCATGTACGCCTCCGCGAAGAGCTTCTCGAGCACCGCGAGAGGCTGTGGCCCGCGCGCGGCGGCGAGCTGCAGCGTCCAAGCGCGCCAGGCCTCCTCGCGCTCGACGACGGTGGCGCCAGCAGTGTGCTTCGCGAGAGGCGCGGGCCGTGGCTCGGGAGCAGCCTCGGGCTCGGGAGTCGGCTCCGGTTGCGGCTGCGACTCGGGAGCCGGCTCCGGTTCGGGATCGACGAGAAGAGGACGAGCAGCAGCAGGGGCGGTGACGGCTGCCGGAGCCATGGCCGCCGGCGCCGGGACCAGCAGCGACTGCAAGCTCACCGGGTCGGCGTACGCGCCGGTCGCCTCGTCGCAGGCGTCGAGCACGAGGATGAGCGGCCGTTCGCGCGTCGCCTCCGCCAGGAACCGCAGCGTCGCCGCATCCTCCGGCTCGAGCGCCCCCTTGAAGCCCGTGCACGCACGAAGCGGCCCGAGCACGATCGCGATGCCCGCCCCTCCCGCTCGTCGAGCGCGAAAGAGCTGGTCGCTCAGGGTCGCGTCCCGGTCGCTCCCCGACGTGATCCCCGGGGTCGCCGCCCCGCGCGCGGCCAGGCACCGCTCGACGGCCTCGTCGACCACTTCTGCGAGACGCCCGCGCGCCGACGGTCCGATGCCCTCGAGCTCCACGACGACCATCGACTCGCGGGCCAGCTCGACGCCGGTGGCATCGCGCTCGTCGGCCGTCGCGAACCGGACGCCGGTGTGCGCGTGTTGGCTGGCAGTCGTCGTGCTGTCAAGTGCGCTCTGGTGCATGCTGCCCCGAGCGGATGTAGACACACACGCTCGCGCTCGGCCCAGTTTCTTGCGTCGTCTGCACGCGCGCGCGTTGACCGAGGGGGGTCGGGTGTTAACATCGAAGCGTTCCCTCTGCCGGGAACGTGCTTCGTCGGCATCACATGGATCCCAGCGACCACGAACCAGGGAGGTAATGACCGCTCAGTGTGCAAGCCGGGCCTCGCCCGCGAGGGCGCGGATAAACTCGGAAGCCTTAAGCGCGGTCAAAGCTTCCCACCTAGCCGTTGGCTAGGGGTTCATGTCGTCCGACACACGGCCAAGGCGGTACGGAACGCATTCTTTGTCAGTACCCGAAGTCGACCTGCTTGCCGGTCGACGCCGGGTGCGGACTGCCCTTCGACGGCTTCGGCCTCCGGCGCGGGTCCGGCGCGTGTGAGACGCTCGAGCCGGCGGAATCCGAAGTGGCGCTTGCCGACGGGCTGGCGCTCGCCGTGGGCGGCGAGTCGCTCGCCGCGGGGGGCGCGCTCGCTGCGGCCGCCGCGGCCGACGAGACCGGCGGCGGCGAGTCGGTCGGCGGCTCCTTCGTCCTGCCCACCGTGATCAGCCCCAGCACGGCGACCATGGCTCCCGCGGCGAACCCGCCAGCCAGCATCAACCGGTTCCGGTTCCGGCGCTTCGGCGTCGCGAGCGTGTCGACGCTCGCGTTGGTGACCGTGCGGCGCGTGCCGATCATTTCGCTCTCGGTTTCGGCGCCGATCGTGGGAGCGTTCCGATCCACGTGGCGAGCGCCCCCGCCTTGCCGTAGCGCCTTGATGGCCTCGTCCACGTCCGACAGCAGGGTCTCGCCCGTCGTCGTCGACAGCGAGTTCGCCCGCATCCAACCTTCGAGCTCCCTCTGGAACTCGCGCGCGGACTGGTAGCGCTTCTCCGGATCGCGCTGCATGGCACGGTCGATGATCGCCTCGAACCTCGGGTCGAGGTCGGGCACGAAGTCCCTCGCGTGAGGACGCTCGCCCGTCGCGATCTGGAACATCAGCTCGTTGAAGTTCTGTCCGACGAAGGGCACCCGTCCAGTGACCGACTCGAAGAGGATGACCCCGACCGAGTGAAGGTCCGAGCGCGCGTCGACCCCTGTGCCGCGCGCCTGCTCCGGTGACATGTAGCAAGGCGTTCCGAGCACCGCGCCCGACGACGTGAGGCGCGGGTGTGGCGTGGCGGCTTGATCGAACTTCGAGATCCCGAAGTCGATGATCTTCACGAAGTCGAGCAAGCCCGCCTTCTCTCGCAGGATGAACACGTTGTCCGGCTTCAGATCGCGATGCACGATCCCCGCGTCGTGCGCCGCCGCGAGCCCCACGAGGATCTGCCGCGCGAGGAGCGCCACGTGCCCGGCGGGCAGGCGGACCAGGCGCTCGATGCGCATCGCCAGCGTTTCGCCGTCGAGGTACTCCATCACGATGTAGCGCTGGCCCTCCTCGGTCGTGCCGATGTCGAGGACCTCGAGAATGTGGTCGTTCCCTATCTGCCCCGCCGCTTGCGACTCTCGCTCGAAGCGACTCACGCTCTCGGGCGTGTGCGAGGAGTCTTTCGCCAGCACCTTGATCGCGACACGCCGGCGAATGAGGCGGTGTTCGCCTTCGTACACCGTGCCCATACCGCCCACGCCGATGACGCGGACGATGCGGTACTTGTCGTCCAGAGTCTGGCCGATTTCGAGCGGCATCGAGAGCGCGGGGAGCGCGCAGTGAAGAATAGCGCGCTCAGCTCCGGTGCGCGCGGTGATAGTCTGACGCGCGGGATGGCAGGTGGGTCGAGGTCGTCGCGAAAATTCGTCGCCGCGACCGTCGCCACCGCCCTCATTGCCGCCCAGTCACCCACTTCGGCGCAGCCGCAGACACCGCCGGGGCCTGCGCAGCAAACGCCGTCTTCCAACATCACCGACGAACAGCGAGCGGTGGCACGGGCCGCGGCGGCCGCTGGCGTCGACCTTTTGCAGCAAGGCCGGTACGCCGAGGCGCTCGATCGATTCCAGCGCGCGGAGTCGCTGGTGCACGCGCCCACCCACCTGCTCTACATCGCCCGCACGCAGGTGAAGCTCGGGCAGCTCGTCGAGGCGAGCGAGACCTACCTGAAAGTCACCCGCGAGGTCCTTCCTCCCGATGCACCGCGCGCCTTCGTCGACGCCCAGGCCTCGGCAGCGCAGGAGTCGAAGGAGCTGGATGCCCGCATCCCCACCTTGCTGATTCGCGTGGAGGGCAACGGTGCGTCGGACGCGACGGTCACGATGGACGGTACGCCGTTGCCTGCTGCCATGATCGGCATTGCCGCGCCGGTGAATCCGGGTACCCACGCCCTTCGCGCCGTGGGCAAGGACGGGACCAGCGCCGAATCGCGCGTGAAGCTCTCCTCCGGATCGCGCGAGACGGTCGTTTTGCAGCTGCGGGCCGCCGAGCCCACGCCTGCGCCGGCCCCTGCGCCCGGGGCGCCTACCTCTCCGGTTCCCGGCGGCGAGGCCGTGCCGCCCCAAAGCGGACCGGACCTCGGCAAGGTCCTCGGATGGATCGGCGTCGGTGTGGGCGTTGCCGGCCTCGCGGTGGGGACTGCGTTCGTCGCCATCAACCGGACCAAGCGCACCGACGCGAACGCCCTGTGCTCGAGTAACGGCTGCCCCCTGTCGAGCAAGCCGCAGATCCAGTCGCTCGACCAGCAGGCCGACAACGCGGCCACGGGTGCGTGGGTCGGTTACGTCGCCGGGGGGGCGCTGCTCGCGACCGGGCTGGTCTTGCTCTTCACCTCGGGAGAGGCCAAGAAGAAAGATGCGCCGAGTGGGCTGCACCCGTGGATCGGGGCCGGCGCGGGCGGAGTGGCCGGTGAGTTCTGAACGCCGCGGGAGGGGCTCGCAGGTCGGCAGGTGGGCGCTTCTCTTCGCAATGGGGTCCGCCGGCGCGTTCGGTCTCGCGGCATGCCTCGGAAGCGTCGATCGGACTTACGCCAACGGCAGCGAGGCGGGTTCCACGACGGGGGACGACGCGACGCTGGACTCGCCCGCTGAAGTCGCACCTGGGATGGACGGCGGGGTGTCCCAGGACGGGGATGCGGACGCGATGGTGATCGAGGAGAACGCGCCTACCGAGACGAGCCCTCCTCTCACCGATGCGCCGGTCGAGGTCGGACCGACGGGTCAGACCTTCTCGTGCAACGGGACGACGGTCACGAGCTGCGCGAACTGCACGGGCAAGCCCGTCGAGTGCGTCTTCTGCGCGAGCGACGGCGGCCATCCCGGCTTCTGCGGTGCCCAGAACATGTACTGCATCAACTCCGTGCCCGCGGGCGCCATGGCGTGCACTTGCAACGGCGGCGCCCAGGGCAACGTGGGGCAGTGCCCCGCCCCGTTCCAGGTCTGTACGTATTCGGGCGGAATCGGCGGGATGTTCTACTGCCAGACGTGCGGCGAGAACGGCTCGAACATGGAGGCGTGCAAGGGCGGCGGGCACTGCAGCGCTTCGACGGGGACCTGCCAGTGAAACCCGTCTGTCGCGAGAGCGAGCCGCGGATCGCCAGGTGGATGCTCCTCCTCGCGATCGGGGCTACCGGGACGCTCGGTCTCGCGGCGTGCCTGGGCGGCGTCCAGCGCAACTACCTCGGCGACGACGGCGGTACCGAAACCGGTCCGGGCATGGGAGACGACTCCACCGTGGACTCGCCCGCGGAAGCGGCACCCGCCGACGTGATGGACGGTGGGGTGACCCAGGACGGGGATGCGATGGTGATCCCGGAAGCGACGCCAGCCGAGACTGGCCCTCCGGATGGGCCGGCCGAGGTCGGGCCGCCAGGTCAGACCTTCTCGTGCAACGGGATGACGGTCACGAGCTGCGCGACCTGCATGGGCAAGCCGGTCGAGTGCGTCTATTGCGCGAGCGACGGCGGCCATCCAGGTGTCTGCGGCCAAGGAAACATGTACTGCAGCGGCTCGGCGCCCCCGGGCTCGGGAACCTGCACGTGCCCCGGCGGCGTGGCGCAGTGCCCGGCCCCGTTCCAGGTCTGCAACTTCATCGGCGGGGGGAATTACTGCGAGAGCTGCGGCGAACCGTACACGACCACCGTGGCGTGCAAGGGCGGCGGACACTGCAGCACCAACGGGACGTGTCAGTGAAGCGCCCGTCTCGTCACCTTCAGCTCGGGCGTGACTCCCTCATCGGTGCGTGAAACGTGACCGGATGAGCGAGCGGTGCAACGATCCTCGTCGATGCTTCGAGAGCGGCTTCTCGCGGTCATGGATCGCAAGCACCACTGGGCCTACCCGGCGCTGACGAAGCCGGGCCTCACGCGCGAACAGCTCCTGGTGCACTTCCGTCACGAGTACCTCGTGTACGTGCGCGACTTCCCTGTGCTGCTGGCGCGCGCGCTCGGGGCGACCGCGCCGCTCGACGACGTGCGTCGGGCCCTCGCCGAGAATCTCTACGAGGAGCAGACGGGTGGGCTCTCGCGCACGGCCGCGCACCCCGAGCTCTTCCTGCGCATGATGGGCGGCCTGGGATTCGACCGAGCTGCATTCGCCGACGACGATGCGGCGCTTCACCCGGCGGCCCGCAAGTACCGGGACTTCTTGCGCGAGCGATCCGCGTCGCAACCCTGGCAGTCGGCGGTGGGGCTGCTCACGATTTTCGTCGAGGGCAGCGTCAACGAGCGCGCGGAGCTGGCGGGGACGTACGTGAGGCGGCGCGGCGAGCAGGCGGTGACCGAGCATCCGCTGGTCAAGTTCTACGGCTGCAAGACCGAGGCGATGGAGCTGACGCGGGCGCACGCCGAGGTCGAGGGCGGGCACCGCGAGGACGCCTGGCGCATGGTGGAGACGCACGCGCCGGACGGATCGGCGGAGGCGCGCGGGGTCATCGAGACGTGCGAGCAGGCGCTCTCCCTCTGGCACGCGTACCGCGATGGCGTCGCCGAGCGCATGGGCCTTCGCGAGAAGGCCGCGTAGTAGCATCGGCGCCACCTTGAGCGGCGCTCGCTGGTGCTTCGCAGCCTTCCTGCTCGTCGGGTGCAAGGCGATCCGGTCTTCCCCCGTTGCCGCGGCGGGGCCCGATGCGGGGACCGCTCCGCCGGTCGCATCGGCTTCGGCACCCGCTCCGAGCGCGTCCGGCGCGACGGGTTGGCTGGGGACGAACGTCGCGGTCCCCGAGGTGCCACCGGCGACGTCCGAGACGCACCCGTTCTTCCGCAAGACGACGCTCTCTGTCGACGATCTGACGAAGCTCGTGACGTCCGCGCCGGAGCTCACCCGGGTGGGCAAGGAGCTCTCGTTCTTCGACCCCGCCGACGGCTCTTACATCGTGCGCTCGACGGCGGACCACGAGGGCGTGGCGTTCACGACGCAGCCCGTGCTCTGGAGCCCCTCTCTCGGCCGGCAGGCCCTCGTCGTCGCTGCGCACGGTAAGACCGCGTCGTTCGTCGCGGCGTGGTGGGTCCTGCCCGACGGTGGGTATCGGCTCGCGTCGAGCCTCGTGATGATGGGCGAGGTCGCACCCATCGCCCTGGCGTGGCGTCCCGGGGAGGGACGCACGCTCTGGTGGACGAGTTGCTGGCAATGCCCCGGCGAGACGGGCCGCGTGAGCGTCCGGGAGGACGGTCACCTCGTCATCGTTCAGGACTGAGGAGCGCGTCGTCGGCGGCGCGCGGAGACAATTGCTGCTGCGGCGACGAGCCACGCCGACGCCGCCGGCGACGCACCGGCGCCCTCACTGCAACCGCCGCTCTCGCTGCTCGCGCCCCCGGGCGACGCGCCGTTCGCGCCGCCGTCCGCTTCTCCTTGGTCGCCTTGATTGCCGGGACCCGAGGGGCCGCCCGAGCTCCCGGAAGCGGCCGCATCGGGGCTCGGAGCCGACGCGTCGCGGGGTGGCGCAGTTGCGCCGTCGGCGCCTGCGCCTGCATCCGGTGGGGAGGCGTTGCAGCCGTCGGCCTGACCGGCCGGGGCGAGGAAGCAACCGCCGGGGCACATCTTCGTGGTCGCGACCCAGCCGTTCTCGCAGTCGTAGAGCGTGGTCGGTGACCCGCCGGCAAACCCATTCTGGTTCGACTTGCCGCAATAGACGCCGCTGTTCGCCGCGGACACGTTCGCGCACGGATTGTTCGACGTCAGCTTCGGTGCGACGGCGTCGCACGTTCCGTCGAACTCGTGGCTCGCGGGGCTGACGCGCTGGTAGTGGTACGTCGCGTTCGGGCACGCGATCGTGTCGATGCCCAGCGTGCCGATCGTTCCCCCCTGCGCGTACTGGCCGCACGCGCCCTGCCCGTTGTCGTACGGCCCACACTGCGAGCACCAGTTCATCGGTCCACCGGTCGCCGTCTCGCCGTCGCAGCAGTCGGCGCTCACGCCGTCGGTCTGCGCTTCGAACACCTCGTGGCCCCCGTAGATCGTCTGGTAGATGGGGTCCGGCGACGTGCGGACGTACGCGACGTTGACGGCGAAGCTCTTGGCCGACATGGGGTTCGTCAACGTGGCGGCGCCGTTCTGGCCGCCGTAGCCGTTGTCGGGAATGACGACCAGCAGCACGTCGTACTCCGCGATGTCGAAGTCCCCGGCGTTCGCGGCGCACTGGTAGAACGCGGTGGAGCCGACGCCCGCCGTGCACGGCGCGTCGTTGCGCATCACCATCCCGCCGAAGACCAGGGTCTCTCCCTCGGAATACGTGTTCGCCAGATCGTTCCAGTTGGTGCCGCCGAGGACGCACTGGAAGAAGTCCGACAGGAAGGTGGCGCCCTGCTGGTTGAGGATCCAGAGCTTGCGCGTCAGGCCGCTCGATGCGGAAGCGGCGGACGTGAACGACAGCGAGAGGGAGACGATCGCGAGGGAGGCGAGGAAACGCATGGGCGTCCATTGAGCAACCGGGGTGCCCGAGCAGCCTCTCGTGGCGCCCCGCGACTGGCGTCGCGACGAAGCGCGATCTCGGTTCGCGGGCGCCTCCCCCCCGCGACGAGTCGCGAAATCGCCCGTGGATCTCTCGCGAACCGAGTCGAGACGGTGAGATGCGGGAGAGCACACCGGTGGGATCGCCCAGAGCACGCATCGAGCGGGTTCCGCGCCGGGAGCGGTTGGCCCGAGGATCGCACCCGCGGCGCGCATGCCGTGGCTACATCGTCTCCTTCCGCTCAACGTCGCGATCTTCCTGTCCGTGCTCGCGACTCCTCGCGCGTTCGCGTCGACCGACCTCGGCAACGGGATCACCTACGACGCAGCCAACGGCTACCACTCGGTGGTCGCGAACCTCGCGTCGATGGGCACCGAGGTGCGCGTCACGCTTCCGCACCAGAACGGGGGCCAGGAGGACACGGCCGGCGACATGATCACCGTGCAGAACCACGCGCTCGAGGAAGGCGCGACGGTCGCCATCAACGCGAACTACTTCGGCGGCACACCCAACTACCCGTGCGGCGCCGGTCGCGGCTTCGGGACGCAGTACCTCGACGGCTACGAGGAGGCCGTCAACTGCGAGACGACGATGGGCTGGACGACTGCGACGGCGAGCAACGCAGGCGCGATCTACGACTCGTCGGGACACTCGGCGGACGCGATGTTCATGAAGCAGTACTCGGACCTCGTGACCGGAGGCGGGTACCTCCTCTCCGGCGGGCAGCCGCACGCGTGGAACACCGGCAAGCTCGAGGCGGGGCGCGACTGCACCGCGGCGGGCATCAGCGCCGATCGAAAGCACTTCATCATGGTCGTCACCGACGACACGGTGTGCGACGGCACGACGCTGCAGAACGTGCTGCTCGCACACGGCGCCGCCGACGCCGTGCAGCTCGACGGCGGCGGCAGCTCCAAGTTGTGGATCACCGGGATGGGCTACGTGAACAACGAGCCGGAAGACCGGGCGCCGCCGGTCGCCATCTTCGCGAGGCCCAACGGCGAGTGCCCCAGCGACTGCGGGGGCGCCGCATGCGTCCAGCTGCTGCGCCCCTTCCGCGCCCAGTGCGTCGGCCAGGCATGCCGCGCAGGCCTGGCGAACATCTGGAACTGCGACCAGGACCAGAAGGAGCGCGCCCGTTGCGAGAACGGGCTCGTCGTCCGGGAGTGCTGTGCGATGGGGTGCATGCCGCAGCCGAACGGCCAGGACGACCAGTGCATCGGTGGCGCAGTCCCTTGCGTCGCCGGCGACGCGGGGTCGGACGCGAGCACGTCGACCGACGCGGCTACGGGCGGTGCATCGACGGATGCCGCCGCGAAGGACGGCGCGCCGATCGACGGCGCTTCGAGCCAGGATTCGGGGGTGCCGCTCGAGGACGCGTCCCCGGCTCCCGAGCGCGACGGGTCGGCGACGAATGGTGCGGCGCCGGCTGGCTCCTCCTCCGGGTGCGGCTGCCGCACGACGCGAGAGGGCGATCCTCTGTCATTCGCCTCGCTCGCCGCCGTCGTTGCAATCGCCGCCGTTCGGCGAAAGCGCCGCTAGGGCCCCCTTCAAGGGCCGCAGTGGGCGCCACCGTCGAGCACGCACGACGTGCTGCACGGCGTGAGCCCGCCGTCGGGCACGTGACCCGCCGAGCACACGATCAGCAGGCGATCGGACGGCGACAGATAGGAGAACTGGGAGCCGCAATACACCCCGTCCGGCCTGCCGCCACACTGGTCGCACTCGTCCTCGTAGCCGGCGGGGGCGATGAAGCAGCCGTTCGGGCAGCTCACGACGTTGGAGACCATCCCGTTCACGCACGTGTAGACGTAGAGGGGGTCGCCGTCGGAGAAGCCCGCCTGCGTCGATCGACCGCAGTAGAGGCCATTGTTGGCGGCATCGACGTTCGCGCACGGATCGGCGGCGTACTCCTCGGCGGCATCGGTCGACGGCGGTGCGTCTGCCGGCGCGTCGATCCCGGCGTCCGTGGGCGAAGCCGAGTCGCTGTCCGCATCGAGCGCCGAGCCTCTGTCGTCCGGTGCGTCGCCCTGCGCATCGACGGTTCTGTCATCGGAGGCGTCCTTCGACCCGTTGCCACGGGTGAGGGCATCGAAGTCGAGCGCCGGTGCGCAGGCGGCTCCCGTCGGCACGGCCGCCGCGGCGAGGACCGAGAGCAGCCATGTACGCAACCGGAGCATGGGCTCAGAAAGATAAAGCGACGACGGCGCGGGCGCCGCTGGCGGTCGGAGCGACACCGGCACGCGCGGTACCATTCGCCGTAACCCAGAGCCATCCGGCCACCCCCAGCGCGACGACGCCGGCGACGCCGAGACCATCGGCGACCCAGATCTTGGTGCGCACGGCATCGACCTCGGACGGATCGCAGGTACCCGTCTTGCCGCATCCGCCCTGCAGTCCGTGCAAGTCGCTCAGACCCGTGAGCCCCAGGTAGGCGAAAGCGCCAATCGCGACGACGCCGGCGCCCGCGACGATCGCCGCAGGCCATGGGAAGCGGCTCGGCTCACCGGCCGTTTCGTCCTGCCTCTGGGAGCGTGCGGCTTGCGAGGGGGTCGTGAAAGCCGCGTCCACGATGCGCATCTTCTCTCCCTCGCGCACGACCACGGACGTCTCGATCGGCTCGGCCCCGGGCATCTCGAACCGAAGCGTGTGGGGCCCCGGATCGATGGGCTTCGCCCTCCCGTCGAGCCGATCGAGGAACGGGGCACCGTCGACGACGACGCGCACGTCGGTCGCGTCGTCGCCGCCCGGAGCGCGTGCGCGCACGACGATCGTCGGCAGGCTGGCCTGGACGTCGGCGCGCAAGGCTTCGCAGTCGCGGCGCACGAAGTCGGGGCACCTCAGATGCAGGCACGCCGGGACACGATCGAGCGCTTCGACGAGCTTGCCGGCGCTCCGCAGAGACTGCGCGCTCTCCGCGGCGCGCGCGCATGCGACGGCGTCGCTGTCTGCTTCCGCCGGCCGTGCGCCGAGCCACGTGCCCGCGACGATCAGCGACGCCGCGACACGCATCCGCCGGATCATCGGAGGCACGCCGGATTGTATTTCTTGTTGCCCTGATCGTCGATGGTCCAGGGCACCCGGCAGTCGACCGCCGGCATTGCCGC
>Ga0335082_10002793_pt1 | contig 18869 bp, 18 predicted proteins | sample Lox_Sample_41_FD_206718 | JGI IMG/M metagenome (GOLD analysis project Ga0335082, IMG submission 206718) | Soil microbial communities from Loxahatchee National Wildlife Refuge, Florida, United States - Lox_Sample_4.1 | ecosystem: Environmental > Terrestrial > Soil > Wetlands | place: USA...
GCTCAAGCGAGGTAGCGACCGCCGTTCACGCTGAGCGTGTGGCCGGTGACGTAGTTGGCAGCCTCCGACACCAGATAGGAGCAGGCCGCGGCGATGTCCTCCGGCCTGCCGGGCCGTTTCATGGGCGCGACGGCCGAGGCGGCTTCGACCGGAACCGGCGAGGCGCGGAGCATCGGCGTGTCCACGAAGCCGGGCGGGATGTTGTTCACGGTGATCCCCTTGGCCGCGAGCTCGACCGCGAGCGCCTTCGTCAACCCGATCACGCCGCCCTTCGAGGCGACGTAGTGCGCCATCCGGCCGGCGCCCCCCTGCGCCGACGAGGACGAGATGTTGACGATGCGGCCCCAGCCGGCCGCGAGCATGTCGGGGAGGACGGCCCGCGTGCACAGGAACGGGCCCGTGAGGTTCACGCGCAGCATCCGCTCCCACGCCTCGACGGTGATGTCGAGAAAGGGGGAGAAGCCGGTGATGCCGGCGTTGTTCACGAGGATCGTCACCGGTCCCCGCTCGGCGCGGGTGTGCGCCACGGCCTCGGCGATATCCGCTTCCGAGGACGCATCCCCGACGCACGCGATCGCGCGGCCGCCCTCCTTCTCGATCGCGGCCACCGTCTCCTCCGCGCCGGCGCGGTTCAGGTCCCACACGGACACGTCCGCGCCGTCGCGGGCGAGCTGCACCGCAATGGCCCGCCCGATTCCGCTCCCACTCCCCGTGACGACTGCCACCTTGCCTCGAAGCGACATCCTGGATCTCCTTGGTCTCGCCGAGCTCGGCATCGCGCGCGTTCAGGACGCCCGCGCTCAGACTTCCGACATTCGCTGATTCGGACCGTTCAGGTGCTGCCCGCCGTCGACGGAGAGCGTCTCGCCGCTGACCCAGCCGAGCGCGAACAGGGCCACGACCGCCTGCGCGATGTCGTCGGGCTGTCCGACACGGCCGAGTGGCACGCGCTTCGCCGCGTTCTCGAGGAAGCCCGGGATGTCGGCCGTCGGCGCCGTGAGACCCGTCAGGGTGAAACCGGGCGCGACGCCGTTGACGCGGATGCCGCGCGGGCCGAGCTCGCGCGCCGTCACGCGCACGAGCTGCCGCAGCGCCGCCTTGGCCACGCTGTAGTGCGCGAGGCCGGTGTCGGCGACGCGCCCGGCCGACGATCCGTTCACGACGATGGATCCGGGGACGCCGGCGGCGACCATGGCGCGGGCCGACAGCCAAACCGTGCGGTAGACCGCGCGCAGGTTGACGTCCATCACGCGGTCCCACTCGCCGGCCGCGAGCTCGAGAAACGGCACGCTGCCCGCGACGCCCGCGCTCGCGAACACGTAGCGCGGCGCGCCGAGCTCGCGAACCACCCGCTCGAACGCGGCGTCGAGCGCCCCGTCGTCCGACACGTCGCAGACGAGCTCGAGGTCTGCCGGTCCGCCGCGCTTCGGGTCGAGCGACGCGACCCGACAGCCCGCCCGCTTCAGCCGCTCGCAGACCGCCGCGCCCATGCCGCTCGCGCCGCCCGTGATCAGGCCGACGCCCGGTTCGAGGTGCAGCATGGGGGTCGCAACGGTAACAGCTCCGCGACGAGGCATCAGCTCCGCGCGAAGCGCGGAATGCAGACGTCGTCGGAGACGCGGTCGAATACGACGCGCACGGGCATCCCCACGTGCAGCGCCTCCGGAGGACAATCCACCACGTTGCCCGGCACCAGCACCCGGCCGCAGTCGTCGAGCTCCACGAGGACCACGTTGTAGGGGACCGCCGACGCCGTCGCCGGATGCACGGCATGCGTGACGATCGTGTAGGTGAACACGGTGCCCCGTCCTTCCGAGGCGACCCAATCGCAGGCAGACGACTGGCACTTCGCGCACAGCACGTGCGGCAGCTGTCGGAACGCGCCGCAGTCCGCACAGCGCTGGATCACGAGCCGGCCTTCGCGCGCGGCGGACCAGAAGGGCGCGGTGACCGGATCGGGCTCCGGCATCGGCATCTCCGGTCCGAACAGGGAGAGGGGCCTCGCGCTCACGCCGCTCTCCGCAGGATCAGCGCGCTCGACGGCGGCGCCGACGGCCCGGCCGCGACGAGACAGTGCTCCGCGCCTTCCACCTGCGAGGTGGACTCGCCGCGCATCTGCCGCACGCCTTCGTTCACGAGACTGAGCCCGTGGAGGTAGGCTTCCGCGAGATTGCCGCCGGCCGTGTTGATCGGCAGGCGGCCGCCCGGCCATTCGAGCGTGCCGCCCTCCACGAACGGACCACCCTCCCCTCTCTTGCAGAAGCCGAGGTCCTCGATCGCCATGATCACCTGACCGGTGAAGTTCTCGTAGAGCTGCGCGACGTCGATGTCGGAGGGCCCGATCCCGGCGCGCTCGTAGAGGTCGCGCGCGATGCCCGCGAGCCCCGCCGAGGTCCACAGCTCCCGCGGGCGGCCGAAGCGGTCGCCGCCGTCGCCCGCCGGGAGTCCCTCCGCCGCACCCGCGATCCACACGGGACGCCGGCGGAGATCGCGCGCGCGCTCCGTCGTCGTGACGACGACCGCGCAGGCGCCGTCGCTCTCCTGGCAGCAGTCGTACAGGCGGTAGGGATCCGCGATCATGCGCGAGCGCTGGTGGGCCTCCAGCGTGAGCGGGCGCCCGTACATCACCGCGCGCGGGTTCCGCTGCGCATTCGCGTAGCACGCGACCGAGATCATCCCGAAGTGCTCGCTGCGCGTGCCGAACTCGTGCATGTGTCGGCGCGCTTCGAGGGCATAGTTCTGCGCAGCGGACATCAGCCCGAAGGGCATCGTGAACGCATCTCGCCCGCCGACCGTGCGGCCGACCGCGGCGCGCGCGGTGCCCGTGCCGGTGCGCGCGCCGCCGAAGCGCCCGAACTGCCCCTGGCAGATCGAGCGGTAGCACACCACGGTGTCGGCCGTGCCCGCGGCGACCGCGAGCGCAGCGTGGTGGACCACCGCACAGGCCGAGTTGCCGCCGCCCGGGTAGAGCGACACGTAGCGCAGGTCGCCGAGACCGAGCGCGCGCGCCACCTCCGAAGGGTTGCTCCGCTCGCCGGAGTAGACGGAGAGACCGTCGACGTCCGCGAGCGAGAGTCCGGCGTCCTCCACCGCGCGCACGACCGCCTGGCAGGCGAGCTCGAACTCGCTGACGGTCGCGCCGCCCGGCTTCCAGTAGGCGGTTTCGCCGATCCCGACGATGCTCGTGCGGTCGCGGAGCGGCCAGCTTCGCGTCATGTCGCGCGCCCCGTCCCGCCGAGCGACGACGGGTCCGTCTCGCATTCGACGACGGTGGCGTATCGGCTCCTCGAGCGATCGAAGAGCCGCTCCTCGTCCGCCAGGATCTCGGCAGGCAGGACGCCGCGTGAGGCGAACTTCACCGCATTCTCGAAGGCGGCGCGGTCGTCGAACCAGAGCTCGGTCACGACGTCGAAATGCAGCTCCCCGCTCTCGCGGCCGGGGGGCTGCGGCAAGGGCTCGACGTAGCGCCGGACGTACCGGCGCATCCCGCCTCCCGAGTATTTCAGGCTGAGCCTCGCGTGCACGTTCTCGTAGTGGTCCCGGAAGGCGTCGAGAGACATCCCGCTCCGCCGCTTGAGGAAGATCAGCAGCTTGTAGATCGCTTCCGCCACGGACCTCGATCGCGCTCGGCTGGGAAGGCCGCTCGGATCGCGTATCGTACAGCGCCGTCGGCGCTGCGCCGCAGGCCGAAACGGAGGGCGCGTGGACTTCGATCTGACCCCCGACGAGCAGGCGTTCTCCGACGAGGTCGACGCGTGGCTGGCCGAGAACCACGACCCGGCGGTGATGGACCCGACGCGCGAGAACTTCGCGCAGCTCGTCGACACGCCGGAGCGCCGCGCGTTCATGAAGAAGCTCGCGGCGAAGGGCTGGCTCGGCATGACCTGGCCGAAGGAGTACGGCGGCCAGGAGACCCACGGCATCTACGAGTTCATCCTGAACGAGGCGCTCTCTCGCGTCGGAGCGCCGCAGATCGGCAAGGGCGTCGGCATCATCGGGAAGACGCTGATCCGGCACGGCAGCGAGAAGCAGAAGCGCGAGTTCCTGCCGAAGATCCTCGCGGCGGAGGTCGAGTTCGCGCTCGGCTACAGCGAGCCGCAGGCGGGGTCGGACGCCGCGAACATGCAGCTCAAGGCCGTCAAGGTCGACGGCGGCTGGGTCCTGAACGGGCAGAAGATCTGGACGACCTCGGCCCACTTCGCGGACTGGTATTGGGTGGGCGCGCGCACCGACCCGGAGAAGCCGAAGCACGACGGCATCTCGCTCTTCCTGATCCCGATGGACAACCCCGGGCTCGAGATCCAGAGCATGCCGACGATCGCCAAGGACACGACCAACCAGGTGTTCTTCACGGACGTGTTCGTGCCCGACGACTACCTCGTCGGCGAGCGCGGCCGAGGCTTCCAGTACATCTCGGAAGCGCTCGATCTCGAACGCTTCACGCTGTACACGCTGTCTCCGGTCGCGGAGCGCACCCGACTCCTGATCGAGTACGTGAGATCCGCCTCGCGCGACGGCGTCCCCCTGCGCAAGGATCCGCGCATTCGCGCGCGCATCGCCCGCATCAGCACCGACACCGCGGTGGCACAGGCGCTCTCGAAGCGCTTCGTGTGCGCCGCGAAGGACGTCCACGGCAAGCCCCCCACTGCCGAGGCGTCGCAGTACAAGCTCTTCTCCACCGAGCTCGGTCAGCGCGTCTGCCGCGAGGCGCTCGACGTGATGGGCGCCGCAGGTCAGCTGCGCGAGGGCCAGGACGAGGCCCCGCTGCGCGGCCGCTTCGAGCACGCCTACCGCGCCACCGCCATCGACACGCTCGGGGGGGGCTCTTCGGAGGTCCAGAAGAACATCATCGCGCGGCGGCATCTCGGCCTGCCGAAGAACTTCTGAGCCGTGGACCTCGAATTCAGCGAAGAGCAGCGGCTGGTGCGCGACATGACCCGCGCGGTGCTCGCGGAGCACTGCCCGCTCGAGGTCGTGCGCCGCATGGAGGACGACCCGACCGGCTATCCCGCCGGCCTCTGGAAGCAGATCGGCGAGCTCGGTCTCGCCGGCATGCTGATCCCCGAGGCGCACGGCGGGTCGGCGCAGTCGCTGCTCGACGCCGCCCTCGTGTACGAGGAGCTCGGGCGCGCGCTCGCGCCGACGCCGCACTTCGTCTCCTGTGTGCTCGCCGCGCGCATCCTGCTCGAGGCGGGCAACGAGGAGCAGAGGTCGGAATGGCTCGCGCGCATCGGCAGCGGCGAGGCGATCCTGACGCCCGCGTGGCTCGAGCCCGACCGCAGCGACGGGCCGTCCGGCGTGGCGCTCGCGGCGCGTCCGGACGGCGGAGACTTCGTGCTCTCGGGAACGAAGCGCCACGTGCCGTTCGCCCGCGCCGCGGACCGCCTGATCGTGCTCGCGCGAACGCCGGCCGGCATCGACCTCTTTCTCGTCGACCCGAACGCTCCGGGCGTCCGGCTCGCGCAGCAGCTGACCTTGGGCTCGGACTGCCAGTACCGCGTCGACCTGCGCGAGGTGCGCGTGCCCGCGTCGGCGCGCATCGGAGCGCCCGGCACGGGCTGGGAGACCTGGAGCGCCGCGCTGCGCGCGGGAATCGTGCTGCTGGCGGCGCAGGCGATCGGCGGCGCCGAGCGCGCACTCGAGATCACGGTCGAGTACGCGAAGACGCGCAAGCAGTTCGACAAACCGCTCGGCGCATTCCAGTCGCTCGCGCACTACATGGCCGACGCCTCGACGCGCATCGAAGGGGGTCGCACGCTCGTGTACGAGGCGGCCTGGAATCACGCGCAGGGGCGCTCCATCGCGAAGCTCGCGCCGATGGTGAAGCTGTTCGCGTGCGAGACCTATCGCGACTGCACGCGCGTCTGCCAGCAGATCTGGGGCGGCGTCGGCTTCACGATCGAGTACGACATCCAGCTCTTCTTCCGGCGCGCGGAGCAGCTCCACCTCTCGTGGTGGTCGCCCGCCTCGCTCGAGGAGCTGATCGCGGCGCAGGACCTCGACGCCTAGCCGCCTCCCCTCGCAGTGAGCGGGTAACGCTCACTCGAAGCCGCGCCGAGCTCGTTCCCTTCCCTTCGCCGGATCGGGACTAGGACCCGTGCTCGCCGCTCGCGCGCACGCGCGGCAGGAGCAGCTCCAGCAGCCGGCTCTTGTGGACCTTCCCGGTGTCGGTCAGCGGCAGCTCGTCGTGGCTCAGCACGAAGAGGTGTCGGGGCACCTTGTATGCGGACATCTCTTCCCGCAGCCGGACGCGCACGGCATCCGGGTCGACGGCCCGGCCCGGCTCGGCCACGACCGCCGCAACCACGATCTGGCCGCGCACCGGATCGGGGACGCCGACCACCGCGGCGAGCTTGATCTCCGGAACGGCCTCGAGCGCGATCTCCACCTCGCGCGGCGCCACGTTGGCTCCCGCGGTCTTGATCATCTCGCCGATCCGGCCCTTGAAGAAGAGGTGGCCCTCCGCATCGAAGAAGCCGCCGTCGCCCGTGTGGTAGTAGCCGTCGGCGTCGAAGCTCTCCTCGCGCTCGCGCTTGTAGAGGCCCTGGCAGACGTTGTAGCCGCGCACGCAGATCTCGCCGAACTCGCCCGGGCCGAGCCTCTCGCCGGTCTTCGGGTCGACCACCTTGTGCTCGACCCCGGGCACGGCGCTGCCGAACATGCCCCGCAACGACTCCGGCAGGTCCACCTTCATGTCGCCCCAGGTGTGGGGTCCGCAGGTCTCGGTCATGCCGAGCGAGTTCGTGCGCAGCTCGATGTCCGCGGGGCGCCTCTCGGGTGGCTGCACCTCGTAGAGATTGCCGCCGCGCACGCTCGAGAAGTCGTACTCGCGCAGGCGCGGGTGCTGCGCGAGCGCCTGGATCACCGCGGGCCACGCGCCGACCACGGTGGCGCGCTCGCGCGAGAGGAACGCCAAGGTGCCGTCCGGATGGAAGGCTTCTTCACAGAGGAGTGTCGCGCCGCGGTTCATGCAGGAAAAGAGCGTGGCGACGAGCCCGCCCACCCAGAAGAAGGGCATCGACGCATACACGCGGTCGCCGCAGACGAAGTCCTGATACTGGCCGATGTTGAAGGCGTGACGCACCAGCGTGCCGTGCGTGTGCACCGCGCCCTTCGGCTCGGCCGTGCTGCCGGACGTGTAGATCACCACCGCGGGGTCCGCGGGCGCGACACACGCTTCGACCTGCTCGAGGAAGCTCTCGTCGATCGCCGGCGCGCCGCGCAGCGCGGCCGCGAGCGCGCGCGGCCCGTCCTGCGCGAAGTCGCGCGTCGCGTGCCCCCACACGCGCACGGCGCGCAGATGGGGCAGCGACGCGACGTGGAGCGGCTCGCCCTTGCACTCGGACAGATCCGGCGCTGCGCGCTCGAGCCGCGCGAGCATCTCGTGGCCGCGCATGCGCTCGCAGCAGAGGAGGATCTGCATGTCGGCGTGTCGCAGCACCCAGCCGAGCTCGCGCGGCTGGTAGAAGGTGCTGATCGGCACCGCGATCGCGCCGATCCGCGTCGCGGCGAAGAAGGCCGTGATCCAGTCGGGTCCGTTCGGGAAGAGGATGCCGACGCGCGTCCCCTTCCCGACCCCGCTCGCGAGCAGCCCGCGCGCGAGCTCGGCCGACTCGCGCTCCGCCTGCGCGTAGCCGAGGCGGCGCGCCTCGCAGACGGCGAGCTCGCGCTCGCCGTGGAGCGCGGCCTGACGCCGCAGCATCACGGGCAGGGTCGGCGTGAAGTCGGGAAAGGGCACGACGGACCTCGGATGCCAGCCCGCAGCTTTCGCCCGCGCATTCTAGCCGCGGCGGGGTCTGCTTCCTTCCGGCTCCGCGCGGAGCGCTCGATAGATCGAGATCGATCCGGTCGGCGTCTCGACGACGTGCGCCTCCTGCACGTCGCGAAAGCCGACGGAGATCATCAGCTCGGGCAACACGCCCCGGGCGTTGGGCTCGGTGTTCTCGAAGCCATCGCCCTTCTGCACGATCCGGAATCGTCTGCGCATCTTCGGCGTGCGCTGCAGGCCGTAGTCGGCGACGTGCAACGTGCCGCCGGGGACGAGCGCCGCGTGCATGGAGGCGAGCCCCGCGCGCTTCTCTTCGAGCGGGACCTGATGGAAGACGAGCGACGAGAGGACCTTGTCGACGGGCCGGCCACCGAGCAGGCGCTCGGTGTCGCGCGCATAGCCGCGCAGGAACAGGGCCGGCACGCCGGTGCGCGCGAGCTTCCGGACTGCGCGCTCGATCACGGGCGGATCCGGATCGATTCCGATCAACGTGAGCGGCTTGCACGCTCGCGCGAGGAGCGCGAGCTGCGTGCCGGTGCCGCAGCCCACGTCGGCGATGCGGTCGCCCGGCCGCGGATCGATCTGCCGGAGGAGGAGCGGGCGCCAGTGATACGCCCGCGCCAGCACGGCGCTGAGGAAGTCGTACATCCAGAGCTGCGGCGCCGCCGGGACGTAGTCCTTCGCGTCCTCTGCGCCGGAGATGCGGCTCCGCATGGACGGGTCATACTACACGGCCCCACCTGTCGAGGATGACCCGTGAGCACTTCCCCCTTCGATGCCATCGACTTCTTCCGCGCTGGGTCGCTCTACCAGAACCCGTACCCCTACTACGAGTACCTGCGAGAGCACGGACCGGTGTGGCGCGAGCCGCACCACGGGGTGGTCATGGTCACGGGGTATCCCGAGGCCGTCGAGGTCTACCACGACACCGCGACCTTCTCGAACTGCAATGCCGTGGCCGGGCCGTTCGCGAAGTGGCCGGTGCCGCTCGAGGGCGACGACCTCGGCCCGATCATCGATCGGTATCGCGACGCGCTGCCGTTCAGCGATCAGCTGCCGACCTTCGACCCGCCGAAGCACACCGCGCATCGCGCGCTGCTCGGACGCCTGATCACGCCCAAGCGCCTCAAGGAGAACGAGGAGTTCATGTGGCGGCTCGCCGATCGCCAGATCGACGAGTTCCTCGGCCGCCGCGAGTGCGAGTTCATCCGCGACTACGCGAGCCCGTTCACCCTGCTCGTGATCGCCGACCTGCTCGGTGTACCCGAGGACCAGCACGGTCAGTTCCGCAAGGAGCTCCAGGGAGACGTCCACGAGAGAGCGATCGCGCTCGACAGCGCGGTGACGCACAAGCCGCTCGAGTTCCTCTACGACCGCTTCACCAAATTCATCGAGGATCGGCGTCGCCAGCCGCGCAGCGACGTGATGACGGGGCTCGCCACGGCGACCTTCCCCGACGGCACGCTGCCCGAGGTCCGCGACGTGATGCTGATCGCGTCGAATCTCTTCGCGGCGGGCCAGGAGACGACCGCGCGTCTGCTCGGCGTGATGTTCCGGCTGATCGGCGAGCGTCCCGAGCTCCAGCGGCAGCTGCGCGACGACCGCGACCTGATCCCGAACTTCGCCGAGGAGTGCCTGCGGCTCGAGACGCCGCTCCAGAGCACGTTCCGGCTCACGCGCCGGGCCACGAAGATCGGCGGGATCCCATTCCCCGCCGGCACCACCGTGATGCTGCTGCCCGCCGCCGCGAACCGGGATCCGCGCGTGTTCGAGAGCCCGGACGAGTTCCGCCTCGGCCGCCCGAACTGGCGCCAGCACCTCGCGTTCGGATCCGGCGTCCACAGCTGCGCGGGCGCCCCGCTGGCGCGCGCGGAAGCGCGCGTGAGCGCCATGCGCCTGCTCGACCGCATGGCCGACATCCGGATCTCCGAAGCGGAGCACGGACCGGCCGGCGCGCGGCGCTACGACTACCCGAAGACCTACATGCTCCGCGGCATCGAGCGGCTCCATCTCGAGTTCACGCCGATCTCGTGAGCATGCGCGTCGTCGTCGACGTCGATCTGTGTGGGGGACACGGGGTCTGCCAGGGCGAGGCGCCCGAGATCTTCCGCGTGGTCGATCTGCCGGGCGGCTACGCGCACGTCGAGGTGATCCTCGAGCGGCCGCCGGAGGAGCTCCGTCCGAAGGCAGAAGCCGCCGCGCGCTACTGCCCCAACCGCGTGATCAAGATCGTGGAGGACTGAGGGCCGGCTTCAGGAATGCTGCGGCACGGCCTCTGCGCGGGACCGAACGCGCTCGAGGTACCAGAGCGGCGGCATCAGCGCGAGGAACATCGGCACCGCCTGCCCGAGGGCCGAGGCGCTGGAGAAGAGCAGGATCCCGGGGTCGTTCATCACGTCGATTCGCATGCCGACCGCGACCACGTTCGACAAGGTGCCCGCGCTGCTGCAGAGCGCCATCGTGCCCCAGAGCAGGAAGCGGTTGGCGACCGCGGGGTCCGCGAGGCCGAGGCGGATGCGGCGCCTCATCATTCCGTACTGACGGAGCGACTCCCAGGCCGTCCACACGTAGGCGATGGCGACGGTGAAACCCTGGAACAGGCATTCGTCCAGGGCCTCGGGCCCGATGTCGATGTGGCCCGAACCCATGACCCGCTGCGCGCGCACGACGACGTTCAGCGCGAGTGCCGCGCCGCCCACGCACGCGAGGACGAGCGCCCAGCGCTCCTGCGCCCGGAACACGCGCCAGGTGAAGAGATAGAGCAGCGCGACGCCCGCGCTGACCGCGACATAGGCGAGGAGGTAGAGCGGCACCACGGCCGGGCCCTCGATCCGGGTTGCGATGATCTGGCCCGGGTAGCCGATGCCCGCGGTGAGCAGCAGCGACGCGCCGAGCAGCAGCTCGGGAAGGCCCCGCGTGCGGAGCCAAAGCACGAGCAGGCGGATCCCGATCAAGACGGAGATCCCGACGACCAGCAGAATGGATGCGGCGGCGAGCAGCTGCATGGGTCCCTCCGGGACCCGTATCGAGCGACCGCAGCGCCAACTTGACCGCTGTCTATCGAGCGGACCCTCTGGCAGAATCGCCCCGCAACCACCCGAGAACGGCGATGAAACCCTACGTGCTGGTGCACGGCGGCGGACACGGCGGTTGGTGCTACCAGCGCGTCGCGCGGATCATTCGATCCAAGGGGCACGAGGTCTACACACCGACGTTGACGGGCCTCGGCGAGCGGGAGCACCTGCTGAGCCCGGCCATCGATCTCGACCTGCACATCACCGACGTCGTGAAGGGGCTCGAGTTCGAGGACCTGCGCGACGTGATCCTCGTGGGCCACAGCTACGGCGGCATGGTCATCAGCGGCGTCGCCGACCGCGCCACCTCCCGCATCGGCCACATCGTCTACCTCGATGCGGCGAATCCGAAGAACGGCCAGTCGCTCGTCGACGTCGCGGGACCGATGATGATGGCGGCCCGCAGCAAGGGCCGCGTCGTGAACGGGATCGAGCTGGTGCTCTATCCGGGGACGGACCCGATGAGCTTCTACGGAGTGACGGACCCGGAGCAGATCGAGTGGATGAAGCCGAAGCTCACGCCGCATCCGTGGAAGTGCTTCGAGCAGAAGCTCGTGCTCCGAAACGAGCCCGCGATGCGCGCGATCCCCGAGACGCACATCGTGTGTACGTCGACCTTGCCGGGCCGGGACGTCGCCGCGCTCAAGGCCTCGTCGCAGGGCCGCGTCTGGGACATCGACACCGGCCACGACCTGATGATCAGCGAGCCCGAAGCCGTCGCGGATCTGCTGCTGCGCGTGGCGTCCCTCTGAGGGCGGACGCCTCGTCGCGGCCGCGAGCGGGGCTCAGACCGGGCTGATCTCGAGGACCGAGCGCGCGACCTTGCCCTCGCGCATCAGCTGGAACGCGCGGTTCACGTCCTCGAGCGGCATGCGCTCGGTGACGAGCCCCGAGAGCTCCAGCCGACCCTGGAGAAAGAGGTCGACGAGCTTCGGCATGTGCTCGCGGAAGCGCGTGCTGCCGTACATGCAGCCGATCAGCTTCTTCTCGCTGATCGAGAAGCCGGCCCCCGGCACCTTGATCTCTTCCGCTCCCATCACCCCGACGACGACGGCGGTGCCGCCCGGCCGCACCATGTCGAAGGCCTGGCGCGCCGTGACGGGGCTCCCGATCGCCTCGAACGCATACTCCGCGCCGAGCCGTCCCGTGAGCTCCTTCACGGCCTTGACCGGATCGACCTCCTTCGCGTTCAGGGTGTGCGTCGCGCCGAACTTGCGCGCGAGCTCGAGCTTGTAGGGCGCCACGTCGATCGCGATGATCTGGCTCGCTCCCGCCAGCCGGCAGCCCTGGATGATGTTGAGGCCGATGCCGCCGCAGCCGACCACGGCCGTGATCGCGCCGCCGGGAACCTGCGCGGTGTAGAGGGCCGCGCCCACGCCCGTCATGACGGCGCAGCCGATCAGCGCGGCCTCCGCCATCGGCATCTCGTTCGGGATCTTCACGACGCCCGATTCCGTCGTGATCATGTGCTCGGCGAACGAGCCCACGCTGCCCATCTGCAGCACGGGCTTGCCCTTCCAGGTGATGCGCCGGCCGACCGCCGCGGCGAGCTCGCGGTCGTTGCAGAGGTGGGGACGCCCGCCCAGGCAGTAGTAGCAGCCGCCGCAGAAGGGCTTGAGCGACAGGATCACGCGGTCGCCCGGCTTGACGTAGGTCACGTCCTTGCCGACCTGCTCCACCACGCCGGAAGCCTCGTGCCCGAGCACCATCGGCATCTGGAGATTCCCCATGCCGTCGACGACGTGCAGATCCGAGTGGCAGACGCCGCTGCACACCGTGCGCACCCGCACCTCGTCCGACCGCATCTCGGCCAGATCCACTTGTTCGATCGTCAGCGGCTCGTGAGCCTTCTGAAAGAGCGCGGCCTTCATGGGGATTCCCTTCTGCGTGGGGCGCGGATTCTACTGGCGCCGACGGGGCGGCGCTGCACCGCCGCGTCCGTCGGGGTCGCGATAGGATCCGCCGGTATGGGGACCCTCGCCGAGGACCGCCTCGCCGTGATCGAGACGCTCGATCGCTATGCGGTGGCGCTCGACACGCGCGACTGGTCGCTGCTCGATCGCGTGTTCACGCCGGATGCGACGGGCGACTACGGGGCGTACCGCTGCACGAGCCGCGAGAAGATCCACGCGCTCGTGCGGAGCATGCTCGGCGGCTGCGGCCCGACCCAGCATCTCCTCGGCGTCTACCGCATCGAGATCTCGGGAGACGAAGCGGCGAGCACCTGCAAGGTGCGCGCGCACCACGTGGGCCGCGGCGCGGAGGCGCAGCTCGAGTACGAGTGCTTCGGCGAGTACCGCGATCGGCTGATCCGCACGCCGGACGGCTGGCGCATCCGCGAGCGCGCCATGCAGATCACCCACGAGACGGGAACGCGCGCGATCCTGAAGCCGGCCTAGCCCGATGAACTCCGCTCGACTTCGCCCGTCTTCGCGGGGGCTCACCTTCGCTCGCCTTCGGCCCTTGCGCGCGTCGGCCGACTCTCGAGTCGGCCTCCTAGTTAGTCGGCTCGATCGAGGCGGAGCCCGGCGAGCAGCGCATGCGTGCGCTCGAGCGAATCGGGCTCGGCCGGCAGCGGCACGCACACGGCGTTGAAGTCCGAGACCCCGAGCGCCGCGAGGCGCAGGAGCTCCGCGCGCACGTGGGACTCGTCGCCGAGGATCGCCACGTCCTCGGGCGCCGCGGCGCCGCCGCGTGCGAGCACGGCCCGGTACGACGGGAGCGCGGAGCTCGGGGCGAGCCAGCGCGCCGCCTCGGCGCGCGCGGCCGCGGGATCGCGGCAGACCGCGATCGGGAGTCCGACGGCGAGGCGCGGAAGGGGCCGCCCCGCTTCGGCGCTCGCCTCGCGCAGGTGCGCGAGCGCGAAGCGCTCGAGGAACGCGGCGCCGCCCAGCCAGATCGCCACGCCGTCGGCGAGGCGCGCGGAGAGCCGCAGCATCTGCGGTCCGAGCGCGGCGACCAGCACGGGCGGCGGCTTCGCGTCTGCGATGCGGAGCGCCAGCCGCACGCGGTAGCGGTCTCCCTCGTGCGCGACCGGCTCGCCGTGCAGCAGCGGCAACAGCACCTCCAGGTACTCGCGCATGTGTCGCACCGGTCGCGAGAAGTCGAGCCCCAGGCGCTTCTCGATCACGACCCGGTGCGACAGGCCGATGCCGAGCACCAGCCGGTCGCCACTCGCGGCCTGCGCGGTCAACGCCTGCTGCGCCATCACGCCCGGGTGGCGCGGATAGGTCGGCACGACCCAGGTACCGAGCGCCACGCGCCGGGTTTCGCGGCCGAGCAGCGCGGCCAGGGCGAGCGCCTCGTACTCGAAGAGCTGGCTCAGCCACAGCATCTCGATCCCGCGCGCCTCGAGCCGGCGGGCCTGCGAGATCTGCTGCTCCAGCGGCTGCAGCGGGCCGCTCGCGAGGTAGACGCCGATGCGCACCAGACGTCTTGTCACCCGGGAGCGGCCCGGTGTCAACGCGGGTGTCCGGTCAGCCGGCGCGAGCACCGCGCCGGCTGACCGCGCCCGTGCCCGTTCTCTCAGTGATGGAAGAACAACGGGATCGGCACCTCCGCGATGTAGCCTTGCACGTTGAAGGGGAGACCATCCGGGCTGGTGCCGTTCGGCCATTGTCCCCAGCCCACGAGGACGTCCACGCCGTTCAGGGCGATGACCGAGGTGTCATCGGTGCCCGTGAGCATGTTCGGATCTGCAGGGGCCGAAGCATCCGGGCTGACCTGCAAGGGCTCGGTGAAGGTGGCACCGGCGTCTCCAGAGATGGCGGCCCACATGGTGTAAGGCACCGGCGCGGGATCCAGATCGTTCTCGTCGTCGGGAGGCGCGACGCCGCAACCGAGCATGTCGCACGGCGGCGGACCCTCGTCCGCCGGGTCGGGCTCTCCGCTGCTGAGCGCGGCCGAAGCGACCTGGACCGCGGCGGCAGAACCGGCGCTCACGTTGGCGCTCCTCCAGGCCAGGCCGAGAAGTCCCTGGGGCGAGTAGTTGATCCACGACTTGAACTTGCATGCCGAGGCCGAGAGCGCCGGGCACGAGTCGCTCCCGTCGGTCACGACCGCCGGCCCCGACCAGTCGAGCCCCGAGTCGTGGGTCACATAGACGAGGAACTGCGTGGTCGTCGGATCGGTCGCCGCAACGGTGTAGGTCCCCGGCTTGACCGGGTCCGCCGCGACCAGGATCGAGCCCGTGGCGTTCGCCAGACCGGGCACTGCGTGGCGAGTCCAGTGAGCGCCGGAATCCGTCGAGGTCTCGAAGATGGTGCAGGGAGACGTGGCGCCCGCGAAGAACTGGCAGGCGGCATCGTTGCCCGCTGCCACGTGGAACGACGCGGCCAGGGAACCGCGGGCGGCGGAGATGTTGCTCCCGTTGGCGCCGGAGAAGCCGCCGCCTCCGAGTCCCGCCGGCTGCGTCCAGCTCACACCGTCTGTGGAAGAGACGACATATCGGTCAGGCGTCACGCCGGGGACGGCGGAAGGCAGGAGAGGATCTCCGGTCGACATCGACGAGTTGATGCTTCCGGAGGAAGCCTCGTAGATCGTGCCCGTCGAGAGGTCGGTGGCCATCCACGGGCGGTCGACACCGGTACCGGTCAGATGAGCGACGCTCCAGGTGCGCCCTCCATCGGTCGACTTGCTCACCGCGATGCCGCCGGCGATCAGACCGCGGACCGGACACCCCGGAGGCGGCGTACTCGCCGGACAGATGACCCTCCCGCCGAACGTGAACCCGGGCGGCAGGAAGATCGTCCCCAGGTGCATGGCGTCCCAGCCGATGTAGAACGTCCCGTCGGCGGCGACGGTGACCATCGGATCGCCCCTCGTCAGCAGGTCGGAGTGATCTTGCACGTGGGTGCCCGTGAAGTCGGTCACCACGGTGGGCGCCGGAGTGCCGTTCTGGGGGAGCTGGCTGGTGACGTCCTGCCACGTGTGCCCGTGGTCGAACGTCACGTAGATGTGTGTACTGAGCCAGCCGGGCGTCGTATAGGTCCCGATCGGGCTCCCGCTCAAGGCATCGATGGCGCAATTGGGGTCGTGCGCCGCCTCACACTGATACGTCAGCTGATTCGACATGACGTAATAGACCATGTTGTTCGGGTTCTTCGGGTTGACTGCGATCTCCGGTTCCCCATAGCGGAGATCGTTGTTCCGGGTGAGGTTCACCGGGCAGCTCGTCACCAGGGACGATGACATCAACCCGACTGCCGCGATGGCCAGCGTCCACGTACTCCGCGCGCGAAACATCTCGCTCATTCTCGATGCTCTTCTCCCACGCTCCCGCGGCGCCCAGCCGCTGGACCCACGCTTCGCGATCATCGTCATCACGACATCCTCCTTTGGATCGAAGCCGGGAGCGCACTCGACGTCCCGGATGGCTCGTCTCGGGCCGCACGGACCGACGCACCGATCCCGCCGCCCGGTCGATTTCGCGACGATCCGACGACGTGGCGTCGAAGGTCGATCCTCCCGCACCATGACGCCGCGACGTCGGATATCATTGATACCGTATCGTTGATACTAGACCGGTCGACGCTCGGCGATCAAGAGAAAACGCGAAGACCACGCCTTCGACCGACGGGTGGCCCCGCGGGCGATTTCGCACTCGACGTCCCACAATCCAGTGAATCGCGAAGCGGAGAGAGCCGACGTCGACGGCGGAATCCCCGATGCGCGCGGTCTCTTGACCGTGTCGCGGCGTGCGGGAGTCCGGTCCCTGCGCCAGAGGGCCTCGTGAGATGACTTCGAGAGTTTCGGAGGACGACCGCCAAGCGCAGACCTACGAGACCATCCTCCGAGTCGTGATGAAGATTCTGCAGTCGGAGGGCGATGAGGCGGTCCAGGTTCGAACCGTCGCGAAACGAGCGCGCGTGTCGCTCACCACGCTCTACAAGCTGTTTCCGACGCTCGACGACCTCGTCGTCGCGGCGATCGCGCGATGGATGGAATCGAACGGCTACGCCGGCCTGTCGAGTCCTCCGACCCACGCCTCGCTGTACGACGGACTGATGTGGGTGCACCGGCAGATCTTCGAGCCATGGGAGCGGAACCCTCGGATGCTCCGGGCCTATCACCGCGCCCGATCCGGGCCGGGAGGAGAGCAACTCGACGTTCAAGGCATGAAGAAGGTGGAGCCCGTGGCGCGAGCGTTCCTCGAAGGTCTCGATCCCGCGTATGCGGAGGACATCGCGCGCGCGATGACCTACCTGATTTGCGGTTCGATCTACCGGTTCTCCATCGGCGAGATCGCCGTGACCGACATCCTGCCGGCGATCGGACGCACGCTGTACCGGCTGACCACGGACAACGCAGCCCTCGCCGCTTCCGCCCGTCCAGGACGCCAGAACCGGCGGCGGCGCAAACGCGCCGCCTCACGCTGATCCTCGCGCGGACGCGCGGTTTTCCGATGGCGCGCCATCTTGCGAGCGAGCCCATGAGCCAGCGCAGAGAGCGCCTCCTCGATCTCGGCATCATCGTCGCGCTGGTCTCGTCCACGGCGCTCGTCTACGCACAGACACTGGGTCACGGCTTCGTCAGCTACGACGATCCGACCTACGTCGTGGACAACGCCAAGGTGCGTTCGGGCCTCCACCTCGCGACCGTGGCCTGGGCGTTCACCACCCTGTACTTCTCGAACTGGCACCCGCTGACCTGGCTCTCGTACATGCTCGATTGCGACCTCTTCGGCGTGGATCCGGGCGCCATGCACGGAGTCAACCTCGCCCTCCACGTCCTCAACACCGTGCTGGTATACGCGATGATGCGTCAGCTGACGGGCGCACGCTGGCGATCGGCCCTCGTCTCGGCGCTCTTCGCTCTGCACCCGCTGCACGTGGAATCCGTGGCCTGGATCTCGGAGCGCAAGGACGTTCTCAGTACGTCGTTCGGATTGCTGTCGATCCTCAGCTACGCGGCCTGGGCGAAGCGGGGAGGCCGCGGCGCCTATCTCGCGTCACTGCTCTGCCTGGCCCTCGGCCTGCTGGCGAAGCCCATGCTGGTGACCTGGCCGTTCGTGTTCCTGCTGCTCGACGACTGGCCACTGCGCCGGTTCGACGGGGGTGGGCTCGGAACGTGGCTCGCAGCGCTGCGTCGGCGGATCCTGGAGAAGATTCCGTTCTTCGTATTGAGCCTCGTCTTCTCGATCGTCGCGGCGATCGCGCAGGCGCGCGGCGGGGCGATCGTCGACGAAGTCCCCCTGCCGATCCGCGCGGCGAACGCGGCGATCGCGTACGTGTTCTATCTCGCCAAGGCCGTGTACCCCGTGCGGCTCGCGCCGTTCTATCCGCACCTCGGCGCGCAGCTGCCCTGGGGAGAGGCCGTGGCGGCCCTCGCCCTGCTCTGCGCCGTGACGGCCTGCTGCCTGGGCCCGCTACGCACGCGCCGGTACCTCACGATGGGCTGGCTCTTCTACCTCGGAACCCTGGTTCCGGTGATCGGCTGGGTGCAGATCGGCAGCCAGGCCGTCGCGGACCGCTACGCGTACGTTCCGCTCATCGGGATCTTCGTGATGATCGCCTGGGGACTCGCAGACGCGGTGCAGTGGAAGCCCCGCCTCGGACCGTTCGCCATCGGAGGCGCTCTGGCCGCGCTGGCGGGTCTCGGCGCGCTGAGTCACGCGCAGGCGGCGCGCTGGCGAGACAGCCTCACCTTGTTCGCTCACACGTTGTCGGTCACGGACAGCAACCCCGTCTCCCAGGTGCACTACGCCAACGCGCTCCAGGATCAAGGTCGTCTGGAGGAAGCCGTCTCGCACTATCGCGCTGCGCTCGCGCTCGCTCCGACCTACGAGGATGCGCGGGTCGCGCTCGGGAATGCGTTGCTCAAGCTGGGCCGCATCGCGGAGGCGACCCCGCTCCTGACGTCCGCCGCCGCCGCGCATCCGGACTCGGAGCTCACGCAGCTGGCGCTCGGCAATGCGCGCCTGGCCACCGGCGATCTCGACGGCGCCTTGACCGCGTTTCGCCGCGCGATCGAACTGTCCCCGGAGCTCGCGCCCGCCTACAACGACGCGGGGGTCGCACTCGCGAAGC